>BNJV01000995.1_pt1 | contig 114210 bp, 125 predicted proteins | sample 8540591 | NCBI WGS metagenome assembly BNJV01 (sample SAMD00202457, study PRJDB9452) | human saliva metagenome | host: Homo sapiens
CACAACAAAAATAGGTATTGTCAGCGCTTCTCAAGGTGTCCCTTAATTTTTTTATGTTGGTTTAAGGGTTGAGGAGTGACTTTTTCCAACTTACCGGCTTGCAGGGTTGGTTGTCAACTCTGTGTTGGGTGCTGGTTGTTGGTGTCAGTGTTGTTGCGCTGACGTTGTTCTAATATACAGAGTGGTGTGTGGTGTGACAAGTGTGGTGGTCAGGGCACTTTTTCTCGCACCAGCAGACGGCACTGCCATAAGAAACTCAGGCGCACGTAAACCAGCATCAGCAAATGCTTCCGCAATGGATGCAGCAACAGACTCAGCAGATTGCACATCAAGCAGTGCAATAGCACTGCCACCAAAACCACCACCGGTCATTCGTGCACCTAAAGCACCATGTGCCATGGCTGTATCCACTGCGATGTCTAGTTCTTGGCATGACACTTCGTAGTCATCACGCAGTGACACATGACTCTCACACATACGTTGGCCAAATGCTTCAAAATCGTTGACCTTAAGGTTTTCAATGGCCTCCAGCGTTCGAGCGACTTCACTTGTCACATGCCCCACACGGCGCTTAACTGTATCCAGCCAATCGTCATGTGACACATCGGGTGGAACATTAGCTTCAGCCCATGCAAGCGTTGACTCGTCAACGTTGCTCACCTCACGTAGCGTTGAAGCACCTGCAACATCAGCAACTCCATCAATGACGCGGCGTCGAGAAGCGTACTGCCCATCCGCTAAAGAGTGCGGCGCATTCGTATTGATAACCAAAATCGCTAGGCCGTGGTTGTTGAAATTGCAGGGAATGACGGTTTCCGTTGCATCCGTGAAGTCAAGAGCGAGAGCAGAATCGCGATGGCCAAATAATGAAATCTTTTGGTCTAGGCCACCGGTGGAAGCTCCGACTACCTCATTCTCGGCACGAATACAGCAATCAACAAGCCTCTTACGAAGTGCATCATCGACTGTAAGATTCGAAAGTTCTGCAGCCGCGACAGCAGTTGAACACTCAATCGCCGCCGAACTTGACAGTCCTGCGCCCAGAGGAACATCAGAAACAAAGGCGAAGTTGAAACCGGAATTGTGAGGCAAAATTCCGTCGTCAACCATTGCCCACACTGTTCCCGCAATATAGCCTAACCACGAGGCTGGGTTATTCGGCCCTACTTCTGAAAGACTTATAGTGGCACGGTGTGTTACATCAGTGCCGTCTTTATCTTTCACGTTAGACACGACCGAAATGGCACCGTCATCACGTGGAGATGCCGCAACAAATGTGCATTGTGTCAATGCAAATGGTAAACAGACACCACCTGCATAATCGACATGCTCGCCAATAAGATTCACTCGGCCGGGTGCGGCCCACACACCAACTGGCGGCGCTTGAAACTCTGACTCAAAAAGTGCTGCAGCAGCACTAGTAGCCTCAGATTCCGTCCGAGTTGTGGACCATTGCACATGTACACTCATGTCCTAGCTCCTTCATGCAATTTCACGAAAACGTTGGGCGATCCGTTCGGGCGTGGTGTCTGAAGTCCAGGCACCAGCACCTGATTCGGAACTCGCCAGGAATTTCATGCGGTGTGGAGAACGCATTGTGGAAAACAGTTGGAGATGCAAACGCCCATAATCACGGTCTTCACCAACAGGAGCTTGATTCCATGAGGCCAGATAAGGCGTTTTATCAACGCCGTCGAAGAACCGGTCCATTCGTTGCAAAACATCCAGATACATGACCGCCAGTTCATCTTTTTCAGCATCCGTCAGCTCAGTAAAATCCCGAACAGCACGATGCGGCATGATCATAATTTCCACTGGCCATTTTGGCCGCAGCGGGAACGAAAGCTGTGAAAAACTTTCCTTCGTGGACAATACGGTTCCCGGAGCGACGCTCGGCAGCAAGGACATCATCAAAAAGGTCCCGTCCTGTTGCCTCCTTATGCGCTTTCGCGCGATTCACAATCGCGCGTGCCCGAGTAGGAAGATATGGGAACGAGTAGATCTGGCCATGCGGGTGTCCCAAAGTCACGCCTATCTCTTCTCCCCTGTTTTCAAAGGGGTAAACCAGGCGAATGTCCTTGAGTTGGGAAAGCTCTGCGGTGCGGTGTGCCCATGCTTCAATAACTGTTCGGGCTCGTTGCGGCGACAGTGCGGAGAATGAACTGTCAGGATCAGAGGTAAAGCACACAACTTCGCATCGCGCGACAGCGGGTGACCGCTCAAAGAGCTCTTCCCCATCCACGTGATGATCAAAGTCAGGACCATGATCACTAGTGAGAGAAAATGACGGGAAACGGTTTTCAAACACCACAACGTCATAATCGTCTGCGGGAATTTCCGTGGGATTATCCTCAGAACGAGTAGGTGCCAAAGGGTTTTCATGCGCAGGCGGAAGGAAGGTTCTATCCATGCGATGCGCAGCAAAAACCACCGGTTCACCGGTTAACGGGTCTATACGTACCTCAGAATTGGTACGCGACTGAGGCAGGTCACGGCTGTCATGTAGCTCCCGGGTCCGCTCCCCCGAGACGTACTCGGGGGAATCATCGAAGTAGAGGAGTTCGCGGCCATCGGACAGCGTTGTTCGGGTGACGCGAAAGCTGTGCTCAGTCATTTACTTGACCTCAGTCTCTTCGGTAGGAGTTTGGACCACAATCGGATTTAGCCACGCCCAGATGAAGAAGAACGCAGCAACAGCCACAAGGCCGATACCTGTCCACAGGTTATCAGCGGAGTCCTTGAGGCCACCAGTATCGGGGTCAACACCAGGATCCAAGAAGAAACTACACAGGACCAGCACAATGCCATAGATACCAAGAAGCAAGGCAATGATGTTGCGGATATCAAACGTACCAGCGCTACGGCGCTTCGACGTGTTTTGCGTATTCTGCGACATGATTTTTCCTTAGAAGAAGATCAGATTGAGAGCGATCACCATGGCAAGACATAGGATGCCCAAGGGAACTGTACGGCGGTACCACGGCAATGTGGTTTCGTGTGCATCAACCAGTTGTTCTTTCGGTGTCACAGAGTGTACAAAACCGACCAGTTCTGCATCTGGCTTCGGCGTAGTGAACGTACTGACAACCAGCGAGACCACAATATCGGTGACAAAGGCGATTGACGCAGCAAGGAATGCAACACCCTGACCGGGAAGGCTGACCACAGGATCAGCGCCTCAGCGACAACGCCCAGAAGACAATTGCCGCAGCCGTACCTGACACAAGACCAACCCAACCTGCGGTAGGAGTCATGCGCTTCCAGAACATGCCGAGGATAAACGTTGCAAACAGAGGTGCGTTAAAGAAGCCAAACAGTGTCTGGAGGTAATCCATCACGTTGCCAAAGTTGGCGGCAATAATGGCGGTGAATACGGCGATGAATGTAGCAATGACGGTGGCAATACGACCGAACTTGAGGTAGTAATCGTCGTCACGATCCTTGACTATGTAGGTTTGCCAAATGTCGTAACTCATCACCGTGTTGAAGGATGAAATGTTTGCAGCCATACCAGCCATGAATGCGGCTAGAAGGCCAGCAATGGCGATACCCAAAAGACCGTTAGGTAGGAGGTCGCGCATCAAGTACAAAACGGCGTCGTTCGGCTGTGCACTGCCATCCATAATCGGGGTGACCAGCGTTCCAGCAACCATGCCCGGAATAACCACAATGAACGGAATAAACATCTTGGGGAATGCGCCGATGATGGGCGTGCGACGCGCGGCCGACATTGATTCAGCTGCCATGGAACGCTGAACTTCCACGAAGTTGGTGGTCCAGTAACCGAAGGACAACACGAAGCCCAGGCCAAACACAATGCCAATGACAGACCATGCTGGGTTAGCAAAACCAGAAATGTCGGTGCCAGGCCATGTGTGGAAGTGCGACTCAGTAGCTACGCGCTCTTTCAGGCCACTCCAGCCGCCAACGCGGTTCAGGCCGATAATGGTCAATGGCAAAAGGCCAGCCACAATCACGAAGAACTGCAGAACCTCATTGTAGATAGCTGCGGAAAGTCCACCCAGTGTAATGTACGACAGCACGATGATTGCCGCGATAAGCAGCGTCAGCCACATTGGCCAGCCCAGCAGTGAATTCACAACCTTGGCAAGAAGCAGGAGGTTCACACCAGCAATGAGCAGCTGGGCAATGGCGAATGATAGTGCATTCACCAAGTGAGCTGCCGAACCAAAGCGGCGAAGCATGAATTCTGGAACTGAACGAACTTTGGATCCGTAGTAGAACGGCATCATCACAATGCCCAGGAAGACCATTGCGGGTACAGCGCCGATCCAGAAGTAGTGCATTGTTTGGAAACCATATTGGACACCATTTGCTGAGTGACCAACAATTTCAACAGCACCCAAGTTTGCCGAAATAAAGGCAAGACCTGTAACCCATGCAGGTAGTCCCCTGCCCGAGAGGAAGAAGTCGATTGAGCTGGACACTTTAGACTTTGCAGCCCAGCCAATACCAAGAACGAACACAAAGTAAAGGGCAACCAGGCTGTAATCCACCCAGCTTGCGTTAAGCCTAAGGACTGTATCCGCGGCATTCATGTGAAAAATCCTTAACGATCGAAAAATGTGAAAAGTTGTTAACCCAAGTATCGGTTACATGTCACTCCTCAATCTTGATCCCCCAGTGGAATTGAGCTTTTTCTCCAGGCTGGAGAACCACCACATCCCGCCCTGACCGCAGCGCATTCGGCGGAGCGCTCATCGGCTCAACAGCCAACGCGCGTCCTCGACCCGGATACCCATGGCCAGCTGCGGGGATCTGCAGTGAAGATTTGGAACCACGGCAGGTTAGCGCTCGTGGACATCACCACCCGACGTTTCTCGACGCCCTCATCACGATGCCTCAGCACAGTAACGCGATCATCATCTTCCTTGTCAGAGGCCTGGAAACAGTCATCCAGCAACACTCCGGCCAGCGCCAAACCTTCTGGAAGGTCTGCCAACACTGGAATGGTTGCCAACTTTGTCTCCTCGCCCGTAGGAAGTAGCCGGGTGGGATCAAGTTCTAGTTTCATATCAACGGGAACACTGACAACACAGTCATCAACAGCTGCGCCGAAAAGAGTTGGATATGTGTGCACGCCCAAGGCAAAGGGGCAGCATCATCACCTACGTTAGTGACTTCGTAGGTGACACGAAGCCCCTGTGGAGTGAGAAGGTAATCAACCGTGAGTGTCAGTTTCCACGGCCATCCGTTACGTGGCGTGATGGCACATTCAAGGACGGCGTGGTCATCTGTGGATTCACGAATATCCCAGCGCTCAGATCGCACGAAGCCGTGAATAGCGTTAGTGCGTGCAGGTTCGTTAATGTCCAACTGATGCGACTGCCCGGCAAAATCAAAAGGCACCGTCTTCTGTTCGGTTTGTCCATGGTGCCAAAATGGCATTGGAACTAAATGGTGGTACATGCCCCCGGGGGTAGCTTTCCACAAGCGGCTTCCCCCCATATTCACACACCCGCAGTCCACCGCCATATGTGGATATTTCTACTGAGTATTCGCCGCTATCCAGACGCACATAAGGGTACTCGGCGAGGTCAATAGTTGCCGGGGAACTCATGTGAGCTCCTTTCTGTGCAGATGATGCACTGAAGACTGAATCACGTAAGACATGAAACTCAAGGTTCAGAGTACTACCCTATACCCCCGCAACAATAGAATTTTGCAAAATAACTACGTTAGATAGTTCACTATTTACCTCTGAACCTCCCCCGATCGGTCCCCCTAACTCAGGTAGCCATGTGCCTACACCTTGTTACGTTTTTATGGGGTAATCAATGCCCCATGCCAGGGGCACCCACCTGTAGATGTAAAGAACGCCCCACCCGGAAGGCGGGGCGTCGATAAGCGAGTGACAGTTACACAATCCGCACGCCGGCGAAGTTTTTCTTGCCGCGGCGGAGCACGAGCCAGCGGCCGTGCAGCAGATCCTCGTTGGTGGGCTGCCATTCATCGCTGGTGATGCGCTGATTATTCACGTACGCGCCGCCTTCGTTGACGGCTCGACGCGCAGCTTTTTTGGACTCCACCAGACCGGTGGCAACGAGAAGATCGACGATGGTACGCGGGTCGTCGGCACCGATCTCAGCGATCGTCGTTTCCGACAATGCGCCAGCCAAGGTCTCCCTCGTCCAATTCGGTAAGTTCCGCGCGCCCAAACAGAGCTTGAGCTGCGAGTTCCACAGCGTGAGTCGCGTCCTTGCCATGCACAAGGTTGGTCATTTCCTGGGCGAGCCTCCGCTGAGCCTCACGGGCATGGGGGCGCTCATCAACGGCCTGTTGCAGCTCCGCCAGCTCCTCTTGCGTGAGGAAGGTAAACCACCGCAGATAGCGGATAACATCAGCATCAGCAGCGTTGATGAAGTACTGGTACCAGGCGTATGGACTAGTCATCTCCGGGTCGAGCCACAGCTTGCCTCCACCCGTAGACTTACCAAATTTATTGCCGTCGGCATCGGTGACCAGTGGGACCGTCAGGGCGTGCACCGTTGCGCCATTAATGCGACGGTTCAGGTCCACGCCGGAAACAATGTTTCCCCACTGGTCACCGCCGCCAATCTGCAGCGAACAGCCGTAGGCGTTGTGCAACTGAACGTAGTCGTTGGCCTGAAGCAACATGTAGGAAAATTCAGTGTAGGAGATGCCGTCATTATCCAAGCGGCGCTTAACCGTGTCGCGAGCGAGCATGGTATTCAGCGAAAAGTGCTTACCGACGTCGCGCAAAAACTGCGTCACCGACAGGTTCTTCGTCCAGTCGTTATTGTTCACGAGGCGGGCGGCATGCTCGCCATCAAAATCAACAAATCGCGAGAGCTGGTCAATAATGCGATCGGCCCATTCCGCCACTTGATCGTCCGCCAACATAGCGCGTTCACCAACATCGCGGGGGTCACCGATCATGCCGGTGGCACCACCAGCAAGCACAATGGGGTTATGTCCCGCTTGCTGGAAACGACGCAGCATCAGAAGCGGCACCAAGTGCCCTGCATGCAGAGACGGGCCGGTCGGGTCGAACCCGCAGTACAAGGTAATGGGTTGTTCGCACGCCTCGCGCAACTGCTCAAGATCCGTGGACTGGTTAATCAAGCCGCGCCATTGCAGCTCATCAATAATGTTGTTCGTCATGATGTTTCTCAATCGTCACGTTCAGTCTGGGTGGCGTGTTCTGCAGGCCAAGGCATCGCCTCATCAATCAGCATCACGGGAATTCCGTTGTCAATGCGATATGCGACTCCCAGGCGGGGGTTATAGAGCACCTGCTCCTCCGAAAGATACTCCAACGGCCCCTTGTCTTGCGGGCACGCCAACACTTCCAACAACGTGGGATCGATACTCATAAGTTCCGCATTTTACCCGGGTGAGTTGTCTCTTCCCACATTGACACCGCAGTTGTCCGTGAGACGGTGAACTGCACAGGAAACAGTGCGTGGGCGGGCGTCGCGACGCGCCCGCACTACAGCGACCTACAAAACTTTTGTGACAAAACTAGTAAAAAGTAGTGATAGAGACGATCATTCCTCGCTCTGTTTACTTTCCTACCCGCTTGATCAGCACCGGAGCCGTATGACTATCCACGTCACAGACACCCTGTTCCATCTCCGCAACGATTCCCTGAGCTACATCATGCAGATCCTGCCCAATGGTTATCTGGGGCAACTGTATGTAGGTCCGGCTGTCCCCCTTGACGTTGATTATTCCTACCTGCTGGAATTTGCGGCACGGCCAACATCAGCATGTCCGTTCTATGACAACCCAGTGTTTTCGCTGGAACATGTGAAGCAGGAGTACGGGCAGTATGGCGGCAGTGATTATCGTCAGCCTGCGGTGGTGATGTCGCAACCCGACGGCAGTACGGTCACTACATTTCAGTATGAGTCGCATCGCATTGAGGCTGGTAAATCCCGCCTTGATGGTCTCCCAGCAACGTATGTTGAGGATGATTCCGAGGCGGAAACGCTCATCATTGTACTGGTGGATCCGCTGACCACGGTTCGGATTGAGCTAAGTTATACACTGTTTTCCTCTCGTCCGGTGCTGACGCGCACGGCGCGTTTTATCAATGATGGCCACGCTGAGGTCTTTCTTGATCAAGCGATGAGCGCCTGCCTTGATCTTCCCGACTCTGAGTACGAGTGGCGGCAGTTTTCCGGCGCATGGGGGCGTGAACGTCATCTGAAAACCCGCACATTGGAACAGGGAATTACCTCCATCGGGTCAATCCGTGGGAATTCCTCAGCACAGCAGAATCCCTTTGTTATTCTCGCCCGCCCAGGAACAGATGATCTTCAGGGTGAAGCCATAGGTTGCGCCTTTGTCTACAGCGGAAATTTCCTCATCCAGGCTGAGGTGGATACGTTTGACACCACTCGCCTGCTGGTGGGAATCCATCCACAAGGTTTTCGCTGGAAACTCCGCCCAGGCAGCAGCTTTCAAACCCCAGAGGTGGTGTTTGCCTACACCACAGAGGGCCTCAATGATCTCAGCGCAACACTGCATTCTTTGTTCCGTGAACGCCTGATGCGCGGCCAGTGGCGCGACCAGCCGCGTCCCATTGTGACCAATAACTGGGAAGCCACCTATTTTGATTTCACCGAAGACACCCTCATTGATATTGCACGCACGGCGCAGGGCGTCGGCGCGGAACTATTTGTGCTCGACGATGGCTGGTTTGGCGCACGGCGCGGCGAACGCGCGGGCCTCGGCGATTGGACGCCGAACACTGATTTATTACCCGACGGTATTGCGGGGTTGTCGAAGAAAGTGACGGATCTCGGCATTGATTTTGGGCTGTGGGTAGAGCCGGAAATGGTGAATGAGGATTCGGATCTTTTTCCGCACCCACCCGGACTGGGTGATTCAAACGCCCTAATCGTCGCAGGTCCGTCGGGCGTTTCCAATTAGTGTTGGATTATTCTCGCGCTGAGGTAGTGGACCATGTGTTCACCCAGTTATCGGACGTTTTTAGCACTGCGAAGATATCGTATGTGAAGTGGGATATGAACCGCAGTTTGACGGAAGTGTTTTCCTCGGCGCTGCCCACAGATCAGCAGGGCGAGGTGGCACATCGCCACATGTTGGGTGTCTATGCTTTGCTTGAGCGTTTGACCACTGCTTTCCCGCATATTTTGTTTGAGTCGTGCGCATCGGGCGGGGCGCGTTTTGATGCCAGCATGCTCTTTTACGCCCCCCAGGCGTGGGCCAGTGATGATTCCGATGCGGTGGAGCGGCTGAAAATCCAGTGGGGATCCTCTTTTGCCTACCCAATTGTCTCCCATGGTGCACATGTGTCGATAACGCCAAACCATCAAGTCAATAGGGTGACACCGTTGCATACTCGGGCGAATGTGGCGTTTTTCGGGGCGTTTGGGTACGAACTTGATTTGAACAAACTCTCCGATGAGGAGATTGCAGAGGTCAAGGCTCAGGTTGCATTCATGAAGGAGCATCGTGAGCTCATTCAATTTGGAACGTTTTACCGCCTGCGTAGCCCCTTTGATTCAAATGTCACGTGCTGGATGGTGGTGAACAAACAGAAAACCAAGGCCATTGTGGGCTGGTATCGGGTACTCAACACAGTAAACGCACCGTTTGACCGTGTACGTTTGGTGGGTTTGGATACCACCAAACGCTACCGCATTACGGGTAATGAGCTTGTGGACGGTCGCGATGTTGTACGTTCCGGCAGCGAGCTGCACAATATTGGTCTAATAACCAGCGACCGCAACTCAGGCGACGTCCCCAGAACGTGACCCCCAACCGGGATTTTGATTCCCGGTTGTTTGTGCTGACCGCTGAATAGCAGCCACCTGACGTCTCAGGAGCGCACCGGTGTTTCCGCCCAGTTGCGGTAATCCGCACTGGCTGCGGCCACGCGGTTACGCTGCTCAGCCACCCGCACGCCCGCAGTCCCGCCGTGGGTGGACCGCGATGCGACGGCACCATCGACCGTCAACACGTCACGCACCTCTGGGGTCAGGCGCTTATCGACGCCCTGCAACTCCTCATCCGTGAGGTCCACAAGGCCCACTCCCCTGGCCTCCGCAATGCGAACGCACGCGCCGGATGCCTCGTGGGCTTCGCGGAATGGCACACCTTCACGGACCAGCCATTCGGCAAGGTCGGTGGCCAGGGTAAACCCAGCCGGTGCCAGTTCCCGCATGCGATCAGGGTGAAACGTCAGCGTGGACACCAAACCCGTCATGGCGGGAAGCAGGAGATTCAACTGAGACACCGAGTCCACGATGGGTTCTTTATCTTCCTGCAAGTCTCGGTTGTAAGCAAGGGGCTGTGCCTTGAGGGTGGCCATCAATCCGGTGAGGTTGCCGATAAGCCGACCTGTTTTACCACGTGTTAGTTCCGCAACATCGGGGTTTTTCTTCTGAGGCATGATGGAACTGCCGGTAGACCAAGCATCGGCGAGGGTGACATATCCGAATTCCGGCGTGCACCAAGCAATAATTTCCTCAGCAAGGCGTGACATGTCGATAGCGATCTGTGCCAGCACAAAAGCGGTTTCTGAGGCGAAATCGCGGGAACTGGTTGCGTCAATGGAATTATCGGCTGCGGAGTCAAACCCCAATTCTCAGCAATCGCCTCGGGATTGAGTGTGAGCGACGATCCAGCCAACGCACCGGACCCGTAGGGTGACACCGCAAGACGTTTGTCTAGATCCTGGATCCGATCGACATCACGAAGCAACGGCTGCGCATGCGCCAATAACTGGTGGGCGAGTAGAACCGGTTGCGCCGCTTGGAAATGCGTTTTACCAGGCATGATAGCGTCAGGATGGGCTGCGGCCTGAGCCACTAGGGCGTCGATAAGCTCTGTAACGCCAATCGCAATGTCGCGGATTGCATCACGCACCCACATGCGAAAGAGCGTGGCCACCTGGTCGTTACGGGACCTCCCGGCGCGCAACCGGCCGCCTACCTCGGGGCCAACGCGGTCGATAAGGCCGCGTTCCATGGCGCCGTGGACGTCTTCATCTGTGGGCAGTGGCGTGAAGTCGCCGGAGGCGACGTCTCGTCCCAGCTGGTCAAGGCCCGCGAGCATGGTGTCAAGGTCAGCGTCAGAGAGCAGCCCAGCAGCATGCAGTACCTTGGCGTGGGCTTTGGATGCCAGCACGTCGTAGGGTGCCAGCACCCAGTCGAAATGCGTGGACACGCTGAGCGCAAACATGGCATCGGCGGGTCCGCCTGCGAAACGTCCGCCCCACAGGGCACCTTCGTTTGTTCCGTGACTGTCCATTTACTGTGCCTCGCGGTCGCGGCGGCAGGCAATCTTGGAGGACAGACCGTGGAGTTCCACGAATCCCTTGGCCAAAGTCTGGTCGAAGGTGTCGCCGGTGTCGTAGGTGGCCAGGTTGAAGTCGTAGAGTGAGGCGTCGCTGCGACGACCGTTGACGGTGATGCGCCCAGCGTGGAGGACAAGGCGAATGTCACCGGTGACGTTGTCCTGGGTGGAGTTGATGAATGCGTCGAGGGAACGTTTGAGGGGTGCGAACCAGAGTCCGTCGTAGACTTCCTCGGACCAGCGGGCGTCGATAAGCCGCTTGTAGCGGGCGAGTTCGCGTTCCATAGTGACGTCTTCGAGTGCTTGGTGTGCGGTGATCAGCACCATGGCACCGGGGGCTTCGTATACCTCGCGGGATTTAATGCCTACTAGTCGGTCTTCCACCATGTCGAGGCGGCCGACACCCTGCGCGCCGCCACGGCGATTGAGTTCTTCGATGGCTTCGAGAACGGTGACGGGGCGGCCGTCAATGGCAACCGGGGCGCCACCTTTGAAGGAGATAATGACCTCATCGGGCGCGTTGCCCAGCGCCGGGTCTTCGGTGTAGGCGTAGAGGTCTTTTGTTGGCGGGTTCCACAGGTCTTCAAGGAAACCTGTTTCGACGGCGCGTCCCCACACGTTCTGGTCGATGGAAAACGGTGATTTTTCGACTGTTCAATGGGAAGGTCAATTTCCTCCGCAAAGGCGATGGCCTTGTCGCGGGTCCACGCGTAATCGCGCGCGGGGGCGATAATTTTCAGGTCTGGGTGCGTGTTGGCAAAGCCTACCTCGAAGCGCACCTGGTCATTGCCTTTACCTGTGCAGCCATGTGCCACATGTGTTCCGCCGTGTTCACGTGCCGCCTCCACAAGGTGCTTGACAATCAGGGGGCGGGAAATAGCGGATACCAGCGGGTACTGCTTCATGTACATGCCGTTGGCTTTGATAGTGGGTAGGCAATATTCTTCCGCGAACTCATCCTTGGCGTCCACGACGATGGATTCCACCGCACCACAATCCAGTGCGCGCTGCCGGACGGACTCCATGTCTTCGCCACCTTGTCCTAGGTCAAGGGAGACGGCAACAACCTCCCCACCGGTCATTTTGGCCAGGTAAGGGATAGCCACGGAGGTATCCAGACCACCGGAATAAGCGAGTACAACGCGATCAGTCATAACAATTCTCCTTAGATTACGTAGATTATGTAGCGAGTAATTACCTTAGCGTTCTGATGCCAGTTTGCTGAACAGCTCCCCCAGCTCTTGGCCCGTCATGGGTTCGCGGGCAAGGACAAAGACGGTGTCGTCGCCGGCGATGGTACCCACTACCTCTGGCATAGACACGCGATCAATGAAGCTGGCGAGATATTGGGCAGCACCTGGGGGTGTGCGCAGTACCGTCATGTTTGCCGAGTGATCGGCGGAGACGAGAAGGTCACCGAGCACTCGACGCAACTTGTCATGCGGGCCGGACAGGGCTTCAAACGCGGTGGATTCCACAGGGCTGACGGTGTAGAAACTTCGTCCGACGCCCACTCGAATTTTCTTTGCGCCAAGTTCGTCGAGGTCACGGGACAGGGTTGCTTGGGTGACGTCGATATTTTCATCGAGAAGCAGCTCGGAGAGTTGCACTTGGCTGGATATTCGATATTGATCCAGCAAATCAAGGATCTTGGCTTGACGGGTTGCTCGGCTCACGGGGTGTGGGCCAGTTGTTGTGTTACCCGGCATAGTCGCTCCCCTGTCGTGTGTAATGCCTGTTCTGTTCCAACAGCCAGGCCATGAGCGCCTTCTGAGCATGTAACCGGTTTTCAGCCTCATCAAATACGACTGATTGGGGCCCGTCAATGACGCTGGCGGTCACTTCCCTGTCCCCGGTAGGCAGGCAGACAGTGCAGAAAGATGGCGGTGTCTTTGGCTTTCGCCATGAGGTCGTCGTTGACCTGGTACGGCAGGAAGGGCGTGCGGCGATCCCTTGCCGTCGTGTTCCATGCCCATGGACACCCACGTGTCGGTGATCACCACGTCGGCGCCAACCACCTCGTCGAGGCTGTCGGTGACGGTGATGGTAGCGCCTGTCTCTGCGGCACGGCGGCGGGCACGCTCGACGTAGTCCTGACGCGGCTGGAATTCCTTGGGGCTGATGATGGAAACGTCCATCCCAGCGGTGGCGAAACCAATCATGTAGGAGTTCGTCATGTTGTTACTGCCATCCCCCAAGTACACCGCTTTTTGCCTTTCAGGCCCGCAGGCCCTTGTTCTGGGCAAAGGTGTTCCACGCAGGTTTGCAGGTCGGCGAGGAGTTGGCAGGGGTGGAATGCATCAGACAAGGCGTTGATGATGGGCACGGTGGCCGTTTCCGCCATGTCGGTGAGATTTTTTTGCGCGAAGGTACGCCACACAATCATGCTGACGAAACGTGACAGCACCGCACCGGTGTCTTGAATGGTTTCGCCTTTTCCTAGCTGGCTGTCACCCGCCGACACGACAATAGGATTACCGCCCAGCTGGGAAATGCCAGCATCAAAGGAGAAATCGCGTGCGCGTGGATGTTTTATCAAACAGCACCGCAACGCTCAGCGGTCCTTGCAGGGGCCGCATGAGGAACGGTTGTTTTTTCAGCTCAGCGGCGAGGTTGAGCACGTCGGCCTGCTCGCTGGGCGAAAGGTCGTCGTCGGCGAGGAAATGCCGGACTGGTATATGGGTGAGTGAAGACATAACAGCTGGCAGTCCTATCCGTCTGATTCTTGCGCGGCGTCGACAAGGGCACGTACTTGGGTGATGGTCTCTGCGAGGCGGGACACAGCGGTCTCGCAGTCCTCTTCTGTCACAACAAGCGGTGGTGTAAGCCGTAGAACGCTCGGGCTGGGAGCGTTGAGGATTAGTCCGTGATTCAGGGCTTCCTTGACGACCTCCTGCGCAATCGGTTGCTCCAGCACCACACCCACCATAAGGCCCCGACCGCGCACCTCAACGACACCCGGTACGCGTTCAGTGATCAGTTCCGCAAGACGCTGACCTTGGGTGGCGACGCCGCGGCAGAAATCGTCGTCGATAACGTGCAACACCGCACCTGCCGCAGCACAGGAAACAGGGTTACCACCAAACGTGGTGCCGTGTTTGCCAGGTTGCATCAGCTCAGCGGCATGCCCGTGCGCCAGACAGGCACCGATGGGTAGGCCGCCGCCAAGACCCTTCGCCATGGTGACCACATCCGGCACGACGCCCTCGTGCTGGAAAGCGAAAGAAGTCACCGGTACGGCCGATACCCGTTTGGACTTCATCGACCATCATCAGGATTCCGTGCTTATCGCACAGGTCACGCACTGCACGCAGAAAACCCTCCGGCGCAGGGAATAACACCTGTTTCGCCTTGAATCGGTTCTAGGAAAATTGCCGCTGTTTGTTGCGGATTCATCTCCACAAGCGTGGTGAGGTAGTCAATGTCGCCGAATGGGTAATACGACACCCCTGGTGTCATCGGCTCAAAAGGCCCTTGCTTGTCGGGTTGGCCGGTCAGCGCCAACGCCCCCATAGTGCGCCCGTGAAAACCATTGACGGCGGCAAGAATCCTTGTGCGCCCGGTCAAGCGTGCAATCTTAAAAGCGGTCTCATTTGCCTCGGCACCCGAGTTGCAGAAAAACACTCTGGTGCTGGCCGCAAGATCCCCATCGTTGCGGGCGAAACGGCGAATCAGCTCCTCCCCAACGTGCACAACAGGTTCCGAGGCAAACAAATTAGACACATGCCCCAGCCGCGTAATCTGCGACGACACTGCAGAGACAATCGCCGGGTGCGCGTGCCCCAACGAATTCACGGCAATGCCCGCGAGCATGTCAATATACGTACGGCCGCTGGAATCCGTGACCTGCGCACCACTGCCAGATACCAGCTCCACCTGGGGTATGCCGTAGGTATTCATCATCACGTGCGGCCACTGCTCAAGTGCCGACAAACGAACCACTCATGGCTATTGTTCTCCTCCCCAAAAGACAGTGCCTTGTGCAGGGCCTTCTGGATAATCATCGTCCTCATAATTATTGGGAAGCACCATCGTGCCGATGCCACCAGAGGTCAACAGCTCCAACAACACCGAATGCGCAACCCTACCGTCAATCACGTGCGCCGCCTTCACACCATGCTCCACCGCATGAAGGCACGCCTCCATCTTCGGAATCATCCCCGTGTCCAGCTTCGGAAACAGTGCTTCCAAATCCTTCGTCCTGATCGTTGACACCAGCGAGGATTTATCCGGCCAGTCCGCATACAACCCTTCCACGTTGGTGAGAATCAGCAGGCGCTCCGCCCCCAGAGCCACTGCTAACGACGCCGCAGCGGTATCAGCGTTGATGTTGTATACCTCGCCATCCTCACCCGGCGCGATAGTAGACACCACCGGGATACGCCCGGCCTCAATAAGGTCGACCAACGGGGTGGCATCAACGTGCACAATGTCGCCGACCAGCCCAATGTCGGTGAGTTCGCCATCAACATCAATAAGACGTTTGGTGGCCGTGAACAGACCTGCGTCTTCGCCGGAGGTGCCCACAGCGTAGGGGCCGTAAGAATTAATCAGCCCAACGAGTTCACGACCGACTTTTCCAAACAGCACCATACGCACAATTTCCATGACTTCCGGTGTGGTGACGCGGAAGCCGCCGAGGAATTCGCCCTCCAAGCCGACGCGCGCGAGCATGGACGAGATTTGAGGGCCACCACCATGCACCACCACGGGTTTAGCGCCGACTGTTCGGAGGAAGATCATGTCCGCCGCGAAGGCAGCTTTGAGGTCATCATCGACCATGGCGTTTCCACCGTATTTGACCACGACGATTTTGTCGCGAAAATGCTGCAGCCATGGCAATGCCTCGACAAGCACGTTTGCCCGGATTTCTGGGGTGAGCGCCGCCATGAGTTGTTTTTGTTGGGGGTTGGTCATGTACTGGGCTCCTAGGTTGAGTATTCGGAGTTGATTTCTACATAGGCATGGCTGAGGTCAGTGGTTTTTACGGTAGCGCGTCCAGGGCCCCCAGTGCCAAGGTCAATGCGAACCTCAATATCCGCGCCGGATAGATCGACATCACGCGCGCCGGGAGCACCACAGGAATCAAGGCACACGGCTTGATCGTTGAAATAGACGGAAATGTGTTCTGGGTCCATGTCGGCGTCGGCCATTCCGACGGCCGCAAGCACGCGCCCCCAGTTGGGGTCGGATCCGAACATGGCGCATTTGAACAGGTTGTCACGCCCCACGGTTCGGGCTGCTGCGAGAGCTTGCTCATCGGTGCTAGTGCCGACGACCGTGATGCTCACCCGCTTTGTCACACCTTCCGCATCTGCCTGCATCTGTGATGCGAGGTCATCGCATACGGCACGAACAGCCTGGGCGAATTCTTCCTGGCTGGGCGTTATCCCCGATGCACCAGATGCGAGGAGCACTACGGTGTCGTTGGTCGAGGTAGAGCCATCAATGTCGAGCGTGTCAAAGGTCACAGATGTGGCGGCACGAAGCGCGGCATCTGCCATGTCTGGCGTGACGGAAGCATCGGTGGTCAGGCATACCAACATGGTGGCCAACGAGGGTGCCATCATGCCAGCGCCTTTCCCCATGCCGCCGATAGTCCAGCCCTCACCGTGGATAACGGTTTCTTTAACCACCATATCTGTGGTCATGATGGCTTCGGCCGCAGCAGTGCCATCGGTGGGCTGGGATCCAAGCCCATCAACCAGCGGTGCCAGTCCCCCGAGAAGAATCGGCATGGGCAACGGTTCGCCGATCAAGCCTGTGGAACAGACTGCAACCTCGGACACCGGGACGTCGAGAAGCGCCGCAAGCTGTTCTGCAGTTTGGTAAGCATCAGCATCGCCTTGTGCACCGTTGCAGGCGTTGGCGTTACCGGAGTTGTACACCACGGCCCTGAGCTGGCCATCAGCAACAGCGCGGCGGGTAAGCTTCACCGGGGCGGCAACCACGCGGTTACGGGTAAATACGCCCGCAGCTGTGTAAACCGGGCCGTTATTGACAACAAGCGCCATGTCTTTCTTCCCGGATGCTTTGATCCCTGCCGTTGTGGCAGCGGCGCTAAACCCGGCGGGGGTGGTGATGCTCATGGTTATCCTTCGTAGGCAAATAAATATAGTGGTGGGTCAATCAGTGACGCGGTTAGGGGGCAACGCCAAGGCGTGGCAGCCCCGCGTCCTCTGGGAAGCCCAGAGCGAGATTCATGCACTGCACAGCAGCCCCGGCGGTACCTTTGGTCAAATTGTCAATGGCAGAGGTGGCCAGCATCTTGCCTGCAGCGGCGTCCACCTCCACCTGAACCTGGCACATGTTAGATCCCACGACGTTTTGCGTCTGCGGCTGCTGCCCTTCTGGAAGCACAGCGACAAAAGGCTCGTCCGCATAAAAATCCTCATATGTTGCGCGCAGGTCGGCGGCGGAAACACCAGGGGTGAGTGGAGCGGTCGCGGTGGTCAAAATCCCACGTGGAAGCGGTGCCAGCACTGGGGTAAAACTCACTGACACATCCTTGTCGGTATATTCCTTGAGGTTCTGAATAATTTCCGGATTATGGCGGTGCTTACCAGCCGTGTTGTATGCCTTCAGCGAGCCCATCGTCTCTGACCCCAACAACCCCACTGAGGCTTTCTTACCTCCGCCCGACACACCCGTAACGGACACAATGGAAATATTGGGATCAATCAGCCCGTGAGCGACTGCCGGAAGCAGGGAGAGAGTCGCGCCTGTGGGAAAACAACCAGGAACAGCCACCCGCTTGGTGCCGCGTAACTGCTCCCTATGCCCCGGCATTTCTGGAATGCCGTACGGCCACGATCCTGCGTGGGGCGATCCGTAAAACATCTCCCAATCATCGGCATCGACCAGACGAAAGTCGGCAGCGCAATCCACAACCAATACGTCTGGACCCAGCTGCTGCGCAATCTCGGCAGAATGCCCATGCGGCAGCCCCAAGAACACCACATCGTGTCCAGCAAGCACATCCACCGAGGTGGGTTCAATAATTCGATCCGCGAGGGGCATCAAATGCGGCATCAGTTCCCCCACTGGGGTGCCTGCCGACGATGCCGCAGTGAGCGCGCCGATAGTCAGATCCCCCGCCGCATAAGCTGGATGCCCAACAAGGAGTCGAAGAATTTCTCCGCCCGCATATCCGCTGGCACCTGCAACTGCAACCTTGATTGTCATGCGGACCAGCTTAGCATTTATACATAAATACGCAAACTATGCATAGATTGCCACGATACTTGCACGACATTCGCGGAACTAGCGCGTGGAACTAGCGGAAGTATGTATATGCCCCGCAACGCAAAAATCGTTGTGCTCCATGCAGGTAGCACAACGATTTTTCAGCAGTAAGAGACTAATGGCGTTTTATGCCCGAAGCTCCGCACCAAACCTCTGCCCCGCGCGCTCCACCGCCTGCAGGCGAGCCTCGGAGCACTCATCGTCTGTGAGGGTGCGATCCGGTGCACGGAAGCGCAGGGAAAACGCAAGTGACTTTTTGCCCTCACCAAGCGCTTCAGAACGGTAGACGTCAAACAATTCCACGCTTTCCAACAGCCCGCTGGTACCGGCACCTTCTTCTACCACAGCGCGTACCGACTCGGCAGGGACAGCTTCATCAACAACCAATGCCACGTCCTGCAGCAATGCAGGGAACGAGCTCAGCACCGGTGCCGGAAGCTTCTGATCATACGGCAGCGCCGAGACGTCCAACTCCATGGCGCACGTACGCGCGGGAAGCCCGGCGCGTTCCAACACCTGAGGATGCAGTTCGCCGGCATAGCCAACAACAGTCTCCCCCACTTTCAGAGCGGCACAGCGTCCCGGGGTGCCAAGGCAGCATCTCAGCATTCTCCAGGGTGAGGTCCACACCCGCGGCGCGGGCAACCACCTGGGCCGATTCGATGGCATCGGCGTAGGTGTAGGCGCGCCCATCGCCCCATGGCCCAGTCAGCTCCCACTGTCCTGTTCCCACAGTGGCCACGTGCAAGGGCTGCATTGGAAGGGAGTCCAGCAAGTCGGCGATCTGCTCATCGCTGGGGCGATTTGCCACAGACGGCATGGGCGACACCCCATGACCATGAGCTATAGTTACCTGCTCAACACCAAACAACGCCACGTTGGGTTCACCTCGGGAGACATTGCGCTTCACTGCGTCCAACATGGACGGAAGCAACGTTGTTCCCAGCGACGAGTTGGATGCCTCTAGGGGGTTTTGAACAGTCACGACATTACGACGCGAATCATCCGCAGGCAGATTCCACACGTCAAACACATCATCAGCAATGAAGGGTGTGGGCAGGATTTCTGCGTATCCGTTGTAGGCAAGCGCATGCCCGATGGCGCGGCGTCGACGTTGGGCGGGAGTAAGTCCGCGTCCCGCCGGTGCGGTGGGCACAATGGACGGAATGTCTTCCAACCCTTCTAGACGCAAGACCTCCTCCACCAAGTCGGCAGGCATGGTGAGGTCTGTGCGCCACGTCGGTGGTGTGACCTCTAATTTCGCTCCACAGGAAGACACCTCGACCGTGCAGCCGATTTCTTCCAGTCGATCAATGACCGTATCGCGAGAGTACTCCACACCTGCGATGTCACCGGGCAAAGATGCCGCCATGAGAATGCTGGGACGCCTAGGAACGTCGCCAACGATGGTGCGTTCGGCAGAAATAGTGCCGCCAGCGATGCTGACCAGCAGCGATGCAGCCATGTCCAGCGCAACCTCAACGAGCGCGGGGTCGACGCCCCGCTCGAAACGTCGAGAAGCCTCAGAGCTGAGCCTGTGGCGGCGCGAGGTGCGAGCCACAGTAATGGGATCCCAGGTGGCGGCCTCAAAGTAGACATCGGTGGTGGTGTCGGAAATTTCAGAGGTGGAACCACCCATGACACCGGCGAGGGACTGCACACCAGAATCGTCGCAAATCACCACATCTTCGGCGTGGAGCTCACGCTGAACATCGTCAAGCGTGGTCATCTTTTCTCCCTCAGCGGCGCAGCGCACCACCAAATCGCCAGTAATGCGGTCCACATCGAACGCGTGCATCGGCTGGCCCAGCAGCAACATCAGGTAGTTTGTCACGTCGGTGGCGGCGTTGACGGGGCGTTGACCGCACAGCATCAACTCGCGCTGTAACCACCAGGGGGATTCCACAGTTGGGTCAATGCCGGACACCTTACGCAGACCGAAACGAAGAGCCTTTGTCTCTGGTTGCAGCTCAACCGATAGCAGGTCCCCGGAAACATCCGGCACGGTAACACTCAGGCCCGCAAGCTGCGGATTCTCCGCCACATCGCTGAAATCCAGGTCCAGCGCCGAGGCGATCTCTCGGGACAATCCCCGCGCCGACAAGGCGTAACCACGATCCGGGGTGATATTGACATCAAAAACAGTGTCGGAAAGTCCAATCACCGGGACGGGCATCCGCGCCCACCTCAACCTGCAGCTGAGGATCAAGCGTGATAATGCCTTTGTTCTGTTGCGGGGTCAGCCCCAATTCCGCTGCGGAACAAATCATGCCCGCAGACATGCGGCCATAGGTTTCCCGAGCCGAAATGGCGAAATCACCAGGCAGCACACAGCCAGGAAGCGCCACCACAACCATGTCGCCCTCTGAGAAGTTCCGGGCACCACAAATAATGGACTGCAGCTCACCTGTGCCATTAGCATTCCCTACATTCACCATGCAATGGCGAATGGGCTTTTTAAACCCGGTCAGCTCCTCAATCGACTCCACCCGGCCGATCACTAGCGGACCAGTGGTTTCTGGGATGGGCTCGAAACCCTCCGTCTCAAACCCAACACGGACAAACGCCGCGTCCATCTCCTCCGCAGACACACCGTCCCACGACGGATTAACACCACGAAGCAGCCTCGACAGCCAATTCTGTGCAACAAGCATGACTCACAAACTCCTACAACCTACGCCTGCACACCAAACGGCACAGTGAAACGAACATCACCCTCGACCATGTCGCGCATATCCGACAGCCCATTACGGAACTGCAACGTGCGCTCAATACCCATGCCAAATGCGAACCCGGTGTACACGTCTGTGTTAATACCCTGCCGCACGCAGCACATTTCGGGTTGACCATGCCACAGCCACCCCACTCAATCCAGCCTGCGCCGCCTTTCTTATTCGGGAACCACACATCCACCTCGGCCGATGGCTCCGTGAAAGGAAAATAATTCGAGCGCATACGAGTCCGCGTCTCAGGGCCAAACAACGTCTTGGCCAGATGATCCAACGTTCCCCGCAGATGCGCCATGGTCAGGCCCTTATCAACGGCCAACCCTTCCACCTGATGAAACACCGGGGTGTGTGTTGCATCCAGCTCATCGGTGCGGAACACCCGACCCGGGCACGCCACATACACCGGCAACTCACGATCAAGCAGCGTCCGCATCTGCACAGGTGAGGTATGTGTACGTAGCACCTGACGCGATCCCTCCGGCGCAATATGGAACGTGTCCTGCAACGTCCGCGCCGGGTGATCGGGAAGGAAATTCAGGGAGTCAAAGTTGAAATACTCGGCCTCAACCTCGGGGCCTTCCGCGATTTCCCAGCCCATGCCCACAAAAATATCGGCAATCTGCTCGCTCAACGCAGTAATGGGATGAAGCGCGCCGGTGCGTTTACGCGTCGTGGGTACCGTAACGTCAACACGCTCTAGGCGCAGCACCTCGGCATTGCGTTTTGCCTCCAGTGCCTCCTTGACCTCAGCAAACCGCTTTTCGACGCGCCCCCGTGCCATGTTCACCAGCCGCCCGGCATCTTTACGCTGGTCCTTAGGGCAGGGACCCCAGCGCGCGGCGGGCGAGGGACAGCGGGGCGTCATCACCCAGGTGCATGCGGCGGGCATCCGCCAATGAATCCAGACTATCCGCCGCCTCAAACGCCTGAACAGCGGATTCAGCGGCGGAATTCAAACTGGCTTCAGTTAATTGAGGCATGTGGGACTCTGACACGGACTCAGGCACCTGTCTTCTCTCTTATCTCTCGCGGTTCATGGCTTGTCAAACACACTAACCCAGCCATCATAGCGGGTCAGCGCGCTGCACGCGAGACTCACTCGGCATGCTGCTGCGCTTGACGCTGAGCCTGGTGTTGAGCCTTTGCTGACTCATACAAACAAATCGCCGCTGCTGTCGCCAGGTTCAGCGACTCGGCGCGACCACGAATAGGAATGCGCACAAGGTGATCAGCACCAGCGATCGCCTCCTCCCCCAACCGTGCGCCTCATTGCCAAACAACCAGGCAGTGGGCTCCCGCAGCAGATCCCCCGCATCATCTAGGTCAATATCACCGTCGGCGGTGGCGGCGAGAATAGTTAAGCCCTTAGCCTTGACCCTTTTGATTGTTCCAGTCACCGAGGTATCACGCGCCACAGGAATGTGGAACAGCGATCCCGCCGACGCGCGCACCACCTTGCCGCCCAGCGGATCAACCGCTTCACCAGCAAAAATGACTGAATCCGCCCCCACCGCATCACTCACGCGAATCATTGTCCCGGCGTTACCCGGCTCAGAAGTCTGCACCGGCACGCTCACCAGCCGTGGCCTGCCACGCAGCGCCTTATCCACCGACCACAACACCGACGTACATACCGCAAAAATCCCGGTGGAGTGCACCGTATCCGACAGCGCCTTCGCCGCTTTATCGGTAATGGCATGCACATATACGTCCAGATGGCCGGCGACCTGGACGATATCACCAAACCGTTGGTACGCCTGCTCCGTCACAAACACATCTGTTGCCGCCCCCGTGGATACCGCAGCATCAACCGCGTTTTCCCCTTCCACCAGAAACCGTCCGCTTTACGACGCCCCGCCGCACGGTGCAGCTTTCCAGCCTGCACAATCCTGGGGGTGCGTTCGGTAAAAGGAGAGGTGAAATCGACAGCCATGTGACTAAGGCTAGCAGCAGCCCCGCCCTACTTTTGAAGCGGTACTCCCTGGGCATCGTGCGCAAATTCGCCCACCGAAAGCAGAATCATAATGAACTCGATAAATGCCCACACACCGACAATAAACAAGGGAAGAAACCCGATGATGAGAGGTGAGGTCACGATACCACCGACTCCCAGTAGCAGCTGAATCTTCGCACGGCTGGAGTAGCCGAGGTAAAAGTTGTGGACCCCAAAAGACCCAAGGAAAAAGGCAAGCAGGAAGGATGCAACCCACGATTTCTGCTGGTAGCCCACAGGAACTGGGGCCGCCACACCATACCCAGGTTGTTGCATCAGCGGTTGTGCAAAAGGAGCTGGCTGAGACTGAGGCGTTGGCGTAGCAAACCCAGGCGTCTGCTGCTGGGGTTGTGCGAACGGTGCCTGCTGCTGCGGATGCTGGTAGGACGGTGATGGATTAACCTGGGGCGTTACTGCTGGTGGCGGTGTCTTTTCAATAGGCAGCCCGTCTTTATCGTACTGCCGACCACCGAAATCAAAAGTCATGCCTTATCTCCCGCCTAGACGCTTGTAGAACACTAAGAATTCTGTAAACATACCCATGCTACCGAAAATCCTCAATACAAGCGGAAGGCCCTGGTGGCAATGATATGACACCAGGACCTTCTTGCCATAAAAGGCACAATATTACTTACGCAGCCTTAGGGGCGTTAACGTCCTCCGGCAGGGCAGCCTTGGCGGCCTCGCAAATTGCGGAGAACGCAGCGAAATCGTTGACAGCCAGCTCCGCAAGAATCTTACGGTCCACCTCAATCTCGGCAAGGCGCAGGCCCTGGATGAGACGGTTGTAGGTGATGCCGTTCATGCGGGCGGCAGCATTGATGCGCTGGATCCACAGACGACGGAACTCACGCTTACGCGCACGGCGGTCGCGGTAGGCGTAAGTCATGGAGTGCAGCCACTGTTCCTTAGCCTTGCGGTACAGGCGAGAACGCTGGCCGCGGTAGCCCTTCGCGGACTTCAGAATTGTACGACGCTTCTTCTTGGCGTTTACTGACCGCTTGACACGTGCCACAGTAATACTTCCTTAAATCTTTGAGAGTTGGTGGAGGGGTGAACAGGCGGCGATTAAGCCTGGCCGAGCAGCCGCTTAACACGCTTGGTGTCAGCTTTAGCCACTTCCGTCGTGCCCTTCAGGCGACGAGTACGGGTGGACGGCTTGCCTTCGAGGAGGTGGCGGCGGTTCGCCTGCTCGCGACGGAGCTTGCCGGAACCGGTTACCTTTACACGCTTTGCGGTGCCCTTGTGGGTCTTTTGCTTCATGAGATTTAGTCCTTAAAACCCTAGAATGTGTCTTTACTTCTTGCCCTTGCGCACCGGGCCGATGACCATGGTCATATTGCGGCCATCCTGCTTTGCCTTGGTTTCAACAACGCCGTAATCGGCGACGTCGGCTGCCAAACGGTCCAAGAGACGGTAACCAAGCTCGGGACGTGACTGCTCACGACCACGGAACATGATTGTCACCTTCACCTTGGAACCCTTCTCCAAGAACCGGATCACATTACCTTTCTTCGTCTCATAATCGTGATCATCAATCTTGGGACGAAGCTTCTGCTCCTTGACAACAGTCTGCTGCTGGTTCTTACGAGCCTCGCGTGCCTTCTGTGCAGCTTCATACTTGAACTTGCCGTAGTCCATGATTTTGCAGACCGGAGGTTTAGCGTTCGGGGCAACCTCAACCAAATCAAGATCAGCCTCATACGCTAACTTGCGAGCATCCTCAATGCGGACGATGCCCACCTGTTCGCCACTGGGGCCACAAGACGGACCTCGGGAACTCGAATACGCTCATTAATGCGAGCTTCAGCGCTGATGTGTACTCCTAAGTTGCAGTGATAGAGATAATGTACGCACCGTACCGCAACTAGTTTTCCCTACATGACACACAAAAACCCGCTTCCATCATTCCGTGAAAGCGGGAGATCCATCGTGCCAAGAAGCATCTACACTGCGCGTAGCAGTGAGGTGAACTTCACAATAACCATTATCCTGCCACAATGTGACGGCTTCTGGTGGGAGGGATCTCCACTTGCGGCCTAAAATCCATGCACAGCACAGTTTCTAGGCGGTAGCGCATCTCAATCTATCACTAACCCCATAACGTTGCAAGTTGATAACTTTTTAGCTGCGTACGCTGTGGGTTCCTTAGGATCAAAACCATGGAGATTTCGCATACAGAAAAACTTCTCTTTGAAAGGACACTGGAAAAGCTGAGTCAGGCCGAAAGGGCACTGGGCGAAGCCCGTATGGACATGCACATGCTGCTCCTCAAGCGGCAACAGCTCTCAGCACCAGAACAGTCGGGGGAATCTGTCGGTCAGTCCGCCACAGAACAACAAGCGGCAGAGCAACGGGCTGCTATGCCTTCTGCACCCTTTGCGCCAGCCCCACAGCCGCCCGGCGTCATCAATCCAGCTGGGCCACGCATCAATCCTGGCGTACCGCATATCAATCCTGGGGCTGCTAATCCACCTGTTCAACCCGCGCCGCTCACGAGACCCCCAATTCAACCAACGCCTGTGTACAGTGCACAAACAGATACTCAGCCACCTGAGCAACCACGTTCGCAAGCGGACCAGGTTCTTCCCGCACGCTCCAGATGGTGGACATCGGAACAAAATGTCGTGAGGGTCATTGCCACGCTAGGCACGCTGATCACCATTGCCGGTGTGTTCTTCCTGGTGGTCCTTGCCATTCAAAATGGCCTGCTCGGCCCCCTCGGCCGAGTCATCCTGGCCAGCGTTTTCTCCGCCGTGATGGGTGGAATCGGTGTCGTAGCCCATAAGCGTCACGCGCATAAAGCGGCGGTCGGCGCCTTTTGCACCACATCTCTCCTCAGCGCGATGGCCACGGTATTTAGCCTTGTGGTCATACTCGAATGGTGGCCAGAACCTGCTGGAACAGCAACAATCATCGCGCTTACCATCGGTTTCATAGCACTAGCCACCGTGTGGAACGAGGAAGGTGTGGCAATTGCTTTGGGTATCGGGGCGTCGATAGTAGGTAGCATCTACTTTGCCTCATGCGTTAACTACGTCGAATTTTCGACTCTTCCTGGCACACTCGCACCCACAGCCCTTGCCATCGCTGCCTACATTCGGAAGTGGTCGAAGGGTATTGATATTGCTGTCATCGTTACGCTGATTACGGCCTTCTTCTACGCATTGCTCAGTGATTCACCTGCTATGATCCTGCCCACAACCCCCGTTGTGGTTATCACCGCCATCATATTTGTCGCAATGGGTGCAAACACAGAACGTACGCCATGGAATCCCCTGCTGACCATCGCCGCACCTGCCGTGCTGTTTGGCCTCGGCGCCCTCGGACTTGAGGCCATGCCGTCGCTATCTACCCACGTCTCCACACGCCCCCTGAGCTGGGTTCTCATTGCGGGATCAATCTGCTACATCGCCATCGCGATAGTCAATCACAATAAAGCACTGATCCAATCCGGTTCTGTCTTCCTGGCCCTCAGCTTCCTGCCTGTGTATGTTACGGCCGCGCCACTCGGCGCTGATGTGCTGCTGAATAAACCAATGGTGATGTGCATTTTCCTCCTCACGGCCATAGGCGTCACCTGGTGGATGACCTCCGGCATAAAGTTCCGCGGCGGTGTTTGGTTCTGCTGGGCAGCAACAGCACTTATCCTCACCTACATGGTCGCAGACGGCGTACTCAGTGGCACCTTTCTGTGGCTTGGCACTTCCTGGGCTACTGCCCAAGCCGTCGCCATCATCATCCTGCTGCTGGTTGCTTTACGACGCCGCTCCGGCCTAACGCATCTTTCCGGCGCTACTCAATCTGGGCTTGCGCTGGTCAGCCTTCATCTTTCCATGCTGGCCATCGTGTCGATAGCCACCTACCTGGGTGGACTATCAGGCAACGTGAAGGGTGGTTACCTTATCGGCCACGCCACGGTGTCCGTCTTATGGATGCTCTTGGCTTGCTACGTCTTGCTTCGCGCACGGTTCCTCAGCAGGCAGGCATCCCTCATTGTTGGGCTTGTTCTAGCATTTGCCTCCATCGGCAAACTCATGTTCTTCGACTTCGGCAACCTCCATGGACTGCCTCGCGTCGCTGCGTTCATCATTTCTGGTGTTGTGCTGCTGGCCATCGCAGCGCTGCGAAACCGTCAGAGCCCCCAGAAAACCAGCATCACTGCTGCAGAGGATCCAGCGCCTCTCGTGGGGGTGAACGCTCAGGCCAACTCGCCCACGCCTGACGCGACGTATAACGACGCCCCGCCAGCCAGCGACGTCACGTCCGTTCAGCCTGCAGCACCAGGCCAGGTTCCACCGCTGAGTGAAACGCCACTGCCAAGCATGAGTGACCGCGAGAAGCCCCAGGATCCGCACAATCCCCAAGTCGGACCAGTGCAAAACCCTGATGAGGACCAATAACTAGGGCGCTAGTAGTTCCTTGAGGAATTTCCCTGTGTATGACGTCTCCACCGTGGCGACATCCTCAGGGGTTCCCTGGGCAACCACTTGACCACCGCCTGCGCCGCCTTCCGGCCCCATGTCCACAATCCAGTCTGCAGCCTTGATGACGTCAAGGTTGTGTTCGATAATCAGCACGCTGTTGCCCTTATCCACCAAGCCCTGGATCACCAGCATCAGCTTGCGAATATCTTCAAAGTGCAGGCCGGTTGTGGGCTCATCCAGAATGTAGATCGTCCGGCCATTGGATCGTTTTTGCAGTTCGGCTGCCAGTTTAACGCGCTGCGCTTCACCACCGGACAGGGTAGTCGCCGCCTGGCCAAGCCGCACATATCCCAAACCCACCTCAACCAGCGTGTTCAGGTAGCGACTGATGGAGGTGATGGGTTCGAAGAACTCTGCGGCTTCACTAATCGGCATGTCCAAAACCTCAGAGATGGACTTGCCTTTGTATTTCACTTCCAAGGTCTCCCTGTTGTAGCGGGCGCCCTGGCAGACTTCGCAGGGCACGTACACATCAGGCAGGAAGTTCATTTCGATCTTGAGAGTGCCATCGCCGTGACATGCCTCGCATCGCCCGCCTTTAACGTTGAAGGAGAACCTACCCGGCTTGTAACCACGGACCTTCGCCTCGCTGGTCTCCGCAAACAGTGTGCGGATCTTGTCAAACACGCCTGTGTAGGTGGCAGGATTGGAACGCGGGGTACGCCCGATGGGCGATTGATCCACTTGCACTAGTTTGTCTAAATGCTGGAGGCCATCAACGCGGGTGGCTTACCCGGAACCTGACGGGCCTTATTCAGCCGGTTTGCCAGGACTTTCGCCAGGATTTGGTTAATCAACGTGGATTTCCCGGACCCAGAAACCCCCGTAATGCAGGTGAGCACACCCAATGGGATGGAGACGTCCACGTTCTTGAGGTTATTTTCCTTCGCGCCAACCACAGTGAGCTGACGGTCGGGGTCAATGGGGCGTCGCGAATCGGGCACACCCAGCGTCTTGCGGCCGGACAGATACGCGCCGGTGACGGATTCTTCACTGTCGACAATCCCTGCGGGCGGGCCTTGGTAAACCACTTCCCCACCGTATTCACCCGCGCGGGGACCGATATCCACCAGCCAGTCCGCGGCTTTGATGGTGTCTTCGTCATGCTCAACCACAATGAGGGTGTTGCCGATGTCACGCAGATGTTCCAAGGTGGCAATCAGCCGCTGGTTATCCCGTTGATGCAGGCCAATAGACGGCTCGTCCAGCACGTACAGCACCCCCGCTAAACCGGATCCGATTTGAGTGGCAAGGCGAATACGCTGCGCTTCCCCGCCGGAAAGGGTACCGGCGGCGCGGTCCAGCGACAGGTAGTTCAAGCCGACGTCGAGAAGAAACTTCAGGCGTGCCTGGATTTCCTTCAGCACGGCACCAGCAATCATTTCCTCGCGCTTGCCCAGCTGCAACGTGGACAGAAACTCGGCGGCACCTTCCACAGACAGCGCAGACACCCCGGCGATAGACAGCTCACCATGTGCACCCGAATCAAGCCGCACTGACAGGATCTCCGGCTTCAGACGCGCGCCTTTGCAGGACGAACATGGAACCTCGCGCATGTACGCAAGGAATCGGTCTTTTTGTGACTCAGAGTCGGTGTTCTCCAACTTGCGTTTCAGGTACGCCAGCACGCCCTCAAACGGTGCGGTCCAATTTCGTACCCTGCCGTAGCGGTTCTTGTATCGCACCGACACGTGATGCTCAGAGCCATGAAGAACGGCCTTTTGCTGCGCCGATGTGAGTTCACTAAATGGCGTATTGGGATCAAAATCCATGGCCACGGCAAGCCCGGTGAGCAGCTTTTCAAAGTACGACACATTAAAGCCCGTGGTCCACGGCTGAATGGCACGCAGCAACGGCGCATCCCTATCCGGGATTACCAGATCAAGGTCCACTTCCAAAGCGGTGCCCAAGCCATCACACGCCGGACACGCAGCCATACGGCGAGTTGAAGGAAAAAGAACGTGGTTCTAGCTCGTCCACCGCCAGCGCGTGACCATTGGGACAGGCCATTTTCTCCGAGAACCTGCGGGTACGGTGAGGGTCGGAGTCCTCAAGGGTGATGAAATCAAAGACCACCACGCCGTCGGCAAGCTGAAGCGCCGTTTCCACGGAGTCAGTGAGGCGCTGGCGCTGCGAGGGTTTAACCTGCAGGCGATCCACCACTACATCAATGTCGTGCTTGATCTGCTTCTCCAACTTCGGTGGGCTGCTCAGCTGATGAACCTCACCGTCAACTCGAACCCTGGCGTAGCCCTGCGCCGCCAGGTCCGCAAACAAATCCACAAACTCGCCCTTGCGGGTACGCACTACTGGTGCCAGCACCTGGAACTTCAGCCCCTCCTCCATGTCCAGGATCTGATCCACAATCTGTTGCGGAGTTTGACGCTCAATCACCGCATCACACTTCGGGCAGTGCGCCGTACCCGCACGCGCATACAAAAGGCGCAGGTAATCATGCACTTCCGTGATCGTACCCACCGTGGAACGCGGGTTACGGTTCGTGGACTCTGATCAATAGACACGGCCGGCGACAAGCCCTCAATGAAGTCCACGTCAGGCTTATCCATCTGCCCCAAAAATTGGCGAGCGTACGACGACAGCGACTCCACATATCGCCGCTGACCTTCCGCAAAAATAGTGTCAAACGCAAGGGACGACTTACCCGAGCCGGAAAGACCGGTGAACACGACCATCGTGTCGCGGGGCAAGTCAATATCCACGCCCTTCAAGTTATGCTCCCGCGCGCCGCGCACCACCAGACGATCAGCCACTACCGTGCCACCCTCCATACTTCAGCCAAACATACTACTTCGAACATAGCAACGAACCCCGACTTTAGCTAACCTGGATACCATGACTGCCCCGATCACGTTACATTCACTGTCCGTATCCACGATGGATAACAACTGCTACCTGCTGGTTTCCGGAAACAAGGGCTTGCTTATCGACGCCGCAGACGATGCCCCCGCACTGCTAGCACTCGCCGACGGGCTTGGGGTCTCCATTGAGACTGTGGTGACCACCCACCGGCACGCCGACCATGTTCGCGCACTCTGTGACGTCTTAGCCGCGACTGGCGCAACGCACCTTGCACCAGCACCCGATGCCGAAGCCCTTCCCGCTCCCGTAGACCGCGCACTTGAACACGGCGACATTATTGACTTGATGGACACCGATTGGGGGTTGCCATTTTGCGGGGGCACACACCTGGAGGACTCGCGATCTCTGCAGATATTGACGGCCAACAGCACCTCTTTGTTGGCGATAGCCTCTTCCCCGGTGGCGTAGGCAAAACTACCAACCCAGAAGACTTTGAACAGCTGATCACCGACGTAACTGAACGCCTTTTTGAGGTCTACCCCGACGATGCCATCGTGCATCCCGGCCACGGCGACGGCACCACCCTCGGGGCTGAACGCCCCCATTTAGACGAGTGGCGTGCCCGCGGTTGGTGAGTGGTGGAATCAACGGAACACCCAGATCACGCTGGCCACTCCGCACATGCTGCGGACATTGCCGTCGAGCAGGCATATGTTGATGAGCTATTTGCCCGCATTGACGCAGATGTCGTCGCGGCCAACGAGCGCCTGCGTGACGTGATGCTTCGGGTCGACCGCGCCACCCCCGACCCCGAGGCGCTAGTCGAACGCGAGGTTGAATACCACGCACTCAACGACAAACTCGACACACTCACTGTGGCACAGCTGGGGCTGGTGTTCGGGCGGATCACCCTTGATAGCGAACAGGGTGATGACGACGTGCGCTACATCGGCCGCATGGGCATCGACGCACCCGAAGACCACTACCGGACCCTACCTTTTAGACTGGCGCGCGCCCATGGCCCGGCCGTTCTACATTGCCACCACCGCCAACCCCGAGGGCGTGACTGAAAGAAGGCATATTCGCACCACAGGCCGAACCGTGGTGGATATTCACGACGAACGACTTGTTGGCGATGTCTCGGACGAAAGTGCTTCCGATGTTGTTTCCGAATCCGCCCTGCTTCGTGCGCTGAATGCAGCACGAACAGCGCACATGGGCAACATTGTTGAAACCATCCAGCGCGAACAAGACGACATTATTCGCGACCCCGAGCGTGGCGTGATGGTGGTGGAAGGCGGACCGGGGACCGGCAAAACCGCCGTGGCACTACACCGCGTTGCTTATCTGCTGTACACGTGGCGGGACGTCCTCGCGCGAAGCGGCGTGCTGATCGTTGGCCCTAATCGCACGTTCCTTGACTATATTTCCCGCGTACTACCCGAACTTGGTGAAACCGGCGTGGTGCTCACCACTGTGGGCGAGATGTACCCCGGGGTCACGCCAACAGGAACCGACTCTCTGCTCGCCCGGGAAGTCAAAGGCAGCGCGGAAATGGTGCACATCCTGCGTACCGCAGTTCAGGCATACCAGACCGTGCCAGCGGAACCTGTTCCACTGTTTGTTGATGGTCTTACCCTGCACCTCACCCCGGCCATGGTTACGACGGCGCGGGGACGTGCCCGACGCAGTGGGCTCCCCCACAACCAGGCCCGCGCGATTTTCCGGGACCAGGCGTTGGACTTATTGGCGCACGCCATGGCGGACATGATCGGTGCCGACCCCCTTGGCGGCACGAACCTGCTGTCTTCCGGCGACATCGCCCAACTGCACGAAGACCTCGCTGACGAATTTGTTGTGGATAGCGCGCTGGACGAACTGTGGCCCGAGTTGACGCCGCAAAACGTGCTGGAAGAACTACTGGAATCCCCCGAACGCATCTCCGTCGCCGCGGCTGACTACGACGAAGAAACCCAATCCGCGCTCTATCGGGAGGACAGCGCCGCATGGTCCGCTGCCGATGCCGCCCTGCTTGACGAACTCGCGCAACTGCTAGGCACCGACGATCCCGAACAGGAACGCAAAGCCGCCGAACAACGCTGGCAGGAACAAATTGAAGAAGCCCAGGACGCCCTGGACATTCTCACTGGATCCGCGTCCCAAGACCTCGACGACGGGTTCGATGCCGAAATCCTGATGGCACACGACGTGATTGATGCCGAAACCCTCGCCCAGCGCCAGGAAATCCGCGACAACCGCTCCACCGCCGAACGCGCCAAGGCCGACCGACTCTGGGCTTATGGCCACGTTGTTGTCGACGAAGCCCAGGAACTCTCTCCCATGGAATGGCGCATGATTATGCGGCGCTGCCCTTCCCGCTGGATGACGCTCGTCGGTGACACGGCGCAGACGGGTTCCCCAGCGGGCGTCGATAGCTGGACCGACACCCTCGAACCGTACGTGCAGAACCGCTTCCGCAGGCACCAACTGACCATCAACTACCGCACGCCCGCCGACATCATGGACGTGGCCAACACCCTGCTGCCAATGATCGCACCGACGCAAACCCCCAGCCAGGCGGTCCGATCCACCGGCATTCCCGTGCGTTTCCTGCCGTCCGGCACCGAGGTTTCACCGCTTATCGACGCCCTGCGCACCGAGCACCCCGACCGGCTCACCGCCCACATTGATGCCAACAACGTGGCAGAAATCAAGGGGTTGGAATATGACCACGTAGTGCTTGTGGAACCCCAGGAAATCGTGGGACAATTCTCCCCAGGGCTGGCAGGACCTGTATGTGGCACTCACGCGGGCTACGCAAAGCCTCACTGTTGTTGGAGAGATGCCGACTACTGAGCTTTAACTTACTCACATATTTCACGCTGACACCACACCACAAGCAGCACTGCATCTTTCAACTAGCTCTGGCCATAGTGCAATCAGATCCGCGTGCATGTTGTACGATGCCGAACATTCATCAACATAGCGTGACGCATTACGACCAAGAACATCACCGATATCAGCACAAATCGCCACCAAGAGGAATTAGCACATCATTCGCCAAAGATTCTATGCGATCAATACGCTCGGGAACTGAGCCAGCGGCAGCTTTCCTTACCAGAGAAATCAGTTTTTCTCGTGAGTTTGAATCGACGGGAAGTGTGCCAGGTTTAATCCCCAAAAGGGACGATAAGTTTCCGGAATAAATCTCGGCATATGCGTTAAAATAATCTGCAAAACGGGCAACCCCTTCCCAGTACGATAATTGTGACGATGAGCCCTTCCTGGTTGAGTCATATTCATGAAATACCGCATCTGAATGATGGATTGACGGAAGACCCAACGATGTTGCAGCGTCAAACGCAAAATAGTCCGACGCGAGAATATTTGGGCCAGGCACCACCGGAAGATATTTATGTATCTCCATGAAGGCAACATTTCCACAGTCCGGGTTTAAGCCGTCATTAACGGAACGTACAAGAGTGATCACATCACGGTCAGGGACAACAGTCTCCTGTGGAAATGCTTCTTCAATCACGTCTGGAATACTCATAGGATCGAAACCAAGAACCTCATAGAGCCTATGCAGTATCGTTCGGTCCCCTGCGGCAACAACGAGATCTTTAACGTCAAGGTTCCATTCGCCGACATAATTGCCACCAACAACCGTAATGTACGTATCTGCTGAGTGTGCGGGACTAGAATGACCGGAATTCCCTGATCCCAACAGTGAAAGTTCCTTTACGATAGGCAACCTACCTTGTTGGTTACGAAACTTATGGTCAAGAGTTACCGTATCGGAATCGCGACGATGCACGACATCAGCACCTAGCACAATAGAATATAAAAAACACTTGTTCATGGCAGTGCCGTAGTCTTTGGATCCCTGAAGAAAGAGCGACCGCCAACAATGATCCGATTCACCGGCAAAAATACGATGAATTATTTTCCTCTGTCGTTCGATAGTAAGGTGAATAGTATTTAGTTTTCCATCCCTGATTACGACATTCCCTTAGGGCAGCGGCGTTATTTTTTTACATGGTCACCACTATCGGTTTCAATAACCACAAGTGGAATGTCATATCCAAGCAACCGCGCTTCCTGAACCTCCAAACTTGCACTAGATATAGCTGCCGTTGCATCACGATTCGTTGGGATGACGAGGATATGTTTTTGCTTCAGTCATCATTTCTCATATACTCGGGCGACTACAACGTCGTCACGCGAGCAGTATACTCTTCTCGCAGATTTTCATCTGGTAGTATCTCCCGGAAGCGGCTCGGCATCAGACAGTGCTTTGACCCGGTATCAGTGCCCACAAACGGGCACAGCTCGATATTTTTATGCATGCCATACAGGCACTATTTCCGCGATCAGCATTCAGCTCTTTTGCCTTTGACGCGACGTCAAAGACATAGCCTGCGTACTATGCGTTCATCTAAGAAAAAAATGCTAGTCCCGCATCGCGTGTACTGTAGCTACGGTCTGCCTCACTGTAGTAGGGCATCGCTGCTTATAATCGACATCATTATCGGCCCCCAGGTGATAATCCCCGCGATCCCGCCATGCATGCACGCAAAGGTGACGTAGAACCGGTGGCTGGTGACTACTATGCGTGGCTTTCTACTATCCCCGCTCATGGTGTCACACGTCCTGGGGAACAGTCGTTGTGTTCAAACGGCTCCGATGGGCGGCAATAACGACGACATGGCTCGACAGATCCGGGACGGTGGTTACAACGTTCTGGGGCCTTTACTTCTTCGGTCAGCCAGGTCAGCAGGAGTATTTTGTCTGACGTACCCTCTAGAGTTCTTTTGATGAGGTACTGGCCTGGATTAAAGAACACGGCGACGTTGAAGAACCAATCACGGTATTTGGGGGTGTCGAAAGGTAGCTGAGCTGGTGGCGAACTTGGCCATTCATTACCCCGAAATCAACAACATCGTCTTGTACACACCGACTGCCTACAACTACCAAGGACTTGACTTTCGGCGGCAAAGCGCCTCGCCACCGAGCTTTACGTGGCGTGGAGAACCTGTGGATTATGCACGGCTGCGATCCTTTTCCCTCAACTACGGTAAGGCTTTTCATGAACCTACCCGTCTCGTACCGCAAGACTTATGAGGTATCGCTCGCCGAGGCTAGCAACCGAGATGCTGCCCGCATTCCCATCGAAAAGTTTTCCGGCCACGGATTACTATTTGCTGGCGATCAAGACGCTATGTGGCAAAGCGACTCCGCTGTACAGGATCTGAGTGAGCGGAATAAAAATCTGGAAGGCGTAATATACCCGGGCGCCGGACACCTTTTCTCCACGGATATTGATCAGGAATATGGACGGATATGGCCAACAATGCTTGGCGGGACTGTAGATGGTAACCGGGCAGCCAAAATCCAGTCAGATAAACTATTGTTTGAGCGTTTGGATGCCTGGCATATAGACACGTAAAACCCATAAATCACCAATCCCCCGGCCAGACATCATAAATGCGTGGCCAGGGGATGAAAAATAAAATTAAGGCACTAATTCACAGTGTGAACAATCATGACGTCGCACTGAGATTGGCGTGCCACATCGGCGGGAACAGAACCCAAGAGGCGACCAGTCAGGGTGTTGATGCCACGGTTGCCCACGACCAAAAGGTCAGCTTGTGCTTCGTTCACAATCGACATCAGGGCTTCGACGGGAGTGCCGGGTTTCACCACGGTTTCAATATTGGTGGCACCTTTTTCCCGTGCTGCGGCTGAGGCTGATTCGAGGTTCTTATACGCGGGGTCGTCGCCAAGCACGGTGACGGAATCCTGACGGAGGGTTTTTGATGCGTCTTCAGAGGTCTCGTAGTAGGCGCATCCGATGATCAGGGTTGCGTTGAATGCGGCGGCGATTCCGGCTGCGCGTTCAACGGCGAGCATCGAGGACTTGGAGCCGTCTGTGCCTACAACAATCTTCTTGTAATCGCTCATCGGGGACCTTTCACGTTTTGTATGGTTCTAAACCTATCAAACAGAGTAGCACCGGCATCTACCTTACAGGCCAGCTTCTTTCATTCCGCGAAGTTCTTTCCTCAAATCAGCGATCTCGTCACGCAAACGCCCTGCTAGTTCGAATTTTAGCTCGCGGGCGGCTGCCCCCATTTGAGCGGTCAGGTCGTCGATGAGTTTTTGGACTTGCTCACGTGGCATGCCGGAAACATCCGCAGTGTCACGGGCGACGGCGGCATCGGCGCTGGCATCTTCGGTCGCCGGAAGCTCGCCGCCGTCTTCGTACACTTCGTCCAGAATATCGGCGATTTTCTTGCGCAGCGGCTGAGGATCAATGCCGTGTTCGGTGTTGTAGGCGATTTGTTTTTCGCGGCGTCGTTCCGTCTCCTCAATGGCGTTCTGCATGGAGTCGGTAATGCGGTCGGCGTACATGTGCACTTCACCGGAAACATTGCGGGCCGCGCGACCAATGGTCTGGATAAGGGACGTTGTGGAACGGAGAAAACCTTCCTTATCAGCATCCAAAATGGCAACCAGGGAGACCTCGGGCAAGTCAAGACCCTCGCGGAGGAGGTTGATGCCCACAAGGACGTCGTATTCGCCGAGCCGGAGCTGGCGGAGCAGTTCCACGCGCTGCAAGGTATCGATGTCAGAGTGGAGGTAGCGCACGCGCACGCCGTTTTCCAGCAGGTAGTCGGTAAGATCTTCTGCCATCTTCTTGGTCAGCGTGGTCACCAGCACACGTTCTTTTTTCTCCACGCGCAGCCGGATTTCGTGGATGAGGTCATCGATTTGACCCATCGGTGGGTTTGACCACCACTTTCGGGTCAACAAGCCCGGTGGGCCTAATAACCTGTTCAACGAACTCTCCCCGCTGGCGGCCATTTCAAAGGTGCCGGGGGTGGCGGACATAAAAACAGCCTGGCCGCGACGGTCGTCGAATTCTTGCCAGGTCAACGGGCGGTTATCCAGCGCCGAGGGCAGGCGGAAACCAAAGTCAACAAGGTTGCGTTTGCGGGAGGCATCGCCTTCGTACATGCCACCGATTTGGGGAACGGTGACGTGGGATTCGTCGATGATCAGCAGGAAGTCTTCTGGGAAGTAGTCAATGAGCGTCGCGGGTGCAGATCCTGCGTCGCGGCCGTCAATGTGGCGGGAGTAGTTCTCAATCCCAGAGCAGAAACCTACTTGTTCGATCATTTTCCAGGTCGTATTCGGTGCGCATACGCAGACGCTGCGCTTCCAGGAGTTTGCCGCGATTTTTCCAAATCCTCCAGCCGCACGGCCAGTTCCGCTTTGATGGCCTCCACTGCTTTTTTTCCATGCGTTCCGGCCCGGCAACATAGTGTGTGGCGGGGAAAATACGCAGTTCATCGGCTTGGCTGATCACGTCACCGGTGAGTGGGTGGATGTAGTACAGGGCGTCGATTTCGTCGCCGAAGAATTCCACACGCACGGCAAGTTCTTCGTAGGCGGGAATAATGTCCACCGTGTCGCCTTTAACGCGGAAAGTACCGCGGCTAAAAGCGACGTCGTTACGCGCGTACTGAATGTCCACCAGTAGTCGGAGAAAGCGGTCGCGCTCTACCTCATCCCCCACCTTCAGGAGTACGGACCGGTCCAGATAGGACTGCGGGGTGCCCAGACCGTAAATGCAGGACACGGAGCTTACTACCACGACATCACGACGCGAAAGCAAGCTGGACGTAGCGGAGTGGCGCAGGCGTTCGACGTCCTCATTGATGGAGGAGTCCTTTTTCAATGTAAGTATCGGTTTGCGCAATGTAGGCTTCCGGCTGGTAGTAGTCGTAATAGCTGACAAAATACTCAACGGCATTATTGGGCAACAGCTGCCGGAGTTCGTTGGCCAGCTGCGCAGCGAGGGTTTTATTCGGGGCCATGACGAGGGTCGGCCGTTGCACTTTTTCAATAAGCCAGGCTGCGGTGGCAGATTTACCAGTACCCGTGGCACCCATCAGCACAATGTCCCGCTCACCACGGTTAATGCGGTCAGCTAATTCGGCTATGGCTGATGGCTGGTCGCCCGCCGGCTGATACTCACTCACCACCTCGAATTCTTTGGCGACACGTTCGATGTCGCCAACAGGTCGGTGTTCAGAATGGGACAGCACGGGATGTTCAGCAGCGAAAGCCATGATCCCCAGCATAATGATCAGCGATTTAGTACTCTAACCCTCGTGCATATTTCTTTAAACGCGCAGCGTAAGCGCCACAGTACTTTTGCTATCACAACAATAGCGTGCCTTGTATCCATGATGCTTATCGACGCCCCGACTGCCACCGCCGAGCCCTGCTCCCGTCGCGCGGCTCCCGCAGGGCCTTCCCTGTCAAGCCAGCTATCCTCTGGATCGAATGGCCTATCGAGCGGCGCTGGCAGCTCCAATCCGCCATGGTTGAACGGCTCCCCCGGCGAACTTCCTGTGCTGAAAGGCCACACCCAAGCGATCCAGTCGCTGACCGGCCCAGGCTCTAACCCCCGTACCGACCGCCTTTTCGACATCGCGGGCACCGACCTCGGCATCGCGTACAAAGATGCCGCCGGGCGCACCATGCTGGTATTCGGCGACACCATGGCCTGCGACGGCTCTGCTGGGGAATGGCGCAGCAATACCATCATGCGCACCAGCGACAATAACTACACCGACGGCGTAACTGTTGAAGAAGCACTGACAGAACGCGGATATGCACGACAAGGACGCGCTCGGGAGTTTATCCCTTCCTTGAAAGAACCAGGCGTTGAACACACCGTGATTCCCACCGCAGGTATCACAGTCAACGGAGTCCAGTACATTGACTTCATGTCTGTACGTAGCTGGGGACGCCCCTGGCGAATGGTTCACCAACTACGCAGCAACCGTCTCCTCCACTGACGGTGAAAACTGGACAGTGGTGCCGGGATCCCAGCGTGCCAATAAAGGCCCATCGATGCCCGGCGGCGGACAGTACCGCGCCGGGAACGAGCACATTCAAATGTCAGCGTTTGTGGAACACGATGGATACATCTACCGTTTCAGCACCCCATCGGGGCGTGATGGCAGCGCAATTGTGGCCCGCGCCCCTAAAGCACACTTCCCCAAGGAAGACGCTTTCGAGTTTTTTTCGACGGTGCAGGCTGGTCAGCCACGCCAACACGAGCCGCAGCCGTGATTGACGGCAGCGTTTCCGAACTCTCGGTTGCCTGGAACCCCTACCTCGGAAAATTCATCGCCCTCTACATTGATGGCAATGGCATGGTGCTGCGGACCGCCGATTCCCCCACCGGACCGTGGAGCAGCAAACGCATGCTGGTGGATACCGCCACTATTGGCGACCTCTACGGTGGTTTCATCCTCCCCTCGAATAATGACCACAACCTGTATTTCGTGGCCACCACCTGGTCAAACTACAACGTGATGGTGATGCGCACCAACCTTAGTGAACTCTTCGGCGTTCCGCTCTTGGCATCCGGCGACATCAACCCGGATCCGGTTGCCGACGACGGCTAGAGGTTGTTGAGGTTCTCAAGCCCGAGCAGGTCGCGGCCGCCACCGCCGATGACGGTGTGGTCACAGAGGACGACGTGGTGACACGTTAATTCTCACCACGCGACAACTGAGGCAGATCCGGACCTGCAGGCATACCCATGGCGAGACGAGCATCACGCATAAAATGAAGCCCCTCAATCGCAATTTCGCCTGCAAGTTCCGCCTGCCGCGGAGTCTGAGCGGAACCAAGACTTGCTTGCGCAGAGTTGTAACGCTCAGATGCTGTCCCAATGAGGCTTGTCGACGCCTCGTCTGTACCGGATGTCGTGAGCACTTCCGACCCCAACCGCTCAATCCAGCGACGTGCTTCGGCCTGTGCATCCATCATCCGTATTTCTTCTTGCTGCTCGCCTTTGTTGCGGTCTTTAATCTGCTGAACAAATTGAAAAATGAAGGTGGACACTACCAATACCAGCACGATAAACATGAACACTGGTACGAACGTAAATGGTGAGAAAAATCCTGTTGGCACGCGACACTAAACCTATCTACTGAAACGAACACGTCACAAAGTGGCGAGGAAGTCATCAACTTGCTTGCGGAGATGATCGACGCTTCCATTATTGTCGATCAAAACATCCGCAGATGCGAGTCGAGTCACATCATCAACCTGGTGCGACATACGACGACGAACATCGTCTTCATCTAATCCGCGATGCTCAACCAACCGCCGCACGCGCTCCTCAATGTCAGTGTGCACAACAATGACCATATCCATCTCCTCGTGCAGACCCCGCTCCACCAGCAATGGCATGTCGTAGACTAGGAAGTTCTCTTTCTCGGCGGCCGCAAGGTCAAACTGCCGCTGGGTTTCCTGCTCAATTCGTGGATGGGTGATGGTATTCAGCGCATTGGTGGCTTCCTCAGTGGCGAACGCACGATTGGCCAGCTCTTGACGGTTGAGACTGCCATCGTCGTTGAGAATATCCTGCCCAAACACCTCTACAAGCTCAGCCAAGGCAGGTTGTCCAGGTTCCACCACTTTACGAGCAATCTGGTCCGCATCGACGACGCGAATGCCTTGGTCCCGGAGCATCGCCGCCACGGTCGATTTGCCGCTGCCGATCCCGCCTGTCAGGCCAATGAGTAACATGTACTTCAGCCTATACAATGTGACAAGCCCCCGTCGTGGTGACGGGGGCTTGTGTTGAGTGATGTGACTAGTCTGACTTCTCAGATTTCGCCGTGGTGGTGATAATCACCGAGTCAGCAGTCACCTGGTCGGCTGGATGGCCCTCCACCTTCTCAAACTTCTTGGTGTTGGACACCACAACCGGGGTGATCAGCGGATAGCCAGCCGCCTTGACTACCTGCGGGTCAAAGGTGATCAACGGCTCACCCGCAGTTACCTTCTGGTTACGGGTGACATGAACATCAAAGCCCTCACCGCCGAGCTGCACCGTATCAAGACCCACGTGAATCAGAACTTCCACGCCGCTATCCAGGCGCAGCGCCACGGCGTGGCCACTCTTCTGCACCATGAGCACCTTGGCATCTGCGGGAGCAACCACGGTGTTGTTGCTGGGTTCGATGGCAACGCCATCGCCGAGACGACCACCAGCGAAAATCGGGTCAGGAACCTCCGACAATGGGAGAGCCTTGCCTTCAAGGGGTGCCGTCAGTTCGGTCACCGCGCCGGGTTCGAGGGCCGTCTTTGCAGGTGCTTCCGCCACTGCAGTGGCTGTGGCACTCGCGGTTGCCGTTGCAGTCGCTGCGGCAGCGACAGGAGCAGCAGCGGTGGCCTCAGCAGAAGCTGCGGCAGCCGGGGCGTCGTCACCCGTAGCATCGTCCGAATCTTTCTTGCCTTCCTCAGCAGCGATCTGGGCCAGAACCTCAGCCTTCTCATCGGCGGAGCGGTAGTCGAAGAACACCACCAGCAGGAAGGACGTCACAAAGGCGACAGTAATACCAATGATGTAGCCGAAGGTTGGTTTCATGGCGACGGTGGTCAGTGCGGAGGTAAACACAAACGCATATGCCTTCACCGAGAACAGACCCATGACAACACCGCCAGCGAAACAGCCGGGGAAGCAGACGCATGTAAGTCTTACGGAAACGCAGCAGCACACCGTACAGGGACGGTTCAGAAATACCGCCTAGCAAACCGGCCATCAAGCTACCAAAGGAAACCTGGCGCATCTGACGGTTCTTCTCACGCCAAGAAATAACAAGCACGCCGGCGACAACACCGAAGCAAGCGAAGTTCCAGGCACCCATGGGGCCCTGAATGAAGTCGTAACCCAGGGTGTTGATGTTCTGAATCATGATGGCATTCAGTGGCCAGTGCAGACCCAAAGGGCACCAAGAACGGGTACAGCAACGGAATCACAATAGCCAGAATGAACGGGGAGAAATTATTGATAGCTTCCAGCGCGCTGGAAATGCCATTACCTACACCGATACCGAAGGGGCCGAGCAGGAATGCCGTCGCCGGAATGAGGACCAGCAAACAAATAAACGGCACAAACACCATCTGCACTGCGGCTGGGATGATCCTCTTCAGGCCCTTTTCCAACCAGTACAGCGCGATAGCAGCAAGCATCGGCGGGAACACCTGCCCACCGTAATCATTCAGCACCATCGGAATGCCCCAGACGTCAACAGTGTAAATGTCAACACCCACCGAGTTTTGTGTCACCACGGTGTCTGGCAGCTCTTTCATAGCCAAAAATTCTGGTGTGAGCAGGGCTGCCGGAATAGCGGCACCCACCCACTCGTTAGCGCCCAACTTCCTGGCAGCAGTAGCACCCACCATAATCGGCAGGAAATAGAAAACGCTGCGCCACATAGCGTGCATGAACTGGAACGTTGGGGGCTGGACCTCGGCACGGAAATCCTGAATACCGGCAGTATCACACAGCACCAGAATCGTAATAATCAATGAGGCACCCAGCAGAGCCCACAGAATCGGGCGGAACGTGTCAGAGAGGAATTCAAAGCAGTAATCAACCCACCCGAATCGTCCTCGGACACCGCCGTATTCTTTCTTGCCGGAGCTTGCTGCCTTCTTTCTTCGCCGCTCTTATCCACGCCCGGCAATTTGATGAGTTCCTGGTAATAATTGGCAACGTCGCCGCCCATCACCACTTTGAAGGCCGGTTGAACCCTGAGGAACAACGCCCAAGACTCCAGGAATATCATCCAATGCGGTCTGATCAGCCTTGGACTGATCGACAAGCTGAAAGCGCAAACGCGTCGCACAGTGAGTCAGGCTGGCAATGTTGTCCGCCCCGCCCACATTGTCAAGAATCGACTGCGATGCCGTCGCAACTTTTGACGCCATGTTCGAACCTTTCGTATATATTACAGACCCAGGGGTTCCTGGACTGCAAGCACCAAGAGAGATACAGCGCGCAAAAGCCCGCTCCTACCACAAACCAAGCTGCAAATCCCTGTGAGTTCACCCACTTATGCCCGGTTCTCCGGTGATTCCCCACAATCTTATGCGTTTGAAGCAAAACATTCCAACATGTCCAGATAATGTCATATCCAGTAGGAGGTACACCGGAAGCAATCCTCAGCAGCGCTTTTGCTAAAATCTGTGCCTTTTGTGGATTATCATGAAAGAAGAATCACACCATACCGTTTGTGTTGGTTATTGCTGAAACTTCTGCTAAAATACCGCCCGGCGATTTGCGATAGGTTTTCTGTGAACCACAATGGCACCCGATGATCCCTGCTGTGATGCCGACAATGCAAGAACCTAAACAGTATTTATGCCGAGTAGGTCCATTGCTAGGATCGGGATTGGAGTGTTTTCGTGCTTGAGGGTGGACCTAGTTATCAGGGGAATGTTGGGGTCTATCAAACTCACACCCTGGACAGGCGGAGCGCACATTTCGTAGGCCACAACAACCAGACTGCCACTCACGCTCTAGCAAACTGCCAGAAAAACCAGGAAAAATGGCAGTTTGATAGATCATGGCGAGCCAAAAAACATTGAACAGCGCTAGTGCAAATATTTGCATGAAAGTATGCTTATCCCCAAGCACGAAAACAAGGCATTTTTGCGCCCGAACATAAGCATACTTTGCATGAGGCGTTTTCCCACACGCAAAACACATACAAACAGCAGAAAACCCCCGGATTCTCGCGGATACGTCACAAGAACCTCAGGGGTTAATACTGAACGCGACAAACGGCGCGGTAACGCTGGTTAGTTAGTTGCCGGCCAGCTTCTCACGGAGGGCTGCAAGCTGCTCATCGGAAGCGAGGGAGCCACTGACCTCAGCCTCTGCGTCAGCGGCAGGAGCTGCGGGGGTAGCAGCGGCGTCGTCAGACGAGTAGTTGGAAGGAGTGGAGCCTTCCTCAGCTGCGCTAGCGGCAGCAGCTGCGCGGTGGCGCTCAATCTGAGCGGTGTGCAGCTGGAAGCGACGCTCGGACTCGGCGTAACGGTCTTCCCATTCCTGACGCTGGGCATCGAAACCTTCGAGCCATTCGTTGGTCTCCGGATCGAAGCCCTCGGGGAAGATGTAGTTACCCTGCTCGTCGTAGGAGTCGGCCATGCCGTACTTCGACGGGTCAAAGTCCTCGGTGTAGTCCTCATCAGCCTGCTTCAGGGACAGGGAGATGCGGCGACGCTCAAGGTCAATGTCGATGACCTTGACCATTGCTTCTTCGTTGACGCCGACAACCTGGTCCGGCACCTCAACGTGGCGCTCTGCCAGTTCGGAGATGTGCACCAGACCCTCGATGCCCTCTTCGACGCGGACGAACGCACCGAACGGAACCAGCTTGGTGACCTTACCAGGAACGATCTGACCAACAGCGTGGGTGCGAGCAAAGACGCGCCACGGATCTTCCATGGTGGCCTTCAGGGACAGGGAGACGCGCTCGCGATCAAGATCAACGTCAAGGACCTCGACGGTGACTTCATCGCCAACAGCGACAACCTCGGAAGGATGATCAATGTGCTTCCAGGACAGCTCGGAAACGTGAACCAGTCCGTCCACACCGCCCAGATCGACGAATGCGCCGAAGTTGACGATGGAGGACACAACGCCCTTGCGGACCTGGCCCTTCTGAAGCTGGTGCAGGAACTCAGAGCGAACCTCAGACTGGGTCTGCTCAAGCCATGCACGACGGGACAGCACAACATTGTTGCGGTTCTTGTCCAGCTCGATGATCTTTGCTTCGATTTCCTGGCCGATGTAAGGATCCAGGTCACGAACGCGACGCATCTCAACAAGAGATGCAGGAAGGAAACCGCGGAGGCCGATGTCCAGAATGAGGCCGCCCTTGACAACCTCAATGACAGTACCGGTGACCGGCTCGTCCTTCTCCTTGAGTTCCTCAATGGCACCCCAAGCGCGCTCGTATTGTGCGCGCTTCTTGGAGAGGATGAGGCGGCCTTCCTTGTCCTCCTTGGTCAGAACCAGTGCATCAATTTCGTCGCCAACCTGGACGACCTCGCCCGGATCGACATCGTGCTTGATGGAAAGTTCGCGAGAAGGAATCACACCTTCGGTTTTGTAGCCGATGTCGAGCAGTACCTCGTCGCGGTCAACCTTAACGACGGTACCTTCCACGATATCGCCATCGTTGAAGTACTTGATGGTTGCGTCGACTGCGGCGAGGAAGTCCTCAGCGGAGCCAATGTCATTGACGGCAACCTGAGGGGTGTTGTTGGTGGGCATATGTAGAGTGCTCCGATAACAAATAGGAATAGAAAACGGACAGGATGCGAATCTTTCAAATCCCCACGTAGATGCGGGGTTTGATCTCACTAGAAGAAAGCACGACCGACTCTCCTATTTAAAGTAACCACACTCTCCAGCACAGACACGCTCTAGACACCATAACGCATTTTCCCTGCTAGAGCAAATAGAATCGCATCACATGAGAGCATCCGAAGCCGTGACGAACCAGGAGTCCTCCGCAGCCAATCGTTCCTGGTGGGACTATGATGCCAACAATTACCATCAGGAGCATCCCAATTATCTCGGTTCCACCTCCCCCACCGGCGAATTCTACTGGTGCCCCGAGATGCTTCACGAACGCGATATCCGCCTGCTTGGCGACGCCCGCACCTCCCGAGTGCTGGAGATAGGCTGCGGGTCTGCACCCTGCTCGCGCTGGCTCGCGGCTGACGGCGCCGGGTTTGTGACGGGCTTTGACATTTCCGCCAACATGATCGCCCACGCAGGCGAGACCACAGTGCCGCTTGTTCAGGCCGACGCCGTGGACATGCCGTACCGCGATTCTTCCTTTGACATCGCGTTTTCCGCGTTCGGCGCCATTCCCTTTGTCGCTGATTCAGCAGGGTTGATGCGGGAAGTCGCGCGGGTCCTGCGACCGGGAGGACGCTTTGTCTTTTCCATCACACACCCCATGCGATGGATCTTCCCCGACAACCCCGGCGAAGGCGGCCTCACAGTATTCACCAGCTATTTCAACCGATCGCCCTATGTTGAACGCGATCCCGGGCACCGGCATAGCAACCTACGTCGAGCATCACCGCACACTCGGCGACCGTATTCGCGAGCTCATAGCCGCTGGTTTCATTATCGACGACGTGCTCGAACCCGAGTGGCCCGACCACCTCACCGAAGAATGGGGGCAATGGTCGCCACTGCGTGGCAAACTATTCCCCGGAACGGCGATTTTTGTTTCACACCTGGAGGAAAACTCATGATTCCAGCACAATGGATTGAGCACAGGCGTTCCGACGACCGCGAACTCATCGGGTGGGTGGATCTAGACACCCACGCACCCCAACTGCTCCCCTACAATCGACTCGGTCAGCCCCTAGAACTCGTTGACTCCTGGGATGAGGCCGAAGCCGCCATTGACGCAATCGGGTTGCGGTGCCTTACCGGCAGATTCCAGTATCAGGCAGATGGTAGCGAAGAATTAACCGTTCGCATCAAGCATGTGTACGACGATCGCATCGTCCTGACCACCGCCCTTACTGATGCTGTAGAGGATGTTGGCGAGGAAATCACCATTCCCTTCCCCGCGCCAGCGGCGTTACGCTAGCCCTATGCCCCCTACGCTGAACAAACTCTAGTCACCCTGCGCGATTCCATCGTTAATGATCAGCCGTGACGAAGAATAGCCGCGTGAGGATCTGAAGCATATAGTCTTGGCGGTGATCTTGCAGAACAAAGTCACAAGTTCGGGAATTTTATTGACCCTTACTCTCCAGCATAGTGATTGGCCCGTCCAGGACATTCGGACGGACCAATCACTATATGGAACTACGAATAGAAGGATGTTCCGCCGTAGTCCCACCAATTGCTAACAAGCTTGTAGGAGTAGTGCGTATCTTCATATGCCCGAGCTAGCGAGACGCACTTAGTGCCTTTACCTTGAATAACGTCGAATGTGTGTGACGGTCCGCGGCGCGGATTGTCTGGCCGCAGCTCAACCGTGTAGTATCCCCTGACTCTACTGGGCGCATAGTTGACACAGAACTGATCATCACCATCGTTGTATGTCACGGTGATGGTCTCACCGGTTGCGTCCCCAAGCGTTTCGGTGAAACTATTTGCAGCTGCTTGCGGGACAAGCACAACCGAAGCTCCAACAGCAACTAGCCCAGCAACCACAGCCCTCAGCGACGAACGTGGCTTCCACATAATTTGACCTCCTGAGAAACAAATTTTCCTTTACATCTAGTTAGTATGCTTCCCAGAAAAAATAGTTACAGCAGGTTGCTTGCGCGGGGTGTTGGCAACTAAAGTGTTTTTCATTTTTCAATAGCAGAAATAAGCTATTGCTGTATCAATTTTGCCATGCAAAAAAATTTAGCTAGCATTTTTGTTACTGAAAAACCCCTCGTCTGCTGAATCGATGCAAAATTCTCAGCAAACGGGGGTAGTTAATTCTAGTGCGCCGCCGCGTCCCAGTTTGGCCCATGCCCTGCAGATACTTCGAGTGGAACGGTCAGGTGATAGCACTGTCCATTTCACGTTCTACGATCTCCTGGACGTGGCTGAGTTCGCCGGGGGCAATTTCGACAACGAGTTCGTCGTGGACCTGCAGAAGCACGCGAGATGTAGTACCTGCCTTTTTAAGGGCGGTGTCGACACGCAGCATGGCCACCTTGATAATGTCAGCGGCAGTGCCCTGGATGGGTGCGTTAAGGGCAGCGCGCTCGGCGTTTTCGCGGGCAACGCGGTTATCGGAAAGAAGTTCCGGCAGATAGCGGCGTCGTCCGAAAAGCGTGGCGGTGTAGCCTTCATTGCGAGCTTCAGCAACGACGTCATCGAGGTAGCGTTTCACACCACCAAAACGCTCGAAATAGTTTTCCATGATGCGTTTCGCCTCGCCCTGCGGGATACCGAGTTGCTGCGCAAGACCAAAGGCAGACAAACCATACACAAGACCGTAGGACATGGCTTTGACGCGACGTCGCAATTCAGGAGTGACCTGGTCAACCGGGACGTCGAAAACGCGGGAACCAACATAGTTGTGCAAGTCTTCGCCGCGTTTGTAGGCATCGATCAGGCCGACATCACCAGAAAGGTGTGCCATCACGCGCATTTCAATCTGGGAATAGTCGGCGGTCAGCAAGGTCTCATAGCCGGCCCCCACCACAAAAGCAGAACGAATTTTGCGCCCAGCCGGGAGTGCGGACGGGAATATTCTGCAGATTCGGATCCGTCGAGGATAAACGCCCAGTGGATGTAACTGTTTGGTTGAATGTGGTGTGAATGCGACCGTCGGTACCAACGGCTTTAATCAACCCGTCAAGGGTTGTTTTCATTTTCTGGTATTCGCGGTGCGCCAGCAAATGATCCAGGAATGGATGAGGATTAGTTACCGCCAGTGCCTCGATTTCCTTGGCCGCTGTGGAATAGCCCGTCTTTGTTTTCTTGGTTTTCGGCATGCTGAGCGTTTCAAACAACACAACCTGTAACTGCTTGGGGCTAGAAAGGTTCAAATTCGGATCGTCTGCGAGTTCGCGGGCAGCGGCTTCCTCATTTGCCACCATATCCACGAATTGGTCGCGTTGTTCCTCCAACGTGGCCACATCCACAGCAATGCCCGCAGCTTCCATGCGCGCGAGAACACCAATCAGTGGAACTTCCAGATCTCGATACAGCTCAAACTCGTTGATTTTCTGTAGTTCCTTGGTCAACTCCACTGCAAGTTCATAGATTGCAGACGCCTGATCTATGAGAGGACGGGAGTCATCCGGGGCGTCGAGAAGCGACAACTGACCAGTGCTTTTCTTCCTCGGACAGTTGCCGCTGCAAATGCCGCTGATACACGTCCTTCAATTCGTAGGTACGCTGGCCCGGACGCAACAAATACGCGGCAATAGCGGTGTCCTGCGCAATACCGTTCAGCTCGAAACCACGCCCGGCCAGCATATGAAACGCAGCCTTCGCATGATGCAGGTACTTCGGATTTTCGGATGCCAGCCACTCCGCCAGCACCCGCTCCTCTTCCTCCGTGATCGCCGCAAGATCAACAGCAACGGCGTGGGACTGGGCGTCGAGAAGCGCCAGTGACCACGCGTCACCCCCCGCAGGCTGAGGATTCCCGGCAACCGCAAGCGCCAAACCCTGCCCCGCGCGGGCCGCTAGCCACTCGCCCAGGGGTTGCGTATCGACGACCACCTCGCGCGCCGTTTCCTCGACAACGTCCGGCGCCGTGCCGTCTGCCTCAACCACCGACAACACGCGCTCTCGCAAATTCGTGCCAAACTCAAGTTCATCAAACTTGGCGGCAACCTCAGCCACCTGTGCAGGCTGCAGTTCCAGCTGATCCGGCGTGACAGGAAGAGAAACATCCTTCACCATCGCCGTGAGATCGCGATTCAACTTCACCTGGTCAAGGCGTTCGCGAAGGCTGTTACCCACCTTGCCTTTCACTTCATCAGCATGATCCAGCAAATTAGCCAGAGATCCGTACTGCACAATCCACTTCTGCGCCGTCTTCTCCCCCACTCCGGGAATGCCCGGCAGGTTATCCGAGGGATCACCTCGCAGCGCGGCGAAATCCGGATACTGCTGCGGCGTCAACCCGTACTTCTCCTCCACCGCATCCGGGGTAAACCGGTGCAACGTGCTCACACCGCGCATAGGGTAAAGCACCGTGGTTGTACCATTCACCAGCTGAAACGAGTCGCGGTCGCCCGTGACAATCAGGGTTTCAAACCCAAGGGGCTCGGCGGCTGTCGAAAGCGTAGCGATAATATCGTCGGCCTCGTAGTTCTCCTTCTCCAAGGTGGTGATTCCCAGCGGCTCAAGCACCCTGCTTAATCAGATCAACCTGCCCCTTAAACTCCTCGGGCGTGGCGTCACGCTGAGCCTTATACTCGGGAAACATCTCCGAACGGAACGTGTGGCGCCCAACGTCAAACGCCACGGCCACGTGCGTCGGCTGCTCCTCCTTGATGAGGTTAGTGAGCATCGACAAAAACCCATATACCGCGTTCGTGTGCTGGCCACCCGTCGTGGCGAAGTTCTCTGCAGGCAGGGCATAAAACGCGCGAAAAGCCATCGAATGCCCGTCAATGAGCATCAGACGACGCGAAGTATCTGGGGTGCGGGTAGGGGTTGTTGCTGGCGATGCTGCTGGAGATGTTGTGGAAGTCACGCACCCAATACTATTCAAAAACCCCGACACGACCATGATGGGGCCCTGGTGAGGCGCTGCGGGTTCGCTGCGCTGGGCGGGCAAGGCAGGCGTGCGGGTGCAAGCGCGGATTTCCCCTTTTGTGGCTAGATGCGCTAACATCTCTTTCGGTACGCCCCAGTAGCCCAATTGGCAGAGGCAACGGATTCAAAAACCCGTCCAGTGTGAGTTCGAGTCTCACCTGGGGCACTGTTGAGAACACCCCGTCCACCTGCATTTTTGCGGTGGGCGGGGATTTTTGTTTAGTGTTGCGCGGGATTCGGCCGGTGGTTTTGAAGAAGGCGTGCGATACCCCCCTTCCCCGCCTCTCTTGCAATCACTGCACCAGGAAACACACCAGCAACCAACCGCTGCCTCAAGTTTTCAGATTGGTTATGGCCTACAGGACAACATCATTGTCCTGTCAATTTTATATATGCTCCGGCACGAAAATGGAGTGTTGTTGCACCGGACGGTATACAAACCTTACATGCGGTCTTTTGCAGCAAATTTTTCAATGCTCGACGTGACATTTCTTTTGCATAAAACGCCGCTCAAGCTGGCACTTTTGTCAAATCGGAGCGCAAACATTAATCCAATGATTTCGCATCGAAATTTTTATCTTCACACACTGTAATATACGAGCATCTCATCACCCTCTGCTAAATAATTTTTGCCATCAAGATAAACTCTCAAATATCAGCAACTATGAAATAATCCCAAAATTTTAGATACGCCAGCAAGCTCTTATCATCCCACTAGTCTGACCTGCCATTTTTTTCAATAATTATAAGCGCCTCACCCCACATTAAGATGAAACCCATATTCAATAAAAGTAAAATTTTTATAAAATGTGTGAAACAAACCAATGTCGCCTACACATTTCTAGTCAGAAAATTATCACAACCAATAACAGCAAACCTACTATACTGAGAGGACCATCTTGCGCGATCAAGATAAAATTTTCTATATACATTTTTGGAGCATAGTGATAACATGCAAAGCACAGTCGATAGACGTTTAATAAACATCCATCATCAGCCATATCAAACACCTCAAGGAGGGTTCACTATGAAATTCGCGCGGTCTATTCCAGCATCCATTGGAGCAGCATCCATTCTTGCCCTTGCCCCAATGACGGCAACGGCAGTTCCCGGAAGTCAGACTAAAGAGACTGAAACCACCACCCAAGCCACAACCACTCAGGAAAAACCTCAGGCATCTGACATCAAGAAAAAGTAGTGATATTGATGAGCAGGCGACTGTCCTTCAACGGTTCGTCACAGAGAAGGATAGGCAAAAGAGGTTTAATGAACAAGCTGCCAAAGACGCTGGCGCATCAGACCTTATTCTGGAATCAGGCAGGAAATACAATGCTATTTCCGAGAGCAGGAATGGGGCCGATGAGTTCAAAGTTCATGGAAATTATTGCGGCCCAAAGTCATAGCGGCCCTGGCGCACCAATTGACACACTCGATCGGCTGTGTCAAGAGCATGATAAATGCTATGGACAAAAAGGGAAATCACGCATGCTCATGTGACTCAGATCTAATAAATGGAATCACGCGAAATTTGGGAAAATTTAGGGGACCAGAGGAGCAGCAGGCAGCTATTTCAATAGCTATAGCTTTTTGCCGCGTACACACCTAGCTGTAATCCCAATTAAATTGATTGCGGCAAAATTGATCCCTAATGCCCACACAACGCTTTCGCCTTTCCCCGCTTAACAGGCACGAGTACGCGTCAATCCTGTGCTCACTGCTGATCATTGTGTTCCCCTTTGTGGACCAATACCTTTTCCGGTTTTTTCCTGAAGGGTATGTTCCCTACATAATCTTCACGATTCCTCTGGGAATAGTCCCGTTCATACTGGCGTGGCTGGGGAAAAAGTGTTCGTTGCGGTGTACTCGCGTGTATGGCGGCTTTCTTCCCGTATCTTTTGATGTGCGCCATTTTCACTGGGGCACAGATTCTGTATATCGTCTCGGGCGGTCGGATCAATCCTGTATAGCCGCGTACAGTATCACGTGTGATTACACGCTTCATTACCCAGACACACAACCCCCACAACGATGACTCCGCCGCCCACGTCAACGCCTGTGGGAATACGTTTCCGTTCATTTCTATCGCCCGGATTGACGCGGACTATAGCGAAATCTTCTGCGATATGACGAACCTGCCGCTTGATCTTGCCGACGCATCGGCGAAGGTCAAGCGGTTTTTCGATGCTTACAGTGAGTTTTTCTTGCTGCCTGGGTTTGTCACGGCGTCGTATAGCGATAACGCTCTACCCCTACCCCACGTGTTTTCCAGTTCGGCAGGGAGCATGCGGAGCTGTTGGCGGCGCAGCTGTTTGACTATATCTGCGCCCTCAAGGACCTCTAAAGCACCCAACCACCCTCAACTAGCTTTTAAAGAAAGTACCAACAACTTAACGGAGGGTGTGACCATGCGTTAGAATCCCACGCATGGCAATTGATCAATGCCGGGCATCGCGCCGCGAACTCAACCGGCTCACTGCACTCAGCAAGCTCAGCAGCCCCACTGTCTTCACTAGGCTCATGGCAACCGTTGGTTGCGCGGCGCTTATGTGCACAACAGCAGCGTGCGTGACCAACGACGAGGCTGGCTTACCTGATGGGTGGGAGCCCAGTTCGGTGTCAGTTGATGCCGAGGCGCAGGCTTTGGTTCCGCCGAGCGTGGCCAAGCGTGGGACGTTGATCATTGGCTCGAATCCGCCGTTTGCTCCGGCCGAGTTCAAGGATTCCCAAGGCACCATGATTGGTTTTGATATTGATCTGGCTCGCGCCGTCGCGGAAACCCTGGGGTTGAAGCTTGAGGTTCGGGAGATGGATTTCAATTTGATTCTTCCCGCTGTGGCTGCCGGTTCGCTTGATTTCGGGGCTAGTGGCTTCACGGATAATGAGGAACGACGCAAAAACTTCACGTTCGTCAATTACCTGACCGCCGGAATCCAGTGGGCTGCCCGCCCGGATAATCTCATCAATCCAGGTGATGCGTGCGGGAGGACGGTTGCGGTGCAGCGCGGCACTGTGTCGGACACGGACGACGTCGTGAAGCGGTCCGAGGATTGTGTGGCACAGGGCAAGCCGCCGATCACCAAGTTGGCGTTTGAATCCTCCGATGCCGCCGCCACCGCGCTCATTCTTGGTCGCGCCGATGCGTTATCTGCGGACTCCCCTGTCACCGCCTACGCCGTTGCACGCTCCGACGGCAAGATCGAGACGGTTGGCCCGCTTTCCGACGCCGCGTCCTACGGCTGGCCCGTTCCCAAGAACTCTGAACTCACCCCCGCACTGGTTGCGGCCCTGGATTCGTTAATCCGCAACGGCGAGTATGAACGCATTATGAAGCAGTGGGGTATCGAAGAGGGCCTGGCTGATCAAGCGCTCGTCAACGGTGAACCACCGACAACACCATAAGGTAGTACTATGTCTGATCTTTCAGCAGCACCACAGGCAGCAACACCAAAGCCCATTCAGGCGAAACCGCTGAAGCATCCAGGTAGGTGGGTTTCCGCCACCATCCTGCTGGCTTTGTTTGTGCTGTTCATTTATTCTTCCGCCGTCAATGAGGCGTTCGGGTGGCCCACGTATCGTGCGTACCTGTTTGATACACGTATCGCCACGGCTGCCTTGCATACGCTGGCGCTTACAGTGCTCGCTATGCTGATCGGCGTCATTTTGGGAGCAATTCTGGCGGTGCTGCGCATGTCTCCCAATCCGGTGCTACGCGGGGTGAGCTGGGTGTATCTGTGGATTTTCCGCGGGACCCCCATCTACGTGCAGCTGGTGTTCTGGGGTTTGCTCGGCCACATTTACCGCAGCATCAATCTCGGATTCACAGAGATCAGCCTGGAAGAAACCCTGAAAAACGCGTTCCTCCTCGCGGTGGTTGGCCTTGGCCTCAACGAATCGGCCTACATGGCTGAGATTGTGCGCGCTGGCATCCAGGCCGTCCCGGAGGGGCAGATTGAGGCGTCGAAAGCCCTGGGCATGAGCTGGTGGCAAACCATGCGCCGCACGGTACTCCCCCAAGCGATGCGCATTATTATTCCACCGACCGGCAACGAGCTTATCTCCATGCTGAAAACCACGTCACTGGTGGTTGCCGTGCCCTACTCGCTGGAGCTGTTCGGGCGGTCCATGGATATTTCCTACAGCCTGTTCGAGCCCATCCCACTGCTGATGGTCGCCGCCACCTGGTACCTGGTGATCACCTCGATACTGATGGTCGGCCAGTTCTACCTGGAGAAATACTATGAGCGCGGGGCCACCCGCAACCTCACTTCCCGGCAGCTCGCCTCGCTTGCCGACGCCGAGGGCAAACTCCCCGGCAACGTCTCCGTCCACCCCGTTCCCCCACAGGAGTAGGCCATGTCAGACATCATGATTGATGCACAGCAGGTGTGCAAAAACTTCGGCCAGCTCCAGGTACTCAAAGGTATTGACCTGCACGTTCCCAAGGGAAACGTCACCTGCCTGCTCGGGCCGTCCGGCTCCGGGAAGTCCACTTTCCTGCGTTGCGTGAACCACCTGGAGAAAATCACCGCTGGGCGGCTGTACGTGGACGGTGATCTGATCGGTTACCGCGAGCGCAACGGCACACTGTACGAAATTTCCGAACACGAGGCCGCACTTCAGCGCGCCAACATTGGCATGGTGTTCCAGCAGTTCAACCTGTTTTCGCACCGCACGGTGCTGCAGAACATCATCGAGGCCCCGACTCAGGTGAAAAAGGTCCCCGCCAAGGAGGCGGAAACCCGCGCCATGGAGCTGCTAGAGCGTGTAGGTTTGGCGCACAAGGCCGATGCCTACCCCATCCAGCTGTCCGGCGGCCAACAACAGCGCGTGGCCATCGCCCGCGCCGTGGCCATGGAGCCCAAGCTCATGCTGTTCGACGAGCCCACTTCCGCGCTTGACCCGGAACTGGTCGGAGAGGTTTTGGGGGTTATGCGTTCCCTCGCCGAGGATGGCATGACCATGATGGTGGTCACCCACGAGATTGGCTTCGCACGCGAAGTCGCCGACCAGGTGGTATTCATGGACGGCGGCGTAGTGGTGGAGTCGGGAACCCCCGAGCAGGTTATTGATAACCCACAGCACGCCCGCACTCAGGAATTCCTGTCCAGCATCCTGTAGGGTTCTAGAATTTCGCGCGAATTGCCTGCGCCACCACATCGGGCAGTAGGCCCTGAACGTCGCCCCCATAGCGGGCGACTTCTTTGCATAGTGTGGAGGAAATGTAGGCGTAGCGGGGGTCGGTGAGCAGGAAGAACGTATCCACCTTGGAGAGGTGCTGGTTCATCTGTGCCATGGGCAGCTCGTATTCGTAGTCGAGGCTGCTGCGCAATCCTTTCACCATGGCGGTGATGCCGTGCTGCGTAGTGTAGTCCACCAACAGCCCAGACCAGGTGTCCACATCCACGTTGGTCAGGTGCGCAGTGGCCTGCTCAATCAAAGACACCCGCTCGTCCACACTGAACAGCCCGGTTTTGTTGGGGTTGTGCGTGACCAACACAGTCACCTGGTCGAATTGCCGCGCGGAGCGCTCAATAATGTCAATGTGCCCCATGGTCACGGGGTCGAAGGAACCTGGGCAAACCACGCGCATGCTAGTCCTCCTCACCTGCTAAATCAGCATGGTAGACGGCCATGTCCATGCGTGCGATGCCGTAGGTGCGTTTCTTCAGCTTCTGCGTCGTGGGAATGAAGCACTCGGGCCAGTCGGTTTCGGGCGAGTTGACGTTGCGTTCCACAACGACTGCCGCGCCGTCGACAAGCGTGGGAATGAGTGCCTCCAGCATTTCCCGGACGGATTCATCAATGAGTTCATACGGAGGGTCCGCCAGCACCATATCGAAATACTCGCGCGGGGCGTGGGCGAGGTAGGTTGAGGCTTTCATCTCCTCCACCCGCACGTTAGGATGCTTAACCACCTCGATGTTGCGGCGAATCACCTCTGCCGCGGCGGGGTCGTTCTCCACCAGCACCACTTCTTCAGCGCCTCTCGACGCCGCCTCCAACCCCAGCGCGCCCGAACCCGCAAACAGATCAAGAACACGGGCACCCGTAAATCCAAACCGTACCTGCAGAGACGAAAACAGCCCTTCCCGCGCCCGATCAGAGGTGGGCCGAGTACCTTCCGGCGGCACGGTAATCTTCCTGCCGCGCGCCTCACCTGCAATAATTCGGGTTTGCCCCATCTCGGGTTAGCCCTCCCCCCAATTCCAACAGCACATCGCCGCCAACAACATCGGCGTAGTCGACATGGGCATGCTTATCGACGACCCCCGGACCTGGCGCGATCACGGGGGCTTCAAGTTTGACCGTCTCAACGATGGCTACCACGTCTCCTGTGGTTACAGTGGAGCCTTCTGGCACGGTGTAGTGCACGATGCCAGCAAAGGGTGCGCAGATTTTCATGGTTGACAGCTTAACTCAGACACGAATCTTTTTGGTGCTAAGACTTGTCCAAATACTCTTGGCGTTCTAAGGCGACGTCGCTGACCAGCTGTTCGGCGAGTTGTTTGTTGCGTGCGACAAGTTTTTCTGCGTCTTCGGTGGCGCGTTCGATGATGGCCGCGTCATCAAGGAAGTTCAGGAATTTGACTCGCCGGTATGCACCGGATTGTGCTGTTCCGAGGACGTCTCCTTCTTGCCGGGAGCGGAGGTCAATGTCGGCGAGTTGGAATCCGTCGGTGGTGTTGGCGATGGCGACGAGCCGTTGGTAGGAAGGTGTGTCTTGGGATTGGTCGGTGTGGAGGAGACACACAGAGTCGAACCCGCCGCGCCCGACGCGTCCCCGCAACTGGTGGAGTTGGGAGACCCCAAAGTTATCGGCTTCTCGGATGTACATAACTGTGGCGTTGGGGACGTCAATGCCAACTTCGATGACGGTGGTGGAGACGAGAATATCGATTCCCCCGGCTGCGAAGTCCGACATGACGCGGTCTTTTTCTTCGCCGCGCATCCGTCCGTGTAGGAGTCCTACGTTGAGGTCTGGGTATTCCAGCCTGCTGAGTTGGTCGAACATGTCCATGACTCCCCCGTCTCCGTCAATGCGGGGGCAGACGACGTAGGCTTGTCGCCCGGCTTCTGCTTCTTCCCTGATGCGTTGCCAGGCACGCATCACCCAGGGGAGTTTCCAGCCGGGGACCACGGTTGTGCTGATGGGTCGGCGTCCACCGGGGAGTTCTGTCAGGGTGGATACTGCGAGGTCACCGAAGGTGGTCATGGCGATGGTGCGGGGAATGGGGGTGGCCGTCATAACAAGGAGGTGTGGAGTGACGCCGTTGCGGCCTTGGTTGCGGAGGTGGTCGCGCTGTTCCACACCGAAACGGTGTTGTTCATCCACCACTACCAGGCCGAGGTCGAAAAATTCCACGCCTTCCTGGATGAGGGCGTGGGTGCCCACCACGATGTCGGCTTGACCTGACACGATGTCCAGCAGCACGCGTTTCTTGGTGGATTGGCTCATGGAGCCGGTGAGCACAACCACGGTGGCGGGGACGGCGGCATCGCTGAGCAGTCGCGTGAGGGCGCGGGCGTGTTGGACGGCCAACACTTCGGTGGGGGCAAGTAGTGCGCACTGCCTGCCTGCGTCCACCACTTGCAGCATGGCCAGCAGCGACACGATGGTTTTGCCTGACCCCACTTCGCCTTGCAGGAGGCGACTCATGGGGGTTGCTGTGCTGAGGTCGGCCTCTATCTCGGAGAGCACATCCACCTGGCCGTCGGTAAGTGCGAACGGCAGCCGAGAGAGCAGCGAGGTTCGGTATCCTTCCACCAACGGCGGGCAGGTGGGTGCCACACGCGCCGACACATCTGCCCTCCGCAGCGCCATGACCAGCGCCAAGGATAGTGCTTCGTTGTATTTCAGCCGTTCAATTAGAGGCTCGACGCCGCGGGAATCCGGACGGTGTATACCTCGCACTGCCTCATCGAACGACACCAGCCCCTCGGGCACCACATCCAGCGGTTCGGGCACGGGGTCAGTGTGGTTGAGCACTTCATTGATCGCGCCCAGGACACGCCACGAGGGCACCGCCTTGGTGCCGGGATAGACGGGAAGAAACTCCATGCTGGAGAGAAGTTCCTGCATGGAGGAGGCATCCCCATAGGCGCTCAGCGAACGCAAACCGCCGCTCCCGGCACCAGTGCGGGGGCGATTTCCCTTGTCTCCCTTCAACAGCACATAGGTGGGGTGCGACAGCTGCGGATTACCCCGGTAGAAGGTCAATTTTCCGGAAAACATGGCGCGCGCGCCTGCAATAAGCTGCCGGGCGGGAAGTTTCGCCTGAAAAAACGTGGCACCGATTTGTCCACCGGAGCCATCGGAAATGACCACCTTGTGCATCATTTTTGCCGCTGGAGGTAAAGCTCGTGTGTTCCCCAGACAATCTCCCCGACGCAGGTGACAATATCCCCCTCATTCACCGTGTCCAGGTTCACACCTGTGCCGTGGTGGGACCAGGTGCGTGGGTAATGTTCCAGCAAATCCTGGACAGTCCGATAACCGAACGCTTTGGCCAACGCCTTTGCTTCTTTGTCAGGCAGCAGGTCGCTGAGCGGTCGGTTATCTACCCACCCCAACACAGTTTCTACTCCACCCCAATCTCCACGCTGTACTTCATTCCTTCCGCAGGGTACATGGCAATATCCACATCGCCCCACGGTTCTAGGAACCGTTGTAGCACATCTAAGTCAATATCGGCACGGGCATCGTCGGTGGCCAGGATGGTCACCATTTCGCCGCCGGATTGAAGAAGCAGGTCACAGGTGCGATTAACGGCGTCTTGAATATTTTCCTCCACCAGAACAATTTGGCCACCTGACTCGACGAGGATGTCGCCTTTCGAACACGCTCCCGCTTGAGTCAGCGCCGCCCGAGTCGCCGGGTGCATATCTGCGGTGCGCATGTTGTTTGCCGCTTCCGTCATGGCGTAGGCGTCCACTGCGACAGGCTGGGTCGGATCATGCACTGCCAACGCCGCCAAGCCGTTGACAAGCTTTGATGTGGACAAGATGGTCATGGATCGCTCGGAAGCATGGCTCGCGAGTTCCGCGGACACCAATTCCCGCTTGGACAGCATGCCGTTGGGCAGGAAAATCACCTCGGATGCCGAATACCTGCGCACAGCGGCGACGATGCGGGAGACGATTTCCACCTCATCCATGTCCTCGTCCGCGCTGGTGGTCACCACCACGGCACCGGCGTCCTGGAACAAGCGCGCCAACGTGCCTTCCGGTGCCACCGCCAACACAATGCGTGTAGGCGCGTCGACCTTGGTGGGATCGGGCAGCACCTCCAGCCGGAGCCCAGTCACCTCGCCGAGGGCAAAGGCCGTTTCGATCACCTTGCCGGCCTCGGCGCTGTGAATATGCACCAACGCAAATGTTTCAGTCTCCCGAGCGATGGCCAGGCTGTTTCCCAGTTCAGACAGGCGCGACTCCAACTGTTCTAGGTACATCTGTTCTGAGACGTGGAAGAAGAACATCACCTCCAGTTCCTGCTTACTGCCGTGGGAACTGGGGCGATCAATTGGGTGCCGTGGCTCAGGCACCGGATCGGGCTGCCTGCGATGCCTGCCCGGCGAATGCGACGGCGCCGCCGCCAGCGTACCCGGAGTGTCCAAAAACGTGGGACGCAGCACTGGAACGGGGTGATTCGACGCCTTCGCGCCAATGTGCTGCACGCTTTGCAGTCCGGACATGCCCGCAGATACTCCCTGCGGCACCGCCATCAGTGGCTCAGGAATGCGCTCATCCTCGCGGCCTTCGATTTCATCCAGCAGCGTTTCCATCAGGAACACAAACCCTTGGCCACCAGCATCAACGACACCGGCATCGCGCAACACATCAAGTTGGGATGGGGTATTAGCCAACGCCGTGCGCGCTGCATCCACTGCCGCTTTCACCACGGCATGCAGGGAATCATCGTCTTCCTCATTCGCGGCTACCGACGTCGCCCGTAGCACTGTCAGCACGGTCCCCTCTACTGGGTCCGTAATGGCACGATCCACCATATCCAACGCAATGGCCAGGCTATCGCGCACCGCCCTCCCGTCGATGTTTCCATGTGCCGCGACCTGAGCGATGCCGCGCAGCACTTGGGTAAGCACCACACCGGAGTTACCGCGCGCACCGCGCACGGAGCCGCTGGCCAGTGCTGCGGCAACATTGTGCACACTGGGAACCTCGGAGCCGGATTCTTCGGAAGCGGCAAACAATTTGTCAGCTTCCGCCAAGGCGGATTCCATAGTGTGAGCCATATTGGAACCCGTGTCCGCGTCCGGCACGGGAAACACGTTCAGGGCGTTGAGCTCGGCGCGCCTAGCGGATAGGCATGCCACCGCCCTGCCAGCCCAGCTGTGCAAGGCAGCACCATCGAGACGCGTCGGATATGCCATAGCAAACAAGTTTACAACTGCCAGTTCACAGGCTCCGCACCCTGTTGCACTAAAAGTTCATTCGCGTGGCTGAACGGCTTGGAACCGAAAAATCCCCGCGCCGCTGACAATGGTGAGGGGTGCGGCGAGCAAATGCACGCAGTATCTCCTAAGAACTTTTGCGTGTTCTGCGCGTCACGGCCCCACAAAATTGCCACCAAAGGTTTCCCGCGCCCAGCGAGGGCGCGAAGGGCATGTTCAGTCACCTCTTCCCAGCCTTTGCCACGATGCGAACCTGCCTTACCTGGCTGTACGCTTAGGACGCGGTTGAACAGCGCCACGCCTTGTTCCGACCACGGGGTGAGGTCCCCGTCTTCCGGCATGGGCAGGCCAAGGTCGCTGGAATATTCTTTAAATATATTCACCAAGCTGCGCGGCAGTGGCCGCACACCCGGCGCAGTGGAAAACGATAGCCCCATGGCGTGCCCGGGCGTGGGATACGGGTCTTGCCCCACGATAATGACCTTGACCTCGTCGAATGGATAGGTGAATGCGCGTAGGACGTCATTGCCTGCGGGGAGGTATCCCCTGCCGGAGGCGTTTTCTTCCCGTAGGAAGTCTCCCATGCTGTGGATGCGGTCTGCGACCGGTTCGAGGACTGTGGCCCAGCCTTCCTCTACAGGGAGTGGGCGTGAGTTCATGATTATGCTCCTTTTTGCCAACAAAGTTCTGTTACTAAACTAGCGTGCTGCTGGGCTAAAAGCTCTCCCAACCCGCTGTGTATGTGGGTGGGTAGCCGTCCATGGTCACGTGTGCGGCGGCGTGGGTGCGGTGGACCCGTCCGATGGTGCGGAATCCCGAGGGTGCATCGCTGGTGGTGGTAGCTAGAAGGGTGTGGTCTTCCCCACCGGTGAGAACCCATGACCAGGGGTCAATGCCTAAGTGGTCGCCTGCTTTGCGGAGGAGGCTGTCGGGAGTGATGGCGGCGCTGTCGAGGTCTATTCGCACGTTGGAGCGGCGCGCCATGGTGGTGAGGTCCACGATCAGGCCGTCGGAGTTGTCGGTCATGGCGGTGGCACCGGTTGCCCTGGCAATAACACCTCGCCCCGGGATGAGTGTGGGGGCACAGTGGGCGTCGATAAGCGGGAGCGAAACCTGCGGGGATACCGGTGCGCCCGTGGTGGCGAAGAAGGGCGAGCCCGGCGGCGGAGTAGCCAATAGGCCGCTGGCCACGAGGCGCTGACCGGCACGCGCACGGTCAAGGGTGAGTGCTGGACTGGAACCGCCGAGGATTCCGATGGCTGTAATGGACACAATCAGTGTGTCCGCCCGCGTGAGGTCGCCACCCACGAGTTCGGAATTGTGCTGGAGAGTTTTATCCCACATTCCGGCGATAAGGCGTTGGACGAAGTTGAGCGGAGTGTGGCCGGGCATGGTCAGGCCGAGCAACGCGGCGACGGGGCGCGCGCCCATGGCTTCAATATCAGCGAAGTTTTGGACTATTGCTTTCCGCCCGACTTCCTCCGCTGAGGACCAGTTGAGGGAAAAATGCCGCCCCTCCACCAGCACATCAGTGCTGACAACAGTGCGTGTGTTAGGAGCTGGCGTGGCAAGCACTGCGGCATCGTCACCGTTGCGTGAGCTGGGTGCCATACGTTGAATGGCGAGGGTGACCGCGCGTTCACCGACATCGGCGACGGTAGGGCCGGTGTAGCGGCTGGGAAAGTGCAGCGGCTTCGCAGTCACGTAGCAACGCCCTTTCGTGCGATGGGTAGGCTTAAACGATATGACCGGCGATAGAACCAGCACCATGGACACTGATGTGAGTACCGACCAGTTCTTACCATTAAACCGTGCTCCGCTTGTTCTTGCTCTGATATTGGCGTTAACGATGGTCATTGCGGTGCTTGTTGGTGCCCGCGTGTTCTACGACAGGGTGGCGCGGCAGCCCGTGGCCATGAGCGCGATCGACTCCCCCGATGCCTCCTCCCCCGAATGCTCAACCCTGATCGACCGTCTGCCTAGCTCGCTGCTGGGCCACCGCCGCACCGACATTGCCGAGCCCGCCCCCGCAGGTGCCGCCGCTTGGTCCTCCAACTCGACGGAAAGCATCACTCTGCGCTGCGGGGTCTCGCTGCCGTTGCAGTACACCACTCTTTCTCACACCACTGATGCCGCCGGGAGTACCTGGCTTCGTGTGGTAGACGCCACCCCGGGTGCCAACCTGGAAACCTGGTATTCCGTGAACCGCCACCCTGCCGTGGCAGTCACAACCACCCGCGCAGCTCTGGGCAGTCACGCCAACCCTGTTGATGACCTCGGGGAGTCCATGTCTGACCTGAGCACCGTTGCCGTCAACCCCCATCCCGCGCCGCTTGCCACCCTGGAATCTGCGGGCACTGAAGACCGTTGCGACGCCCTGCTCTCGGCGCTCCCGAATACCCTCGGGGATTTCACTCGTCTCGACGCCGCGAGCGTCACCGCCTCAGGTTTGCCCGCCGCCTCTGCTGCGTGGACAGCCGAGGGCCAGGAACCCGTGGTGTTGCGCTGCGGCGTGGCCCCCGCCCCCGGCTACGCGCCCGGCGCGCAACTCCAGCAAGTCAACGACATCCCCTGGTTCGAGGACACCACCCTCGCCAACGGCACCACCTCCAGCACCTGGTTTGCCTTAGACCGCGAGGCCGAGGTAGCCGTATCCATGCCACAATCCGCAGGCAATGCGGTGATTGTGGGGATTAGTTCGGCGATTAGTGAACACCCTGCCGAGGGCTTAGTCGGCTACCACTGTTCCTTGATGGAAAACTGCTTGCCAATAGCCTGTGTCTGAGTTGCGGCGATACAGCGTGGAACGCCGGGTGACGCGGGCGTCGGTAAGCAGCGTGTAGCGGACCTGAATGATGGTGTGGCTGAGTGGGATAACCTCAACGTCATCCATGCGGAAATCATCAGCAAGGGAATCCTCATGTGTGCCCGCCAGCCTGCCAAGGACGACGTCTTTTATAGCCTGGCGTTCGTAGCAACTACCTGAGGCGCCAATTTCACGAAAATCCGATGCGATTTCCGCATCGAAGGAAGCCTCGTCCCAGATCACCTCTGGGTTGTGAAAAATAGGTTCCCTGCGTACTAGAAACGTGGCCAGATCATCTGCAATCATTGGTCGCTGAGTGCACGCTGAATCATGATATCCAGGAGGTCTTCGTACGGCACACCAGAGGCCGCGAACACCTGTGGGTACATGGAGATGGGGGTGAAACCGGGCATGGTGTTGACCTCGTTGACCACGGGTCCATTGTCAGTGACAAAGAAATCAACGCGGGCCAGACCCTCGCCATCAAGTGCGTGGAATGCCTCAATGGCAAGAGAAGAAATCAGTTCCGTGGTGGCATCGTCAAGCGGGGCGGGTATCTGGGCAGTGACAATGTCGTCGAGGTACTTGGTGTCAAAACCGTAGAATCCCTCATCGCCGTCACCGGTGCCCATGAGCTGCGCGGGAACGGAAGCAACCACACTGCCGTCCGGGTATTGCAGCACACCGCACTCGACCTCAGCGCCAACAACCTCAGACTCCACCAGCACCTTCTCATCATGTTGGAGCGCCAACTCGGCGGCGGCGGGAAAAATCATCCCACGACGTCACCTTGGACACACCGATGGAGGAACCACCGCGGGCGGGTTTGACAAATACAGGAAGACCCAACAGGTCTTTCTCCTGTTCGGTGAGTTCGGCGCGGCGTCGTAAAAATCACCTCGCGTGCCACCGGCAGACCTTCGGCGGCCAGCAGTTTCTTAGTGAACTCCTTATCAACAGCATTGGCGGAGGCCAGCACACCCGCGCCGACAAACGGAACACTGGACAGCTCGAAGAAGCCCTGAATGGTGCCGTCCTCACCGAAACGGCCATGCAGCACCGGGAACACCACATCAGCTGTCGCATACAACTCACCCGTGTGGGGGCCCAGAAATATAGCGGAACTCACCCCTATGAGAAGGATCGATGGATAGACGAACCTGATCACGCGGCTCCACCTTTGGCAACGTGCGATCAACGATAGTCAGCTTCTCTGGATCCGATTCCCCCACCATCCACGCGCCATCCAACGAAATGCCGACGGGGATGACCTCGTACTTGTTAGTGTCGAGGTGCGCCATCACCGCCCCAGCCGACACACACGACACAGAATGCTCAGAACTCCGGCCGCCATAAATGACGGCGACGCGAATACGATCAGTGGGGCTACCAGTAGTGCTCATGAAGAAAAATCCTACCCTGTCCTACCTAACTCGGCTTTCTTACTCAGCTTTCTTGGAACGCCCCATCAATGCCGTAATCATGTCATCCACGCTCATCCCCTTGTGGCACACCATGTACACGGCCTGGGTCAACGGCATATCGACGCCCGTCTTAGTTGCCAAATCAAAAATCGACTGCGACGACACCACGCCCTCCGCCACCTGTCCATGGGTAGCGTGACGAGCCTGATCCAAGGAATCACCCCGGCCAAGCCGCTGACCAAAACTACGATTACGCGACAGCGGCGACGAACACGTAGCCACCAAGTCACCCATCCCAGCTAGACCCGAAAACGTTCTCACATCCGCCCCCAGCGCCTCACCCAGGCGCGAAATCTCCACCAAACCGCGGGTGATCAACGATGCCAACGTATTCTCGCCGAGCCCCTTGCCCGTCGCCATACCGCAGGCCAGCGCAATCACGTTCTTACACGCGCCGCCAATCTCACAGCCAATCACATCCACATTCGTATACGGCCTAAAATATGGGGCTGCAACCGCAGCCTGCACCTGCTTCGCGCGCTCCTCATCCGTACACGCAATCACCGTCGCGGCGGGCTGCTCCAGCGCCACCTCGCGGGCCAAGTTCGGGCCAGACAACACTGCGATACGGCTCGGATCCACCTGAGCAACCTCTGCCACCACCTGTGTCATGCGTAAATGCGTATCCCGTTCAATGCCCTTGGCCAAACTCACCAGAGTTGCATCCGCTGGAATGTCGTCCTTCCAGCGGGCCAGGTTCTCACGCAGCGTCTGCGATGGTACTGCCAGCACAACAATATCCGCGTCCGACAACGCCACCAGCGGGTCCGACGTGGCGGCAATCCCCCGAGGAAGAATCAGGCCCGGCAGATACTTCTCATTCTCCCGGCTGATCTGAATCTTCCTGGCTACGGCCTCCTTGCGCACCCACAGCACAACGCTATTGCCTGCGTCCGCAAAAACCTTGGCCAGGGTGGTCCCCCACGAACCCGCACCCATCACGGCAACCTTAACCATGGACACTCCCACGTTTGTAGCAACATTTACCTCCCACTCTAATGCGCGGGTCGGATTGGTGGGGTTGGGTTACGCTGCTTCACATAGTAGTTACCTATGTATTGTTGTGTGTCCTTGTGCTGAATCGCTGTGCAATAGCGCACAGCGACAATCCCAACAATGGATAGCCGAGAAGCCATGGGGAGAAGATTACCGGCTCATTCGCTTCCTGCCTCATCATGTAAAAGCAGAGCACAGATACCACAGCGGATAGCTGCCGCTAAGCGGCACAAGAATACGACTGGGACGCTTTGCTCAAACAGAGGCGTCCACAGCGCCGCACACACCGATGAAAGAGCGACAAATAAAGAGCACCCACATTATTGGCGATACGAAAATCCAGACCATTATTTCGCGCCAAGGCAGCACCACCAAAAGCAACAATAATGCCAATCACACCTAACAGGCCAAAGAGACCTGCTCGCTTAGCAACAGACATTCTTTTCACCTCCTTCTAGGAATTCACCTATGCCGGTTGGACACTTGCTACGTTTTTCATCAGAGGTAATTGCCGGGATGAGCAGCAACTACTGCCTCATAGTACCTAAGAGCTGTGTCTACACATCCGAGACGCCTCAGGGTCACACGCGATGTATATACAGCTTTTACAAACTGTTATGAGATTGTTCGAAAATTACTATCGCAGTTGCGCATACCGTCAGCATTTCCATCATTCTTTTTCATAGCACATGTCATGAATAGCGCAGGCTCCCCGAGAAGTCCGCATTCACCCCAGGTGCCGGAAACTGGTTTGGAGAATTTGTGCAATAGTCGTGGAGCGATCCAAGGCTTGGATCGTATACATATCCATCAGGCGGTTGGATTCCTCCACGATCTTCTTCAGTCGCGTTAGGGTCTTGCGTTACTGGCTTTTCCTTGAACTCTGCCTCCAAGTCAAGGTTATTTTCCTGTGCATATTTTTTGAGATGTTCTGCGACATCACGGTCTACTTGCTTACCGTATAAATCAACAACTTCACGGGAATCTTGCCCTGTCACCGCCTGCCCTTGCTCGGCCGGGGCTGCTGCCGCTGTAGGCATAAAAGCGAAGGCAGCCGCAGCGGAAGCAACCACAAGCGTTACCTTTGTCAGCGAATTTCTATGTGCCGCTTTCATTGTCTACTCACCTTTCCTCGTCGTCTTGCACGTGGACCTCACCCCCTCCGCAAGGACGTTATCAACGCACACCGACAAAGGATAGGGTTAGTAAATTATGTACAACTACACATAGGAGTGAGTTTAAACACCCAACCTACGCATCCTAGGCCACCTAACCACTATACAAATACCAAAAGCTGATTACTATAATCGCAGCGCATATCTGCCACAAAACTCGCTACAATAATCCCAATCATCTGGAAGATATATGCATCGCTAAGGCCAATGGAGTTATCAGTCAACTAGCAAAAACTTTTGCATAAAAATCGTCCCATCGGCAGATCGAAAATTTGCTGCAATCTGAGCCTGGCGGTGGACGTATGTCCCGCCTTTGGCGATTTCTACTTCCCCGGCTTCGGGTCCATACCGGCAATACGGCTATGCTCCACAGTTCCGGTGCGCAGATACTCAGTAATAACGCGACCCAACTGCGGATTATCCGTGTAAATCTGCACATGCCCAGGACCATCAACGGTCAGCACATGACTGCGCATCGCAGCCGACATCTTCGAAAAATGCCTGTAGGGAGTAGCAGGATCACCAGTGCCTTGGATCTGCAGTGGTTTTTACCGCCAACTTTTTCCCCAGAAATTTCTGGGGCGGGATGATCCACAGGAATACCAGAGCACACGACGCCGCTGGAGTAGAGGCGCGTTTCGGACAGTGGATCCCCGGTCACCATCTGACCCCACATTCCCGCGATCAGCCTGTCTTTATAAAGAGGGCGTACGCGGTCATGACAAGCCACCATGATGGACATGTACCCTGGATCACTCATGGCTTCCGTGAGCCAGTGTGGCCTGGTTGTTGGCTCTGGGCGTGCAATAATGCTGGCCAACGCTGGCCACCACGACGGGAACGCTGTTCCTATTTTGACGAGACGTAAGGACTCAGACTCATTTTGCTTCGCTCCGAGGTGCGTGAGCTGCGTCAACGTCCATTCTACGTGTACGGCCATCGGATCTACCCTGGTCATCACCTCAGCACCGGCACTCCCAGTAAAAACCAAGTACTTCCGGTACATCTTCCTCCTCAGCCGCAGGTGGCGGAAGTGTCGGGCTAACACCAGTTTCCTGCTTGACCCGATCCGCCCAGGACTTGTATACGGCTCGTGGTGTCGTCCCCATGTGGTAAACGTCATCGTGCTGGGAGACCCAGCCAAAGAAGTCATGGAACGCACCAATCCTGCTGGGGATACTCTCTGACATGTCATTGTCCGGATTCAACCCGGCATCCAGCACCACTTTGTCCGTGTGTTCTGGGTACATGGTTGCGTACACCGATCCCAGGAATGTGCCGTAAGACATGCCATAAATGGAAATCTTTTTCCTCCCCAAAGCCTGGCGAACCATATCCCAATCACGGGCAGTATTCTCGGTGGTCAACGTCGCAGCATAGCCAGGCATTTTTGCATTACAGGCATCGTTAATCAGGCCGCCAAAGCGTCGCACTTGATCAATGGGACCAGCACTTACCTCGCCACAGTCCAGCTTTGGTGGACCCCTCCAAACCACGCGGCTGAACAGCGACGATGTCCCACTCTTCCCGCACCTCGGTTGACCACTGCGGTGAGGGTTTCAGGGGATCTCTGTGCGCTATTTTGAAGGGTAAACAGGTTATAGACCGAACCACCCGGCCCACCGGGGTTGACAAACAACGCACCTCGGCGTTTCTCGAACTTACTAGCTGCGGTTTTAACAAAACCGATGTCGATTTTCTGGCCATTCGGGCTGGCATAGTCCATGGGGACTTCTATCCGGCCACAACTGGCGCCCGGTTGATTAACGTTCTTTGGGCACTCTTCCTGCGTGATCGCGGGTCTCGTCATAGGTGCGGCCTGCACAGGGTCCGGCACGGCAGAGTATGCGACAAGGCTCGCCAACACGACAGCGACGGCAAGAATTGGTGTGGAGCTTCTGCATACCTTCAGCCTGCTACGCGCGTTTTCCCAGCACATCCGGGAATACCCTGATCTTCAAAAATCAGGGTACTTAGGGGTAAACCCCTACCACTTTTCTCATCAAAATCACCGGCCCTACCGCAAGCAAGACGCGGCATCGAAAAGTAACAGTTGGCCTAGAATGTAGGAAATTCGTTGTCGCAGAAGAAAGGTCGCATCATGGTGCATACTCAGACCATTACGCGGGAGATTCTGGAAGGGTTTGTGCGCCCCACGTTCGCGGCGGGGGCGGTGCTGTGGCGCAAGTCAGACTCAGGGTATGAGATTGCTGTGGCGCACCGCCCGTTCTATGACGATTGGTCCCTGCCGAAAGGAAAGCTGGATCCGGGTGAGTCGCTTCCGGTGACAGCGGCGCGGGAAATCTTGGAGGAAACCAGCTACACCGCGCAGTTAGGTGCGCTGTTAGGGCATATTAGTTACCCGGTGAAAGATCGCACCAAGGTGGTGTTTTATTGGACAGCCGAGGTTTTAGAGGGCACGTTTACCCCGAATGAGGAGGTGGATGAGCTGCGCTGGGTGAGTGCTGACGATGCGAAGGACCTGCTTACCCTATGACATAGATCAAGAGGTGGTGGCTCAGGCGGCGGAACGGATCGCTGCGGAGATCACCCGGGAGTCAACCGCCCGAATTCTGTACGTTCGACACGCGCATGCCCATAGCGCCGCCACGTGGTCCGGTGCACCCGGTGCTGATGACACTCGGCCACTGGATAAGAAGGGCCGCAAGCAGGCCGAGGCACTGGCGCCGATGCTCAGTGCGTATCACCCAAACAAAGTATATTCGGCGCTTCCTGACCGCTGCCGGTCCACTGCGCAGCCGCTTGCCAACGCCCTGGGCGTCACCGTTCAGGTCAACCCTCTGCTGGGTGATGCCGCCTGGGTGGATTCGCCACGCACGGCGCGGGAGGCCCTGATGGAGCTGGTGAAACCCGGTGAGACCGTGGCTGTCGTGGCGCAGGGCACGATTATTCCAGGCATGCTTGCTGCGCTGGCCGGGGCTGAGGATGCAGGGCATGACGCGGCGTCGTTTCCCAGCAAGAAAGCCTCCACCTGGGTGTTGAGCTTTAGCAAAAGCGAACTCATCAGCGCGGACTACCTGGAGAGCCCGCTGCCGGTGAAGTAGTACCTACATGGTGGTGGGCATGAAGCTCAGGGCGCTTCTCCTCAAATTCTTGATGGCGTCCTCGTTGCGGAGGGTGAGGCTAATATCATCCAAGCCCTCCATGAGGCGCCAGCGGGTGTAATCATCCACTTCAAAAGGCAGGATGTACTCGCCCGCAGAGACGGTGCGCTTTTCCAGGTCAACCGTGAGTTCCAGGCCGGGTGTTTCCTCCATCAGCTTCCACAGAAGCTCAATGTCGGATTCCTCCATTAGTGCTGCAAGCAGTCCCGACTTACCGGAGTTGCCTCGGAAAATGTCGGCGAACCGTGAGGAGAACACCACGCGGAAACCGTAGTCCATGAGTGCCCAAACGGCGTGTTCACGGGAGGAGCCAGTACCAAAGTCGGGGCCCGCCACCAAAATGGAGCCGTTTTTGAAGGCGTCTTGGTTGAGCACAAAATCGGGGTCTTGGCGCCAGCCGGAGAATAAGCCATCCTCGAAGCCGGTGCGGGTCACACGCTTGAGGTAGACGGCGGGAATAATCTGGTCAGTGTCCACGTTGGAGCGCTTCAGCGGCACACCAACGCCCGCGTGGGTAGTGAACTTATCCATCAGTGCTTGTCCTTTACTCTCAAAATCCACTCTAAAGATCTGCAGGCGATGCCAGGCGTCCGACAACGGCGGTGGCTGCCGCGACGTGCGGTGACACCAGGTGCGTGCGCCCACCTTTTCCTTGACGGCCCTCAAAGTTGCGGTTGGAGGTAGAGGCGCTGCGCTCCCCCGGTTTCAGCTGGTCCGGGTTCATTCCCAGGCACATGGAACATCCGGGCTGGCGCCATTCTGCTCCTGCGGCGGTGAAGATGTCGTCCAGCCCCTCAGACTCTGCTTGTTCGCGCACCCGGGCGGAGCCGGGAACCACGAGCATCCGTACGGAATCGGCGATGGTACGGCCTTTGAGCACTTCGGCAGCGGCGCGCATATCTTCGATGCGGCCGTTGGTGCAGGAACCGACGAAGACGGTGTCAATCGGAATCTCCCGTAGGGGAGTTCCCGGTGTGAGACCCATGTAGTCCAGGGCTTTTTCTGCGGCGGCGCGTGCGGATTCTTCGGCGAACTCGTCGGGGTACGGTACTGATGCGCCGAGCGGCACACCCTGGCCGGGGTTAGTTCCCCAGGTAACAAACGGGGTGAGGGCGGATCCGTCAATGTCTACCACGGTGTCGAACACTGCGCCGTCGTCGGTACGCAGGCTCTTCCAATACTCCACTGCGGCATCCCAGTCGGCACCCTGCGGCGCGTGCGGACGGTCTTTGAGGTAGTTGAAGGTCACCTCGTCGGGGGCGATCATGCCAGCACGGGCGCCCGCCTCAATGGACATGTTGCAGATGGTCATGCGGGCTTCCATGGACAGTTTTTCAATGGCTTCGCCACGGTACTCAATAATGTGCCCCTGGCCGCCGCCGGTACCAATCTTGGCGATAATGGCCAAAATCAGATCCTTCGCTGTGACCCCATCAGGCAGCTCGCCGGACACGTTGATGGCCATAGTTTTGAACGGTTTCAGCGGCAGCGTTTGGGTGGCCATCACATGCTCCACCTCGGAGGTGCCAATACCGAAGGCAATGGCACCGAACGCGCCGTGGGTGGCGGTGTGGGAATCGCCACAGACCACGGTCATGCCAGGCTGGGTCAGCCCCAGCTGCGGGCCGACAACATGCACAATGCCTTGTTCAACATCGCCCATGGGATGGATACGGACACCAAATTCTTCAGCATTTGCGCAGGGTTTCCACTTGGGTGCGGGAAATGAGGTCATTAATCTCCGTGATGGCACCAGTTTTGATACCTTCAGTGGGGACGTTGTGGTCTTCTGTGGCCAGGGTGAGGTCGGGGCGTCGTAAAGCGCGTCCTGCCAACCGCAGTCCGTCAAACGCCTGAGGCGAGGTGACTTCGTGCAGAAGCTGCAGGTCAATGTAGATCAAATCCGGTTCGCCGTTGTCTCCTTTGAGAACAATGTGGTTGTTCCACACCTTCTCGGCCATTGTCAGATGATCCATGGGGCTGGTCATGGGAAGTCACCTCGGTATCTGGGTTAAAAAGTGAGTCCATCTCAAGAGCAAAAATTGTTCTGGAAATATTCTAGAATTCTCATTCCATGAGATGTTAGTATCGTGTCATGGGACAGTATAACGCACCGGACGCGGCCTCAGGAAGCGGCATCAAAGTTCTCGATAGAGCAGTGCTCATCCTCACCACCATCGCCGACCAGCCACGCTCCCTCGCCGAACTCTGCCAGGCCACTAAACTGCCCCGCGCGACCGCACACAGACTGGCCACAGCCTTGGAAACGCACCGCATGCTGAGCCGCACCGCCGACGGACGCTGGAGCATTGGCAGCGCACTCACCTCACTCGGATCCGGCAGCTCTGACACGCTCATCGACGCCGCCACCCCCATCATGAATGCACTCATGCAGCGCACCGGGGAGTCCGTGCAGCTCTACCGCCTCACCGGAACGTCCCGTACCTGCATCGCCAGCAAAGAACCCCCGTCCGGGCTGCAAAACACCGTCCCCGTCGGATCCCGCATGCCGCTCACCGCAGGTTCCTCCGCACACGTTTTCATGGCTTACGCACCGCCCACTCTTCGAGACTCCATTCTTGCCGACGCCGCATTCACCCCTGCCACCCTCCAACGTGTTCGCAGCACCGGTTACGCCGAATCCGTCAGCGAACGCGAACCCGGGCTTGCTAGCCTTTCCGCCCCCGTTTTTTTGACCACACCGGAAGCATCGTCGCCGTACTCTCCATATCCGGCCCCGCCGAACGACTCCGCCCCCACCCTGGTGCACGCTGGGCGACCGAGCTTATCGACGCCGCGAAAAAAATCTTGGGGCCGCGCTATAAAATGCTATAAAATACTGTGGTTACATGGAATTGCCATGAGGACAGCGCGGCGGGTAGAGCAGGCTCTATGCCCAAAAGGGGAGATAAGCCCCTAGCAGAGAATCAATTAAACACATATCATAGGCATCAAAATTTTTAACAAAAAATTATAAGGATATAGCGATGCATAAGATAGTGGCAGTTGTAAAAAGAATTATATACAGCCCCTGGCCCTATATTGTGGTCGTCCCACCCCTTGCATTCTACGTTGGAATTCTTCTCAGCAATGGGCTCTGGAACGGCTGGGCGGGATTTGTGGTGGCACTACTGACCACAGTAGCGATTGCATGGCTAGGCATGCGCAAACGGGACATAAAAAGCATTCGTACCGTCATCCTTATTGTTATGGCACTAATTCCTATTGGGTTCAGCGGATACTTGTGCATTCCGAACGCGCCAACAACAGTGGCAGCCAGTGAAGACTTTCCTGAAACACCCACACGTCACTGGAACCTACCCACTGGAAGTAACATCGCCTACTACCACCTCAACGGCGGTGAGGCCGCCAAAGAAAAACCCGCACTACTCTTCCTTCACGGCGGACCTGGCGGTTCTGTTTCCCACTCTGACGTGACTTTCTTCAACCAATTCACCTCACTCGGATACGATACCTACCTTTACGACCAGGTAGGTAGTGGCCGCAGCGACTTCATCCCTGCCCAACAATATTCCCATCAACGCAACATCGACGATCTCGCCGCCGTGCTAGAGAAGATCCCCAACGACAAGGTGATTATGGTCGGGCAATCCTACGGCAGCACCCTTTTAGCCTCAGCATTAGCCGATCCCCGTATTTCACCCCGCGTTGCCAAAGCTGTGTTTGCTGAACCGGGAGGATTACCACTTGACCTTGAGCAAAGTGAAAAATACCTGAACGAACACATTCCCCAAGCAGGGAAAGATAATGCTATAAAGCAAAGCGTCAACGCAAAGCAGCAGGAAAGCAACATGTCATTGCTGACAAAACCGCGAGTCTTACTAGGGTTCTTCCTTATGCCGACAGCAAATAACTTCATAACCCAGGAAGAGGCAAGCAACCTTATGGGCATAAAGGAACTTAATATGCATTCGCAAAGCAGCGTATGCCCCGATGATCGAGATTCACTGCGGCCGATAACTGAAAAAGATGGGCTTCGCATGAACTTAAAAGCAAATGTTCAGGTAAATAGTTACAAAAATTATAATTTCGATATGAATGCTTTTAGTAACAACCCCACGCCTGGAATGTTACTTATAGGAGAATGCACCTACGTTAATCGCCGCACGCAACTAGCCTTTGAAACAGCCTATCCGGCAATGGAACGCGTCCACTACTTCACCGGTTTAGGGCACCACGTTCTCGAAACAGCATCTGCTGGGAAACCGAGCCGCGCATTTGAGGCTATCCGCTCCTTCATTGAGGAAACGCCAGCCCCCATGCCCAACTACCCGCGCGAGCAAGACTTCAAAGACTTCATGAGCGAGAATAAATAGACAACCAGCGGTGAGTACGATGCGTGTAATCGTCATACTCACTGCCAAACCTATGGCGCAGAATGCGTTCCTCTGCAGGGATGACCACAACGTTCATGACTATGAAGTAGATGATGGGAGCAACAAACGCACTGACGCTACCCAGCGCAAACGCCACAGCGCCCAGCAGGAGTAGGCACACCAGGTAGTACGGGTTCCGCGAACGCGAATAATACCCAGTAGTGATCAGAACACGAGGAGCATCGCCCGCATTGGTTGCCGCTCCCGCCGACCGAAGATTCCGTAACATGCCCACACCCAGGACGATCAGCACGGCGATCGCACCACAAGCCAGCACCTTTAGCCACATCGCAGAGTACAAGATCACCAATGGAATGAATACGTCGAAAGCGACCGCAGCCAGCGCAGAGCAAACGAGGGTAATGTCCGGCAGCGCTGTTAACAATCGTCTACGGGGCATAGCGCCATAATAGTTGACACTGGTACCAGAATGCCGAGATATAAGCACGTTTACTAGCCCGCCCATACGTTCCAGGTTTTCACCATAGAATCAGCCAAATCCGCGAGCCTTCGGTATTGTTCAGCCCACGCGTCCCACTCTTCACACCGGCTAATACGACGATCAGCCACTAGTTCAATAATCTCATCAGTGTTCTCTCGCATGGCCTGAGGCGTGCCAATCCAGCCATTCATGAACTGATAGATCAAGCATCCACCATCCCGAAGCCTAGCGATGGTCATGTCGCTTCCATAAGGACCAAATGGTCCAAGTGTGACACAGTGAGCATTCCGAAAAATATCAATTACCCCCTCATCACCCCAGATATGAGCGTTAGTGTCAATATAGGCATCACCATAAATTCTCCCCTCACCCATTATCCGCGCGCTGCCGCCAACGCGTGCCCAATCTGTTACCTCTATAGTCCCCCATACCATTGCGCCTTTTTCAACCACCGCACAGCGCGAAACACGAACGCTACCAGCGACAACGGCGTTGTCTTTTACGCAAGCATTACCCTCAACTCGCGCGTTTTCTTTCACTATGGCATCACCCGCAACCCATGCTTCCCCACTAATCCGAAGGGTGCCATCATTCAAATATTTCGAGCTCACCCATCCACCAAGATCGCCTTTTCTAACACCTTGATCGGGAATATCACGAACTGTCCCTGATGCGGTGCAATCCACCGCGAGGTTCCCCAACAATCTCAAAACTTGGTGACTCTGCCTCACCCGCTATCTGTGACCACATGCGCATTTCCTGGGCACACACCTTCTGGATCTGAAGGGCACGTTCCATCCATTCTGATTGTGAGCACCGCGCATGCTGATGCCGTTGCCAGCACAAGAACAATTGATCAACAACAGAACCAATGTCACCTATCCACGTTCCAATTCGCACCTGCGCACCATACTCACCATTGGGAAGAGCCGTGCGGATAAGCTCGACACTATCTTCAAAGGTCTCAAGTGTCTCAAATACTTGGAAATGTGCATCCTCAGCAATAGCGGCATTGCCCGCAATAACAGCACGCCCACATAAATAAGCCGACCCGGATATGCGCGCCTGACCACCAACACATACGCGGTCATAAAGCGAAGCCTCTCCTGCCACGCATGCTTCTCCTCGTACCTGGACGTGATCATGAATATGGGCCGCTCCCGACACGCGAGCGCTACCACCCACTCTCGCATTGCCATCCACCACCGCTGTCTCAAAGACGTGTGCGCGGCCATACACTCGCGACCAGCCGTCCACTCTGGCATATCCAGAAATCAGTGTGCGACCGCAAACCCGCGCGTGCCCACCCACACGCGCACTATCAGTAACGCATGCATCTTCGAATATTTCAGCCTCATGCGACACCCAAGCATCCTTGGCAATGCGGAGTTCCCCCGTCGTCGTATGCGTAGAACTGACCCATCCACCAAGGTCGCCCGCACGAACACCACGAGCAGCAATGTCCCGTGTTGCCCGAATACGATAAAGACGGACCCCCTGCTTATTGATTTTCCTTTCCCCAGTAAGCTCGAAAGTAGCACACATGCTTATACGGTATCCCCGTGTCAACTTTGCAGCAAACGTGCGGTAGGCGCGACGTCGATAAGCAGCGACACAGCCATCAGCCGCGTCGGTGTACAGAATTCATCAAACTTCAACCTGCTCCTTTAAACTCGAATCAATGCCTGAAAACACTCGCACTTTCCGTTCCTCGATGATGAACTTGCTAGCCCTGCGCTCCGTCATCGAGCTACCTATTGTGCAACGCCACGTCCTAGACCCTGAGGTCCTGCGGACAGTGGCGGAAGTCGATAGGGTTGGCGACCTGACACGTTTCAATGTCGCCGATGTCCCCGAACTTGCCCACGTCTCCAACTCCAAGGAACTACTGACCCCCGACGAGCATGGCTGGGCGCTGGGACACGCGCTGTCCTTAGCCGTAGAACACGGGCAACACCTGTGGCTGAGTGAAGTGACCCCCGAGCAGCTCGCCCAGCTGCGAGAGATCCTGGGCAAGGAACTTGTTCATATCGCTTCCGTGCACGATAGCGAGGACGACGACACTGTTGTGGTCGCCGTCAGCCCGCGGCAACTCCTGTACGAGTGGGCCGACGGCACCCCTGAGCAGATCGGTTATCTACGCACCGTTCTGGAAGGTACAGACCCGTTGCGGGTCTCCCAACACACCCTGAGCGCTCTACGTGAAGCCGGAGTGAGCCTGGTGCCTCGGGCCGACATAGTCCGTCTTCTGCACAACCCGAAATTCCTTGCCTACTCGGTGGTGTTCATCTACTCCTCGTTACGGGCACTGCCAGCAACTTTCGCCCCAGGATTTCGTGGCAACCCCTTCGTGCTGTGGACCATCGACATTGTCACCGCTGTGCCCTACACCTGGGGCATCATGGCGATGGTGGCGGGCCAACGACGCCGCACCCGCTTCACCGGCCTACTGGTCACCCTCATCACCTTCATAGCGCCGTATGTGTACTTCTTCTTCGCAGGTAGCCATGGGAACGGCAATAAATACCCCGGCTGGGTCATCATGGTAGTAATCGCCCTCATCCTGCAACATTTCTGCTTGAGGGCGGGCGCTGGCTGCGGGATGTCGCCGTCGCTCAGGGCCTGCATGCCCCACGGACAGGTTGAGCTAGCACCCCTATAAGAGATAGAGCGGCCACCCGACTTTTATGATCGGTGGCCGCTTTATTGTGCTGTGTTGTTCGGAGTGAATGGATGCTTGACGGTCTATTCGACAATGCTCTCAGCCAGGCAGTTAGGAATCGTCTGAGCTGGCTGGCTCTGTGTCTGGCGTCGTAGAGGGTTCCGTGACCAACTCTGCACCACGAATCGAACGCAGACACCCTGCGAGCAAGACCCACCCACCACAGACAACAATGACGGCAACCGTACTCAGAGGTCGCTCGGGGTAGATAGCCACCAGCCAACAGGTAGCCAGGAACCACAAGGCCACTGCGGCGATATTGAGAGTGCGGAAACGCTTCACACGCGCCGGATGGACGTAGTGTGGGCACCAACGTAAGCACCGCAAGCACAAGGGTGACGATGATATTGACAATCGCTGGAGTGCCCAGCACGTAGAACATCAACGCCACGATGTTCCACGCTGCCGGGAAACCCACAAAATAATAGTCGGTGGACTTCCACTGCTTGTTGGCATAGCAGAACATTGACGAGGTCAGAATAAGCGCCATCAGCAGACCAGCCACCGGCTTGGGGCCCATATCCAGACCCACATACATAAAGACAGCCGGAATGAAGGTCCAGGTGAGATAGTCGACAACAATGTCCACAATGCTGCCATCAAACCAAGGAATAACCTCGGACACTTTAGCGCGCCGAGCCAAGGTGCCGTCCACACCATCGACGACAAGGGCAACGAGAAGCCAGACCCACATCCAGGTGAACTCTCGGTGGATAGTGGCCAGCATGGCCAGGCTGGCCCACACCAGTCCCGACATGGTCAAAATGTGCACTGCCCAGGCGGCAGCGCGGATCCGTGCCGGATATTGCGCGGACGACACAAACATCTCCTCTCAGTGGATGAAGCTCATATGGGAAGTCTATGCGGTTCACAGCCTCAGCACATATCTACGCAGGGAACAGCCCCACGGAAGTAGTCAGATCCTGCACGCCAGACTGCCCAGCCCTGAACTGAGTCTGCCCCACACCGCACGCTATAGCAAATGTGCGGCGAACGCGGCGTCGATAAGCGGCAGCACACACTCTTGTAGCATGTTTAATAATATAGGTTTGAAGCGCTTTACCCTTTTAACTAAATGTTTGTGAATAAAAATATTCTTCGCTTCGCTGCACTCTGTACAGCCTTCTTTTCAGCCTGCACCTCATTGAAGATCGACAACATCATGACAGTGCTTGACGACGCCGCGACCCTGCACTCCGTCCACGACCTGTGAAGCGGTCGTCAGCGCAACTTCGACAATAAAAACGGGTAGCCTTGAGCCTAGTCACGACACAACCCGAGAGGAACAATATGGCTGAACACACTGTAACCTCTAAAGAAGAACTAGCAAACAACATTCCGTTTGACCTTGGCTCACCAAACGAAGCATATACACAGTATTTCTCTGGAGAAAGCTTCATGTCACCATTGGTCGCTGATGCCAACATTCCAGTACACGTCGCCAATGTATCCTTTGAACCCGGGTGCCGCAATAATTGGCACATCCACATGAATGGTTTCCAGATTCTGTTGGTTACCGCAGGTGAAGGCTGGTACCAAGAGGAAGGAAAACCAGCCCAACGAATTAGCAAAGGTGATGTACTAGTCGGCCATAGCGGCGTTAAACACTGGCATGGTGCCACCAAAGACAGCTGGCTCTCACACATCGCCATCACATCCGGTGAAAACAAATGGCTCGAGCCAGTATCAGATGACTACTACGCGTCGTTGGAAAATGTTTAAGGCAGGATGATACGCCACACAGACACATAATGCCCATCTACATAATGAGAGGTGGGCATTCATGTGGTCTACGGCATGTTCCGTGTCTGCACATCCTTCCAGTCGCTATTGTGAGCCAGCTCAGCATCAGGACCCGCAAACACTTTTTCGGCTTCTTTATCATCGCTGAGCGTCCAGAGGAACCAGGCCGTCATATACGGATCACCAAATTCGAGAACGTCTTTATGATCAGCTCTCTCTCGACGCGCCATAACGCCAGGTTTACCAGCATTTGGCGCTTCAAAGTTCTGCGTCAAATCCTTAAGTGGACTAATAGTAAAGCTATCACTTGCTTCCGTACCAGCCATCATAAAATACTGCGCCTTCAATGAGGAAGTATCATAAGAACATCCGAGACGTTTTGCATTTCCATTCTCAATCGCGCTAGCAGTGTATAGCGCAGCATACTGACCACTATTAGGATAGTTAGTCGCCGCATTAATCGCGCCCGCACCACCCTGTGAATGACCAGAAACGCCAATTTTATTGGTATTCACGATATTGCGTAGGGGACTCCCTTCCGTTCCATTCATCTGCAGTACCGCATCAAGCATGGCCGATGTTGACGCCCCAGATCCACTATTCGGATCCTCATTCCCCACAACAACAAATCCCCAACTAGCTAGATGCTCCAGAATAGGCGCGTACGCCGACGAGGGAGTCTTCGTACCGTTAGCCATCAAGACCAGTGGGAATGTTTTCCCAGCACTATCTGCACTCTGGGGTCGATAAATGTGGTATTCCTTGGTAGGGTCACCGCCACCATCCTGCGTACTTTCCACCACCTGGTACGGACCGAGTTTAGAATAACGCTGCTCCAATTGACCACTGAAACTAATTTTTTCAGCATACCCAGCAGCAACACCATCATCACCTGTGGTGCTTTTATTCAAATACATCATCGTTGCCACGAAACCAATTAAACATACGACAAGTATCGCGACTATAATGAGAAGAATTTTCCATATCTTCCTCATAAATAAGACCTCTTTCAAGAGCGAGACCGCACTACCCTACTACACATCCAACAGACATTTTAGCGCGCATAATTTTGCACCCAAACCGCGCCAACAACCTCTACACACAAAAGTAATGAAACCTTTACTCAACCATCGATCCACCACGCACAATTGTTACACGCAGTGACATAAAGCACCCGCAGAACTTCACTATATTTCGATTCAGAAAAACACGATTATATTACTGTAACGATTCAATTCAGATTGCATCACACCTACCCCACCTAGTGCCCCGCCAACGCACTCACTTCTCAACGCAAAACCGCCCAGCGCACGCACTATGCGCATGCTGGGCGGTATCGTGGTACCCCGTACGGGATTTGAACCCGTGTTACCGGCGTGAGAGGCCGGCGTCCTAGGCCGCTAGACGAACGGGGCGTAGCAACGCGACATAACACTACAGCACAGTTGCAGAAGTTAAAAATCGCACGCGCTATCCCCCATAGTTGATGATCACTGACGCCACAAGCTCACACCGCGAGCCACTACCACGGTGCCGGCACTAGGGCGTCAACAGACGCGACGTCGATACCCAACACGCCCAACCATCAACACAACAGTCCCAATCCCCGTATAGTGAGATTTTGTACTTGCCTCCTACAGGCACCATTCGGCACACATTGTTGAAAGGACTACGTTATGGCCTCTAACCTTCCCCTTGCACACGGCGGCGACATCCCTGAGCTGGATGTTCTTCAGATTCCCCATTCGATCCGCCACGGTGCAATTCATGGCGCATTGAGCACACGGGACGTCGGCGATGCGCTGATTCTCATTGCACCGCATAATCCGTTGCCGTTACTTCGCGAGGTTGAGGCTCGCGACGACACATTTGCCCTTGAGTACCTGCAAGAAGGCCCTGATGTGTGGCGGATCAAGTTCACCCGCACGGCCTAAACTGCCGCATACGCCACGTTGATTCGTTTCAGCTTCGCCCGAGTTGCTGAAAAATATCGGATAGTAGCGGGCCTATCACGGTGATGGTGTCGGTGATGCCATCAACACATCCTGCACTATTAACAACCAGCGCGGATGTGTCATTCCTTCCCGTCACCCCAACCAGCCCACGCGCAAGCCCCGCGTGGGAATCATTTTTTATGCCTTCAAGCAAAACTTGGGTGGCAATGCCGGGCAGTTCCGCATCGAGAAAAGGCCGCGTAGCTTCGGGAGTCAGATTATTGGGTTTCAAGCCGACCCCGCCTGCGGTAATAATAATGTCGTAGCCCTGCTCAATCGTGGTTTTAAGCGCCACGCTAATGGCCTCTTTATTTTCGGGGATGGCTATGGGTTCACCAACGTCCACGCCAAAAGTGGCAAGCAGCTCGACCGCCGCAGGACCTACTTCGTCCGGGCGCACACCATCAATAACATAGTCAGAGATGACGATGATTTTTGCTGTCAGGGGCTTGCTAAGCGGCATGGTTCACTCCCGTCGGCGCCGTGCTCGGACTGTTCAACAGCATTTGTTTTGTTGAGGAACTTTACCCGAAGAGTTCCATACATGCCTACCTGCCATGCACTGCACACACTGCCGATACCTAGCAACTCACCGCAACTTCTACCGTCTATCGCTTATCGACGCCCCGCGGCACCATTGACAATACAGCCACGATTTACAGCATTCACACCAACGATATAAAAGAGCAGTATTCCAATTATGTCTCTACATTCTGCTTATGCGGCTTATGCGGCGCACCAATCATACTCAGTGCAGAGAGCACAATGACCACCGCAATAATTCCTGACATGGCGCGCGGCGTGCCGTCGGAAAGCAGGGCGAGTAACGCAGAGGAAACAACGCCGCTGCCGTATTGCAGGGACCCTAAGAGCGCAGCGGCAGCGCCCGTCATGCGCGCGGGGACTGAACTTAGTGCGGCAGCATTAGTGCAGGTTGCAATGATTCCGTTTGTGCTGAAAATGAAGAACATGGGGGCAACAACACCCCATAATCCACCAATCCCCGTAAACGACAACGCTGCAAGGATAATAGCCGCAGTGACAGCCACAGCTAGCGACCTCCGAATAAGCACGTCAAGGGTATATGTGCGCAGCAGGCGACGGTTCAGAGCACTGACCATGGTCACGCCAAGGATATTGATGCCAAACAACAGTCCAAAGTACTGTTCGGGAACCCCAAAATGCGTGATGTAGACCGATGGAGACCCACTAACAAAAGCGTAGACAGCAACGTAAAAGGCAGTAACACAGAGCGTGTACCGCATGTAACGCCCGTTTTTCAGCAAGTTACCGTAGTTACCGAATGTGTGAAGGAAAGACTGCGGTGCACGGGTTTCCTTTGGCAGTGTTTCCGGCAGGAAAAACAACGCTGCAAACAGCATGACACCGACGATTGCCATGGCCCAGAAAATCAGTTGCCATGTTCCCACGGCCAGTAATCCCCCGCCAACAAAAGGTCCGGCGATGGGAGCAACGGCCATAATCATCATCAGTATGGACATCGTTTGCGCAGCTTTGGTCGCGCCATACATGTCGCGAATCATTGCTCGCGACAACATCGGCCCTACGCACGCCCCGATCGCCTGGAAAATCCGCCACAACACCACTTCCGTCATGTTTGTCGAAAGAGCACAACCGATGGAGCCAATAATAAACAGAACCATGCCAATGAAAAGAGGTATTTTCCGCCCGACGCGGTCACTGATTGGCCCCCACAATAGCTGCGCAATAGCAAACCCCAGCAGGAAACCAGTGATGGCCAATTCGGCGTCACCACCAAGTTTTTCCTCCATCACAGGCATCGCAGGCAGGTAAATATCGATAGCAATGGAGGTCATAGCCATCAGTGCACCGAGGATAGCCAAGAGCGATACGCTGGTTTTCGTTGAAGACATGGCGGTTTTAAGCCTTTGTTGGTTGGGGTTGCATGTGAACGCCGCGGGGGTCACACAAAAAATATATCCTTATCGACGCCGCGCCGGTTCAGGTGTCCGCTCAATCACCTGCACCACTCCTACTTGAACGTTTTATTCAGCTCATAGTCCTTTGGCGCGACCATGCTCCACCAGCGTTTTCGCCATATAAACCACGAAAAGCAGCACACGTGATGATATTACCTATCAAAGCGCTGCTGCTACGGTGCAGCTCAGAAGCCCCGCCCACAGCAGGACTTTGGATATACCGTCACACGTTTTCATCACACAAGGAGTTCTCATGATTCGTCGTAGATTCGTCACCGGAGCTATTGCCCTAGCAACCGCCACCGCCATTGCAGCCAGCGGCACCGCCAACGCCCAAGAAATTGGGACCCCCGAGAAGATTGGCAACATGCCATCAAGCTCTGAGTTGTTCATGCAGGGTGTCCATGGTCTTTCCAGCAATGACCCGATCGAGCGGCAGTCAGCTCCTGAAAAATTCTACTTTAGCTTTCTAGCTGCTATTTACCACGGTGTTCTTATGCCTCTTGGTGCCCTCTCTTAGGCTAACAGCACGATAATCACCCCGATTGTGCCCTATATTGATGCACTATGTCGGGGTGGTTCTTTCGTTTTCGCTATACCCAGAAGAGGCATTATCTACATTACTCCGACCATGCAGCAAGATTATTGCCAGCTGGATCTTGAAAATGAAAACGCTTACCGCCTGGAAAATCAAAAATCTCTTTTGTGATCGTACCGCCAGCAATTTTCACTTTGTTATACGCCTCATGCAAGTCTGAGACATAAATAACGGTAAGAGGCGTTGGCGTTGGGTTTTCGGCATTGATGCCGCTTCCCATTCCACTGTCTGACGTATCCGCATAGTCGTCGCCATACATCGTGTATGACCAGCCAAACACTTCGCCAAAAAACTCTTTTACTTTTCCTAATTCCTCAACATTTTTTGCTGGAAATTCTACGTAGTCAATATGGTTATTTACCCTACTCATATGCGTTATTATATATAAAAATAGACGATATGGTTTTCATCAGAGGTAGGAGGAAACAAGTCACTACCTGCCATTCCCTGCGCCCAGTCCCCATGCCCAGTCCCCCATGTCTCAGTACCCTGCCCCTAGCAACCTCCAGCAGCCTCACCGCATGCCCACTTCACCACTCCATTCCGTAACCTATATCATGGAAGCTGATGAGCGCTACGACACATTCTTTGCCGCATGCCACACCGCTGCTCCTGCTGAAGGATCGCTATGGGCGCATAGCACGAGACCTGCGGGTTTCTTTGACGGACCGCTGCAATCTTCGGTGTACATATTGCATGCCCGCACAAGGTTTAGATTGGACTCCTTCTGAGCAGCTACTCACCGACGAGGAGATTATTCGCCTTGTAACAATTGGGGTCCGGCTGCTCGGCATCCGCCAGGTTCGTTTCACTGGCGGCGAACCGCTACTCAAGAAGTCGCTTGACCAGCTGATCCATACGGTGAAGCAGCTTCATACAGACGAGGGCAAGCCGGTAAGCACCGCTCTGACAACCAACGGCATTGGACTGCACCGCAAAGCAACACAGCTGAAAGACGCTGGGCTTGATCGCGTGAATATTTCCCTGGACACTCTCAACCCTGAGCATTTTTCGCTTCTGACTCGGCGGGATCGTTTCAAGGACGTTATCGCAGGTATTGAGGCTGCCATCAACGCCAACCTTTCCCCCCGTGAAGATCAACAGCGTGATCATGCCGGGTGTCAATGAAGACGACATTCTTCCGCTCGCAGAATTCGGGCTATACGAAAATGTGGAACTGCGCTTTATTGAACAGATGCCCCTGGGGCCGCGCGACCAGTGGGATCGTTCGGCTATGGTCACAGCCCAGGACATTATTGACGTCATCTCGACCAAGTTTGACCTGACCCCTGACACAACAGAGGAGACAGCACACAGTGCAGCCCCCGCAACCATGTGGAGGATTTCTGATGGGGACATGCACGGCAAGATTGGCATCATCGCTTCGGTGACCCGTCCTTTTTGTGGTGCGTGCGACCGTACGCGGCTTACATCTGACGGCGCTGTGCGGAGCTGCTTGTTTTCTCAAACTGAAACCTCGTTGCGGGATCTTCTTCGCCAAGGCCGATCAGACAATGAGATAGCCGAGGCATGGGCAGCAGCGATGTGGCTCAAACCCGCTGGTCACGGCATTGATGATCCTTCGTTTGTTCAGCCACACCGCCCCATGTCAGCTATCGGTGGCTAAGCTCAACACCAACTATGCTCAACAGCATCAACATCTCTTTTACACCACGGAGGTCTCATGGGTGAACAGCATCGACGCACCATGGATGAACATCTACAGGCTGCTCTTGCACTTGTTGCACCGCTTCAGCACACCGCTCAGGTAAGCACCAGAGACTTGAATGATCATCATGGCATCGTAGTGGCCCGAGATGTTATGAGTGCTGCAGCCATTCCACCATTTACCAATTCAGCCATGGATGGTTTTCTGGTTCGCAGTACTGATCTTGCTGGTGATGGACCGTGGACATTCCCCGTCAGCGGTGACATTCCGGCAGGTAGTCCCCCAGTTCCAGTACCTGCGGGCCATGCCGTACGCATTATGACCGGCGCGCCTGTACCCGAAGATCCCGACACCAAAGGTGATGAACTATACGTCATCCCCATTGAAAACACTGATGCACGCAATGACGTGATGCCAACAACCGTCACAGTGAAGGACTACAACCCCCACCGCGCGCACATCCGGTACCGTGGTGAGCACGTCCAGCCGGGGGACGTCGTCACGCACGCAGGTACCCGAATCGACGCCGGAGTGATAGCAACGCTTATTTCCGCTGGTGTTGAACAGGTGGAGCTGTATCCGCGCCCCACAGTGTGTGTGATTACCTCGGGTGATGAAGTGGGAGATGCTCGCAACGCGTGGGGCATTCCCAACTCGAACGGTCCGATGCTGGTTGCTGCAGCACACGCCAGCGGTGCTGTTCCAACCCACCGTCATGTGCGTGACGACGCCGCAGCCGTGCATGCCGCGATCGATACCGCCGCATCCGAGTTTGACCTGGTAGTCACGGTTGGTGGCGTGTCAGCCGGTGCCTACGATGTTGTACGCGCCGTGGGCGGGACCGCCGATATGTGGTTTGGCCCAGTTGACATCCAACCGGGGAAGCCACAGGGTTTGGGCACGTGGAACGGTACGCCGGTGATGTGTCTTCCTGGCAACCCGGTGGCGGCTTACGTGAGTTTCTTTCTGTTTGTGGTTCCCGTGCTGCACACTCTCGCGGGTATGCCCGCGCCTCATTCTGTGTGGGACCGTCCTCATGTGTCTGCATTCGTTTCGGATGATTTTCCGCAGCCTGGCCCCCGTACGCGTTTTATTCCAGTCCAGTTAACCTGGGGCGAACACGGGGCAACCGCAACGCTGCCACATGGGGGCACTGGCTCGCATATGGTCGCGACTCTCGCAGGCGTTCATGGTTTAGCTGTTTTACCTGCGGAATCAGAACCTCACGATCCCACATCCGTGGCTGTTCTGTTTGTGTAAGCTCCCCTACCGAAGAAGGCATGATGAAGTTCACTCACCTCGATAACGCCGGGTCCGCCTACATGGTGGATGTCACAGACAAGCAGCCAACGGTGCGTTCAGCAACGGCGCAAGGAGAGGTTATCTGCTCACCGGAGATTCTGGCAGCACTGCGAGATGGCACGGTTCCCCAAGGGTGATGTGTTGGCGGTCGCTCGTGTTGCGGGCATTTCTGCAGCTAAAAAGGTTCCTGATCTGCTTCCTCTCGCGCACACCATTGGCGTGCACGGATGTTCAGTGGACCTGGTTATCCACGACGACCGCGTCGCCATTGAGGCCACAGTGCGCACCGCCGACCGCACGGGTGTTGAGATGGAAGCACTGACAGCAGTAACGGTAGCTGCCCTGACCCTTATTGACATGGTCAAAGGTGTGGATCGTTCGGCATATATCGGGGTCTGCGGCATCGTTGCAAAGTCGGGCGGCCGTTCAGGTGACTGGTCCCGCGACCTGCCACGATAATGCACGTCATCATTCTGGCCGGCGGTGTGGGTTCGCGCTTAGGTGGTGTGTCCAAGGCCGAGGTTCGCGTGAATGGGACACGGCTTATCGACGCCCTCCTTGCCACCCTCCCCACACATGTTTCCGTCAGCATTGTCACGCCATATCCGATTGAGCTAGGAACACACGCACAGACTATTCGCTGTGTGTGCGAGGATCCTCCTTTTGGCGGCCCCGCCGCAGGCATAAGTGCTGGACTTAATCCCGCCACCGAGATGACAGCCGTCTTGGCGGTTGATGCTCCCGCATCAGGGACCCTGCTCGAAGCGCTCACGAATGCACTCGCCACCAATCCCGGCGCAGATGCCGCTGCGATTATGTCAACGCAGGGCCATCTGGAACCGTTGTGTGTTGTCTGGCGTACAGCATCGTTAGTAGCGGCTTTTGATCAGCTTGGTGACCCTCGTGATAAACCCGCCAAAGCATTGCTTCGTATCGCTGGTTCGGTAGTGCCGGTGCCGGGCACTGGTGCGGAGGTTGATTACGACACAGTGGCTGAGCTCAGCGAACTGGGTGCTGTCGAGCTTCCTGCTCCCCCGCCTCCAGCCACGCAGTAATACCCCCTCGAAGACTGTAGGCACCATGATGCCCATCTGCGTCAAGCATGGAGACAGCCCGCGCGGATCGGATGCCGCTGGCGCAGTAAAGAACGACGCGGCGATCGGTAGCCAGGGCGTCGATAATAGCGGATGGCAGAGCACCGCGCTGGAATTCTTCTACAGGGATGTTGAAGGAACCGGGGATTGCGTGCTCTTCGTGTTCCTCGCGGGTACGAACGTCAATGACTAGGTCCCCGTCAGATAACGTTGTTGTGTCGCAGGGTTCTGCTGTCACGGGTCCGGCGGCGAGGAGGCGCTGGGTGACCGCCGGGTCCGCGTGGAGGGGAATATAGTCCCAGCGTGAGGCGAGTGAGTCGTAGTAGCCAACGGTCCCCAGCAGAGGCGTGCCTAGGTCGGTGAGGAGTTTTATAGTCTCCATGGCCATGGCTGATCCGATGATGCCCACAAGGGGGCCCAGCACTCCAGCTTGAGCACAATTGGGAATGGAACCGGGCGCGGGAGGCTCGGGGAAAATGTCTTCGTAAACAGGCCCCTTTCCTGCCCAGAACACAGACAGTTGAGCATCAAAACCCAGCACAGATGCCCAACACATGAGGTATCCCAGCCCGAGCACACGCGGCCGACACAATATGTCGAGTGGCAAAGTTATCAGAGCCGTCGATAACCACGTCCACGTCCGCCATGAGGCGCAGTGCATTGTCCCAGTTCAGTCGTTCGGCAACATCGTGAACGATGATTGAGGGGTTCAGGCTATGAAGAGCCTCAGCGGCGGAACGGACTTTTTGTTCTCCCACGTGGGCCGTAGTGTGCACGACTTGTCGATGCAGATTGGATAGCGAAACAACATCATCATCCACAATGGTGATGCGCCCAACCCCGGCCCCTGCGAGGTACAGCATCGCGGGTGAACCGAGTCCGCCCGCGCCGACGATAAGCACGTGGGAGTTCTGGAGCAGCTGTTGTTTAGCCTCACCAAAACCAGCAAGAGATATCTGACGCTGGTAGCGCATCTATGTCAACCCCACCCACTGTGTATCGCCAGATTCTAAAAGTTGTTCCTTCCAGATGGGCACCTCGGCTTTAACGGTGTCCGCCATGTCCGAGCATGCCCGAAAGGCGGCATCGCGGTGCGCTGATGCCACGTGAACAACAAATGCCGCCTCGCCGATTGCAATGCCGCCGATACGATGCGCTGCCCAGATGCGCACGTCGGGGTGCCTGTCCAGCACTTTATCCGCCACTGTCGCCATAATTGCCTCTGCCGTGGGGTGCGACGTGTAGCTGAGACTGCGCACGCGCTGACCTCCATCGTGATTTCGGACGACGCCGTTGAAAGTAACGCACGCACCCATCGATGCCACCATTACGTCGTCGTAAGCAGCCGCAGCAAGCGGTTCCAAGGGCTGGTCGGTGATCAGCGTCCCAAGAACAACTCCTGTGTCATCGGAAACGTAGGCTGGGTCGTTGGTGTTAGTCATGAGTGTGCGTTCCTTCTAACATGTCGGTAATGGGCATGATAATAGGTGTGAGCACGGCAATTCCATCTGCGACGGCACCGCGCGAGCCGGGAAGCGTCATGATAAAGGTACGCCCCGACACACCCGCAACGGCCCTGGACACAACGGAGAGGGGTGTGGACTCCTCGCCTTTACGCCAGAACGCGTTGACCACTCCAGGCAGTTCACGGTCCAGGTACGGGGTAACAGCCTCCACGGTGCGATCATCATCTGATAATCCGGTACCGCCAGTGGTGATGAGCACATTGAGGTCAGGGGTAATGGCGGTGCGTAGTTCATCCGCAACGTCCGCATCGGCGACAACACGTGCCTCAGGCGTGGAAAAGCCTAGTTTACGCAGCCATTGCACGAGAATCGGTCCTGTCTGGTCTTCGTAGATTCCTTGGGCTGCGCGCGTCGATACAACGACAACAAGGGCGGATTTCATAGTAGTTCTCCCAACGGATAGATCTGCACTGCCGCACCAGGGTGATAGTGCGTGCGAGCAGTGACGCGGATTAAACAGGTCGCACCCACCGCTTGTTGCAATAAATGCGATCCGGCACCACCAATAGGGGTTGCATGAAGCACTCCCTCCGCATCAACGGCGTAGGTACCCCGCAGAAACTGATCACGCAGGTCAGGCAACCCAGTCACAGCGTGAGTCAAGCGCGCAGTGTACGCCCCCACATCGCAGCGGTTCAGGGTTGGCGCGACAAAAAGTCGGAAGCTCACCAGCGTTGAGATGGGATTTCCCGGCAGGCATATCACTGGCGTTCCACGAAACGTTGCCAGCCCTTGCGGCCCACCAGGTTGTTGGGCAACATGCCCAAACCATGCATCATGCTCGGCAAATGCTAGCCACACCACCTCGTAACGCCCGTGGCTGATGCCACCGGACGTAATCACCGCATCCGGTTGATGCTTATCGACGCCCCGCGCCACATCCTCCACGAACCGCTCCACGTTGTCATCAGTTCGGATATGGTCAACCACCTCAATGCCTGCGCTGCGGCACAGCTGATGAAGCATCGGGCCATTAGCATCGGGTATCGAAGCCACTCCTTCGTTTCCGTCGCCGTGAGAAATCTCAGCCCCACCAGTACAAATAATCACTCGTGGTCGTTGCCATACAGTGACAGTGGTGATGGATTGGCTGGCTAACGCAGCAATCGCCAGTGCATCAAGTCGGGTTCCTGCCCGAAGAAGAAGAGAACCAGCGGCGGAATCTGATCCAGCTTTGCGGACATACTGTTGCTGCGGCACTGACGGTATGTGGACCTCATCGTCGGTAAAGGTGTCGGGTTGGCACTCTTCGACGGGGACGATAGTCGTGGTACCGCGTGGGAGTTTCGCCCCTGTCATGATGGGCGCGACGCTGTCGCCTAAACCTTCAGGATAAAGCTCATCAGGGTCCGCACCTGCAGCCACGGTTGGCCCCACTGTGAACACTGCTGGCGTGCGTTGTTGCTGAGCAGACGAAAGCGCGTAGCCATCCATCTGGGAGTTATCAAATCGCGGTGAGTCAAAAGGTGCCGTGAGGTCCGTAGCTAAGGTGTAGTTGGCGGCGTCGAGAAGCGGCAGAGTTACTGTCGCACGCGGCGGGAGGCGCCTCAGTATGGCCTCGGCGTGCTGTTGTGGTGTCAGCATGGTGGTTTCTCTCTACAATGCGGGGTATGCAAGTACATTATTTTGCTGCGGCGCGTGCGGCAGCCGGAGTGGCAGTTGAATCTCGGGAACTGGTACCCAACACATTGGGTGAGTTGTTGGAAGAGCTAGCAGCTGAGCATAGTGAGACAACAGCCGCTGGTATGACCCTGGCGGAGATTTTTGGGCAGTGTTCTTTTCTTGCGGATGGTCATCATGTGCAGCCTGATGCCTCCCTTGCAGGTGTCGACCGCGTGGATGTGCTACCACCGTTTGCTGGCGGCTAATTTTTACTGGTTTTTGCCGTGCTTAATAATAGTACGTCGTTAGATATGCTTGCCCAGCTGCTCGAAAATGCTGGGTAAAAGCGGACCAATAACAGTGATGGTGTCAGTGACACCGCCAACGGATCCAGGTGCATTGATAATCAGTGCTGCGGTCTCGTCACGGCTCGTCACACCGACAAGCCCGCGAGTCAAGCCAGCTCGTGGGCTATTTTTTACTCCTTCACAGAAGATATGCATCGCCAGCGCTGGTAGTTCAGTATCAATGAACGGACGGGTCGCCTCGGGGGTCACATTGTTAGGTTTCAGTCCTGTGCCACCGGCGGTCAGGATGATGTCATGTCCCTGTTCTTGCGCGGAGGTCAGTGCGTTGGTGATGGCTTCTTTGTTTTCTGGGATAACGACGGATTCCCGCACATCCACGTTATGACTTTCAAAGAGTTGAGCTGCGGCTGGGCCCGCAGCATCGGGACGTTCACCGCTATATGCGCGATCTGAAATGACGATGATAGCTGCGGTCAAACGCTCGTTGGATGGGGTGTTAGCGGGTGGGTTTTTTTGGTGCCATGATATGTTCCCTAATGTTGTTTTTTCGGACCTAAATGGGTGGAGTTGTGGTGTCAGGTTACGCTCTTACCTGCATTGATGATTTCGGCAACACTAACGTTACCTAATTTAACACGATTTTTTCCGTGTTTATCTGGAACTCTGCAGGCCAGACCTGATAACTTGAAGATACTACAAACCATCATTCCCACCCTCCACTGGACAGGTGAACGAAATGACTACCCCCGACTCTGAAGCGAGACCAACAAAAGGGCATGTCCTGCACAACTGGGACCCAGAAGATGAAAAAGAACTGGGATTCCGGCATCGCATGGCGCACCCTGTGGATCTCGACGTTTTCCCTCATTATTGGCTTTTGCACGTGGTATCTCGTCTCTGCAATCGCCCCCTGCTTAACGACATAGGCTTCTCCCTATCGAAGAGCCAACTGTACTGGTTGACGGCAATTCCGGGACTTGCTTGCGGATTCTTCCGCCTGATTTTCACGTTCCTTCCGCCCATCATGGGTACCCGCAAACTCGTGACCATGTCCTCGCTGCTGTTCATCATCCCCATGGTGGGATGGTTCTTTGTCGTCCAAAACACAAGCACCCCATACTGGGCCTTGCTCGCGTTGTCGTTTATCTGCGGCATTGGCGGCGGCGTCTTCTCTGGCTTCATGCCCTCTACCGGGTACTTCTTCCCCAAGCGCCTGTCTGGAACGGCGTTGGGCTTGCAAGCCGGCATTGGCAACTTTGGTATTTCCCTCATCCAATTCCTTGGTCCATGGATTATGGGATTTGGGTTGCTGGGCATCACCTTTATCGCGCCACAACGTACCCACGCAGGTAAGGAAATCTTTGTCCACAACGCTGCTATCGTTTTGGTGCCGTGGGCACTAGTGACAGCAGCCGTCGCATGGTTTGCTCTCAAAGACGTGCCTATCAAGGCAAATTTCCGCCAACAAATCGACATCTTTGGCAACAAAAACACCTGGATACTCACCATCGTTTACCTCATGACATTCGGTGCGTTCTCCGGCTTCGCCGCACAACTTGGCTTGCTGATCAACCAGATCTATGGTCCAAGCTCTTCCCTGGCCGAAACTCACGATGCGGCAAGCCTACCCACCGGTGCGGCATATGCCTACCTTGGGCCGCTTGTCGGTGCTGGTGTACGTGCATTGTGGGGACCGCTGTGCGATAAATTCGGTGGTGCAATCTGGACATTCATCGGCGGCGTTGGCATGGCAGTCTCCCTCGGCTGGGCTGCGCTCTACTTGAATCCCAAAGACCCCTCTGAATTCACCTGGTTCCTCACCGCCATGCTCGTGTTCTTCTTCTTCACGGGCCTTGGCAACGCAGGGACATTCAAGCAAATGCCCATGATTTTGCCCAAGCGCCAAGCTGGTGGTGTCATTGGTTGGACCGGCGCAGTTGGCGCTTTCGGACCATTCATTGTGGGCATCATGCTCTCCATGATGGCCGCATCAACATTCTTCTGGGGTTGTGTGATCTTCTTCGTTATCACCAACGTGTTGATATGGGTCTACTACGCTCGACCCAATGCCCCGTACCCCGGCTGATCTTACCCAGATGCTGCACTCATCCTGATAGGAACTCTGACAACATGGCTCATACCCATAACCCGCCCAATCCTCTTTTTAACCTAGGCAGTTTTCTTCGCCGTGGTGAAACTGGCCCCGCCGGCCAACAGTTGTTCTTGAAAGGTGGCCGTCAAGCGGATGTGTTTTATCGCGACCGTTGGGCATTCGACAAGGTAGTGCGCTCGACCCACGGAGTGAACTGCACTGGTTCATGCTCCTGGAAGGTCTACGTCAAAGACGGCGTGATCACCTGGGAATCCCAGGCCGTTGACTACCCCACCACTGGATCGGAAATGCCAGACTACGAACCCCGCGGCTGCCCTCGCGGCGCGTCGTTTTCGTGGTACACCTACTCCCCCACACGCATCCGCAGCCCCTACGCGCGTGGCGTGCTAGTGGACATGTATAGGGAAGCAAAAAAGGAACACGGCGATCCGGTACTGGCGTGGCGCAGCATTGTTGAAGATCCCGACAAGCGGCGCGCCTATGTGAAAGAGCGCGGCAAAGGCGGACTCATTCGCATCCCCTACGAGGAAGCCATTGAGATTGCCGCTGCCGCGCATGTCTACACCATCCGTCAGCACGGCCCCGACCGCATCGCTGGCTTTCACCGTCATTCCGGCCATGTCGCAGATCTCCTATGGCGCGGGAACGCGTTTTCTGGAGCTCATTGGCGGCGTAGCATTGAGCTTCTACGACTGGTACGCGGACTTGCCGCCTGCGTCTCCTCAAACGTTTGGAGATCAAACGGACGTGCCCGAATCAGGCGACTGGTTTAATTCCAGTTACCTGATGATGTGGGGTTCTAACATTCCAGTCACCCGTACCCCAGACTCACACTTCATGGTGGAAGCCCGCTACAAGGGCACAAAAGTCGTGGTGGTGTCCCCAGACTTCGCTGATTCCACAAAATTTGCTGATGAATGGCTACGCATCGCCCCTGGCACTGACGGCGCTCTCGCCTTCGCTATGGGTCACGTCATTCTTTCGGAGTTCCATGTTGGCCAAAAGACGCCGTTCTTCATGGACTACATGCGTAAATACACCGACTCGCCGTTCCTTGTCTACCTAGACAAGCGCGACGACGGGACCTACACGCCTGGTAAATTTGTCACCGCCGCTGACCTTGGCGATGCCGCTCCCCACATTGTCCGGCACCCTTAACGCCACCCACCGTCTGCTCACTATTGAAGCCGACGGGACCATCGTGGACCCAGGCGGAACCCTCGCCGACAGGTACGGTGACGAGGGCGTCGGCAAATGGAACTTGCGTCTCGACACCGCAGAACCGGTGATGTCTATCGCCGAAACCAATGGTTTTGGTACCGCCGAGGTTCTCTTCCCGCGTTTCGACCTTCCTGCCAGTGGTGCAGATACCGAGGGACCAGTAGGCGCAGGTGTTGTGAATCGTGGCGTCCCGGTACGAGAGATTGGTGGACGATTGTTCACCACCGTCTACGACCTCATGCTGGCACACTACGGTGTTAACCGCCCTGACTTGCATCTGCCAGGTCAGTGGCCAGTCGATTTCAACGATGCATCTGCCGTCGGCACCCCAGCCTGGCAGGAAGAACTCACCGGAGTACCTGCCGCAGGTGCAATCCGCATTGCCCGCGAGTTCGCACAAAACGCCATTGATTCCGGCGGCCGGTCGCAGATCATCATGGGCGCTGGTGTCAACCACTACTTCCACGCCGATGCCATCTACCGCACATTTTTGGCCTTGACCTCCATGTGTGGCACCCAAGGTGTCAATGGTGGAGGCTGGGCGCACTACGTTGGCCAGGAGAAGCTCCGGCCGATGAACGGCTGGTCCCAGTATGCGTTTGCTCTGGACTGGAACCGTCCGGCGCGCCAGATGATTTCCACTGGGTTCTATTATTTGACCACCAGTCAGTGGCGTTACGACAACACCAAGGCATCACGTCTTGCATCACCGTTGGCAAATCGTGGAACCGTGGGCGACAAGATGACGGCCGACACCCTGATTGAGGCAATGAAGCGTGGGTGGATGCCTAGCTATCCCCAGTTCAACCGCAATCCGTTGCTGCTTACACCTGAAGCTGAAGAAAAGGGCATGTCGGTTCAGGATTACATCGTTGAGCAGCTTAATTCTGGTGAGCTGAAGTTTGCTGCGGAAGACCCCTGATAACCCCGTCAACTTCCCCCGTATTCTGTTGAACTGGCGAACCAACCTGATGGGTTCCTCGGCAAAGGGCACGGAGTTTTTCCTGAAGCACATGCTAGGCGTGGATTCTGATTCCACCGCCGAGGAATTGAAGCCGGGTGAGCGGCCTACATCGCTGACGTGGCAGGATGAGGCACCGGACGGCAAGTTGGACTTGATGTTGACCACGGATTTCCGTAGTACCTCAACTACATTGGTGTCGGACATCGTCTTGCCAGCGGCAACGTGGTACGAGAAGCATGACCTCTCTACGACCGACATGCACCCCTTTGTCCATTCCTTCAACGCGGCAATTAACCCACCGTGGGATGCGCGAACAGATTTTGAGGTGTTCCGCGATCTGTCGGCGGCATTCACGCGGATGGCCGGGCGCTGGCTGGGAACTCAAACGGATGTGATTACTGCGCCTTTGGGCCACGATTCACCAGATGAGTTGAATATGCCAAGTGGCGTTGTTCCGAATGTTGAGCAGGAGGGATACCGCCCAGGTAAGAACATGGCTAAGTTGGTTCCAGTGACCCGGGATTACACCAAGGTGTATGAGAAGTGGACTCATTTGGGCCCCCTGACGGGTGACCTTGGCACCGGCGTGCATGGCACGGCGTATAACGTGTCTAAGCAGGTGGAAGAGCTCAAACTGATTAACGGCGTGAGCGGAGACTGAATCTGCCGGTGAGCGCCCCCGACTTGACAGTGCTGTTAAGAGCCATTCAGGCCGTGTTGCATCTGTCTGGCGTCACCAACGGTGAGGTAGCCGCTGAAGGGTTCAAGAATCAAGGTGCACGTGTCGGCGTAGACATGATGGATCTGGTTTCTGATGTAGAGGGAACGCGCATCAACTGGGACCATATTAAAGAACGCCCCACGGAAGTGATCACTTCCCCAGAGTGGACTGGGTCGAAGAAGAACGGTCGGCGCTACACCGCGTTTTCCATCAACCTGGAGTATGACAAGCCGTGGCACACGTTGTCAGGCCGCATGCATTACTACCTGGATCACGACTGGTTCATGGATTATGGCGAGTCTTTCCCCATTTTCCGTCCACCGTTTGACCACATCCATATCAACGGTGAAGTAGGACCCGGCGAAGTTGGCACAAGCCAATATGGCGACACTGAGGTGACGGTGCGTTACCTCACCACGCACAACAAGTGGTCCATTCACTCCCAGTACTTTGACAACTGCACACACTGTCTATTTCTCGCGGTGGACAGGTGATCTGGATGTCTAATAAAGACGCAGAAAAGCTGGGAGTCAAAGACAACGATTGGATTGAGGCATACAACAGGAACGGTATTGTTTCTGCCCGTGCAATCGTGTCGCACCGTATCCCCGAGGGCACGGTGTTTATGAACCACGCACAGGAACGCACTGCTGGAACCCCCGTTAATGAGCACACGGGGCGCCGCGGTGGTACCCACAATTCTCTGACTCGAATCATGATTAAGCCGATTCACGTGGCTGGCGGCTATGGACACCTCACTTATGGGTTCAACTACATCGGCCCCACCGGAAACAACCGTGATGAAGTAACCCGAATCCGTCGCCGCTCCCAGGAGGTGCAGTTCTAATGAAAGTAATGGCACAAATCGCTATGGTGATGAGCCTGGATAAGTGCATCGGCTGCCACACGTGTTCCGTCACATGTAAACAGGCATGGACCAACCGCGAAGGTACTGAGTACATCTACTTCAACAACGTGGAAACCAGGCCGGGCGTGGGCTATCCGCGTGGCTGGGAGGACCAGGATAAGTGGGAAGGCGGCTGGGTTCGCACCAGTTCCGGTGGGTTGAAGCCACGCGCCGGTGGTCGGTTGAAGAAGCTGATGACCATCTTCCACAACCCAAAGCTGCCCACTATTGATGATTACTACGAGCCGTGGACCTACGAGTATGATCGTCTTCTTTCCGCGCCTCGTGGACAGGCTACCCAGCCAACTGCACGCCCGATTTCACAGCTGGATGGCCGTGAAATAGATAAGATCGAGTGGTCTTCTAACTGGGACGATAACCTCGGCGGCTCAACAGCCACGTTGGATAATGACCCAGTTTTGCAGCAGATGAACCTCACGGTGCGCAAGGAGATCGAAGACTCCTTCATGTTCTATCTGCCCCGCATCTGCGAGCATTGCCTGAACCCCACGTGTGTCTCCTCATGTCCTTCAGGCGCAATGTACAAGCGAACCGAAGACGGCATTGTGCTGGTGGACCAGGATCGGTGCCGCGGCTGGCGCATGTGCGTGTCGGGATGCCCGTACAAGAAGGTGTATTTCAACCATAAGTCGGGCAAGGCAGAAAAATGCACGTTGTGCTACCCACGCCTTGAAGTTGGTCAGCCAACGGTATGTTCCGAGACGTGCGTCGGACGCCTGCGTTACCTGGGTGTGCTGTTTTACGACGCCGACCGGGTACCTGAAGCAGCCGCAACGAAAGATCCGCAGGACCTTTACGAGGCACAGCGTTCCATTCTGCTCGATCCCCATGATCCTCGTGTGGTGGAGGCAGCGATTGCTGAAGGCATTCCGCACTCTTGGATTGATGCTGCACAGCAGTCTCCGATTTGGGATCTGATTTTCCGTTACGACCTTGCTCTGCCACTTCACCCGGAGTACCGCACGCTGCCCATGGTGTGGTACGTGCCGCCGCTTTCTCCGGTGGTGGATTCGGTGACCGCCTCTGGTTTGGATGGTGAGGACCACAAGGTCCTGCTGACAACTCTGTCCACCATGCGCATTCCGCTGGAGTACTTGGCTGGTTTGTTCACCGCTGGCGACACGCGACCAGTGGAAAAATCACTTCGTCGACTTGCAGCAATGCGCTCCTACATGCGCGATATCAATTTGGGCAATGAGCCCAACGAGGAGATCGCACAGTCAGTTGGCATGACCGGCAAGGAAATTGAGGCCATGTATCGTTTGCTTGCCATTGCCAAGTACGACGATCGCTATGTCATTCCAACCGCTTCCCCAGAATCGCCCCGTGGCATCACCTCACTTGATCCGTTTGGCGACGTGGACCCAACCAATCCGGTAAAGCTGCTCGACGATCTAGGTATGGGCGCACCAGAGGCATGTTCGAGCGGATGTGGCAGCGGCGATTCACAGGCATCCAAGATTTCTCTGGTGTCGTGGTCTAACGGCGAACGCCCAGCAGGCATGTTCCCTGACCGGGGTGCTCAATGAAACGCACCCACACTGGTGTAGTACCAGATGACAGTATTCCCGCTGTGCAGATGACTGAACAGCAGCGGCAGGTACTGTACATGGCTGCATCAGTACTGCTTGACTACCCGGACGAGCATCTTGCTGAAAAGATTGCTGCTGTAGAGTCACAACTCGATATGTTGTCGCTACCAGTCCAGGCGGAACTTACGGCGTTTCTCGACGCCGTCCGGGTTCTTGGCCCACGCGGCATTGAGGAACACTACGTAGAAACATTTGACCAGCGTCGACGCTGTTCTTTGTTTCTCAGTTACTACGCTGTCGGTGATACTCGGCAGCGTGGTGCGGCCATCGTGGCGTTCCGTCAGCAGCTGGAGGCACTGGGTTTTGAGCAGGTACGCGATGAACTCCCCGACCACCTTTGTGTTGTCCTTGAGGCTGCGGCGCTGTCTAGTGGAGCAGCCCACGTCACTGCAACAGAAATACTGTCGGCACATCGCGACGGTCTCGAAGTACTGCGCGCTGCCTTGGAGGGACTGCATTCGCCTTTTGCTCATCTCATCAGGGCAGTATGCATGTCGCTTCCCCCCATTGATCAGGAAACCGCCGACCGCTACCTTGATCTGATTACAAGCGGGCCACCTACAGAACTTGTGGGTCTTGGTTCTCCGCTACCATTCCCAACAACCAACCCCGACCAATCCTAGAAGGACTCGATATGTCTCACATCGAAATGTTTCTCTGGGTGGCTTTTCCCTGGCTGAGCATCGTCGCATTTGTGATTGGTGTTTTCTGGCGCTGGCGCACTGATCAGTTTGGCTGGACAACCCACTCCTCCCAGATTTATGAATCCCGCCTGCTCCGCTTGAGCTCACCGTTATTCCACTGGGGCATGATGTTTGTCATTATTGGCCACATCATGGGTTTGGCCATCCCGAAAGCCTTCACCCGTGCTGTCGGCGTTTCTGACCACGCCTACCACCTTATTGCTACTATTCCCGGCACCATCGCGGACATCGCCGTGGTGTTGGGGCTAATTGGGCTGATTTACCGACGCGTGGTACACCGCTCTGTGTTCCTGTCAACATCATCGTCAGACAAGGTGATGTATGTGCTGCTGGCTGCAGCTATTGCCACCGGCAGTATCGCAACAGTGTCACTGCAGGTGTTTGGTGGAGCCCACGGTTACGACTACCGTGAAACAATCTCCCCATGGCTGCGCCAACTGTTTATTCTCAACCCCAACCCAGAGTTGATGGCCGATGTTCCGTGGCAGTTTAAACTGCACATTATCGCGGGCTTCACCCCTGCTGGCTGTGTGGCTGTTTACCCGACTGGTGCATGCATTCTCTGCACCGGTTGGATACGTGACCCGTCCGTATGTGGTGTATCGTTCGCGCGACATCACCACTACCCCGGCGCGTCACAATCCAGCATGGGAGCCCATCCGCTCTAATAAGAAGCAGTTGGACAATGAAGCACGATGGTCTGGTGCCTGAATCTCGTTGCCTATTGAAGGGATATCTATGAAGCCTGTTCGTTTACTCGCCACTGTCGTTGCATTGGGCGCTGCGATCATGATCACTGCTGCTGCCTGCAGCGGTAACTCCAATTCTGGTTCAACCACATCGTCCCCCGGTAGCAGTACCACAGCGGAATCTGTGAAGTTGACGGTATTGGGCGCAGCCTCCACGCGTGTTGTCAATGATGATTTGTCGAAACTGGCCGCTGATCTGACTCCATCGCAAACCTTGGAGTACGTCAATGGTGGTTCGTCGAATTTGGTGCAGCAGCTTGCAGACGGTGCCCCTGGTGACTTGTTTATTTCTGCGGACCAGAAGAACATGAAGAAGGCAGTAGAGGCCGGTAACGCGAAGGATCCTAAGGTGGTGGCCACAAACTCTATGGTGATGGTGGTTCCTGCCGACAATCCTGCTGGCATCACTGGAGTAGACGACACGCTGAAAAATGCGAAGGTAGTGTTGTGCGATTCGCAGGTGCCATGCGGAGACATTTCTCAGACTCTGATGAAAGAGAACAATATTGAGCTCAATCCGGTGAGCCTGGAGCAATCCGTGTCTGATGTTCTCGGCAAAGTCACCTCCGGCGAAGCCGATGCCGGCTGGGTGTACCGTACTGATGCCGCTGCGGCGGGTGATGCAGTGAAGGTTATTGAGATTCCTCATGCCGATAAGCACCCCAATGATCTTGTAGCGGCTGTCACCACCACGTCCGGTCACCAGGCTGAGGCTACCCAGCTTCTGGATCTGCTGGCCAGCAAGGAAATGGCTGCTGTCTGGGAGAAACACGGTTTCACACCGGTACAGTAATGCCCTGAACTATCTGGTAGTTCCAACACCACCGTCACTCTGCGTCCTGTGTCGCAGCGAGTGCCGGTGGTGTTTGCTTTTGTTGCGATTGGTGCACTGCTTCTGGTGGTCGGACCATTGGTTGCCCTGGGTTTACGAATTCCGTGGTCAACTGTGTGGTCCATCGCCCGTGAAGCAGACACCATCACGATGGTGAAAGTAACACTCACGTCTGCGGCATGGGCTGCCGCAATTACCACCGTGTTGGGTGTTGCCTTGGCGGTATGGCTAAGCGGGATGCAACGCGGTGCTGGGGTGGTACGGCTGTTGGTGTTTCTGCCATTGGCCATGCCCCCCGTGGTGGGAGGTTTGGCCCTTACTGCGGCCCTAGGGCGTCGTGGTATTACCGCCCCGCTGCTGAACGCTCTGGGGCTTCAGTTTGCTTTCGCTTTTCCCTGGTGTGGTGCTAGCTCATGTGTTTGTTGGGCTGCCGTTTGCAGTGGCGTCTGTCGATTCGGCACTGCGGCAGATAGACCGCGAGGTGATGGCTTCTGGCAGCTGGAGGGGCATGTCGCCGTGGGCTATTACATGGAAAAATTTTCGCTTCCAGCGTTGTCCCCTTCCATTGCTGCGGGAGCGAGTTTGGCTTTTGCCCGTTCGTTGGGCGAGTTTGGCACGACCCTCACGTTTGCCGGTTCGCTGCCTGGGGTGACACGAACGATGCCGGTTGGCATTTATGTGGAGCGGGAGGTCAACCAGCAGCGCGCGTATGTGTTGGCCGCAATCCTCATTATGTTGGCGGTATTGTCGCTGATTGCAGCCGCATTGCCCACGTTCATGGCGCGCCAGCCTCGCCAGTGTCCGCGTGCAATAGGGAACGTTGGACGTAGACCGCTTTCGCGAACTCACTAGCCCTACCAGCGGTGGCGTGGACGTAACGGTGAGGTACGGGAGCGTCGATACGCGCTTCCCTGCCAATAAACTGACTGCGATCATTGGACCCAACGGATCTGGGAAAACCACCCTAACCAGGCTACTTACGGGGCGGTTGCGGGGCGCGACAGTCACACCTAAACAGGGCATCGTGTTGCTGACGCAGGCTCCTGGGCTCCCGCCTACCGCGACAGTGTCACAAGCCGTCACTATGTCTACCAGGTCAGCAACACTCACGGCGCAGCTTCTCGATGCCGCGGGTCTTACCGAGCTAGCCAATGTCCCCATTCCTGCGCTATCCGGTGGACAGGCCGCTCAGGTGGCGCTTGTGCGGGCATTGGGGGCGCGGCCGGCGGTCCTTGTCCTTGATGAACCGTTAGCCGCAGTCGATGTGGAGTCGACATTTCGTTGGCGTCAGCTTCTTCATGCCACCGCCGGAGACCGCACAACAATCATGGTCACACACGACCCCATTGACCTTTCAGGTATGGCTGACCATGTGGTGGTAATGGAGAATGGAGTGGTTGTGGCTGATGACGCAGCGGAAGAGATTGTGCAGCACCCACCTACAGCATTTGTGTCTACACTCTTGTCTGTCAACCGGATTGTGGGTGACGTCAGCGCCGTTGAAAACAACGTTGTGACGGTACAAGCTGGTGACATCACAATTGTCGGAATTTTATTCTCTGACGTGGCACCGCAGGTAGGAGACACCACCACTGTCACATTCCTTCCCAATGCGGTAACGCTACGAACTGTCAGCGCCGAAGCAGACGAGCATAATGAATCTGCACGCAACGTATGGAAAGGCACTGTCACCAGCATTGATGCCGTTAATCACGGGATTGGTGCAGCCTCACATGTTGTAGTAACTGTGTCTATCGGCCAGGTGTACGTGATGGCATCCATAACGGCAAATTCGGCGCTTACACTGGGACTAGAGGTTGGAATGACCGTAGAATGTGTAATTAAAGCATTAAATATTAACGTTCACAACGTTCATGCACAGAAGAAGTCATGATGAGTCGCAGCAGCGTACAACCCCCACGTTCAGTAACACAACTGTTCGTGGAATCACTGCGGCTCAGCCCCAAACAGCGTGAAGTATTAGATACTCTTCAAAAATTTGATAATGGTGCACGTGTCACCGACATCGCGAGCCAATTGAACATGCACGTCAACACGGTTCGCGGCCATCTTGACGAGCTTATGAAACGTGAGGCAGTACAGGCGGTACCAGCCCGTAAACAGGGACGTGGTCGACCTTGCTAGTGTTCCACGTCAGGATCCCCAATAACAGCTCAATAGCGCAAGAATACACGTCACTGGTGTCCACCCTGGTCGAACTAATAGGTGATCCTGACAATCCCAGCAATGACGAACTCAAGCACGCGCAGCAGCTTGGCTGAAAAATGGGCACGCAACATGAATGTGGGTACTGGTTGGGAGCAGTCATACGACTCACTCTCCCCGCCCTTGTTACTCTCCGGGATATGGGATTTGACCCGGCCCTGGAGACCGATGACAACGACTCTCACGCATCACCCTCAATAGCTGCCCCTTTGTCAGCAAAAAGTACCCCACCCTTCCAAACTTATCTGTGCTCTTCACCAGGGACTTGTCCAGGAACTATCAAGCGCCAGCGACAAAACTCACCTGGTTCTCATCCCGTATTCTGGCCCTGGGACTGGGACATGCAGCATCGCCATAGAGGGAGCCTCTACATAAAGTTTTCCCATGTTGAGGCACGCAAACGCAAAACCGCCTTAAAGCCACTACACTTCAAGGCGGTTTTAGTTGATGTACCCCGTACGGATTTGAACCCGTGTTACCGGCGTGAGAGGCCGAGCGTCCCAGGCCGCTAGACGAACGGGGCTTATAGGACGCGAATTTCTTCGCTGCTGGCCTACCTGACTCGAACCAAGAATGACGGTACCAGAAACCGTAGTGCTGCCAATTACACCATAGGCCACTGTGCACATTGCTGTTGAACCATGCTGTGCAACGAGGAATAATATAACCACAGTTGACCTTGACACACAAATCCCAAGGTCAACACGCTTCTTACTCAGCTGAGTACGGTGTTACCTCCCGTGCTGCACGCAGCCGCGCCAGCGTGGACTCGCGCCCCAGCAATTCCATGGATTCAAACAACGGCGGCGATGGCCTGGCCTGAGATACCAACCCGCAGCGCGCCGTAGGCTTTGCGGGGCTTCAACCCAAGATCTTCAATCAGTGCCTTCTGCAGTGCCGATTCAATGCTTGCAGTGTCCCAGTCCGGCACGTCGGATAGCACGGATATGGCTACCTCTAACGGCTGAACAGCGTCTTCTTTCAGGTTTTTGCGTGCGGATTTCTCGTCGAGCACCAGTTCTTCATCCGACACAATCAGAATCGCACCAGGTCCCAGGCATCATCGAGTTTTTGATGCGGGTCTGCACCAGTTCCGCCACAAACCTGAACTTGTCATCTGGGTAGGATGCCGGGAAGCCTTTATAGTCTTCCAGGTAAGTCCGCAGGCGTGCGGAGAAATCCTCCAAAGGCAGCAGGCGGATGTGGTCGGCATTGATGGCTTCGAGTTTTTTCTGGTCAAAGCGCGCAGGATTGCTCAGTACGTCGGCCACATCGAAGGCATCGATCAGCTCGGAGACGCTGAAAATGTCGCGATCAGAGTCGAGGGACCAGCCCAGGAGCGCCAGGTAGTTGAGCATCCTTTCTGGGGATGATTCCGCATCGCGGTGGTTGAACAGGTTGGACTGGGGGTCGCGCTTGGACAGTTTTTTGTTGCCTTCCCCCATCACGAACGGCAGGTGCCCGAATTCCGGCGTGTGGGTGGCTACCCCGATACGTTTCAGGGCGTCGTATAGCGCAAGCTGGCGGGGCGTGGAGGGCAGCAGGTCTTCACCGCGCAGGACATGGGTGATGCCCATGAGGGCATCATCGACAGGGTTGACCAGCGTGTACAAAGGTGCACCGTTGGAGCGCGCCACCACGTAGTCGGGCTGGGTGCTGGCTTTGAAGCTGATGTCGCCACGCACGAGGTCGGTCCATTCCCAATCGTGGTCGGGCATGCGCAGACGCCACACGGGTTTGCGCCCTTCGGCCTCGAAGGCCGCAATCTGGTCGGCGGTAAGTTCGCGGTCGTAATTATCGTAGCCTAGCTTAGGGTCGCGGCCTGCGGCTTTGTGGCGTTCCTCGACTTCCTCGGGTGTGGAGTAGGAGGGGTACACCTCCCCTGCGTCCTTCAGTTTTTCTAGTACGTCCAGGTAGATGTCCATGCGCTGGCTCTGCCGGTAGGGCTCGTTGGGCCCTCCGGTGACTACACCCTCATCCCAGTCCATACCCAGCCAGGTGAGGGAGTCAATAATGGCCTGATAGGACTCTTCGGAGTCGCGCGCGGCGTCGGTATCTTCGATGCGGAAGATGAGTTTTCCACCCGTATGCCGGGCATACGCCCAGTTGAACAGCGCGGTGCGGACCATCCCTACGTGAGGAGTGCCGGTGGGTGACGGGCAGAAGCGGACGCGAACATCAGACATGGCTATTTAGTTTAGTGCACACCCTGTCTTCCCCGGTCTGCCGGGTGAAGTCTTAAAACCCACCATGGGCAGAGACTATGCTGATTAGTCATGTGTCCCTCTCGCCCGTCTACCGCGCCTGACTTTTTACTGTCCCGCGTCCATGGTTCGGTGCGCGCCCAGGGTTCGGCTGCTACGTTCACGGACCCGTGGGCCGCAGCCGCAGCTCTGAAGGCTGGCGAGTGCGAGATCGTGGTAGGGTGCCCCTGCCGTTTTCGCTTGACGACGCCGCCGCTCCACCGTCCCCGAGTCTTTTGTGCGTGACGACGGCCCGCTGGAACCGCATTCCTATTATCGTCTGGGTTCCGGCAGCACCATCAACGCATCGATTGTCGGTTTCGATCCGTCACCCAAAGAACACGAGGATCGCATTACCGCCGCTATTTCCACCATTCAGCGCAGCGTCCTGGAAAAGATTGTGTTAGCACGCTCGGTGGATATTCAGTTCAATCCACCGGTTGACCCTTTGGCAATTGCGGCACGGCTCATTGATCAATCGCACAACAAGGATGGTTTTGTGGTGGATTTGAGCCCAGCAGGCGGACGTTATCAGGGCCGAACGCTCGTGGGTTCCTCGCCTGAAGTGTTGATTAAACGCGAAGGCTCGACAGTGAGCGCGTATCCATTGGCGGGTTCGGCTGGCCGGGTGGAGGACCGCGATGTGGATTGCTTTATCGGTCAACAATTGCGAACCAACGCCAAGCGATCTCGACGAGCACACTTTCGTCGTCAACCATTTGGTGAATGTGTTGGAACCATTGTGCTCATCGCTGGATGTTCCGAATCACCCAGAATTGACCCGCACTAACAGAGATGTGGCACCTGGCCACCCCCATTACAGGAACCCTGCGGGATAAAAATATGTCCGCGTTGAACTGGCACTGAATTTGCACCCCACTCCGGCTGTGTGCGGCACCCCCTGCATGCGGCAGAGGATTTGATCAGCTCGGTGGAAACAGATCGCGGCTTCTATTCTGGTGCGGTCGGCTGGTGCACCAGCGATGGCAACGGTGAGTACATGGTTGCTATCCGTTGCGCGGAGATCGCAGCAGGCGGGGCGTCGGCACGCGCCTGGGCCGGTGGCGGCATTGTGGCAAGTTCCTCCGCCGACAAGGAGCTTGCGGAAAACCACCGCCGCTGCGCACCATTATGCGCGCGCTGGGCCTACAGTGATCGGCGTGCCAGCAGCACCACGTCGGCGGTGTGCTCTACGCCAGCTCCGCCCGTGACTGATCGCGAGGTGGTGGTGAGTTTATCCACGGTGAAGTCGCTGGGGAGCGCCTCAGCTAGGTCAGCTGGCCCAAGAATATCTTTGTGAGGCATATCTTTGTGGTGCACAAACAGCAGAGTGCCACCGGTGCCACGGCGTCGCCATGCACAGGAACAGTGTTGGGGGTCAGTGGCATGTAGAAGGCACTCACGAGGCCATAGGTGCCCCAGCTCCGCGCCGGCAAGCGTTTCCCTGCATGATGGTGACCCTGCACTGCCGCTTCGTGGCTGCCTCGGCAATCCTGTCGCAGGCAATGGCCGAGGGTTCCACGGCTGTGGTGACCCAGCCTGCTTAGCCAGCCACACGGCGTCGGCACCTTCCCCTGCTCCCACATCCAGCGCATCGCCGGCGACTAGGCCCCTGAACTTCCCTGATCAGGGCATCGTTGGGGTTGCCGCTCCAGAGTTGTTCCGATTCGGCATAGGGATCGTCGGAGTGGTTATGCGCGTTCAACGGGGTTTCCTAGTCGGCCGATTCCGGGGATTTCAATCTCAATGTAGTCGCCGGGAACCATGGGCGCGGTACCCGCCGGGGAGCCGGTGGACACAATGTCGCCGGGAAGCAGGGTCATGGAGGCGGTGATGTATTCGATAATTTCGCCAACGCTCATGATCATTTGGGTGGAGTTGGAGTCCCTGCTTGGTCTCGGTGGTGCCATCATGCGTAAGGTGCGCCTTGATGGGCAGATTGCCCAAGTCAATGGCATCCAGGTTGGTTTCAATCCAGGGGCCCAAAGGCGCAAAGGTGTCCATTCCTTTAGCGCGGGCCCATTGCCCATCGGAGAATTGCAAGTCGCGGGAGGAGACATCATTGATGATGGTGTAGCCACGCACGACGGTTTTCCAGTCCTCTGCCTTGACGTTTTTGCAAGCCCGCCCAATAACCAAAGCGAGTTCGCCCTCAAATTCCACGTTGGTGGCAAAGTCGGGGATTTTAATGGCAGCGCCGGGCCCAATGACAGCTGTGGGGGGTTTGATAAAGAGGGTGGGCGGCAGGGATTCGGCGCTTTTCTTGAACACTTCTGCCACGTGGTCCGCGTAATTACGGCCAATTGCCACAATTTTGGAAGGCAGCATCGGCGCAAGCAGCCGAACATCAGCCAGGGGCCATTGTTTGCCCGTGTATTCGGGGTCCCCGAAGGGGTGGCCAACAATTTCTTTACACATAGTGTCTGCACCATCACCCTCGATGACGCAGAAACACATTCCTTCAGTGGTAGCAATTCGTCCAAAACGCATAGGGCACATCCTACAATGTGGGGATCATTACACAGCCATAGGGTTAGCTAAGGCTGCATTGATGCCAGGGTTGTACCCCGCGATGCGGCAGCGAGGGCAAGATACAGTTCTGCGCAGGCAAGGGCATCAGTGAGTGCATTGTGGTTGCGGTACTGAGGCAAGCCGTAGCGCTGGCGTACACGTGCAAGCCTCAGGTCTTCACCACGTGGATAGGTGCCCATGCGTTCCATGTGTCGACGTTCCACAGCAAAAGTATCCACGATGGGAACGTGCAGTTCAGCGCCGAAATGTTGAGCGCAGGCAGCGGAGAGAAAACCTTGCTCCATGGTGGCGTAGTGCACCACCATCACGCGCCCTTGCAGCGCGTGCAGCAGTCCCGTCACCGCCTCAGCAGCGGGTGTGCCTGCGCGTACTGCATCGTCGGTCAGACCGTGGATGGTGGCCGACTCCCCCACCGATGTTCCGTCCTGTTGTTGAAGCACCATGTGCCCCGCACCGGCCAACGTAACGGCACCCCCGTCTATGGGTACCCACCCGATGCTCAAAAGCCGATCATCGCGTGGTGAAAGCCCGGTGGTTTCCACGTCCACCGCCAGCATAGGCAGGTCCGTCAGTCGCGCGCGGGGGCTGGGCTGCGAAACTTGGTAGAACTCAGCCAACGCCCCGGTGGCTTTTTTGAGCGCGCGTTCCCTTTTGGACAGCCCAAACATCACATGCTCCGCACTGGATACTGCGTGGACAGCGCGCTTTGCATTCCCTTAATGATCTGGAACGCGTCACGCAGGTGTTCGCGGTCGAGTTTGCCCAGTTCTTTCGGATCAATGTGATAGTTGGGTTTCTGCCCACGCCGCAGCTGCTCCGCGTTCTGCCGCAGCGAAATGGTGGTGAGGAAGTCGAAGGCATCAATCAGGTCCTCCGCGCCGCGTTCCGACACCGCACCCGCCGACGCCGCCGCCTGCAGCCGAGGTCGGGTACCCACGGCGTCAATACCCGCCGAGAGTGCATATAGCCTCGCCATCTGAACAATCGCCGCCGTTCCACCTTTTTTTCACGTCGAGGGTGTTGGCGTAATCGCCGCTGCGGTCCACCACAAACCCCGGAAAACCCAGAGGCGGTTCCCGGCGCGCCGCCAGCGTGGCCAGGTGGGCGTGGAGTCTCCCGGAGTGTGCGGCCATGTCAACAGCGGTGGTGTGGACGTTGTCGGCCAGCTCCAGCACCCCGTGAATGGCGCGCATGTCGAAGAAGGTTTGGGCGTGCAGCAGCGCCTCTGGCTCAGGTGCGGTGATCCAGGTGTGAAAGGTGTTTGTCCATTGCGTAACGGTCATGCGCCAGTCGGGGTTCATGGCCATCATGTCGCCTGGGCAGAGAACCTGACCTGCGGAGTCGAGGCCGGTGCACACATAGTCGGCAAGTTTTTTAAAGTAGTCGCCGTGGAGGTCGGGGTCGTAGGAATCGTCCAGGATGAGGGCGTTGTCTTGGTCGGATGCGAGCCCCATGCCACGCCGACCTTGGGAGCCCAGCACCACAAATGCGTAGGGGACGGGCGGTGGGCCGAGTTGTTCTTCAGCGAGGGTGATCAGACGCCTGGCCAGGGAGTCTGCGGCCACAGTGAGTAGGCCGGTGACTTCCTCTGCGGAGGCACCGCGTTCGATGAACCGCACGGCAACGTCGGCTGCGGATTCGTAGACCTCGCGCATGTCTTCGGGGGTGGTTCGCCGGGACAGGTCGGCGGTGAGGTAGATGGGGTCGTGGCGGAGGAGCCGCATAATGTCGGCGGAGGCGATAATGCCGGTAACGGCACCCTCGTCAACCACGGGCAGGTGGTGGATGCGCATGTCCGCCATGATGAGCATCGCTTCGAAGGCGAGGGCATCGGAGGTGACGGCGCGGGGGTTGGGAGTCATGATCTCTGTGACCGGCAGGGTCACGTCCATGTTGTTGGCCACCACGCGCCCGCGCATATCGCGGTCGGTGACAATTCCTTCCAGTCCACCGTCCCGTGAGACCAGGAGGGAGGAGACGTTTCTGTCCTCCATAATGCGGGCGGCATCCTGAATGGTGGTGTCCGGGGTGACGGTGGCGGGGTTGGGTATTTTGAAGTCCCCGAGTTGGGTGCGCAGCACGTCGGAGGAGCTTTCCTGCCTCAGCTGCGCTGCCGCTGCGCGCATGCGTGCGGATTGCCCGGAGAAGAATCGGGCGAGTTCGGGGTTGCGTTCGGCAAGTTCGACGAAGGGTTCGCGCGGCATCGTAAGCAGAAGCGTGTCTTCCACGGCGATCATGCTATAGCGGCAGATGTTGTCCCCCATTAGGGTGGAGAACCCGAAGGATCGCCCCGCGTCACGACGATCCAGCAGCGTCCCCTCACCGTCCAGCACATCCACCGCCCCAGAGCGAATGATGAAGAGCATATCGTTGGGTTGGCCTGCGCTTATAATGGTGTCGCCGCGGCGCACATACCGCATGGACATGTGCCGGGGCAGCCCACTCAGCTCGTTGGTTGGAAGTTGGGCGAAAGGGTCGGACGCGGCGAGGAAGTCGCGGACCTCGTCAAGTTCAACGGTCATTCCCCTACTTTAGGGTATTTTTACCCAGCCAGCATTGCTACGATCCTGTCCCCCACCTCTGCGGTGCGGATCGGGACGTCGCCACGCGTTGCGACGTCGTGGGCAACAGCAGCTTCAATACGCTCGGCGTTGTCCACGTCCCCCAGGTGGCGGAGGAGCATAGCGGCGGAAAGAATAGCGGCCGTTGGGTCCGCAATACCCTGGCCGGCAATGTCAGGTGCCGAGCCATGCACCGGCTCAAACATGGAGGGATTCTCATTAGTGGCGTCAATGTTCCCAGAGGCCGCGAGGCCGATTCCGCCAGTGACGGCACCTGCAAGGTCAGTGAGAATGTCACCGAAAAGGTTGTCGGTGACAATGACGTCATAACGGCCGGGGTCCGTGACCATATAGATGGTGGCGGCATCAATATGGTTGTAGTCCACGGTCACCTCTGGGAACTCGGTGGCAACCTCATCCACGGTGCGCTGCCACAACCCACCAGCATTGACCAGCACATTCGTCTTGTGTACCAGAGTGAGGTGCTTACGACGGGACTGCGCACGACCAAATGCGTCACGAACCACCCGCTCCACGCCGTAGCGGGTGTTCTGGCTCACTTCTGAGGCGACTTCGTGTGGGGTTCCTTCCCGCAGTGTGCCACCATTTCCGCAGTACAGGCCCTCCGTGCCTTCGCGCACCACCACAAAGTCAATCTCACCCGGGTTGGCCAGCGGTGAGGTGGAGGTGGGGTACAGCTTGGCGGGGCGCAGGTTCACGTGATGATCCAGGGCAAAGCGCATTTTCAGCAGAAGACCGCGCTCGAGCACACCAGGCGGCACATCGCCGGGCGCACCGATGGCCCCCAACAGGATGGCATCATGCTCGCGGAGGGAAGCAAGGTCTGCGTCGGTGAGGAGCTCGCCGTTTTTCAGGTAACGACGCGCCCCCAGGTCATAGTCCGTTGTGTCAATGTCGTTGCGGACCGTGTTCAGAACCTTCAGGGCTTCTGCAGTTACTTCCGGGCCGATACCGTCGCCGCCAATCACTGCGAGTTTCACTTTGCGGGATTCCTTTCTCACCACATGGACGTTGTGGTTAGTGTAACACTGCAGGGATGGACGGAAGGGTGATTCTGGTGGCGGTTTGGCGCTGTCGCCGCCTTGAACAACGTTAGTGCACATGGTTGCATGAAGATTTGCTTATGCCCAGGCCTGAAAATGGGGTGTTTTCGCGCTTGGGCATAAGCATACTTTGCGGGCGCCAGCCTGTGATCTACCAAACTGCACAAAAACCCGCCCGAAACGCGAGTTTGATAGATCACGGCACAATCATCACATACAGCACAGTTGCTAAAATACAAAGCTCATGGACACACCAACCCCACAAGACCTTGAACGCCTCATTGCCAAAGAATGGCCCCTCTACCACTGGACCTTCAACGAGGAAAAGGAAACGTTCTTCACTGACACCGAAATCGTCTTCTGCCTCGAACGCGTTGGACCACACCAATACCGCGAATCCTGCACCTTCTTTGACGGATACGAATCCGGGCCAGACGGCGAACCTGAGATATATGAGGGAGACATCAACAGTATTCGACAGAAAATTATCAGCGACTACAACAATGCAACCACCTTCATGGCTACCCCATGGTGTGGACACACCTCAGCGTCGAGGTCGAGGAATAACCAGCACCGCCAACGACACTCCAACACACCCAACCCTTTCACCACGATGCAATCGTTTGCATCACACCAAAAAAGGCTTGCGTTTGGTCCCACCAAAACTGGTAATGTATACAAAAGCAAATCGTGATGTAGCACAGATTCACCCTGAAAAAGTGACCTGTACCTCACACTGCTTTTTGTGTCATCCACTTACCAGCAGAAAGAGCAGAATTTTGACTACTGCAACTGCGCCCGAAAAGAAGGGCGGCATCCGCGTCGCCGTTCAGAAACTGGGCACATTCCTGTCGTCGATGATCATGCCCAACATCGGCGCGTTCATCGCTTGGGGCATCATCACAGCATTTTTCATTCCTAAGGGCTGGACTCCCAACGAGTACATCGGAACACTCGTCAGCCCAATGGTCACGTACCTCCTGCCAATCCTTATCGCCTACTCGGGCGGCCGCCTCGTCTATGAGGTTCGCGGTGGCGTTGTTGGTGCCATTGCCACCATGGGTGTCATCATGGGCACCTCCTCCCCCGTGTTTATCGGCGAGGATGGCTCCGGCTCACCTATGTTCCTCGGCGCCATGATCTGCGGCCCCCTCGCAGCATGGTGCATGAAGAAACTTGACGGGCTATGGGCAGGCAAGGTCCGCCCCGGCTTCGAGATGTTGGTGGATAACTTCTCCGCCGGCATTTTCGCAGCTTTGGGGGCCATCGGCTCCATGTTCCTGCTCACCCCGGTCATGAACGTCTTCATGACCATTGCAGGTAACGCTGTTGAATTCCTGGTCAATAACAATGTCCTGTTCCTGACTTCGGTTCTTATCGAACCGGCTAAGGTCTTGTTCCTCAACAACGCCATCAACCACGGCGTGCTCACCCCGCTAGCCACCGACCAGGCAGTGGAAACCGGAAAATCGGTCCTCTACCTGCTGGAAGCCAACCCCGGACCTGGTCTTGGTGTTCTACTGGCCTACACTTTCTTTGGTCGCGGCAGCGCACGGGCCCACCGCACCGGGCGCATCGATCATCCACTTCTTCGGTGGTATCCACGAAATCTACTTCCCGTACGTGCTGATGAAGCCCGCCCTCATTCTGGCCCCAATCTGTGGCGGCATGACCGCCGTG
>BNJV01000098.1_pt1 | contig 114209 bp, 182 predicted proteins | sample 8540591 | NCBI WGS metagenome assembly BNJV01 (sample SAMD00202457, study PRJDB9452) | human saliva metagenome | host: Homo sapiens
TATCTTTTTATAAATATATTTTTATCATATTTTTACAATATTATATCATTATTTTATATTATTATTTATTTTCATTTAAAATTATTTAAATCTTTTTAATTAACTATTGACTTTTTATTTTAAATATGCTAGCTACTACTATCGTAATTGAAATTCAATAATAGTCAAAAGCCCTTTGTTATTGGGGCTTATTTTTATGCTTTTAGTATTGTTCTATATACGCTTCAAAGCAAATTGCAAGAGATACTATAAGTTTATCATATCATAAAAATTATACCCAAATCAATAAAAACATTAATTTTATAAAATTTTTGTTTTTTCTAATTTCAAATATTCCATTCTAAAATTAAAAACTTTATTTATCTAATTTTTGATGTCGTGGACAGTCTATCAAAAACAGTCATACAAAAATTTAGGATAAATTTTGCTTCTGGTTTATAATCCGTTTTCAAAATTTTCTCATACTCCACTTCAAACTCTTTATTTGTCTTTTTATCTCCTAATTTCTTCTTTTTCTCAGATTTTGTCCATTCTCTTTTTAAATTCACTATTTTTACATCTTCTATTTCTTCTTTTAATTTCTAATATTTCTTCAAATTCTCTTTTGTAATTTCTCTTTTTGATTCAATTGCTTTATTGAATAAAAATATAAGGTGCAATCCACTCAGGTGCAACTTCATAATTGCTATTTTTCATTTTTGCATAAGTCTCTTCACTTTTTCTCATATTTTTCCAGCCAAATAGTACAATTCTGCAAAAATGTAATCCCAAAAATCTTCATTTCCAACATTTTTCAACATTAATTCATCAATTTTTCACTTTAATATTTTCAAATTCTCTCAAGTAAATCTTATTCACAATATAACTATACTTTTATTTTTAGCCAAATCTTCCTTACAAAAATCAAAATTTTCCTTTCAATAATTTTTCCAAAATAATTTTTGCTTTTTCATATTTTTATTAACCATCAGCAAATTCATATTCAAACTTATAAATCGGATTATTTTTCCAGCTCACAAGCTCTTTTATACATTTCTTCCGACTTATCATATTTTCCCAGCACCATAATAATCCGCTTCAAGTCCATATAAGCCTTAGAATTATTTGGATTAAACGCCACAGCCTTTCTCAAAGTTCAATCGCTCTTTTACTGCCATATCTCTGATCGTCATAGTAAAAACCCTAAATTAGTATAAATCCGTGATTTTTTCCTCATCAGTCAATTCATTTTCATATTTTTAATAAATTTATTCAATAATTTATAAATATCCTTCCATTGATAATTTAATTCATTGTAAACTGCCGCTAATTGACAAACAACTTCCACATTTTTGGGCTTTTCTTTCAATTTATTTTCCAGAAATGTTTTTATACTCTTCATAAACAGAATCATAATCACTATTATTTCTAATCTTGAATATATTTTATCCATTCTTTTTACCGTTTTTCTTTCTAAATTTTTGTTTTTCCAATTTTCCTCCTAATCTAACTTCTGATGCATTGGACAATCAACTAAATAGCAAGTTTTATACATTTTTCTAAATTTATTCTTGTATTTTGAGGCTTATAATTACTATTCATTATCTTTTTATATATCTCAAAAATCTTTTTATTTCATTCTTTTCTTCTTCAATAAATTCATCAATCTCTTCTTCATTCCAGTATGTCATAAAATTTCTCCAACTTCAATTTTTCAATATACTTATTATGTTTTTGAATCAATTCTGACAATTTGTTTTCTGCTTTCTTAAAATTTCCTAATAAACTGTAAAAATAAAATGAAAAACCCATATTATAATAAAAACGTTCTTCGCAGTCAAGTTCATCTATCTCTTTTTCAAAAACCAAGACACACCTATCGTATTCTTCAAATAAATAATATAAGTCTATAAGTTCTTCAGATAAATTTGCTCATCATATAATATTTCTCTAACGACACTTTCTCCTAACAATTTATCCAGAATTGGCTCAGCCAATTTTTATCATTGGTATAATGTAAGCACAGTGCCAATGCATATAAAATTCCCTGCACTTTCAGGTTCCCTTTTCATAACATCTCAATAACATTTCTTTCGCTTTTTCAAAATAACCACAATAAAAACAACGTTATCCCATAATTATAATCATCTTCTATTTTCCTTCTCATCTGAAAATTTTTCCATTTTCCTGAAAACATTCAAATTACCTTTTTGTATTTTTCTTTTTAAATAATATTCTCCCAATACTTCCCATATAACTGCCGATTGTTTACCCATTTCAATTAATTTTGTCAAATAATACTTACACTTTTTATCATCATAAACTATCTTTTTCCTATATAAATCATCAAATCCTGATAAATGATAACTTCTCATCATCATTTAAATCTTTTGAATATTTTTCAAAAACTCTTCTAATACATTCACACTCTTTTTCCATCTTGATATACCGTAAAATAGGCTATCGCTAATTGACACACCTTTTCCACATCTCGTGGATTTTCCAAAAGACATTTTCTCCAAATAATCCTTATATTCAATAAATGCATGCTTATAATTATCATAACTATCATGATTTCATCCTGAATATATCTCGCCCATTCTTCTTTTGTTTGTTTCATAATTTTTATTCCTTTCGTATTTCTTCAATTTCTCATCAATTATCAAATGTTGTGGACAATCTGCCATCCAGCATTCATATTTAAAAAACATTGTTATTTCCATCTTAGGATTAAAATCTGTATTTAATATTTTTCCGATACTAAATTAATATTCCTTAATCTCTTTTTCAGATTTTATAATTTCTAAAATTTCTTCTTCCGTCATATTTTTTGACATTCCTCATCATGTTTTTATATCTTCAATATTTTGTAAAAATTTCTTTTTTCAGCTTTTTCACTATTTTTATTTATTTTTCAAATTTTTCTTAATTGCTTTTAAGGAATAAAAGATACGGTGCTATGGAATTCGCTTCTAAATAAAAATTACTTTTTATCTGCATATTTAATATTTTTCATAATTACCACATAAATAATATAAATCTTTTATTACATATTCATCAAACGTGTGAAAACCTTCATACGTCAACCAATTCAAATATTTTTCATAATCTGTTTTCTCCAGCATTTCAAACTCTTTTATCCAAAAGTTTTTCTATATTTTTCAGTATCTTTATTTCCTAAATAAATTTTACAAAAGAACCCTGTAAAAATGATATTTAATGTTGTTTTGAGTCTCCATTAACAAATTATCTAAAAATCCAGCTTTTTATATTCTTTATTTTGAATTAAAATCAGTGCATATCCATAGTTGTATTTTTCTTCATTACTTATTTTACAAGCAATTTCTATATTTTTTAAGAGCTTCTTGATTCATTTTATTCAAACTGTAAATAACAGAAAGTCTATAGTAAATATCTGCATTTTCTGAATTAACTTTTATCGCTTTTTCAAGATAACTAATAGCTTTTTCTTCCATGCTTCCCATATATTCACATAAATACCCCAAATCAATATATATTCTAAATTTTTTTCACTATTTGTCAAACTATTAAAATTCTTTTTCTAAAAAACTTCTCTAAAATTTCTATACCGTCGCATTTTCCTGCTCAAATAGCAAACTCCCGCCAACTGACAAACGACTGAAACATCCTCAGGATACAGTTTCCTTTAACTAAAGTATTTCCTATAATTTTCAAGTGCAACATCATATTCTGTTCTGTCTTCATTTTCCAATTTTTCCCATATTTTTATAAATATATTTTTCATACTTCATTCAATTTAACTTCTAATATCCAATTTCATCTCCCAATTTTTATTTTTACACTTATTATAACATCTTTTTCCCAAAAACAAAAAGGCTACAATAAAATCCCGTAACCTTTTTCTATCTTCAAATTATCTACTTCCCATTCTTCCTATCATTTATAACTTTATCCACATCTTTTAACATACTCATAATCAGCTTCTCCCAATTTTCACATCTTTTTCCAGTTGGCACATACCACAAAAATTTTTGAAAAATAGTCTTTCAATTTTTGTCTGAAAAATCATAACCTGCCAAAAGCATAAGGATAATTTCTCATTATTTTGCAATTCTTCATCTGAAATATTTTTATTTCATCTTTATCTAAATATTTTTATCGAATAGAGCATTATCTGTTAAATCATCTTTAAATTTAAAACCTTTTTCTGTTTTTATCAGGAAATATATAATTAACTCTCAAACCTTTTATTTCTGTCAGTTCAAATTCTTCTTCAGGCTTGAAATTATTTGTTTTAAAAATATAAATAACCCTTTTTCAATTTTGCATAAAGAATTTTTGTATGGCTCATTTGTTTTCATAATTTTCTTTGTAAGCATAATCAACATTTTCCTTCTCCAGCCAATTGCCATTTTATTTCTTTTCCCATCTTTTTGTTTTTACCACAGGCATCATAATAAGAGCATCTCCTGGCTCAACAATCACTTCAAAAATTATCCACCTTCTGATTTTTCCATTTTGAAATAGTCGACCAAACATAGTTGAAAATCAACAGTTCCAACACCGCTACTTCCATCATAATGATAACTGTGCTCAGCTACATTTTTCTCCCTTTTTAAAATTAGCCTTAAAATAGTGAAAACATAACTCTTTTTGTAATATTCATATTCTTTTAGTATCTTTTCTTCATCATATTCCTTAAAATATTTTTTAACTTCTTCCAGTTGTTTTACATCTTTCGGTGCAAAATCAGTCAATCTATACGCTTTTGTACTCACACTTTGTCCATTGACAGAAGTCTTAAAATCCTTGAAATGATCTCTTTCATCCCATGCTTCATTTCCCACCTTCGGGCGTAATAAATCCAATATATCTCTCCCCAGCTTCAGGAGTATCAAACACAAATCTGACAGTTACCACCATTTCATTGTCTATCGTCCCATACTCCGACCTAAATTTTTCCAATTTAAAACGAAGCCTTTCACTCTTTATCGAAACATTCGACACATTCATTGGCACAATATGCCCACCTTCAGACCCAAATTCCCAGTCATTCGTCATAATAAGTTCTACCAAAAATCATAACTAGAGCAAATAATAGCAGTATTCTGATTTTTCATGACTACCAACTCTCTTTCTTTTTATTTTTATATTTCAGTGAACTACTCCCGCTTTTTAGAAGCGGGAGCTCTTAGAAAGTATCTGCTTTTTGCTAGCCAAATATATTTACCAAGCTCTTTGGGTAGTTCCTACCCTGTCTTTTTTATTTCTAATATTTCAAAATCTCTTTTTCCAATGTTTTTATATTCAGTGCCGCATTATAATCCCTATCAATCTCAATTCCACAGCACTCACATTTATAACTTCTTTCTGATAATTTCAGTTCATCTTTAACATTTCCACATCTACTACAAGTTTTCGATGACGGAAACCACTTATCTATCTTCAAAAATTGTTTCCCTAAAAACATCAGTTTATACTCAAGCATCCTCAAAAACATTCCCCATCCATTATCTCCTACACTTTTTCCAAAATTTAATGCCTGGCTCATCCCTCTTATATTCAAATCCTCAACAACCACAGCATTATATTCTTTAGATAATTTTTCGATAATTTATGCAAAAAAATCTCTTCGACAATTTTGATATACTCATGTAATTTTGATATTTTCATTTTTGTTTATACCAATTTTTAGAAAACTCACTTTTTCTTGATAATGATTTCTGTAATTTTTCAATTTTTCTCCAACATCCTAAAAATATCTTGGATAATCAGCCCTTTGGTTTTCAGAGCTGACAAATAATTCAGACATTGAAAAATCAAGTCCGATTATTTTTATCATCAATTGGGATTCTTTTGAATTTCTTTTTCAAATTCTGTCAAAACAGAAACATAATAATTTCCATTACTATTTGTCAATGTTACCAGACTTTATTCTATAATTCTTTGGTATTTCTCTATGATATTTTTAATTTTATTCTTTTTCAATTTTGGCAAAACTAAATATTTGTTTTTCCCTCAATTCGTATTGAATTATTCACACAATTTGTCGTGTAACTTTTTAACACTAGTCTTTTTAGATTTGAACTTTGGAAACTTTTGCTCTTTTTGAAAGAAATTCGTAAACGATCGTTTTACATTCAATTGAGCATTTGAAAGTGCTAGACTGTCTACTTCTTTTAGAAATTGATTTTTCACTTTTCAAACTAGCAGGTGTAATTATTTTATTTTTCCAGTTTCTTCATAAAATTTATTCGCAGTGTACAAAATTGTATTGTAAACAAAACGAACACATCCAAAAGTCTTGTTTATCAACAATTCTTGCTCTTTTATTTGGATAAATTCTGTATTTGAATGCTAAATTATATTTCATGAAATTACACCTCCTTTTTGATTTTGAATATATTTTTTTAATTATTCCTTTAGAGATTTTTATCATTAATGATTTCTCTTCGATATTTTATACAAAAATTGTATCATAAGAGTATCCTTTTTCAATTTACAAAAAGCAATTCATCTCCCACTTATAGAAGTCGGAGACTTCTTGCTATCTTTTGTTAAAATTATACCTTATTTTTAATTTTTATCCAATATATTATTCTTATTTTTAAGAAAATTGAAAAATTAGAATATTTTTATAACTTTAAATTTTAAAAAGAAACAGTAATTAAATATTGTTTAAAAAGTCTAAAAAAATTTTTGTTTCAGTAATTTTTTATTACTCAATATTTTATTTTTCCAAATAATGCTAAAAGATATCTTTTTGAATTTTCATTTCCAATAGCATATACACCTTCTTTTAGTATTTTTAACATATGTTATTTTTAACTATTGGTTCATTTGACATTTCAAGTTTTTTCAGTAATCTTTATACGCATTTTCTCCTATTTTTTTCTACATCAGTTGATAATAATCTTAATTTGTATTCGGCTTTTTCTTTTCATAATATTCTTTATATTTTTTTCATCTTTCCCATCATTAATTATTTTTTTCAAAATCTTTTTATCTTTTTCAACTATAAACAATCTTTTGTAAAAATAAATTTTTCTTTTCTTTGTCATATAATTCTGAGATTACATTACTGTACTCATATTCTCTAGGTTCTTTTTACTTTTCTAAACTCAAGTTTTTTTCAGGCATCAATATTGAAATATTTTCAAAAATTTCTTTATTTTTTTCTTTTTACTCAAAATTGTATTCTGAATATAATTTTTTTCTTCTATTTCTTTTTCAATTTTAGTTTTTCATCTCTTTCAATTTGTTTTTGGAGTTCTAGACTTTGGTTCAGAACATACTCCAAACTCACTACATGAAATTGCTACAACCCACGGTACTGCATATCCCACACCAGCTGCCACTCCTAATGCAACACAAGAATTTAATCCAAATATCCCTAATAACATTAAAAAAATAAAATTTTAAACTTTCTCATACCATTCTCCCTCTCTCTATTTTTAAAATTTAATCTCATTTTAAATTATACCACATTCTCTTTTAAAAAATCACAGCAAAATTAATAACCGTGATTTATACAATATTTATTTTTAATCTATTTCTAATTCCCTTTCCAATGCTTCCTGTAAAACTTTTGAAAAATTTATATTATTTCTTTTTTGCAACTTCATTAAGCCAACTAGGAATAGTTACATTTTTTTCTAATCGATTTTACATTTACTTCTTTTAAATATTTTTGAAAATCCAATCCTACTAACGATTTGAAAGAATTTTTAAGTGCTTCTTCAACTTCTTTTTTTCATCATCAAATAGCTCTTTTAATATATAACTTTATATTTAATCCTTCCAAACTTGTTGCTTTAGGAAATTCTTTATTTCCCTTATAATAATCTAATAAGTTCATTCCTAAATAATCCGTTGACATATAATAAGCATCTTCTATACTTTTTCCACAAGTCGCTCCTCCAAAATCAGGAAACAGAACTGTATAACTTTCTTTTTCTTTTTATAAAAAAATTGCTGGATAAACAACAAACATATTTACCTCCTTTGATCTCAAAGTAAGGAACAGGATTATTTTTAATCCTGCTTCTTTTTAGAATTACTTTTTCAAGTATTTTCCCTAATTCCTTACTATGACAAGGCACTTCGGTTACCTTACCGGTTGCGAAATTTTTTTCAATCTTCTGTGAGAACCTTTTTCCGCCTTTTTATTTCGACAAAACCATTTCTCTTCAAAAACCGAATCATTTCTTTTAGAATTCATAGGCATTCCTAATCACCCTCAAATCTATTATACATCAAAATACGCATAAAGTCAATTTTTTTATCTATTATTATTCAAATTTTTAAATATTTATTATCAAAAAAATATCTCTGAATAAATTCCAATTTTTTTATTTAATTATTTTACAATACTCATATCTATGATTTTTTTATCCTCAGCCCGTGAACTATGTTCGTCCACCACCTTAAATGTATTTGGATCCGCATCATTCAATACATCTTCATTACAATATACATAATCATTATTCTTGATATAGAAATCATTCAAAAATTTACCCTTATCAGTAACTTTTATTGAAATAATTACCAATATCATCTATTTTTAGAAAATAAATTCCATTTTTTATCTTCTAAATAATAACCATTCCTATTTTGACTATTTTAAATTCAAAATTTTTAAAACTTTTAGAATCTAAATCTTCTTTTCTATCAGCTTCAAAAATATACATTATCCTTATCTTTTTGAAAAATCATTATTCAATACTTCAAATGTTTTTATATCAGCTCCTTTTTATCAAAGGCTCTTTTTCAACAATCCAGCTTATATAAAAATATATTTTTATCATCTTTACTGTAATAATCATTTATTACTTCAAATGTATTAGGATTTGCACCTTTCAAAACTTTAACAACATTTTTTTAAAAGTATTATCTGTATCTAAAATATATGATGGATCTAATTGAATATAATACACATTTTTACTATCTTTTTGCATAATACGAATTATCTTTTTTTAAATTATTTTTTTCTTATAATTTTAAAACTATTTGGATCAATTTCTTTTTATTTTTTTCACCCTAAATAATACACACCATCTTTATTTTTTTATAAGTTTTTTTCTTCAATTATTTTAAAATTTCCATCAGTATTTTTTTATTCTTTTTATATCCGAATTTGAATTTAAATTATAATATATATTATTTTTTTATCAATATCATAATATTCATTTAACTTTTCTAAAAGTTTGGATATCTGCTCCTCTAACTTTTTTCCCATTAGAATAAATGCTATTTTTTTATCTTTCACAATATCCTCTTTTTACCTCAAATGTGTTAATATCTGCTCCTGACACTTTTTTTATCCTCATAATAAACATTATTTCTATCTTTCGCATAATCCCATTCCATTATTTCAAAACTATTTTTATCAGCTCCTTTAATTATCTTATCAAGATAATAAATTCCATTTTATCTGATATATAGCTATCTGATAATCTTTTTAAAACTTGCTTTTATCAACAAACTTTAAAGGCTTTTCAAAAATAATAAATATAATTCTTATCTCTTGCAAAAAAATCTCCTAAATCTTCAAAAGTTTCCTTATCATAGTGCCGATTTGCTTCTACATCAGGACTTCCAATCCAATATATACCGTTTTTTTATCCTTCACATAATTAATAAAATCATATTTAGATTTTACAATTTTTTACTGTATTTACATCCACATTGGGATAATCAATTCCATTAATATAAACCGTATTTTTATCTCTTGCCACATTCTTTTTCCAAAATTTCAAATGTTTTTTATATCTACTTCATTATCTCCATTTTGTTTTTCACCGTTTCTCCATTATAATAAATCGTTCCTTTTATCTCTTGCATACCCATCTTTTAATATTTTGAAAACTTTCCACATCAGGTAAAAATTTATTGTACTGATTGAATACCCCATTTACATATTTCACGACAAGTTTCATCATCCCAATAAACTTTTGCCATCTTTAATCGTATATTCTGCAAATCCAATATTTCCAATGAAAATAATTAATCCTAACATCCTAAAAAAAATTTTTTTCATAAACACCATTCTCCTTTCATCAAAAATCATTTAATAAATACAAAAAGACTGAAATAATCAGCTTCTATCAAAAAAATTAATTTAAAAATGTTGTATTTTTAACTCGCCACTGTTCCAATTTAATATGAACCCAAAAACTGTATATTCCCAATGTCACCACTATTAATAATAGCCATTTTATCCAATTTCCAAATAGTCCTACTGCAGTTCCATTAAATTTCAGCCTTCTTCCTTCTATAACAGTATGGTTTATTTTTCCAACCATAAATCATGCACAAAAGCTCAAGGATAACAAATTCCAAACGTACACGAAGTTAAAAGACTTCCTAAAATGATCCAGCCAACATAACTTAACAGTCCCCCATCAAAATAACTTCTATTTTCCACAATCTCTCCTTATAATAGATCTGTTCAACAACTTAATTTTTTTACAAAATTATCTATTTTTCTCAGATAACTGATAAGTTCTTGTTTATTATATTCATCTTTTTCTTTCAATATCTTTAATGAAATCGAAAAAGTTTAAATGCTTTCAGCAATCCATTTTTGTTTTATCAGAAATATAAATCATCGCTTTTTTTCAAACATATTTTCTGCAGTTTCTATCAATTCTAGTTGTTCTTCATTTACCATATTTAAAATATTTCCATTATTATCCATAAATTCATATTTTTTTCTTAAAATCATATTTGATTATTTCATTTCCATTCATCATCGCAATGATATTGCCTTCGATTACAACTTCGTTTTTCCTCTTGAAATAAACTTAAAAAAATCACTTTCTTGCACATCTAATAATTTCTCTAGTCTTGGAAGATTTTTCCACTGTCGAATTTTTTTATCAAAAAGATTTCATCAACAAATCCTTCTTTTCCAAATCTTTAATTTTACTTCAGTTTCATCATTTTTTTAAAATCATATTAATCCTTCTTTTCTACCTGTAAAAATTTTTAATTTGAGAATATTCTAAATTTAATCTCATCAATGTAATTTATATCACATTATTAATATATTGTCAATTATAATAAAAAGAGTTTAAAAACTCTTGTAAAACATAACTTTTATAATGGTGGGACCGGTGGGGATCGAACCCACAACCTACCGATTAAGAGTCGGTTGCTCTGACCAGTTGAGCTACGGTCCCAGATTGTTTATAACTTTTTTTAACAACATAATTATAATATCATAATATCATATATTTGTCAAGACTTTTAATTTTATAAATTTTTAAAAAGGTGTATTGAGTGATTGCATAATCAAGATGATAAAATATTGGGATATACGAATTTATAAAAAAATATGCTATAATAAAAGTATAATACCTAATTAAATGAGGTTTTTATAAAATTATGGAGATGATAGATAAATCATAAAAAGAAAGAAGGTTTAAAATTATGAAAAAAATTTATTTTTAATGTTAATGTTTGTTTTTGGGAACATTTACTTTTCTCTGAAACTACAACTAGTGAAGTAGAAAGTTTTTTTCACCCCAAAAGCACAAATTTATGTTTCAAATCAAAAGATTGGTTTTTCAGGGATGGATCCAGCATCAGATAATGATGAAATAATATGGGAAAAAAACTTAATTATTTTATTAATGTAGTTCCAATTGGAAACAAATATAGAGTTTCATACACACCATTTGACAATGTAAAATCTTATAATAAAGAAAAATATCCAATATTAAATTATAAAAATTGAAAAATATTATGTAAATAGCAAAAAAATCAAAATACACCAGTTACGGATTCGTATGAAATTAGGGGTTGAATTTGGAGTAATTAATACTGGAACAGAAATAAAAAAAGGTAATAAATACGAAAGAACTGACTTCCAAATGCTTTCAGAAAATGAATTAAATGCTTTATTAAAATCTAAAAAAATGCAAAAAGGCTTAATTCTGAAACAGAAAAAAATACAAAAAAATATTTAGATTGGTTACAACACAATGCTAATTAATGAATTGCAGAGTAGAATTTTTTTCTACTCTTAATTTTTATTGCAATTTCAAATCCACTTATACTTAATACTATTCTCCGTTTAAAAAAAGTAAATATTTATTTTTAATTATTTAAAAATTTAATCTAATAAAAAGATTTATAATGCATTCGTTATTCAAATAGAGTTTAATATAAAAATGCCACACCTAAATTTTTAATCTCTAAAACTATTAGTGTAGCACATTCAATCTTATTTTTTTCTGTTAAAAAAATTAATGTTTAAAATGTCTAATTCCAGTAAATACCATTGTAATTCCATGTTCGTTACAAGCATCGATAGATTCTTGATCTCTCATTGATCCACCATGGTTGTACAATCGCTTTAATTCCTGTTTTTTGCAGCTGTATCTACGCAATCTCTGAATGGGAAGAAAGCATCTGAAGCTAATACTGCTCCTGTCAAGTCTTTTTCCAACTTTTTTTCCTGAGCATGTTGCAATGCATGTTCTGTTGACCAAATTCTGTTAGTTTGACCAGTTCCTACACCAATTGCCATTCCATCTTTTAACGACTACAATTGCATTTGATTTTTACATATTTTTACAACTTTCATTCCTAATTCCATATCAGCTTTTTCTTTTTCAGTAGGTTGTTTTTCAGTAACAACATTCATTTCATCAATCATTTTATTATTTGTTCCTTGAACCAAAATTCCACCATCAACTTTTACATAATCGAATTTATCTTGAGGTTTTGGAGTTTTACATTCGATAACTCTCAAGTTTTTCTTAGTTTTCAAGATTTCCAACGCTTCATCTGTAAATGAAGGTGCGATTACGATTTCCAAGAAGATTTTTTTCAATTCTTCAGCAGTTTCTTTGTTAACTTCTCTGTTAAGTGCCACAATTCCACCAAAAATTGATACTGGATCACAATCGTGAGCTTTTTTGTACGCTGTGAAAATATCATCTGCAACAGCCACACCACAAGGAGTTGAGTGTTTTATCGCACAAGCTGCTGGACCATCAAATTCTCCAACCACTTTCCAAGCAATATCCATATCTCTAATATTGTTAAATGACAATTCTTTTCCATTCAATTGCTTAATATCTTTCATGCTTCCATTTTTCAGTAGTTGAAACATAATAAAGCTGAAGATTGATGAGGATTTTTCCCCGTATCTCAAGTCAAATCTTTTTCTCATAAGAAACATTCAAATATTTAGGATAATCTTCTTCTAACAAGAACGCAGAAATTGCCGCATCATAAGCTGATGTCAAGTTAAATACTTTCCCAGCCAATCTTTTCTTAGTTTCATAAGAAACTTTGTCCATCTTTTTCCATTTCTTCCATAACTACTGAATAGTCTTCAGTTTCGCAAATAACTGTTACATCTTTTAAATGATTTTTGCAGCTGAACGAAGCATTGTAGGGTCCACCTATATCAATAAATTCGATTTTTTCATCAAAAGTTTTGTCAGTTTGAACTTCTCTAAAGAACGGATAAAGATTAACAACAACATAATCAATTGTTTCAATTCCTTCTTTTGCAATCGTATCCATGTGCTCTTTATTATCTCTAATCGCCAAAATTCCACCATGAATATTTGGATGCAAAGTTTTTACTCTCCCATCCAGCATTTCTTTAAAAATTTGTAACTTCTGAAACATCAATCACAGAAAGACCATTTTCCTTCAAATATCTGTAAGTCCCTCCTGTCGAAATAATTTCCACACCTTTTTTATCCAAAAACTGTGCAAATTCCAATATCCCAGTTTTATCAAAAACACTAATCAAAGCTCTTTTTTTCATTAGGTATCATTCCTCCAATACATTTTGTTAATTTATTTTTATCATAAAAGTATTGTATTTATCAAGGTTGCAAAAAATATTAACTTTTTAAAAATTGTAAATTTAGAATTACTTTATAACAATCTATAAAATTAACTCTAATTTAATTTATCTATAATCATGGTATAATTAAGATAAAAATATAACTTTAAAAGCAAATAAGGAGGTTTTTTATGGGATTTATTAATCCATTTCAAATTTACTCTAAAAGGAGAGATACTATTACAAATAATATTTTTTATTACTTCTATCAAACTTGTATAGAATAAACCCAAAAATCTATGAATTGTTTATAGACAGTATTCTTCCAGAAAATATCAATTATGAAGTTACCCCTGTTTTTACACAGCAAAAATCACAAAAGGAAGGAGGAATTATAGACGGACATATTCAGACAAAAGCAACAAAAAATCATTATTGAAACCAAAGTTACAGGATTAGATAATACAAAACTTATTAATTACTGCAAAAATGAAAATTCAGCTGAAACAAATATATTAATTTACATAAGTGATTATACTTTTGATGAAAAATACCATAAAATCTATAAATCATAAAATAGGAATTTATAATTTTGATTTTTGTTTCAATAACTTTTTCTGAATTACTTTTTCCTCCATTCAAGAAATTACGGAAGAATATCCTTTTAATGAAGAACTATACCGTTTATCCAAAGATTTTTATTATTATTGCATTTCAATGAATCTAATAAAAAAACATACTTAGAATCGTTCCATGCAATAAAAGTTTTGAATTAAACAAAAATATCGTTTATACTTTCAACCTAAGTTCAGAGGATATTCAAACCATCAATTTACTGGAATATATACTGCAAAAGAAAGTGAAATATATTGGAAAAGTGAATAAAGTTTTTGGCTGAACTTACAAAAAGAAAAAAATTAATCACTGAAAAATTTCAGGCAATGGTGAAATTACTAACGAGGAAGAAAAATAGAATTATCAACACAATAAGGAATTTCCCAGAGATTTACGGTGATATTTCAAAAGGACATATCTTCTTTTTATTTGACGATAATGATTTTTGTCCAACAAAATTTAAAAATTAACTTCAAGAGGATTAAGAAAAATAAATACTATGAATTAAAATCACTTTTAAATATTGAAAAATATAGAAAATTCATCAACTTTGAAATTGCAGAAAAATTAAATGATATTACTTGGTAAAAATAAATTTTTAAAAGATTGGAGAAAAATTATGAGAAAATTGTTGTTAATTTTAAGTTTATTTCATTATAAATATTGTTGGATTAGCTTTATGAGAAATGTAATCCTGAAAATGATTTATGATATTATTGTAGACACTTTGAAATGGAAGTTATTTGGGACAAGATGAGACAGGTACAGTAATCATTAAACTTTCCAAAAAAATGCTAAAGTTTCTGGAACACATTATACTGATGAAAAGAAGTCGAAGAATTTGGATTTGGAAATTTAGGAGATTGTACTCCCAATCCAAAAATTACAGAAATTCATATTGAAGATGCAGTATTTAATACAATGTATAATAATTATTTTGAAACATTCAGCAGTAATCATGGTGCTGATTTTTAAAAGTAGATTTTTACTTCTTGTATTGATAAAAATAAAGTATTCTGTAAAATTTATAACGATAAAGGTTTTAATGGAAAAACCTTCTGGGATTACTTTTTATTAATCAAGAAGTCGTAGATTTTGAAATTCATGGAAATATAATAGATATTGTAAGAAGAGGAGATTTTATTTCTGGAGATAATGATTATGAAGATTTGAAAGAAAAAAAGAGCAAAGCGAGAAAAAAATATTGTAAATTCGCCAAATGGATATGTTAATTTTATGAGAAAACCTGATAACAATTCAACAATTCGTGGTAGAGTGAAAAATGGAAAAACTGTAAGTTTAATTAATGAAGAAAAGGTAATTGGTATTATGTTCAAGTTTTAGATGGCGAAGAATTTGGATATGTTAATAAGGAATATTTGAAAAATTAATTAGGAGGAAATTATATGAATAATTCAAATAAAAAGGTGGTTTAAAAATGGTAGGAATTCTACTTATTATTTTTATGTCCTTATCTATTGTTTTTTAGTTATTTTACAAAGTAATCTTGATAAAAAGAAAAATTATATTTTCAGCATTATTTGGAAGTTTTTATTTTATTTATATTTTTTTAATTACAGCACTTGAACCTAGTACAGAAGAAAAATCGCTAAAGAAAAGAAGAAACAGGAACAATTAAAATTAGAACAAGAAAAAGCTGCAACACTGGAACAGGAAGCCAAAATTAACGAACTAGAAAATCAAAAAAGAAAAATGAATTTAGAACAGGAAGCAAAATTAAAGGCAGAAACAGAAAAACAAGTTGATAATGAAATTAAACAATTATCAAGTGAAATCTATCAATAGTTTCAAATGATGACAAACCCTTTTAGACAGGATTTTAAGCTAATGACAAATTATATTGCAGATAATTATTCATATGACAGTATTTTTAGGAGCAAAAAGATTGCTGTAAAATAATATTAACAAATCACAATATTCTATTGAAAAAAATTAAAGAATATAAAATGTAACTTGGCTTGTAATAATTTAAATGAAGTCAAAGCTGTATTTATCAAACTCTATATTTTAAGAATTGATATGCTCAAAGAACTTATAAAATTTGCTGATACTAGTTACGGCATTGAAGATATTACAACTATTCCAGAAGAAAAAATATTTAGAAGAAAAAGTTATCGAATATACTGAATATCAAAATAAAATAATTAGTTTTTGAAAATATAAAAGCTGAAAGGGAGATACATGAATAATACTGAAAAATAATCAAAATAAAAAGATGGTATCAAGAGGATGGGAGTGCCCTTTTATTATATTATTTCCTTGGTTACTTTTTTATAGTAATTCTTCAAACTAAAAACTAGTATTAAGAAAAACTTATCCTTTCTGGAGTTTTGATTATACTTTCTATATATCTTTACACCAAGTCCTATTATGAATTGGCTTAAAGATAAAAATTCTGATAAAGAAATTGAACAAACACAAGAAACATATTCTGAAAAATATTTCTACAGAAGAGCAGGAAAAATGTGCAAGAACAAGAAAGACTAGAGACAGAGAAAAAGAAAAAGGAAAAATTAGAAAATAAAAATATAATACTGAAAATAAAAAGAATTACTGAAGAATTACTTTCAATTATTTCTGACGATAAATTTCGTCCTGAATATTCATATATGATTAATCATCAAGAAGCTAGACAAGTTGCTTTTGGCTAATCTTGAAGTAGCGCAAGATAATATTTCAAAAATTAGAAAATATTAAATGTAATTTAACTTGTACAATTTTAGAACTTTATAGAGAACGTCTTAAAAATATTACACTCTAAGAATTGAAATGATTAAAATTTTCCTTAATGATGATGTCACTGACAATACCATGTTTAAATCTACTGATAGTCAATTATTTAAAGAAAAATCTCGCGAATATCTTGATTGTCAGTATGATATACGAAAACTTACAAAAAGTTTAAGGTTTTCTCAAAAATTATAATTATTCTGACAATTAAATATTCAAAAAAATACTCAAATAATGGTGTAATCCGCCATCTGAGTATTTTTTTATTTCAATTACTTTACAAAATCCAAAAAGTTTATTTCCCATCCTTCTTTAATCTTCTTCAACCACTCCTTAGCCGCTCTCTCAAACTTATTTTTCTCCAAACTCATAAAACTTAATTTTTTTCATTCATGTAAACTTGATTAACATAATGATTTTCATAGTTATGAGGATATTTATAATCTTTTTTTCCCAACTTTTTGTAAGATGAGTTGGCACATCTTGAATTTTTTTCATTCTCAACGTGATTAAGTGCTGAATTTATCGCATTATAAGCTGAATTACTCTTTGGAGAAATCGCTAAATAAATTGCAATTTCTGAGAGAATTATTCTTGCTTCTGGCATTCCAATTTCCTTTACCGCATTAAGTCCAGACACCGCAATTGGTAACGCCTGTGGATTTGCAAGTCCGATATCTTCAGAAGCCAAAAATTACAAAGCTTCTAGCAATATACAAAATATCTTCACCACCAGAAAGCATTTTTGCCATCCAATAAATTGCCGCATCAGGGATCACTCCCACGAATACTTTTTAATCATCGCAGAAACCGTATTATACTTATCTTCCGTCTTGTGATAAAACTTTTTCGTATTCAACACTTCCTTCCACTTCATCAAGCGTAAAATCCACTCCCAACATTCGCAATCAATTCCAAAATATTTATAGCCTGTCTTGCATCTCCTTCAATAATTTCTGAAATATATTTTAAAAATCTCATCTGAAATTCCAATTTTTCTCTTTTTCATTAATATTTTTCTCAAAATTTTTAAGCAAATCTTTTTCGCTCAATTTTTTTAAATTCAAATGCCATACATCGTGACAACAACGCATTATTCAAATTATAATAAGGATTTTCAGTAGTAGCTCCAATTAAAATAATATTCCCATTTTCTAAATCCTGCAAAAGCGAATCCTGTTGCAACTTATTAAATCTATGAATTTCATCTCAAAAACAAAAAAGTGTCTGCTGTCCGTTCGTATGAAATCTACTGTGTGCCTTATCAGAAATCTCCTTTATATCAGTCACAGACGCCTTTATCGCATTCAAATATTCATAATGATATTTCATTTTTTCAGCAACAATTTCCGCAAGAGTCGTCTTCCCAGTCCCAGGTGCTCCCCAGAAAATTGCATTCATAAAATTTCCACGCTCAATAATCTTCCTTAAAATTCCATTCTTTCCAACCAATTTTTCCTGACCATAAAAAAATCATCCAAACTTTTTCGGACGATATCTAAACGCAAGTGGCTTTTTTTATTTTCATATACTTCGTCAAATAAATTCATTTTTTTACTCCCTTTTACTTTTTCAAATTACAATAATATAATAAATACAACACTTTTTATTCTAAAGTTATTGTATTTTTAATATCCAATCTATTTTTACAAATTCAAAAACTATTTTGTAATAACCAAACAATTTACTTTTTTTCTACAATTCATATTATAATATATTCACTTACTTAAAACAATAAATTATTAATAAATAAAAAAATTAAAAAGGAGGGAGTACTGAAGATGAAAAAGTTGCAAAAAAAGAAATTGCCTATCGGAATATCTGATTTTAAAGAGATTATCGAAAATAATTACTACTATTTTTGATAAAACAAAAATTTATAGCAAATATTTTTAGAAGACGGCTCTAAAAGTTAAATTATTTACTCGTCCGAGAAGATTTGGAAAAACCTTAAATATTTCGATGTTAAAAGTACTTTTTTTGACATTAAAAAAATAAAGACGAAAACAGAAAATTATTTAAAAAATTTAGAAATTTCTAAAAGTGAATATTTTTAAAAAAACAGGGAAATTTCTTTTGTAATCTCTATTTCTTTTCAAAAAAATTATGATGCTGAAAGTTGGGAAAGTGGATTTAACACGATTAAAAAAATGAGATAAAATTACTATATAACGAATTTTTATTTGATAAGAGATAATTTGAATCAAAGTGATTTAGCAGACTTTGATGCTATTTGGCTGAAAAAGATAATGCTGACTGGATTAATTCTTTATTTAATTTGACTAGATATTTGTATGAAATCTCTGGAAAAAAAGTTGTTGTTTTTGATAGATGAATATGACCAGCCAATAATTGATTCCTACATAAAAAGGAAATTATGAGAAATGTATTGCGTTTTTTTAAAAGCATTTTATGGAAAAGTTTTTGAAAGATAATAATTATTTGGAAATGGGAATTTTAACTGGAATATTACGAGTTGCAAAGGAAAATGTCTTTTTCGGGACTGAATAATTTAGAAGTTCACACAATTTTTAGATGATGAATTTACAGAATACTTTGGAATTATGGAAAATGAAGTTGAAAAAAATCTCTTGAAGATTTTTGACTTAAAAATATGAATTAAATGATGTCCAGAAGTGGTACAATGGATATTTATTTGGCGAAAAAGTTTATAATCCTTGGTCGATTATTAATTTTTTTAAAAAAATGAAAAAAATTGAAGCCTTATTGGGTAAATACAAGTGAGAATGGATTTATAAAACTATATTTACAAAAAAATGAAAAAAAGAAATTTTTGATGATTTTTTTCAAAACTTTTGAATAAAGAAGAAATTTTTGAAATAATTAACGATAGCATGACTTTTTGGAAATTTAGAAGCTAATTTTTGAGAAAAAAATATTTGGAATCTCTTTTTCCATAGCGGTTATTTAACATTATCTAGAAAATATAATGAAAATAGTGAAGAAAACATATTTAAAAATTCCAAATGAAGAAATTTTTAAATATGTTCTCAAATATGTTTATTGAAGTATATTTTGGAAATTCTAATAATTTTTTTCAAAATTAACCAATGCATTAAAAAAATGGAAATATTAAAAAAATTTTTAAAATTGAATTGAATAAAAATTTTTGTTAGAAAATACAAGTATTTTTGATGCATCTGGAATCTATAAAGAACAATTTTTATCATGGATTAATACTCGGATTAATTTTAAAATTAAAAAGCGAGTATGAAATTTCATCAAATAATTTTTTTCAGGAAAAGGTCGATACGATTTACTTTTTGAAACCTAAAAATATTTTTTTGAAAGAAAAAGAAGGAATTATCATTGAATTAAAAAGCAATAAATATAGATAATTTGAAATTAAATTCAGAAAAAGATTCACGAAAAAAATTGTTAAGTGAATGTGAAGTTGCACTAAATCAAATTGAAGAAAAAGAGTATACTTCAATTTTTGAAAAATGCTGGAATTGACAATATTTTAAAAATTGGAATTGCATTTTTTTGGAAAAAGAGTTTGAAGTAAAATTTGAGAGAGAATAATTCATGAAAAAAATTTTTTTGTAATTTGAAGTTAATTTTTAATCAATTGTATATTCGAACCTATTTAAAACCAAAACTACTAAAAATTGTATAAATTTGGATTTTTAAGTAAGTAGCCATAACTTTTTTTGAGTTTAGTTTTTAAAAGTAGTTTTACTATAAATGAAAAATTAAGGAGTAAAAACAATGAAAAAGAACATCTATTTTTATGAAACAAACACTCCGATTGGAAAAAAATTGGGAATTGCTACAACTCAGAAGATGACTCTCACATTACAGATTTGACTTTGGGAATCTGATTTTTGAAAATTTTAAAAACATAATGATTTTTCAAAATTTGTGAAACTGAACTGATTAAACAAGCGAAAAACAACTTTTTTTGAATATTTTTGACGAAAAAAATTTTTGATTTGCCACTTTTTGAAAAGAAGGAACACCATTTCAAATTTCTGTTTGGAGTGCTCTTGAAAAAAATTCCTTATGGTGAAACTCGTTCTTACAAAGATATTGCAATCGCAATTGACAATCCAAAAAGCTGTTCGTGCAGTTGGAATGGCGAATAATCGAAATAAAATTGCTATTTTTTTATTCCTTGTCATCGTGTGATTGGTGCAGATGGAAAATTGGTTGGTTATGGTGGGGGACTTCATATTAAACGATTTTTGTTGGAATTAGGAAGGTATTAAAATAAAATAATTTCACTTAAATATTTTCGTTGCTTTTTATTATCTTTTTATATTAAAAATTTTATTAACTAAAACAACAAGAAAGGGTGTGAAATCAATGATAACCGTTTCTATAAATGCTAATCCTGACATAGAGAACAAAAATAAATAACTATGTTAAGGAAAATAATATCAATTTAAACCAGGTAATGTTAGATTTAATTCTTGAAAAAAATCGAAGATGAAGAAGACTACAAATTGGCTGTTGAGGCTTATGAAGAAGAAAAAGACAACAGAGAAAACTGGATTAGCCACGAAGATTTAATAAAAAAATTAGGGTTGGAAAATGAAATATAGTCTAATGTACTCTGAAAAAGCACAGAAACAACTAAATAAACTAGATAATTCAATAAAACTAAAAATCATGCGATATATCAAACAAAAATAAAAATATACTTTAGGAGTAATGTAATATAAATTTTTAAATACTCTCAGAAATTTATAAAACATACTCCTAAAATTTTTACTCCATTATAATTTATCCTTACTGCCTTGCTACTTAATAGTCTAATCTTGTATAAATTGTTCTATTATCATAATTAATATCAATATTATAACCATCTAGGTTTATATTTTTAAATAATTTATAGCATCATTAAAGCTCCTCCTTGTTGCTAAATTCTCCATTAGTAACATATGAAAATTTTATATTTCTATATCTTAAACCATCTATTCTGCATAATGGATATATCATTCTTATATAAAAACGTTTTACTACCTGCTATTGTCGGTTTATAACTTATTAATTTTTCCATTTTCACAATAGCCTATAACATTTTCAAATGTTTTAGTTCCTACTTCCCCAACTCTTGCATAAGCTACCATAGAAGTAAAAAGTCATTAATAGTAAAAATTTTTCATTTTTATTCCTCCTTAAAAATTTTAATTTAATAATTATTTGTAATTAACTAGTATAAAAACTAAATCTACTATATTATACCCCCATATTTGATTTTTGATTATATTAAAATTAAAATAAATTTAATAATAATTGTAGTTATAGTTTTTACATTCCTCTTTACAAACAAAATATCCAAAAATAGTAAATTTTTAAAAATAACTTGTAAATTTTTCTATAAAAAGTTAAAATATAGCATATCTAAAAATTTGGGAAAAGGAGGCAGTATTTTTATACTGTTAGAAAGTTTATAGAAAAATTTGGCTTGACAACCAGAATTATGATTGGACTGGCACTTGGGTTGTATTTGGAATGATTTTTGAGTCCTTTTTGCAGCTAATCCGTTTTGTAAAAGATATTGTTATTGATTCAGTTCTTGCGTTTTTTGGAGGAATGTTTATCAATCTTATGAAAGTTATGATCGTGCCGCTTGTTTCGATATCACTTGCAATGGGAGCAGCTTCCATTGGAGATGTAAAAAAACTTAGAAGAATTGGGACAAAAGTTTTAGGATTTTATTTTGCAACTACTGCGATTGCCGTAGCTATTGGACTATTTGTAGCGAGAATTTCCAATGTTGGAAAAGGAATGATTCACGGAAATCTTCAAAAGGTGAATATGAAATTGCTCCAGCAGAGTAAACTTATTGATGTATTGCTTGATATGATTCCCAAAAATATCGTAAATGCAATGTCAGAGGAAAAAATGTTAGCAATAATAATATTCTTCTTGCTTTTAGGAGTTGCAATTACAGCTTTAGGAGATAAAGTTAAAAATTTAAAAACTTTACTTGAAGAAGCAAATGAACTTGTGTTAAAAATGGTAGAACTTATAATGCAAGTTGCTCCACTTGGAGTTTTTGCACTAATTTCAAAAGTGGTTGCTTCAACAGGAGTGGATGTGCTAGTTAAATTAGTAGGATTTGTTGTCGTAACATTAATAGCTTTTGTAATTCATACAGGAGTTTATCAAATAATGCTTGTAAGTATGGCAAAAATGAATCCAATTAAGTTTTTCAAGAACTTTTTAAATGTTATTTCAGTAGCATTTTCTACATCGAGCAGCAATGCGACAATTCCAGTAAATATTGAAACATTATCAGAAAAATTTGGCGTTTCAGAAGAAATCAGCTCATTCACAATTCCATTGGGAGCAACAGTAAATATGGATGGAACTGCGATTATGCAAGGAGTTGCGGCGGTATTTATCGCAAATCTTTTATAACATCCATTTAGGACCAACACAATATATTGGAATTATTTTGACAGCGGTACTAACTGTCAGTCGGTAGCAGGAGTTCCAGGAGCTGGAATGTTAATGTTGTCACTTAGTGTTAAAACAAGCTGGATTGCCGCTTGGAGGAATTGGAGTTGTAATTGGTGTCGATAGAATTATTGATATGTTCAGAACAGTTGTAAATATAACTGGAGATGCTGTTTGTACAATTGTTGTGGCAAAGAGTGAAAATGAAATTAGAGATGTTGAATAATCTATTTAAATAAAAATTCAGAATCACAGTTGTTAAATTAGCTGTGATTTTTTATAACACTAAATTCACAAATATACTACACCTCTTTAATTGTAAAATAAATTTTTCAGTGCAGTTCATATTTTTTATAAAATCTCAACTAACAAACTTTGAAACCCTTCAAAAACAACTTTCTCTCCATCATTTTCAAAACCATCAAAATTGTTAATCAAAAATCTCTCCAATTTTAATTTCTTTTTTTCTCCAAGAGCTTTTTGCAATTTCACTTAATTTAACTTCTTGTTTCAACTCAGAAAAATTACTGATACAAAAGAACTTTTTGATTTTTTATATTTTTCTCACATAAGCAATAAATTTTTCATTCTCCAACGGAACAGAGAGGAAATCACCAAAAAGTCAAGCAATCTGAATATTTTCCCATTTTGTCTCAAATCAATCATTTTTGTAGTGTGATTGAATCTTTGTCATTTATTTGATCTGCTACATTTGTTGTGGCTTGGCTTCCTGTTAATTTTATCCATGATTTTGAGTTTTCATCTTTTGAAAAACCAGCATTTTTGCTGTTACCCCATTGCATAGGCGTTCTTGAATTGTCACGGCTTCGTTTATTTACAAAATATAATGCTTCTTCAGATGAAAATCCTTCTCCTAAAGCCCGTTGATATTGGTCTTTACTTGCAATATCATCAAATTCAGAAATATCATTTCTCACAAAATTATCCATCCCAATTTCTTGACCTTGATAAATAAACGGTGTTCCTCGCAAGAAGAAAAATACATTTACTAACAATTTTGCATTTGTTTCATTCGCTTTTTCACCAAAAAATTTATTCAAACTTCTTGGCAAATCGTGATTTTCTAAAAATGGTGCTCCCCATCCATATTTTTGCTGAGTCAACTGACTTTCAAAAATAGCATCCCTAAGCTCTATTGTTGGAATATCTCTCAATGAATAATAAAATCCGCCTTTTGTCATATCCAGATCATGCATAGCTGAAGTCAAAAATCATTGAAAAATCCATCTTCCCCAATAAAATCATTATATCTTTCATATTCAAGCATTGGAGTTTCTGCAACAGTCATACAGTTATATTTTTTTAAATGTTTCCTTTTGCCAGTTCGCTTTAAAAATTCTTCAATTCCAGGCTGATTTAATGTATATTTTTACATTATGGGCAAGTCCGTCTGCCCCATCAACTGGTAAATTCAAATAATCTTCATCTTTTTATTGAATTTGTTGCATCTACCCTAAATCGGCAATTCCTTTTTCCAACCAGTAATTTACCATTTTATAAAGCTCTTTTCCTAACTTAGGATTTTTCCCCAGTTTTAAGTCAGGCTGTTTTTTTGTAAATAAATGCAAGTAATACATTTCATTTCCATCTTCATCAGCTTCTCCTTCAACTTTTTTTCCCAAGCAGAACCTCCAAAATGCTGATCTCCAGTTTGTTGGTGGCAATCCATTTTCTCCTCTTTTTGAAAATATAGTAATTTCTGTACTTGCTTTCAGGATTTTTCAATGCTTCCAAAAACCACTCGTGCTCATCAGAGTATGATTAATTACCAAATCTAAAATTACTTTTTATCCCTCTTTTTTTCGGCCTCTGCAATCAATTTTTTTCCAAATCTTCCTTTGTCCCGAATTCAGGATTCACATCATAATAATCTGAAATATCATATCCATTGTCATCCATTGGCGACTTAAAAATTGGACAAACCCAAAATAAGCGTTATCCCCAAATTCTTCAAATAATCTAATTTCTCTGTAATTCCATTCAAATCTCCAATTCCATCGTTATTGCTATCATAAAAAAACTTCTTGGATAAATTTGATATCCAACTTCTTTTTCCATCATTTTTATCTAATATATATCCATTTTTTCTCCTTATATTTAATTTATAAACAATTTATAAACTTTTTATTAATATAACTTTTTCTTTTTGGTTAATGAACATTGACATTATTTAACCTTTAAAAATTTATTTTTTACAACTGATTAATAAAAAAATAATTTATAAATAATTATATCATAAAAAGACACTACTTCAATAGCAGCGCCTTTTATTTTTGCAATTTATTTTTACTATACCACGCTGAATGGTTATTTTTTTAAATAATTATATCATAATTAATTAACATTTCAAGCACTAAAAAAATTATTTATTTTCAAATCTGTTATTTCAAAACTGGCCAGAAATCTTTATTAGCCTCGATCAAGTCATCCAAAATAGCTTTTGCAACTTTTTGCACTTGGCACAGTTCTTGATAATGTAATTGCTTGCCATAAGTTTTTGGTATGAACCTTCTGATCCATGCTTCTACTGTTAATTTTTTTCAACAGAAACTTGTTGTTCCATTAAACCTTTTTTTGGAATTGAGGATTTTACCTTGAACAATTTTTTTCAGGCCCATTTGAACCTACTAAACAAGGCACTTCTACCATTGCAGTTGGATCAAAGTTTGATAACGCTCCATCGTTTTCTACGATTAACAACATTCTTTCTTTTGTATCATAAGCAATTGCTCTTGCCAAGTCAACTATGTATGAAGCGTGATCGTCTACATGAAGTTTACTATCTTTTGCAGTTCCTTTTTCAGCGATTGTTCTACATTCACCAAATACAAATTTTTCTCTTCCTTCCATTACTTCATTTGCTCTTGTGTGGTTAGGGTTTGAGTGCTCTACCACATAATCAGGGAATAAGTAGTATTTTAAGTATGTGTTTGGTAATGTTGTAGGATCAACTGCAAATACATCTCTTGCTTTTGTAAATGTATCATTCCAACTTGCTTCAGTGTTTTCTCCTTCAATTTCTACATTATACCCTATTTTTGCAACTTTTTCTTTTAATTCAGGCATTAAGTCTTTTCCATGTTTATCTCTAATATCTGTCCACCAACCAAAGTGATTCAATCCAAAGTATCTAATAACCATATCTTTTCTTGATTTCAATCCAAGCATTTCAGCCATTCTTATTTCGATTCCAATTGGCATATCACAAATATTTAATATTTTAGAATTTGGACGTAATCTTCTAGTTGCTTCTGCTACAATTGCTGCAGGATTTGAATAGTTCAACATCCAAGCATTTGGCGAATATTTTTCCATAAAATCAACTAATTCAATAACTCCACCAATTGAACGCATTCCATAAGCAATTCCTCCAGGTCCACAAGTTTCTTGTCCTAATACTCCGTGTTTCAAAGGTATTTTTTCATCTTTTTCACGCATTGCATATTTTCCAACTCTTATATGCGCCATAACAAAGTCAACATCTGTAAATGCTGTTTCAGGATCAGTTGTATAAACAAAAGTTAATATCAGGTGCTTTTTTCTTTTTATTATAATATCACATGCTTTTGCAATAACTTCTTGTCTTTCAGCGTCATTATCATAAAAATTTTATTTGTCTAATTGGAAATTTTTCCAAGTTTTTTCTAACAACATCAAAACAATTCCCTGGAGTAAATGTACTCCCTCCACCTGCGATTACAATTGAAAAATTTTTTTCATAAATAACCATCTCCTATAATTTATTAATCATATATTTTTTCTTTTCTTATTTTCGATATTAATTATAACATATTTTTTAAAAAAGTCAATAGGTTTATATAAATCTTTTGAAATTTTTTTATAATTATTATATAAATCTTTTTGTTTTTAGTTGTTATTTAAAGCAATTTATTGTATAATATATAAAAAAAATAAAATATGAAAGGTTTATATAAATGAATAAATATGAAAAAAAGTTTATTATGATATAAAAAGATAAAATTGAAAAATGGTATTATTAAAATCAGGAGATTTTTTAAAAAGAAGATGATTTTGGCAAAAGAATACAATTTTTTTCTAAACTTACTGTAAGAAAAAGCTCTTTCTATGCTGGAATCTGAAGGTTTTATTCAAAAAGTGAGAGGGAAAAAAATCAATTGTTCTAGAGAAAAATTTGGAAAAATATTTCTCTGACTTCAATTCAAACTGTGCAGGAACTCAATAAACTTCAAAAATATTAATCTTGAGACCGACTTAATCAGCTTTATATATTGTTCAGGGAGATAAAAAAATTAATGAAAAGAATTTCAAGTTTCTGAAAGTGCCGATTTCTACAAAAGTTGTCCGTACAAATTCCTTAAATGGGGAAGTTTTAAATTATTCCACAAGTTTTTGACAGAAAAATTGTACCTTTTTTTGAATGAAGAGATTGCCAGAAAGTCGATATATGAATATTTGGAAAAGGATTTGAAACTAAAGATTGGATACTCTCGAAGAGATATTAATTTCAGAAAGATCACTCCCAGAAGAACAAAAAAATATCTCAAATTAAAAAGATATAAATATGGTTGTTGTCATTGAAACTCATGCCTATTTGTCAAACGGCACATTATTTCAATATGAAACTATTATTCATCATCCTGAAAAAAATTTACTTTCACTGCTATTGCCAAAAGATAATTTTTTATACAAAAATAGAGGTTATATCATTTTTGAAATAACCTCTTTTTTTATTTTTCTATTATTTTGAAAAATTTTTTCAAATGCTTTAACAAATCAATCGTATAAATATTAAAAAAATAAATTTATATAAAAGAAAGAACTTTCGTAAGTCTTATAATTTTATACTTAAAATTTTTTAACTTTTGAAAATTCTTTCTTAAATTTTTTATAAAATTTAATTTCAATTATTTATTATTTATCAAATTTTATTTTTTTACCCTTTTTTTCATCATGTCTTCAATTCTTTCTCTTACTTGAGGTACTGACAATCCGATGATTACTTGAATAGCTGTTCCTTTTCTAACTACACCATGAGCTCCTGCTGCCTTTAAATGCTGCATCTGGTAATAATTTACTTGCATCTTTTTACACTTACTCTAAGTCTAGTTGCACAGTTATTAAGTTCTTCAATATTTTTCTCTTCCACCTAATGCTTCAAGAATGATTGCACCTTTTTGAGCATATTCATCTCCACCAGCTGCGGCTGCTGCACTGTGTGCTCCACCTTCACCGTGTTTAGCTCTATAGTCAGCTTTTTGTATAAAGTTTCATTTCTTCATCATCATCTTCTCTACCTGGGTTTTTAAATCCATTTTTAAAATTAAGAATCTGAATAATACGAAAGTAAATACATGTGAAAGATTAATCCAATTACAATTTGAGTAATTACTGTTTCCACTGTGGTTTTTAAACATTGGAATCCAGTTTAAGAACATAAAGTCTAAGAATCCTCCTCAAAGTTTCCTACAACTCCGAACATATACATCAATGTTGACATTGTTGCAGCTAATACTGCGTGTAATCCAAATAATACTGGTGCTATAAATAAGAATGTAAATTCAAGTGGTTCTGTAATTCCTGAAACTATTGCAGTTAATAAAACTAGTAATAACAATCCTGCTACTTTTTTTCTTGTTTTTCAGGTTTAGCAGTTGAGTACATTGCAAGTGCGATACCTACTGAACCAAAAGATTTTTTTGAGTTACCGTGTAATGCAAATCCACCTTGTGGGAACATTTCTTTTAAAGGTTTTTGTAGATTGAGCAAATTGACTTATATGTTGAACCCAATAAGTTTGAATTCCATCTGGAACTGCTGCTGGTCCGAAATATAAATGGTGTATATACAAAGTGATGCAATCCTGTTGGAATCAATGCTCTTTCAAGGAATGTATAAATCCATACTCCAATTGGTCCTGAAACTTTTAATAATTGTTGTAAGTTATTAATTCCAATTTGAACTTTTTGGCCAACAAAGTGCAGTTATGAAAGCACATGGAAGCATTACTAAGAAACCAATAATATAAACAAATACTGTTCCTTGGAATACTCCTAAAAAGTCTGGTAACTTTTTATCAAAATATTTATTATGTAAAATAAACTACTATTGCAGAAATTATAATTGCACCAAATAAGTTTTGTATCAAGTGTTTTTTTACTCCAGCAATTATTGCAAGTCCACTTGTTCCTCCAGCTTCTTGACTCATGTCAACACCAAAGAAACTCCATTGTGTAAGCATTGCTGCTACAAGATAATTATAAGTTGTATATAAAGCAAAAGCTTCAAGACATGCTCTTGCATTTGTTTTTAGTTGCAAGGCTGATTGGTAATCCGATTGCGAACAATAACGGCATTTGTCTAAATACTGTCCAACCACCTTCACTTATTACAAACCAGAATTTATACCAGTTTGTCCCTTCATTTTGCAATTGAACCCATTACTTGTGGATTCGTAAATAGTGATGCTATTCCTACGACTATCCCTGTGAATGCAAATAATAGAACTGGCGCCATCATTGCTCCACCAAATCGCTGAATTTTTTTCATCATGATTGAGTACCTCCTAAAAATTTATATATTTAATTTTATTTTTTTCCCTTATTTTTAAATATACCACACTTTTTTTGATTTGTCAATACATTTACGTATATCTTTTTTTCATTTTTCAAAAATAATCGCTACATAAAAAAAATAGCGATTATTACTGGCTTTTTATAAAGTTTTTATTTTATTGAATTTTTTTATATTTTTTTATCAAACTTATTATTATTTCATTTTAAATTTTTTTATAATAATCTAAATTTTTTTGTTTTTATTAGATTTTTGAATATGTATATTTTTTTACAAATAAATTAAAGTTCTATTTCTACTTCTACTCCAAAATGATCTGAAACAATTTTTTTATTTTCATTATTAAAAATAACTTTACTTTCTTTTTACTTTTTATTTCCTTGTTACTAAATATGTAGTCAATCCTTTTTTGAGATTTATCATTAGCCCATCCATCAATACTCTTTATCAACTGTTATTCCACTATCTTTTTTTCTCAGCTAAAAGTATATGTGTCAAACAATCCTTGAGATATGATATTTTTTTATAATCTTCAGAACTTCCAATGGCATCTGTATTAAAATCACCCATTAATATTTTTCAAATTATCATTTTTAGTTCTTGTTAAGATATTTTTGAATACTTTTTTCCCATATCTTCAGTTTCGCAGTTTGGAAGATTCATGTGGCAGCTGTAAAATTCAATTTCCTGTCCATTATAGTCAATTGTTATACTTACAATTCTTCTTGAAGAAATTGTTCTTACCGATTGAGCAAAAGTGCAGTAAAACTCATCTTCTTCTTTTTATTTTTATGTCTTGTAATTATTGCAACTCCTTCATTGTACTTTTCCATATCCAATATGTGAATTACTCCAATGATAATAATAATCTGTATCTGTATATTCCTGCAATTTTTTTCCAGAAGAACCCATCCATAATTTTTCCTGTCTTATGTCATCAAAAAAATTACAGGATTATTCATAAGCTGATTCACTTCCTGCATTGCTATCACATCATACTGCTTTTTCAGCAATAGCCTTTGCTAAAATGTCGATTTTTTTCCATTTGGTTTTTTCTAACCATGCATGTACATTTATTGTCAATATTTTTCATAATTACAACCTTTCCTTACAATTTTATTTATTTAATTTATTTTTTTAAAACTATTTTTATAAATATATTATACCACATTCATCCTTAAATTTCATTAATTTTTTTATTTCATTCAAATATTTAAATGACTAAAAATCCTTTATTTTTCAATATTTTTTTAACAATTTTTAAAAATTTACATTTACGTATATGTTGACAATTCAAATAAAAATATAGTATATTTAAAGTGAGAAATAAAAAAATTTAATTTTATTAATAATTTTAAGGAGGACATAAAAATGTTCGAAAAGAAGTTCAGGTATTTTTATTACATCCTACTTCACTTCCAGGGAAATATGGAATTGGAACTTTAGGAAAAGAAGCTTTTTGCATTCGTAGATTTTTGAAAAATCTAATCAAAAATTATGGCAAATATTCCCGTTAGAGACCGACAGGATATGGTGACTCTCCATACCAATCATTCTCTACTTTTGCTGGTAATCCATATCTTATTGATTTTTGATTTGCTAGTTGAAGAAAAATTTATTGTCACAATCTGACTTAGAAGGAATTTCATTTGGAGAAAATCCCTGAAAATGTTGATTATGGTGCTATTTACAATCAAAAAAATATCCTTTATTGAGAAAAAGCATACGAAAATTACAAAAACACTAAAGAAAATAAAGAAAGAGAAGAATTAAAACATTTATTTGAAGAATTTAAAGCTCATAACCAAAAGCTGGTTAAATGATTTTTGCAATGTACATCTCTTTAAAAAAATCATTTTAACGGATTACCTTGGAATGAATGGCCAGAAGATATTAAATCTAGACAGCCTGAAGCAATGGAAAAAAATATTATGAAACAGTTAAAGAAGAAGTTGAATATCAAAAATTTATTCAATTTTTATTCTTCAAACAATGGAATGCTGTAAAAAAATATGCTAATGAAAATGGTGTAAAAATAATTGGAGACATCCCTATTTTCGTAGCTGCTGACAGCTCTGACGCATGGGCAAATCCAGAAATTTTCCTATTTGATGAAGAAAGAAAACCAGTTAAAGTTGCAGGAGTTCCGCCTGATTATTTCAGTGCTACTGGACAACTTTTGGGGAAATCATTATACAACTGGGATAAATTAAAAGAATTAAACTACAAATGGTGGATTGACAGAGTTAAAGCCAACCTTTCCACTTGTGACATCATAAGAATTGACCACTTTAGAGGATTTGATGAATACTGGGCTGTTCCTTATGGAGATAAAACAGCTGAAAATGGTACTTGGTGTCCAGGACCTAGAATGGACTTATTTAACGCCATTAAAAATGAACTTGGAGAATTACCTATAATTGCTGAAGATTTAGGAACAATGACGCAAGGTGTTATTGATTTGAGAGAAGCAACTGGATTCCCTGGAATGAAAATTTTAGGATTTGCATTTGATTCTAAAGAAGAAAACGACTACTTGCCTCATACTTACACAAAAAACTGTGTAGTTTATACAGGAACTCACGATAATGACACATTAATCGGATGGTTCACAAAAGCCAATGAAGACGATAAGCAATTTGCAAGAGACTATTTAAATTCAAGATCTGATGATGAAATTCATTGGGATGCAATAAGAGCTGCATGGAGTTCTGTCGCAAAGCATGGCAATCGTTCCAATCCAAGATTTCTTAGGATTAGGGAAGTGAAGCTAGAATCAATACTCCTGGACTTGCTAGCGGAAACTGGCAATGGAGATTAAAAAGAAGCGTATTAACTGATGAACTAGCAGAAAGAATTGCTAAGTTGACAAAAAGTTTACTCAAGATAATTTTGAAAACTTTTTGAAATTATACACTTTATAATAAATAAAATGAGAGAATATACAAAATTTGTATTAGCTCTCTCATCTTTTTTCTCATATTTGACAATAATCAAAAACAACCTTATAAAAAGTTGTTTTTCACCCTTGTTTTTAATGGATACTCTACTTCTAACTTCTAACATAAATTTGAGATAGTATTCAAAGTTTCAATCCTTGTTTTAATGGATACTCTACTTTTAACTTCTTTTGATTAAGTGCTTCTTCTAATGTAAGAAAATGGTTTCAATCCTTGTTTTTAATGGATACTCTACTTTAACCTGAATTTATCAACGTTGTATCTGAAGAGTAAAAAGTTTCAATCCTTGTTTTAATGGATACTCTACTTCTAACCCCGTCCTTTTGAGAAAAATCCTTTATTTATTGGTGTTACAGAGATTTTTCAGATATTAAAATCACATTTTTGCTTAATTTTTATTATGCTGTAGCATTTTCCGTAACTCCTAATACTCATTTTTATTGACTTTGAGTGGATTTTTCTTCTCATTTTTCATTTTCTTATAGTGGTAGGAATTTTTCTACAGTCTTATTTTACCATATTTTCTGATTTTTCAAAATTTTAATTTTTGTATAAACATAAATAACATACTGTCTCCCATTTAAATAGTGAATTTATTATGAATTTTTTGTTAGCAGGGTTAGACCCTTACCTATAAATAAAATATAATAAGAGAAAAGAAACTATAATATTTCTTTGTATATCCATGTTTTGTCCATTTTACTTTAACTTTCCAAATAATTAAAAGATTTTTAATTTTCAATTAACTTTACTTAATTCCTTCAATTAACAAAATATGCCTTTCTCTAGCACCCTCTTTGCAAAATTTCAGGTGTATCATCACTTAGTACAGGAACTTTTTATTTGTAAAATTGTTTCACCCTGTGTCAACTCCCTGTGTCAACAAAATGAATTGTGCAACCACTTTCAGTTTCTTTTTGCTTCGATAACTGCTCTGTGAACATTCATTCCATACATTCCCTTTCCACCAAATTTTTGGAAGCAATGACGGATGGATATTTATAATTTTTTTCTTGACCATTTTTTTATAAATTCTGGCGATAAAATCGACAAATATCCTGCTAATACGATATAATCTGTTTTTTTCGTCATCATTTTTCAAGAACATTGCTAATTTCATCAGACAATTTTTTTCTTTTAATACTTTTCTGTCAAGCAAAAACATTTTTTTATGCCATGTTTTTTTCTGCTCTTTTCTAAGTCCATAGCACTCTCTATCTGCAATTACATAAGAAATTTCACAATTTAAGTTTCCTTGCTCAATGTTGTCAATAATTGACTGTAAGTTCGACCCTCCACCAGAAACTAAAACTGCTATTCTTTTTTTATTTTTTTATTAGACATTTTTTTCACTCTCTTTAAATTTATTTTTTTATCATCTTTATTTTTTTAATATAAATTAATTTTTTTCGTCACCTTTAACAATAGTTCCTAATTCATAGGCTTCTTCTCCATTTTCAGCTAAAAATATCAATAACTGTTTGAGCATCATTTTTTTATTTACGATAACAACAAATCCAACTCCCATGTTGAATGTTCCCCACATTTCTTCTTCTGGAACTCTTGAGAATGTTTCGTGTTTTAAACAATGGATGAACTTTTTACTTTCGCTTTTTTTCGATATTTGCACAAAGTCCATCTGGTATAGTTCTTGGAACATTTTTCAATAAAGTCCTCCACCTGTTATGTGAGCCATTCCGTTCACTTGTACTTTTTTTCCATAACTTTTTTTGAATTGGTTTTACATAAATTTTTTTGTTGGTGTCAATAAATGTTCTCCAATTGTTTTTTTCCATTGAATTCTTCGCTAAAAATCAGTAAATAATTTTTCTTAACAATGAGAACCCGTTACTGTGAGCTCCACTTGAAGGAATTGCAACAATTACATCTCCTTCTTGAACTTTACTTCCATTAACCATTTTTTCTTCTTCAACTACACCAACTGCAAATCCTGCAATGTCATATTCTCCATCTGCATAAAAATCCAGGCATTTCAGCAGTTTCTCCACCTACTAAAGCTGAATCTCCTTGAAGACAACCTTCTACAACACCTTTAATTATTTCAGAAGAAACATTTTGAGTCCAATTTTTCCACAAGCTAGGTAATCTAAGAAAAAAATAATGGTTGTGCTCCGTGACACAAAATATCATTTACACACATTGCAACACAGTCAATTCCAACTGTATCATATTTATTTGTTTCAAATGCAACTTTTAATTTTGTTCCAACTCCATCAGTTCCAGACACTAAAATTGGTTTTTTGTATTCTCCTAATTTGTATAAAGCTCCAAAACTTCCCAATTCATTCATAACATTTTTTTGTTGTAAGTTGCTTTTTACTCTTTCTTTTTATTTTTCTCAACACTTCTGTATCCTTCTTCTTTATCTACTCCTGAATCTTTATAAGAAATTGACATTCTTTATCCTCCTGTTTTTAAATTAAATCTCTATTTTTTTATTTTTACAAAGTTTGCGAAAATCTTCTGCATATTTTTGTAGGGAAAAAAATTCTGTAATTTCATATTCTGCAATTCCATTTATATTAAATGGATCTTCTGAAAATTATTTTTCTTAACTTCTTCCAAGTTTTTCTGCATTTAGCAAAATTACACCACCTGTTCTAGGATTTTTTTCTTCCTGAACAAATAAATTTTCCCATTTCATAATATTTTTTTCCAAAAAAATTTTTATATGTTCTTCTAAATATTTTTTTCAACTTCACTTACTGCTTTTTACATAATTTAAACTTACTATATACATTTTTTTCACCTTATTTTTTTCCAATTTTTTTCAAAGCCTCTTTTTTTGAATTGGTGTCAACGAAGCGTAAAATTCTTCCTCGTAATCTCCCAATCCAGCTGGATAATCTCCATTAAAACATTCCATGCAAAGTCCTGTATATGGTGCATCAAAAATTAAGTCCTATCGAATCAATTAATCCATCAATACTCAAGAAAAGCCAATGAATCTGCACCAATGTAGTCTCTCACTTCTTCAACAGTTTTATTTGCTGAAATCAATTCTGATGAATTTGACACATCAATTCCGTAAAAAATAGGAAATTTAAATTCTGGCGATGCAATTCTTACATGAACTTCTTTTGCTCCAGCTTCCTTCAATAACTGAACAATACGGCTTGAAGTAGTTCCACGAACTATTGAATCATCAATCATGACTACAACTTTGTCTTTTACAACACCTTTTTACAGCAGAAAGTTTCATTCTAACACCTTGTTCTCTAAGTTCCTGAGTTGGCTGAATAAATGTTCTTGCTACATATTGGTTTTTTTGATTAATCCCATTTCATAAGGTTTTCCGCTTTCTTCTGCATAACCACTCGCTGCCGATAGTGACGAATTTGGAACTCCAATTATGATATCTGCATTTTCAACAGGTGCTTCTTGTGCTAATCTTCTTCCGCATCTTTTACGAGCTGAATGTACATTTTATTCCTGAAATATCCGAATCAGGTCTTGCAAAATATACATATTCCATCGCCGCAATCGCAGTCGAAGTATCGTCAGTATATTTTTTTCAATTCTGTATCCCATCTTTATCAATGATTACAACTTCTCCAGATCTAATATTTCTAACAAATTCCGCTCCAACAATTTCCAACGCACAAGTTTCACTCGCCAAAAATATACGCTCCATTTTTTTGTTTTTCCCCAAAAATTAAAGGACGAAATTCAAAAGGGTCAACTGCACCGTACAATTCTGTCTGAGTTTGAACTAAGAAAGAAAAATCCACCTTTTACTTGTCTTAACGCATCTTTCAATTGGCTCAAAAAAATCTTTTTCTTTACTTCTTCTAATCAAATGAACCAACACTTCTGTATCTGATGTAGAATGAAAAAAATCGCACCGTGTTTTTTTCCAATTCTCTTTTTAATTTTTTTCGCATTAATCAAATTTCCGTTGTGTGCCAAAGCGATAGTTCCGTCAAAAAAATTGAAACAAGAATGGCTGAATATTACGACCACTGCTGCTTCCAGAAGTCGCATATCTAACATGCCCAATAGCGCAATTTCCCTTGCAAATCTGTTAAAATATCCTATCATCATTAAACACTTCTGACACAAGTCCAGGCCCACGATGACCATTTACACGAACTACCATCACTTACTACAATTCCCTGCCGCTTCCTGTCCTCTATGTTGTAAACTGTGCAAAGTCCATAATAAGTAAGCCTTGCGGCATTAGGATGTCCAAAAAAACTCCGAATACTCCGCATTCTTCATTCAAACTCTTAATCATTTTGTTAGTTTTCCTCCATTTTTTTATCATAAACTAGTTTCTAGCTTTATACTTTTATCAATATTTTTTTACCATAAAAATTACTTTTTTTAATTTATTTTACGACAAGGGGTTAATACCCCTTGCCGATTTAAAACTTATAAAAAAATTTTTATTTAGATATGAACCATAAATTGATTTTTAAAAATTTATTCTGCAATGCTTTTTTTCTAAACGTCTTAAAGAACTTCACGATAAGCACCCATTACATCTCCTAAATCTTGTCTAAATCTATCTTTATCCAATTTTTTTAAGTGTATCTTTATCCCAAAGTCTCATTGAATCTGGACTAATTTCATCTGCAAGTAAAAATATTTCCATCTTTATCTCTTCCAAACTCAATTTTATAATCCACTAAAAATCAAGTTCATTTTATCAAATAATGCAGACAACAAATCATTAATCAAGAAAGTTTGTTTTTTTAATTTCAGCCAATTCTTCTTCAGTAAGCAATTCCAATGCCAAAGCGTGATCATCATTCAATAATGGATCTCCTAAATCATCATTTTTGTAAGACAATTCAAAAAGTAGGTCTTTTTAAAGATTTTTTTCCTTCTTCAGCCGCATATCTTTTTTTACGAAAACTTCCAGTTGCTCTATTTCTAATAATTACTTCCAAAGGCACAATTTCCACTTTTTTTACAAAGTTGTTCTCTTTCATTCAAAGTTTTAATCCAGTGAGTTTTTACACCGTGTTTAATCAAATATCCATAAAGTAATGTAGAAATTTTTATTATTCAAAAATTCCTTTATCTTCCAATTGATCTTTTTTTACTCCATTAAATGCAGTCGCATCATCTTTAAAAATACATAATTATTTCATCCGCATTATCTGTTGCAAAAATTGATTTTTGCTTTTTCCTTCATAAATTTGTTCTCTTTTTTTCCATTTTTTTATTTCCTCCATTTTTTTATTTTTTTAAATCATATTAAATAAATATTATATTGTTCAATAACTTGATTTTTTTATTTCCACAAGGGGTCAATACCCTTGCTTCAAAATATTTTTTTATTCATAAATACATATAACTTCCAAATAAGTCTATTACAAATTATAATTCAACTTTTTTTCATTATCAGCAATAAATTTAGCTTTCATTTCTTTTTCTAAATGTAACCAATTTTTTTCTCTAATTTCAGGATATTTTTATTGCAAGAATTTGCACTGCCAACATTCCTGAATTGTATGAATTATTAATTCCAACAGTTGCTACTGGAATAGATTTTTGGCATTTGAACGATCGAATAAAAGTGCATCCAATCCTTCAAGTGCTCCATTTAAAGGTACTCCAACTACTGGTAGTATTGTTTTTTTGAAGCAATAACTCCAGGTAAATGTGCCGCAAGTCCAGCTCCAGCAATAATCACTTCTGCACCTCTTTTTTCAACATCAGCCAAAACTTCTTCCAATTTTTCAGGAACTCTGTGAGCCGACAATACATAAGCCTCAAACTCAATCCCAAATTCTCTCAAACAATTTGCTGCACCTCTCATTTTGTCAGTATCTGACTGACTTCCAAAAAAAATATTGCTACTTTCATTTTCTAATTTCTCCTTTTCCTTATTTAAAGAATTTAATTCCATTTCTAAAGATATTTTTGTTCTTTATTTCCATAAATATTTTTTTGTAAACATTTTTTTACCTTTTTCTTTCAGAATGTCCCATTTTTACCAAAGATTCTACCATTATATGCCAACATTCCTTCAATCGCATAATACGAACCATTTGGATTAAATTGTGAATCCATTGTCGAATTTCCATCCAAATCAACATATTTAGTTGCAATTTGATTATTTTTTTAAATAATTTCTTGTATTCTTCTTCTGTAATAACAATTCTTCCTTCTCCGTGAGAAATCGCTATTGAATGAATATCTCCTTCTTTCATATTAGCTAACCAAGGTGAATTATTTGTAATAATTTTTGTTTGCACAATTTTTGACATATGTTTGTCAATTGTATTAAATGTCAATGTTGGCGAATTTTCATTTAATTCACGAATTTCTCCATAAGGTAACAATCCTGATTTAATCAACGCTTGGAATCCATTACAAATTCCTAAAATTAATCCATCCCTCTTCAATAGATTTTCCACTGCTTCTTTAACTTTTTTATTTTTCAATACAGCAACCATAAATTTAGCCGATCCATCTGGTTCATCTCCCGCACTAAATCCTCCAGGCAACATCAATATTTGCGAATTATTAATTTCTTTTAACAAAATTATCAATTGAACTTAAAAATATTGCTATGTGACAAGTTATTAAATACACCAATTTTTGCAAGTCCACCTTCTCTATTAAATGCTCTTTCCAAGTCATATTCTGAGTTTGTTCCAGGGAATACTGGAATAAATACTCTTGGTTTCGCATAAGCATTTGAAATATTGCTAATTATATTTTCATGCTCAATTTTTTCAAGTTTCTCATATTCAACACCTTTACAATGTGCAATTCTATGTTCTTCTGCCACTTCTTTTTTTAGTTGGGAACACTTTTTTTCAAGCGGTTTTTTTCCCACTCAGCAATCAATTCATCTAAATTCATCACTGTATCATTATTTATAACAATTTTTTTGCTTCTTCGGTAACTTTTTCCTAACAATGTAGCATTTTTTTATAATCAATTTTTTTCAGGAGTTTCAATTATAAATGCTCCATAATTAACTTTAAACCATTCATTTTCCGCATTTTTCAGCAAAGTTTACATTCACACCTAATTTATTACCAAATGTCATTTTTTTGCTATACTTTCAGCAATTCCACCGTTTTTTTAACAGCTACTGATGCAACAATTTTTCTTATCTTTAATATTTTTTTCGATGAAATCAAAGTTTTTCTTTTCAATTCTTTCAAGTCTGGCAAGTCATTTTCATCTAATTTAGTCGTAATCAAGTAAATATTATCTCCTGCTTTTTTTAAATTCACTCGAAAACAACATCTTCAGCATTTACAACACTTACAGCAAACGAAACTAATGTTGGCGGAACTGAAATATCATTAAATGTTCCACTCATCGAATCTTTTCCACCAATTGAAGGCAATCCAAATTCTTTTTGAATATGAAATGCTCCCAATAATGCTGATAATGGTCTTCCCCATTTTTTAGCATCATTTCCTAATCTTTCAAAATATTCTTGGAATGTAAATCTTACATTTTTATAATTTCCTCCAGCTGCCACAACTTTAGCCAAAGATTCAATTACCGCATAAGCTCCTCCGTGGAATGGAATTTGTTTTGCAATGTAAGGATTGTATCCGTATCCAACCATTGACGCAACATCTGTTTCAGCATTTATCACTGACACTTTTTGTACAGAAACTTCAGCTGGTGTCAATTGATATTTACCACCAAACGGCATTAATACTGTACTTGCTCCAATTGTCGAATCAAAAGTTTCAACTAATCCTCTTTGAGAAGTTACATTCAAATCTTTCAAGTTATTAACAAATTTTTCTTTAAATGTATTTCCAGCAATTTCTCTATCCAACACCAATTTATTAGAATTTTTCAATTTCAATATTGATATTTGAAGATGCTCCGTTTGTATTCAAGAAATCTCTTGAAATATCAACGATTGTTTCTCCATTGTAAGTCATAACTAATCTGTTAGAATCATTAATTTCAGCAACTTTGTAAGCCTCTAAGTTTTTCTTCAGTCGCATATTCAACGAATTTATCTAAATCTTCTTTTCTAATTACAACAGCCATTCTTTCTTGTGATTCAGAAATCGCCAATTCAGTTCCAGTAAGTCCAATATATTTAACTCTAATTTCATTCAAGTCAATTACCAATCCGTCCGCAAGTTCTCCAATCGCAACTGAAACTCCTCCAGCACCAAAAGTCATTACATTTTTTTAATCAATGTCGTAACATTTTTTTATTTCTAAATAATCTTTGGATTTTTTTCTTTTCAGTAACTGCATTCCCTTTTTTTGAACTTCAGCACTTGATTTTTCTGATGATTCTGTAGTATGTTCTTTAGATGAACCAGTAGCTCCACCAATTCCGTCTCTTCCTGTTCTTCCACCTAAAAGTACTATGATATCTCCCGCTTCAGGTTTTTCACGAATAATATTTTCAGCTGGTGCAGCTCCTACAACAAGTCCTAATTCCATTCTTTTCGCTTTATAACCTTCATCATAAATTTCATTTACATGAGTTGTCGCAAGTCCAATTTGGTTTCCATAAGATGAAAATCCATGTGCAGCAGTTTTTGTAATAACTTTTTGAGGTAATTTACCTTTTATCGTATCTTCAATTCTTTCAGTCGGATCTCCAGCTCCACTTATTCTAACCGCTTGATAAATAAAAGTTCTTCCTGATAATGGATCTCTAATTGCTCCACCTATACAAGTAGCCGCTCCTCCAAATGGCTCAATTTCTGTAGGGTGATTATGTGTTTCATTTTTAAATTGTAAAATCCATTTTTCTTCAGTTACTTCTGCTTTTCCGTCTTCATTTATTCTTTCCACAGGAACATCAATGTAAATCGAACAAGCATTAATTTCATCAGAAACTTCTAAATCTGGAAGTGATCCATTTTTTCTTTGTTCTTTTCCAAAAACAGTTGCCAAATCCATTAAAGTCATTGGTCTTTTGGCTTCTCTTTCTTCATAAACATATTTTCTACTTTCAACATATTCATTTATTGCTTTATTAAATAAATCTCTATAAACTTCATTCTCAACTTTTATATCATCAATAATTGTTTCAAAAGTAGTATGTCTACAGTGATCAGACCAGTAAGTGTCAAGTACTCTTATTTCAGTTTCTGTCGGATCTCTTTTTTTCTTCATTTTTTTAAAATATTCTTGAATGAATAGCAAGTCTTTTGCAGTCATTGCTAATTCTAAATCATTTCTCATTTTTAATAATTTCTTCTTCGGTTTTTTTGAGTAAATCCATCATAAACAATGACTTTATCTTTATTTTGCAGTTTCTACATTTTCAGATAAAATATCTAGATTTTTTCTCTTGCTTCTACATCGTTTATATAATATTTTTTTAACTTTTTCTAATTCTTCAGAAGAAATTTTTCCGTATAAAATTATTAATTTCCCACTTTTTTTACATTAATATTGTTGTCCTTGTCAATTAATAAATTCACACATTGAATTGCAGAATCTGCTCTTTGGTCATATTGACCTGGCAAAAACTCAACAGAGAAATACACATTTTTCTTTGCCTTTTTTTCTTCTGCATCAAACACATCTTCCAATGATTTATACACATTATCCACATTTACTTCAGAAAATACAGTTTTTTTCTAGTTTTTTTCTAAATCACTTTCACTTAAATTGAATATGTCATAAATATTTAAAACCCTTATTCCTTCAAGTGAACTTAACTTAATATTTTTCTTGCAAGTCACTCATTAAATTTTTGAGTTTCTACTCTAAAATCTTCTTTCTTTTCAACAAAGATTCTATAGTTCATTTTCTTCCTCCTGATTTTTTTAATATTGTAAATTAATTTTTGATAAAAAAATAATCTAAAAATAACAATATTTTTAATTTTTTTAACACAATTAAAATAAAAAAAATCTAAGCACAAAAAAATTAAGCACTTAGATTTATATCTATTATATTGATTATTATTTTTTTGAAAATCTTTAATTCTTTGGATTAAATTGTTAATCGTATAAGACAAAGTAGACAAGCTCCAATTTGCTCATCATTAAAGGTAAATGCAACAACTAATTTTTTTAACTGTCATTGATTTTTTTCATGATTTTTTTCCCTCCAAATAAAAAAATTTAATTTAATGTTTTCCTATAATGCAATAATAACTTTTCAATTTTTCATCTATTTCAATCAAATTTGAAAAATTTTTAAATTTTTAAAAATTCAATCTCAATACATAAATATTGAAAAAAACATTTAATTTTATTTCAAACATAAAAAAATAATATTTTTAACACTTTTGGAATAAATTAAATTTTTTTACTTGCACTTATAGTTAGCAATTTTAGGTTGCTTGTAGAAACTCTCTGCCTTATCCAAAGAATATATAAGTTTAAGTCTGTCATTTAATTAATTTAAGTAAACTAAATAACATGAAGTATCTTTCTAGCTATAAAAAGTATAACAAACTTTTTCATATTTTTTTCAATAGAAAATGAAAAGTTTTTTTCGTAGTTTTTCAAAATACAACTATAAAAAAACTCAATTTTTTTATAAAAAAACTATCTCATTACGAGATAGCTTCTTGTGCTCTATTAACTCTAACACCATATCTGAAATTTTTACTCCAGTAAACATTTTCCAATGTAGAAATTACAACTCCTTTTGATGTTGAAGCGTTTAAAAATAACGAATTTCCTAAATAAACAGCTGTATGATTTCCACCACCATCTGGTTTGAAATAAACAATATCTCCTGGTTTTAAGTTTTGTCTGCTTACTTGTGTCCCAACTTTTATTTGACTTACCGTATTTCTTGGCAATTCATAATCGAAAGCCTCTCTATACACTCTTCTTGTGAAAGCCGAACAATCTATTCCATCTGCAGAATCTCCACCAAAAGCATACTTAGTCCCTTTCCAGTGTCTATAAGACTTTATTAATCTATTTTGAATAGCAACTTGTTTCTTTTGAGATGAATTTCCTCTACTCAAAATCATTTCTTGTTCATTTTTAATTTCTGATAATTTTTTTATAACTAAATCTGAATTAGGCATTGTTTTTATCAACCAATCTTGAAATATCCATAACTCTTTCATTAGCAATATCTTCTTCTACTTCTCTTCTAACATTATTAATATCTTCAATTCTTCTGTTAGGATTTTTCACCCAAGTCTATTTCCATAACTTCTGATTTACCTCTTTTTTTAAATGTGAAGTTTTTGTCATGTCTACTTTTATTATGATGATCATTATCACCATTACTAAGTGAATTTGCTGCCTCATCATTTGATGTATTTGATTTATTATTTGTTTGTACCCCCGTACAACCAATTGCGAATAGCATACAAAAATGTCGTAAAAAAACTGTTTTTCTTTGCCAATTTCTTCTCTCCCTTCTCCAATATTATGTCTCTATTATTAAATTCACAGGCCCGTCACTTTCAGAAATAATTCTCATATATTGCTGAAATTGACCCGTTTGATAATTTATTCCCTTTTCAGATAATTTTAAAAGAAACATATTATAAACTTCTTTTGCTTTTTCAGCAGGTGCTGAATTAGTGTAGCTAGGTCTTCTCCCTTTTTTTCGTATTTCCATATATTGTAAAATTACTCACTACCAAAAGTTCTCCATTAATATCTTCCAACGACAAATTTAACTTTCCATTTTCGTCATCAAAAAAATACGTAAATGGATTAATTTATCGATGCAATACTCAATTTCTTTTAAACCGTCTTCATGAGTAATCCCAATATAAGCAACTATTCCTTTTTTTATTTCTGACATAAATTTATCATTAACAAACATTTTTTTGCTGAATTTACTCTTTGTAGTATTATTTTCATATTAAATTCCTTTATTTTTTTATATAAAACGGTCTAGCTATAATTTTTTTCTTTCTTCACCAATTGTAGTCGGTAAACCATGTCCAGGATAAACTTTTTATATCCTCATCCATTTTCAATAATTTTTCTTAAAGATTTCCAAAAGAAACATTTCACTACTAGTTGGTAAATCTGTTCGACCATATGTCCCTCTAAACATTGTATCTCCAGAAATTAAGATTTTTTCATCACTATCAAAATAACAAATATCTCCGATACTATGTCCAGGCGTTTCTATTATTTCAAAATTAAAAACTTTGTCGCCTTCTTTTTATCTTAATAACTTCTGCATCATCTGACAATACGAATTTTTGTCCTATCCATACAGAAAGTGACAATTCTGGATCATACAAAAAATCATACCCTCTCTCACTTACATAAATTGGAACTTTTTTATATTCCAGCATTTGTGGTATTCCAATAATATGATCAAAAATGACCATGTGTCAACAAAATCGCTTTCAAATTTAATTTCTTTTTCTTTCAAATATTCAATTAAATTTGTCATATCATTCCCACCAGGATCTACAACATAAGTATCATCATTAACAGTTATCACATAACTGTTACTTTGAACTTCAGGATTTACAAAAGTTTTTAATCTCCATTTTTTTCTCCTTTCTCTTCGATTATTTCTATAAATTGTATTTTTTTATTTACTAGATATTTCTCGATCTTTAACTTGCTTGTTAATATGAATATCCATTTGTGGATACGGTATTTCTATATTTTTCTGCATCAAATCGAATTTTTTTATCTCTTCATTTTAATTTCAATTTCAAATTAAAAATAATTCTCACTTTTTGTATAAACAAAAAAATATTAAAATTAACTGATGATTCTCCTAATTCTACAACTCCTATAGTTGGTTCTGGAACTGGTAAAAATATAGTGTTCTTTCTCATTATTTCCTTCAACTGATCTCTGATCTTTTTCGAAAAATATTTTTCTTTAACAATATCATTTTAAAAACTTCTTTTACTTTTTTTAATATCGCTATTATACGAAACTCCAATAATCATATCAAGTCTTCTAACTTTTTCATTAGTCATATTTCTAAGCTCTGTATTCGTAATAATCCCATTTGGAATAATCACAAGCTCATTTTGAGGGGTTTTCATCTTAGTATAAAACATTTCTATACTCTTAACCTCTCCCACATATTTATTATACTCAATCATATCTCCAACTTTAAACGGCTTAAAAGTCAATATTATCAGTCCACCACCAAAATTTCCAATAGTTTCTTTAAACGCAATACCTAAAACAATTCCAGCTGCACTGAAAAACGTTGTTATTGAAGACGTATTTATACCAAGTATATCAATCAAAACATAAGTTAATACAATGTAATACAATATTGAATAAAGTGACATTAGAAAAGAAGCAACACTTTTATCAATTCGTGATTTATCCAGTATAACCTTTATTACCTTATCTATATGTTTTTTTAACATATTTTTGCAATTTTAAAAAAATTACAATCATTATTACGATTTTTAAACGCATTCTCTTTTTAAAAAAACGAGATAAATTTTTCCCATTCTAAAAAAACTCTTTAAATCCCTTCAAATTTTACTCCTTTTATTTTTTTATAAATTTTCCAACTCTTCTAAATTGTACGGTGTTTCTTGATATACATAATGATTTATCCAGTTTACAAATAAAAGATTTGCATGTGCTTTCCAATTAAAAAAATAGGCTTTTTTAGTAGGATCATTTTCTGGATAATAGTTGAATGGTACATCTATTTTTTTATTTTTGACTTACATCTCTTTCATATTCCTTTGCTAGAGTAAATCGATCATATTCTAAATGTCCTGTTAAGAAAATTTTTTTCTTTTATCTTTACTTCTAATGATACTAACTCCCGCTTCATCTGATTTAGCCAAAATTTCCAATTCAGGCTCCTTCAAAATATCACTTTCTTCTATCTTAGTATGTCTTGAGTGTGGCATATTAAAAATTTCATCAAACCCTCTAAACAATTCATTGTTCTCATATCTTTCTTCTAATTTAATAGGAAAAATTCCAAAAATTTTCTTATTCAACTGATATTTTTTTGATTCCGTAATGATAATAAAGTCCCGCTTGTGCTCCCCAACAAATGTGTAACACAGAAAACACATGCTTTTTGCTCCATTCCATAATTTTCATTATTTCTTCCCAATAAATAACGTCTTCAAAATCAAGTGTTTCAATCGGTGCTCCTGTAATAATCATTCCATCAAATCTTTCATCTTTTATATCATCAAAAGTTTTTATAAAAAGTTTCCATATGTTCTTCTGAAACATTTTTTTGATTTATAACTATCCATTTTTTTAATAATGTTACTTCGATTTGTAATGGCGTATTGCTTATCAATCTCAACAATTGAGTTTCCGTCTCAATTTTTGTCGGCATCAAGTTTACAATAACAAATTTCAAAGGACGAATATCTTGAGATAATGCTCTACTTTCTTTCATTACGAAAAATATTCTCCTTAGCTAAAAATATCTACAGTCAGCAAGTTATTTGGTATTTTTTTATAGGCATTTCATATTCTCCTTTCTTTGTTAAAAACTTATCCATAATATAATACCATAAAACTTTTACTTTTTTTCCAATATTTTTTTATAAAAAAATTTATAAAATATTTTGGTATATTTTCAAATAAAGTTTAACAAAAAAAGCAAAAAAATAATATAAAAAAATATTTTTTTATACTCGTAATTTTTTTATACCAAACAAATAAAAACTGCTTCATAAGATTAATTTTTCTAAACTTACAAAGCAGTTTTTTTATCTGTTTATAATCCAATCATAATTATATGGTTATTCAGCTTAAAAATGCTGGTATTAAGTTTTTTTCTCAGCAATATATTGTTTTTACTTTTTTTCAGAGCTTCTTAATGCTTTCATTAATTTTTTTGTATTCTAGGGTCATTTTTCATTACCTTTTAATACAGTAACAACATTTGCATATGGTGAATCTTTATCTTCAACTAAAATCGCATCTTTTTTTCAATGTCAATTTAGCATCTAATGCAAAGTTATTATTTATAATAGCTGCTGCCACTTCACCTAATCTTGGTGCAATTTGTTCTGCTGATAATTCTACAAATTTAATATTTTTTTAGGGTTTGATACGATATCTTTTTGTTGTTGCTGTTAAGTTTTTTATTATCTTTCAATTTAATAACTCCTGCTTTATCCAATAAAATTAATGCTCTTGCACCATTTGTTGGATCATTTGGAATTAAAATAGTATCTCCTGATTTTTAATTCATTAACATTTTTAATTTTTTTAGAATAAACTGCTATTGGTTCAATATGAACTGTTCCAACTGACACTAAATCTAAATGTTTTTTTCTTTTAGCAAAATTTTTCCATATAAGGTATGTGTTGGAAAGAAAGTTTGCATCAATACTTTTATCTCCAACTGCTATATTTGGTTGAATGTAGTCTGTAAATTCAACGATTTCCAAATCTACTCCTTCTTTTTTTCAAATCATCTTTTACCAATTTCAAAAATTTCTGCATGTGGAACTGGTGATGCTCCAACTTTTTAATTTTTTTGTAATTTTGCTCCTGAATCTGCTTTTTGCTGAGGCGTTATTATCTGTTTTAGCTCCACAAGATACTAAAAAGAATAACGCTGCTGTTAATCCTAATAATAGTTTTTTTCATATTTTTCCTCCTAAATTTAATTATTATTTTTTTATGTTTTTAATTATATCGAATATTTTTTTAATTTTTCATTATATTTTTGGTTATAAAAAAATATTTTTATATATAAATTATTTTCTCAAAAATATAATCAAATGTTATTTATAAAAAAAATAACAATTTTTCAACTGTATTTTACTACATTTTTATATGAAATCATTTTAAAATGTAGGTATTATTACATCTTTATATTTTTTTCTTGTATAAATTTTTTTCACTTTTTTTCACTTTGCAACGCTTTTATACAATTTTTTTGTACTCTTGGATCCTTTTTCATTACCTTTTTAATACTGCTTAGCACATTTGCATATGGTGAATCTTTATCTTCATTTAAAAATTCCATTTTGTTTTTGGATTTAATCCAGCATCTAACGCAAAAGCTACTATTTATAAATGCTGCATCTACTTCTTTATATCTTGGTGCAATTTGATCAGCTGACATTTCCACAAATTTTTAAATTTTTCTTATTTTTCAACAATATCAGTTAATTTAGTACCAAAATCCTTATTATTTTTTTAACTTTTTATAATTCCTTTTTTTATCCATAATTAATAGTGCTCTAGCTAAATTTGTAGGATCATTTGGAACAATTATTGTAGCTCCATTTTTTTCAATTCATCTACACTTTTAACTTTATCTGAATACATAGATAATGTTGGCAAATATAAAGGTCCTACTGCTGTCATCTCAAACCCATTTTTCTTTCCAAAATTTTCCATGTAAGGTTTGTGTTGGAATAAATTTGCATCAACACTTTTATCTTGCAATGCTTTATCAGGTTGAACATAGTCATTAAATTCAACAATTTCCATGTCCACTCCTTCTTTTTAACAAATCATCTTTTACTAATTTTAATAATTCACCAGCTGGAATCGGTGTTGCTGCCACTTTTAATTTCTCAACTTTACCATTTTTTCCTGCTTCAGCTGATTTATTATCAGTTTTACCACAAGACAGTAAACATAATGATACTGCCAATCCTAATAACAATTTTTTCATTTTTGTACCTCCTCTAAATTTTATGCTCTTGTTCTCTTATTTGTTATTGTTTTTACTAATAAATCTCCAATAAATTGAACAATTTGAACTAGTATGATTATTACTATTGTCGCCTGCCACATTATTTCAGGATTTGATCTTTGATATCCATCAATTACTGCTGAATTTCCAAGACCTCCTCCTCCAATAGCTCCTGCCATTGCTGAATAACCAATCAAGCTAATAATAGTCAATGTCAACCCATGAATTAATGACGGCAATGCTTCTGGAAGCATCACTTTAAATATCATTTGACCTGTTGTCGCTCCCATTGATTTAGAAGCTTCTATTAATCCTGGATTAACTTCTTTTAATGCACCTTCAATTATTCTTGCTACAAATGGTGCAGCTCCCTAGTGAAAGTGGTATAATAAACGCTATACTTCCATAAGATTGTCCAACAACTTTTCTAGATAACGGAATCAATAAAACCATTAAAATTACAAATGGAATCGATCTTGTAATATTTACTAAAATCACATCTAATATTTTGTGCAATGTTTTATTTGGTTTAATCCCTTTAGCTTCCGACGTAACTAGCAATATCCCAATCGGCAACCCAATTATCAATGAAACTACTGTTGCAATTAATACCATGTAAACCGTTTCCCACAAAGGAATCAGCATATTCTCAAAATGTAAAAACTTTATCCAATCAAATCTCATATTATAAAACCTCCAATTCTACTTTATTTTCTTTTTAACCATGCTAAAAATTTCTTCCCCTATTTCTTTATTTGTCATAATCTCAATCAATAAATTTCCAACTATAATATTGCTTACTTTATCAATAAATCCACCTAAAATATTTATTTCAACATCAAATTTCTTAATAATCTCTGTCACAAACGCTCTATTAACTTGGTCCTCTGTCAATTTCAATTTTAATGCCAATGTTTCAGTATTTTTACTTCTCTTAAGAAGCTCTTCATCACTTCTAAACTCATCATGTGGGATATTCGCAACAAATTCTTTTGCTAAATCTGATTTAGGATTCAAGAATATTTCTTTTTGTTTCTCCCTCTTCAATAATTTTTTTCCTTCAGACATTATTGTAGCCTTATTACATACTTTTTCTAATAACTTCCATTTGATGTGTAATCAAAATAATCGTTATCCCAAATTTTTTGTTAATATCTTTCAATAATTCCAAAATCGAATTTGTAGTTCTCGGATCTAGCGCACTTGTTGCCTCATCTGACAAAAGAATTTGAGGATTATTTGCCAATGCTCTAGCTATTGCCACTCTCTGTTTTTGCCCTCCTGACAACTGTTCTGGATAACTATTTTTCTTATCTAAAAGTCCTACTATTTCCAATAATTCATCAACTCTTTTAGCAATATCCTTTTTCTTCCACCCAGAGATTTCCAAAGGAAACGCAACATTTCCAGCAACATCTCTTGAATTTAACAAATTAAAATGCTGGAAGATCATTCCAGTTTTCTTTCTGTACTGTCTCAATTGAACTGGCTTAAATTCCAAAAATATTTTTTTATTTTCAAATGTTTTTTTCAGTTATATTTTTCATTCTCTTTATTTTTTTCTTATTCTTATTTTTTTAGGAACTATTTGATGTCTTACAAAAAAATCTCTCCAGATGTAGGCTCTTCCAATCTATTCAATAACCTAACCAAAGTCGATTTTCCCAGCTCCACTAAGCCCCATAATACCGTAAATATCACCTTTATCTATCTCTAAATTAATATTATCTACAGCAACTACTTCTCTATCAGTTCCTATATTATATCTTTTATTCAAATTTTTTTATAGTAATTAATTTTTTTCACTCATTTTTCCACCTACTACTCTCAAATTATTTTTTTATTATTTTTTTGAATATTTCAAAAAAATTTTTAATATCTATTATCATTTAATTTAATTTTTCTAATTTTTAAACATACCAGATTTGTTCGATAACCAAACAACTAAAAACACAATTTTTTTATTTCTAGTATTTTTTTAATTACCGAACAAATTCTACCTTAATAAATTGTATTTAAAAACTCTTTTCACCCTTTGTGAATCAGGATTTTCAAATATTTTTTTTGAATCCCCCTTTTCTAAAATTTCCCCTTTTTCCAATACTACCACTTTATCTGATATTTCTTTTACAAAATTCATTTCGTGACTGACTATTAACATTGTTATCTTATCATTCTTTAATTTTTCTTATTATATCTAGAACTTCTTTTACTAATTCAGGATCCAACGCCGAAGTTGGCTCATCAAACAACAAAATATCTGGTCGAAGCGACAGCGCTCTAGCTATTGCCACTCTTTGTTTCTGCCCTCCTGATAATTCGCTCGGAAAATTATCAATTTTATCAATCAATCCTACAACTTCCAAAGTTTCTTCAGCAATTTTATTCGCTTCCTTTTTATCCAACTTTTTAACTAATTCCAAAGTCTTAACTATATTATTTCTCACTGACATATGCGGAAATAAATTAAATGTTTGAAAAACCATTCCTGTTTTTTTAGTAACATTTCTTTTTTTATTTTTCTTATCTTTTTAAGTTATTTCCTTCAATTAAGATATCACCACTTGTAATTGTTTCTAAATCAATTATACTTCTTAGTATCGTAGATTTTTCCACTTCCAGAAGGCCCTATCAATGAAACAACCTCTCCTTTTTTTATTTCTAGATTAATATTATCAAGAACTACATTTTTTTCCAAATTGTTTTTTTAAATTTTTTTACTTCTATTATTTTTCATTGATTTCTCCTAAAGTCTTACTTTATTTCTTTTTTTCTAAATTTTTTTAAAGATTCTATCTATACAAAAGCTTAATATTAAATATATAATAATTGCACAAACATATGGTTTTACATTGTAATATGTATTCGCCAATTCCTTTGTTCTCTTCATAACTTCCGTAACTGCCAAAACATATACTAACGATGTATCTTTTATCAAACTGATTGCTTCATTTCCTAAAGTCGGCAACACACGTCTAATTGCTTGTGGTAAAAATAATATAAAATGTTTTTTGCCAATAACTATATCCCAACACTTTTGCAGCTTCATGCTGACCTTTATCAATACTCTCAAATCCACCTCGAATAATTTCAACCAAATATGCTGTATAATTTATTACAAATGTAATTGTAGCAGCAACATATGGTTCTAGCGTAATTTTATATCCAGCAATCGGTACAAACGGCAACCCATAATAGATAATAAATAACTGCAACATCAACGGTGTTCCTCTAAAAAAACCCAAGTATAAATTGACACTAACACTTGAATAATTTTATTTTTTTCCCTGTATAAGCTAATGCTCCTAAAATCCCTAACGGTACTGAAAAATAACACTGTTAAAAATATATAAAAACAATTATATTTGGTAATGTTTTTTTAATAATTCTATAAATATTTGATACGATGACATATTTTTTTAATTTCCTTCCTACTATCCTTCTATTTTTACTTTATTTCTAATAAATTTTTCAATTATTTATTATTTAAACCATTTTTGAAGATATTTTTATTATATTCTCCAGAGGCTTTTGCTTCATCAATACCTTTATTTATAGCATCAATCAATACTTTATTTCCTTTTTTTAGCAGCCACTGCCATTTCTTCTTTACCATAATTTTTCATCCAAGATCACATATAATGGCTTTTTACTTTGATCTTCTTTAATTTTTTTAATATATCTAGCAAATGCTTCATCAATTACAATTGCATCAATTCTTTTAGCATCTAAATCCAAGAACGCTTGATCATATTGTGCATATCCTTTAAATTCTTTAAACGCTTTATCTTCTCCAAGTTTTTTAACTTTTTCTTCTCCACTACTTTGAGTTTGCACTCCAACTACTTTTCCTTTTAAATCTGCTTTCGATTTAATATTTGAATCTACTCTTGTTATAATTACTTGGCTATTAGCAAGATAAGGTTTTGACATTTCAGTTTGTTGAGCTCTTTCTGGTGTAATTGTCAATCCATTCCAAATTAAATCGATATTTCCACTGTTCAAGTCCATTATTTTTGAATCCCAGTTTATTGGTTTGAATTCTACTTCCATATTTAATTTTTTCGTCACATATCTAGCTAAGTCTATATCAAATCCTACAAGTTCACCTTTTTCATTTTTGAATCCCATCGGTGCAAATGTATCATCTAATCCAATTACAACTTTTTTAGGAAGTTGACCTTCTGCTGCTTTGCTATCATTTTTCTCTTCTTTTTTTGAACGCTACACATCATTACGGACAGCGCCAACATCACTAACATTACTAATTTTTTTCATTGTTTCTACCTCCACTATTTTTAAGACATTTTTTTAAAGTTATAAATTTTTTTCATTTTAGAAAGTTAAAATAAAAAAAAGCTCCCATTTTTTTCAATCCTGAGAGCTTCTTTTCTTTATCTATATCAAATAAAAAGATTTAACCAGCTACCACAGGCACAATTTCTTACAATTTAAACGTAAGCTTGCACCTCATTTACACAAGTATTAATACAAACTTACAAAAGTCATATGATGATGGTGATAGCACATTAATCCGTTAAATCTTTTTCATTTCTTTTCCTCCTAAAATTTATTTTTATAATTTATCTTTATGTAGTAATTATAATTTATATTTCGAAAAAAAGTCAACACATTGAAATATATAAAATATATAGTCTTTCATTTATAACATAAATATGTCATTAGATTATTACTACAAAACACGAATTATTCCTACTTGTAAAAAACAATCTATTTCAATTTTTCGTTTGTTTCCAACATAGCTTTTGCTCCTGTTATAAAATAGTTTATCGCATATGGCAATGCTTTATCATCTATAAGAAAACTTGGATGATGCCACTCATACGGACATCCTGTTCCTATGAATGCGTATAATCCTGGCACTTTTCTCCTGATATCTAGCAAAAATCATCTCCACCCATCATTATTTCTGGCTCAATAACTTTAGCAAATTTTTGATATTTCTTTTTTTAAAATTTCAGCCATTTTTTCGTTATTATCAACTGGCGAACCATCTGAAATCCATTTTATTTCAGCTTCCTGATTAACTGCTGCAGAATAATTTTTTATAATTTGCTCAAACAATCTTTTTGTCTCTTCTCTCACCTTTTCAGAAAAAGTACGAATAGTTCCTTCTAATTTCACTCTATCAGGAATTATATTCCAAGTTTTTTTCCCTGCCTCAATTTTTGTGACACTTACAACTGCTGTTTCAAGTGGAGAAATGTGACGACTTACAATCGACTGTAACCCTGTTATTATTTGGCTTGCTGTAACAATTGGGTCATTTCCATTATGTGGTGCTGCTGCATGAGTCCCAACTCCTCTTATTTCCACTTCAAATTGCTCAACTCCTGCCATAAGCGGACCTTCCTTAATTCCAATAAAACCTACTGGAATGTCTGGCTTATTATGAAAAACCAATTATACACGAAACACCTTCTAGCACATTTTCTTCTATCATTTTTACAGCACCCGAATTAATTTCTTCTTCAGGTTGAAAAATTAATCTGACTTTCCCTTTTAATTCATCTTCATTTTCCTTCAATAAAATTGCTGCTCCAATCAAAGAAATTGTATGAAAATCATGCCCACAAGCGTGCATTTTCCCCTTTACCTTCGAATGATAAGCCACTCCACTTTCTTCTTCAATCGGCAAAGCATCAATATCCGCTCTCAAAGCCACAACTTTATTTCCTTGCCCAATTTCCGCTACTACTCCATTTTTTAAATTTGTTTCAATAATTTTTTTATATTATGCTCTTTCAATTTTTCTTTTTATAAATTCTGCTGTTGCAAATTCTTCTCCCGATAATTCTGGATTCATATGCAAAAAAATGTCTATCATCAATAAGTTTTTTTAAAAAAATTCTTTTTCTATCTCAATCATATTTTTCACTTCCTTTTTTTATGGTTTCTAATTTATTTAAATAATCGAAATGTTGAATAGAGTATCTAAATGGTAAATAATGGTGCGAGTGACGGGACTTGAACCCGTACGGCTCTAAACCACTACCCCCTCAAGATAGCGTGTCTACCATTCCACCACACTCGCTTTTTTTAGTTTCTATATAAAACTCTTAAGTTGTTTTTATTTTTCAAAATAAAATTTTTACATCATTATTTTTACAACATTTTTTTCATCGTTTGTGAACTATTTTTTTAAATTTGAGAAATATAATTTTTTTATATTCATTGACATTAGGTAGTTTCTTTGGTAGAATTTTATTGGCATAAAAATATAATTATGTACAAATCATTTTTTTGGAGGTGGATGTTTTTGAACGAGGAAGTCCCGAGTAGCGTGCCAGATAATTTGTCAAGAAATTCGATGAATTATTTGGTAAAAAAATAGAGAATTTTTATGAAAAAAATTAAGCCAAAAAAATATATCGAATAAGGGGAATCTCTTCGTAATGTTATTCTTCTTATTCTTTGGTGCAAAAAAACAAAAAAAGAAAGGAGATAACAATGAAAAACAATACTATTCAAACACTTATAAATGAAAAAAATACTTTGAAATTAGAAAATATTTGAATGATTTAAATACGGTAGAGGTTTCAGAACTTTTTAAACCAATTTGAATCTTCAGAGCTTATAATGATTTTTAGATTGCTTTCTAAAAAAATAGAGCAGCGGATGTTTTTTTCGTATTTGGATACAGAACATCAAGAAATGATTATTAATACCATGACTGACGTGGAAACTAAAAAAATATTTTTTTGATGAACTTTATTTTGATGACATTGTTGATATTATTGAAGAAATGCCAGCAAATGTTGTAAAAAAAATATTGAAAAATACTGATGCAAAGGACAGACATTTGATAAATCAGTTATTGAAATATCCTGATAATTCGGCAGGAAGTATTATGACGACTGAATATATGGATTTGAAAAAGGATATGAGTGTATCGCAAGCACTTTCTAAAATTAGAGAAACTATTGAGGATACTGAAAATGTCTATACTTGTTACGTAATTAGCAAAGATAGAAAACTAGAAGGAGTAATTTCTTTAAAAAGAACTAATTACAAGTGACGATGATGTTATTCTTGAAGATCTTATGAATCGTAATTTTGTGAGTGTTCATACAAATGACGATCAAGAAGAAGTTGCTGAAATTATCAAAAAATATGATTTAATTGTGCTTCCAGTTACTGATGTGGAAGGTAGACTTTTAGGGATAATTACAATTGATGATGTAATGGACGTTGTGGAACAAGAAGCTACAGAAGATTTTCATAGAATGGCTGGAATTTCTCCTGTGGAAGAATCTTATTTGAAAACAAGTGCTTTTAAAATGGCACGTCAACGAATTAGTTGGCTAATTATTCTTATGATTTCTGCAACATTTACTGGGAGAATTATAAAAAATTATGAAAGTGTTCTTCAATCTGTCGTTATTTTATCTTCATTTATCCCAATGCTTATGGATACTGGGGGAAATGCTGGTGCTCAATCATCTACAATTGTAGTCCGTGCCTTAGCTCTAGGTGAAGTAAAACCTAAAGATACATTTAAAATATTAAGAAAAGAATTTTGTATCTCGTTTATTGTGGCAGTTGTACTAGCTGCTATTAACTATTTGCGACTTATAACTATGACGAGAACGCCTTTAAATGTGGCTTTAGTCGTTTCAGTCACTCTTATTTTTGTAGTTATGATTTCCAAGATAATTGGTGCATTTTTACCTGTCGTTGCAAAAATCTTTAAAAATGGATCCTGCTATTATGGCTGGTCCGCTAATAACAACGATTTTAGATGCTTTTAACACTTACAATTTACTTTAAATTTGCAACTATATTTTTTTAAGTAATTTTATAAAGTAAATTTATAATCAATTATCGAATAAATTTAGACAAATTACAGAAATAAAAGGAGGATGAAAAAAATGAAAAAAACTAATCGTGTCTCTTTTTAAAAGAGAAAAAAAAATTTTTTTGAAATAAAAAAATCAATTAAATGAATTAAATGTAGTAGAAATTTCTGATGTGATAAATCAGTTTGAAGTGCCTGAAATTATAATAATGATTTTTTTAGACTTTTTAAAAAAAAGATAAGGCTGCAGACGTGTTTTTCATACTTTGGATTCTGATCACCAAGAAATAATTATACATGCTTCTACAGATATCGAAACTCGTGAACTTTTTGATGAATTGTATTTTTGATGATATTGTTGATATCATTGAAGAAATGCCTTTTGATATTGTAAAAATATTGAAAAAAATACTGATAAAAAAAGATCGACATTTGATAAATCAGTTGTTAAAAATATCCTGATAATTCGGCAGGAAGTATTATGACGACTGAATATGTTGATTTAAGAAAAAAAATATGAAAGTTTCAGAAGCAATTGAAGAAATTAGAAAAAAACTGGAAAAGATAAAGAAAAATATATATACTTGTTATGTTACGAATGAAAGTGGAAAACTTGAAGGTGTACTTTTGCTTCGAGAACTTATTGCGAAAAAAGATAGTACGCTTGTTAGTGATATTATGAGTACAAATTTCATAAGTGCTAATACAAATGATGATCAAGAAATTGTAGCCGACTTATTTAAAAAATATGATTTGATTGTTATGCCTGTTGTGGACCATGAAAATAAACTTTTTGGGGAATAATTACAGTTGATGATGTATTGGAAGTTGTGGATCAAGAGATTACAGAAGATTTCCATAAAATAGCTGGGATTACTTCTCCAACTGATGATTCTTACTTGAAAACAAATATTTTTACTATGGCAAAACAGAGAATTGGATGGCTTGCAGTACTTATGATTTCTGATACAATTTCTGGAAACATTATTCAAGGTTACGAAAGTGTACTTGCTCGATCAATAATTTTAACTGCCTTCATTCCAATGTTAATGTCAACTGGAGGAAATGTTGGCTCACAATCATCAACTGTAGTAATTCGTGCTTTAGCATTAGGTGAAATTTCGCCTAAAAATGCTTTTAAAGTATTAAAGAAAGAATTTTCAATTGGTATTATTGTTTCAATTGTATTGGCATTATTGAATTTTTGTGAGATTAATTATGATTGAAAAAAATTAATATTCCTGTTGCATTTACTGTTTCAATAACACTTGTATTTACGATTATTATTTCAAAAAAATAGTTGGAGCTTTACTTCCACTTTTTAGCAAAAAAATCGTAAAAGCGGATCCTGCTGTTATGGCAACACCTTTGATAACAACAATTTCAGATGCTGTAACATTGGTTATTTATTTTTAGTTTTTGCAACTACAATTTTGAAACTTTAATAAAAAAAGAAAAAAAGGGAGAATATAATGGAAATTTTTAGAAAATAATGAAACAATAGCTTCTACAAGTTTAGGAAGTGCTGTTTGCGAAACGGTTTTTACCTCTAGTTCCACTTCAGCCATTAAAAGATATCGAGAGAAGCATTCAAAAGAAATATCGTTCAGAATTGTGGTCACCTTTTGTTCGAGCGTTGAAGGAATTTGAGATGGTTAAGGATGGCGATAGGATAGCTGTTGCAATTTCTGGGGGAAAGGATAGCTTAGTTTTATCAAAACTTTTTCAAGAGCTAAAAAGAGCTAGTAAAACAAATTTTTGAAGTTGTGTTTATCTCGATGAATCCTGGATTTAACGCTATAAACCCTACAAAATTTAAAAAAATAATTTGAAAACATTTGAATATTCCTTGCGAGATTTATGACGATAATATTTTTGAAGTAGCAGAAAAAATTGCAAAGGATTACCCTTGCTATATGTGTGCAAAAATGCGTCGTGGAAGCCTTTACAATAAAGCAACTCAATTAGGATGTAATAAATTAGCACTTGGTCATCACTTTGATGATGTGGTGGAAACTACATTAATGAGCATGTTTTATATGGGAAAATTTGAGACTATGTTACCAAAATTAAAATCTGATAATTATGATATTGAACTAATTAGACCTTTATTTTTATGTGGAAGAAAAAAATCTATTATTAAATGGGTTAGAAATAATGGAATTTTGCCAATGAATTGCGGATGTACTGTTGCCGCACAAAAAACTTCTAGTAAAAGACGTGAAACAAAGGAATTAGTCGCACAATTAGTGAAAAAAACAATCCTGATATTAAAAAAACGGATTATTCAGTCTACTCAAAATGTTAATATTGAAAAAGTGCTTAGTTGGAAAAAAATTCTGAAGGGAAGCATTCTTTTTTTAGATAATTATTGATTGTTTTTGAATTTGATATTACTAATTTATAATGGTTATTTAAGAAGAAATATAAATTTTACATTCTCATTTGACTTATATTTTTTTATAATATTTTTTTAAATTATATTGAACCTATTTAAAGTCAAATTACTAAAATTATATAAATTCAGCTTTTTTTAGTAAATAGCCGTAGCTTTTTGATTTTAATTTTTAAAGTAGTTTTACTATAAATATAGAATTTTTAGTAATTTTTGTGTAAATGTATGAAAAAAATAATTACATTTACACAATTTTTTTATATTTTTATTTTTAGATATTTTTAATTATTAAAGTTTGAATAAAATAGTCATAGCTAGCATGTCCAGAATTTTTGTACAAACTTGAGATATAACTATATGGTGCAGGATTATATTTTTTTATCAGCATCTTATAAAAATTTTTTTCTTATAAATGTTTCGGTCCAAATGAATAAGGCAATAAATCGTTCACTGACCAAATATTATATTTTCTGTCTTTATTCGCTAAAATTATGATTGTTTCATCATCAGAAAACTCTGAAATTACCTGTCTACACGCTCCACATGGACTTATTGGCTCTGGCGTACCACCTGTTACAACCAAAAAAATTTAATTTTTCTTCATTCCTTGAGTTATTGCTGTTGGAATAACATTTCTCTCAGCACAAATTGTCAATCCGTAAGATGCATTTTTCAACATTTACACCTTTGTGAACATTCCCGTTATCGTCTATCAATAATGCTGCTACTGGAAATTTTGAATATGGAACATACGCCTTTTTCTAAAAGTTTATTCGCTTCATCAATATAATTTAATATTTCTTGTTCTGTTAAATTTAGTTTTGTCATGATTTTTTTCTCCTTTCATATCGGGCCTGATTTTTAAAAATTACGACATCTAATTTTTTTAAAAATAATAAGGCTGTCTAAAAAAATATTTTTTTACTTTTTTTAAACAACCTTTTCTAAAAAAATTAATTTATTTTTAAAATTACAATGAAATCGCTGTTTCTAAAGCAACTACGATCATATCGTTAAATGTAGTTTGTCTTTCTTCAGCTGTTGTTACTTCTGAAGTAATGAACGAATCACTGATTGTTAACAATGTCAAAGCTTTTACGCCTAATTTGGCAGCTGTTGTGTACAATTGTGCTGTTTCCATTTCTACACATAAAACTCCGAATTTAGCCCATTTTTTTCCATGCTTCAGGGTCGTCTCCATAAAAAAAGTATCACTTGTAAATACATTTCCAGCTTTTTACATTCAATCCTTTTTTTCTTTTTGCAATTTCGTATGCTTTTAAAGACCATATCAGCATTTGCTGTTGGTGCATAATCCGCTCCATTGAATCTTAATTTGTTAATTGCTGAATCTGTTGAAGCTGACATCGCTATAACTACATCTCTTAATTTTACATCTTCTTGATAAGAACCTGCAGTACCTATTCTAATTAAGTTTTTTTACTCCAAATTCTGAGATTAATTCATGAGAGTAAATACCAATTGAAGGAATTCCCATTCCTGTACCTTGCACTGAAATTCTTTTTTTCCTTTGTAAGTTCCTGTAAATCCTAACATTCCTCTTACATTGTTATATTGAACTACATCTTCCAAAAAAAGTTTCTGCAATATATTTTTGCTCTTAACGGGTCTCCTGGTAATAATATAGTTTCTGCAATTTGTCCTTTTTCTGCTCCTATATGCGGTGTCGCCATTTTCTTACCTCCTAAATTTTTTTATTTATTTATAATCTTTCATAATGAAAATAATTTAAAATTTCATGATTAACATTTTAAAAATTTATCATTTATGATAATTATATTTTAAATATCAAATTATTTCTTTTTTTACAAGATAATAACTCCAAGTTTTTACATCAATTCTATCATACTTTCTTTCCAATTTTAAAACTATTTTTTTATTAAATTTTTTTCCAAAATATATAAACAAATTATATTTATCAAAAAAATCCTGGTACAATTTCATAAATTGTTTTTACCAAGTCCGCTTTGATTCCAGAAAATTACTGTAATTGTAGCGACAATCATTGAAATCAAAATATTTTTTTCCAGTTCATTTCTTTTTTTATACAAAATAAATAAAATTACTGGAGAAAATACAGCTCCAAAAACCTGCCCATGCGTATGAAACTAACGACAATACTTCTGAATTTGGGTTCATTGATAACGATGTTGCGATTATAAAAAAATAATTATAATACAAATTCTTCCCAACCCAGATAAGTTCTTTATTCGTTTTTTTCTCTTTTTAATAATGTATTTATAGAAAATCTTCAGTCAAAGTATTCGAAGCAACTAGCAATTGTGCTGAAATTGTTGACATTATTGCTGATAAAATCGCTGCATATAAAATACCAGCTATCCAAGGATTGAATAATTTTTCCTATCATGTAAATGAAGATTTTTTTCTGGATCTTGAACATTTTTTTGAAAAGAGCAATTCCTGTAATACCAATTGCAATAGAACAAACCAATGAAATTATAACCCATACCATCGCGATTAATCTAGCTTTCCAAAGTTCATTTACACTGTTTTATACTCATAAACTTTACAATTATGTGGGGCTGTCCAAAATATCCAAGTCCCCAACCTAATCCAGAAATAATTACTGGTACGCTAAGTGCTTCTGGATATTTCAACAAGTTAAGTGAAATATGCTTTTTGAGTCATTGCAACATCAATAGCACTACTTCCTCCAACTACAAAAATACGCTGCAACTGGAACAATTATAATTGCAAAAAAACATCAATATTCCTTGAAAGAAATCCGTCCAAACTCCTGCCAAATATCCACCTAAAAAATGTATAAAATATTATGGTTCCTCCACCTACTAATACTCCTAATTTGTAATCAATTCCCAATAACGATTCAAATAATTTCCCATTTGAAACCAATCCTGACGCCGAATAAATTGTAAAGAAAAATAAAATTACAATTGCTGAAAAGGTTTTTTTACATAACCTTTCGTATCATTTGATTTTTTTGATATAAATGTTGGAATTGTCAATGCTTCGTGTTCTTCTGTCTGCATTCTCAATCTTGGTGCTACTATTTTTCCAATTTATATAAGTTCCTATTATTAATCCTATTATAACCCAGACTTGCTTTAATCCTGATAAGTAAACGGCTCCTGGCAATCCTAGCAATAACCATCCACTCATATCACTTGCTTGAGCTGACATTGCTGTTACCCAGTAACCTACACCTCTTCCACCTAAAATATATTCCTCGTGAGTATCCGTTTTTACATAAAAATATACTCCTATCGCCATTAAAAATAGTAAATATATTCCAAATGTTATAAAAGTTTCTATTCCACCTGTTGTCATTTCTCATCTCCGTTCTTTTTTTGATTTTTAATTTATAACCTATTATATCACATTAACTATTTTTTTAGCGATACTACTTTTTTTCATTTCTCATTTTTTTAAAAAAATAATCCTCATATTATACCAAACCGCACCCCCATGAGTCGACTCCGATAACCCCTTCATTCACAAACCCTATCTTCCCATAAAAACGGAACAAGCCTATCTTTACAAGTCAATACAACACCCTTTCTTCCAGCACTTTTCGCATCTTCCACAACTTTTTCTCAAAACTTTCTCAGCATAACCTCTCCGTCTAAATTCTGGAAGCGTATTCACTCCAAAAAAATCATCTGCCAATCGCCATTTTCATCATGTAAATTAGGATTTTTCAAACATTTCATCTGTCAAAATTTCATCATCCGTAGCCATCCCATTTACAAACGAAACAATTTTACCATTCTCATTTTCCAAAATCCAAAAAAAATCTGGATAAACTTCCAATCTCCCACGAAAACTCTCTTCCGTTGCCGCCTCTACAGCTGGAAAACACTCTGCCTCAATTCTTGTCAATTCTTCTAAATCATTAATTGTTGCTTTTTCTAATTTTCATTTTTTTATTTTTTTCCTTTTCTAATTTTTTTATAAATTTTTCAAAATTAAGAGAATACAAATTTTTTTGTATAATAAAACAATTGATTTATTTAGATAATTTACAGTTTTTTAAAAAAATTAAATACTCTCAAAACTAATAAAAAAATAATCTATTTTTTTACTTTCTAGAACAATTAGAATAAACAATATTCCTATTTCTAAAAAAATTTCAACTTATGAAATTCCAAATAATTCCTGACATTCTTTATCATGTATTATATTTTTGAATTTACACAAAATTATGGATACTCTCTTAATCAAAGACAACCTTCCATTTATCCCTATTTCTATTCGCCTCAAAGCACATTTTTATTTGCTCAGCCGTAATTTTTTTTGTTTCCAGTTCAGGCAATTCATCAATCCCAAAATATCTGCTATCAATCGTTTCAATGTTTTTCTCAAATTTTCCACTCAAATATTTACACAAAACAAATACTTTCGTTATACCATACGGTATCTTTTTACCTTGATTTTTTGTAACATCAAGCAAAGCTATAATCATCTCAGCACTAGCCTCAATCCCAGCTTCTTCCTTAACTTCCTTCAACACATTTTCCTTCACAGAAAGATAAACATCCGCCCATCCACCTGGCAATGCCCATTTTCCATTACTTTCCTGAATCAAAAGAATTTTATCGTCTTCAAAAATCACACCTCTCACATCAATCTTAGGCGTCTGATATCCAACTTCATTACAAAATAAATCCTTTACCTTTTCCACCGAAATCTCAGTTTTGTGTGCCACTATTTCTGCCGAAATCTCTCTAATTCTCTCAAACCGCTCGATATCAAATTTATCTTTTCCATAAGCAAGTCCTGCTTGTGCTAGACTTTGAAGTTCAATTGCCCAGTCTAGCCATTTTTGTTCTTCTTCTTTATTTTCTTCTTCATTTTTATTCATAATTATCACCTACTGTTTTTAAAGTTATTAATTAATTGCTATTTTTTTCAAATTTTTTTATAAATATCTAATTTATTTACTAAAAACTTTCACTTTCTTCCCATAAAATGCTATCCCTATCTTTAAAAATATTTTTTTATTCCTCTAGCCTTTAATCTCGTGTCATATTTTTTTCTCATCAATCTGTTTTTAGAGCTTCTTCTGCCTTTAAAGTCATGCCTTTTTTTCAGTTTTAGAAATTTTTAAATTCCATCAAATATGCTTTTTCATTACTTTTTTTATCGGAATCATCGCAAGATCATATCTTCCATATCCACTCTCATTATTTGAAATAATTTCATATTTTTCCCATCAAAAATCCTACAAGACCTATCATAAACACTTGATAAATTTTCTCCATTTCACTATCCAAATCAAAATGACTAAGCATATTTACCATTATTTCACCTAATGTCTTTTCAAATTTCTTAATATCTCCACTTTTCCAATGCTTTTATCAAAAATACTTGTTTTTCAATTCTGTTCCAAAAAAATCTATTTAAAAACATATTCCCAAAAATATTTTTCTAATTTCCTTATTTGGAATTTTTTTAAATTATAAATATTTGTATATTCTAAAGTTTCATCGATTTCAATTTTTTTCTTTAGCCTTCGTCAAATATCCACTATACAAAAAAACAATTGCCATATTTCGTCATCATTACTCAAAAGGCTTTTTTATCGTTGTCCCATCTGAAATATTTTTTTCAATACTTTCTCCATCAGTAAATCGCTTTAAATCTGTATAAACATCTTCTCCCGCTTGATCTAACATATTTTTCTAAAAGTGTATTCCCAGAAACATTTGCCCAATATGCTTTTCAATTCTTTTTCTTTTTATGTAATTAATAATTGACCACGGATTATAAATTTCCTTATCTCCAAATCGATATCCATTGTACCAATCTTTAACTTCTTTTTGTTTTTATACTTCATTTGAAAATAATCCAGCATTTCAATCACTTCATTTTCAAGAAGACCAAAAATATTCTGAATAATTTTTTTACTAAGTATCGTGTTCACATAAAAGGTTATTCAAGCCAGAAAAAAATTCCTTCTTTTATAATCCGAGTTATCCCAGTCAAAATCCCATATTTCAAAGAATCATTAGTTTTTTTAATGCTGAACTATAAAATACTTGAAAAAAATTTATTGCTTCATTGTAATAACCTTTATCAAAAGCATTAATTATTGGTGCATCATATTCGTCAATTAAAATTATTACTCTTTCTCCATAATATTCAAAAAGATATTCCGATAAAAGTTCTATCGAAATATTCAAATCCATATCATTTTTTTCTATTTTTTTATAGAATCATATATTTCTTTATCATCCTCATTCATTTTTTTCTGTGATATACTGAAACTCACGATAAATTTTTGAAATCAATTTTTTTTATTTCCATAAGACACATTTCCCAAGTATCCGCCCTTAAATCTTTCAACGAAACAAAAAAATAACAGGATATTTCCCCTGCTCTTTCATATATTCGCTACCAAATATCTTCAATCCCTCAAAAAGTTTTCTATTCTCATCCTTATTTCTCATATCAAAAAAAATACTTAATCATCGACATATTAAGTGTTTTTCCAAATCTTCTTGGTCTTGTAAAAAGTGTCACAGCAGCTCTATTTACAAGAATATCCTCTATTAACATTGACTTATCTACATAATAATAATTATCTTTTTATTATATCTTCAAAATTTTTCAATTCCTATTGGTATTGCTTTTTTTCTCCATAAAATCCCCCTTAAAAATTTTTTTATAATAATTTCCTTATTCTCTTTTTATTTACAGACAAGGGGTCAACACCCCTTGTTATTATTTAACCTCAATTAATTCCTAATTTTCTAGTCTTCCAAAATTTCCTTCGCAAAACTCCCCTCTTTTTCAGTTCCCAACAAAATTTCCTCTACAGTTGCCGCAATATCAGCAAAAGTTTTTCTAGTTCCAATATTTACATTCTTTTTGACATTTTTACCGTAAATCAATATTGGAATGTACTCTCTTGTGTGGTCAGTCCCTTTATAAGTAGGGTCATTTCCGTGATCGGCAGTGATAATCAAGATTTCATCATCTTTCAAGTTCTTTTCGATTTCAGGCAACCAATTGTCAAATTCAATCAAAGCGTTTACATAACCTTCCACATTTCTTCTATGCCCATAAACTGCATCAAAGTCAACCAAGTTAGTGAAAAATCAATCCTTTTGTATCTTCCTTCAATGCCGCAATTGTTTTCTTAATTCCATCTAAATTATCCTGATTAGCTTTTCTATTGTCTGTAATTCCTTTTCCATTGAACAGGTCGCTCGTTTTTCCAATTCCAACTACATCAAGTCCAGCTTTTTCCAATCTTTCAAGCATTGTTTCTTTTGGCGGATCAATCGAAAAGTCGTGTCTGTTTGCAGTTCTTTTAAATTCTCCAACTTTTTTACCAACATAAGGTCTTGCAATTACCCTTGCCACAGGCGATTTTTCATTACAAATTTCAAGTGCGATTTCACATGCTTTGTAAAGCTCTTCTAATGGTATAATTTCTTCATTCGCAGCAATTTGAAACACAGGATCCGCTGAACCGTAAACAATCCAATTTCCAGTTTTAATTTGTTCTTCTCCATATTGGTCAATCGCTACAGTCCCTGAAATTGGCTTATTCAACATAGCTTTTCTTCCTGTTTTTTCTTCAAATTCCTTTATAACTTCATCTGAAAATCCATTTTGATAATTTGGAAATGGTCTTTCCAATGGCACACCAGCAATTTCCCAATGCCCAGTCGTAGAATCTTTCCCATGCGACACCTCAATCGCTCTTCCATAGGCCCCTTCAGCACTTTCCACAGCTGGAGTCCCTTCAATCTCAGTAATATTTCCAAGTCCTAATTTACCCATATTAGGCAAACTCATTCCACCATGAGCTTTCGCCATATTCCCTAAAAGTATTTGACCCACAGTCATCAAAACAAATTCGCATCAGGCAATTCTCCTGCTCCAACACTGTCTAAAACTATTATTGTTATTCTTTCTATTTTTTTCATTTTTTTATCTTCCTTTCTTTTTTTATTTAATTATATCTTTTTATCTGTTTTTAAAAAGCAATTGATTTTTAAGATTTTTTTATTCATCAGAGCCATAAACAATCATTAATAAATATTCTTTTATACCGTATTATTCCTGCTGAAAAAAACATTGTATGCATAAAATTCACTTAAAAATAGCTTCATATTTCTTTATCGCTACATAAAAATTTACAGGCTCACCAAACCAATGTGTTATTTGATTGAAAAAAACGTCTTACATTCCAGTATTGTTCCTTTTTTTATCTGCTTTATTTTTCTAAATTTTTCAATTATTTCCTCAACAGTAAATTCTGTTTGCAATTTAATAAATTCAGAAATTCTATCATAATCAATTTTTTTGTTTCATTTTTGTTTTTATCAGCTTTTTCGTATTTTTCTATTTTTTTGAAAACAATATTCAATTTTTTTCCAATTTTTTTCTAATATTATCATCTTTTTTTCTCAGATGAACTACTTTCATAATATTGCAATAATTTTTTTCTTTATTATTTCATTCAAATCATTATTTTTTTATCATTATCAATAAAAAAAATGTATCAATATATATTGCTGTATATTCAGGACAAATCTTCATCCCATTATTCCAACACATTGAGACACCTTCAATAAATCCTTCAATGTAATCCCTTATTCTTCATTGTAATAATTCCTTTTCAAAATCATTATTTTTTTAATAGAAAATATAAACATGTGTAATATTCATATAAATACATACTATTTTTTTATAATTTCAATTATCATATTTTTTTATAATTTTTTTAGGCATAACATTATTCTGAAAAATAATAATAATCCCTTTTTATAAAAAAATAATTTTTCATAATTAATCACTACTTTTTCATCTGTTTCCAAAAAAACTGTCTACAATATAAATTCCTTTTTTTCTTTTCAAATATTGATATACTGTAATTACTATATCTTTTCATAATATAATCTTTTTCTAAAAAAATTTTTATCATAATCATCACTAGTAATAATAATATTATTACAAATAGTTCAATCATTAATTCTAAATCCCCCAAGCAACTCCAACCGAAAAAAATTGATACTATGCTAAATATTGAACAGCACAACATATGAAATCTTTCAAAAAAATTGAATATTTCACATATAATTTTTTTCTCCATTCACTTTTTTCACGAATTTCTTTTTTTGGATAACCTATTTTTCTCCAACAAATATTCTAAAATTTCATCTTTATTTTTTTATATCACAAAAAAACATAACTTTTTCTCATGATTATTTTTCTATTGAAACATCAGTTATCAAATTGCATAAATACTTATAAACACTTATTGTACTGTCAAAATTCAAAAGAATATCGTAAGAACCTAGTATATTTTTTTCTCACTATCAATTTTTTTATATCACTATATTCAATAGTTTTTCTCAAAAAAATAAACCTTTTTATTTTTCACTTCATAATCAGAAAAAAATCAAATTTCATCTTACTTTTTAATAATCATCACCAAAAAGAAATCTGTATACAAAATAACTTATTCCAATAACCAAAAAAATTATTCCAACCTTTTTCTTTTTTTATTAAATAAAATATCAATTCCTCCTGATAAATGACTTAAATATATTACTAGAAAAAAAATATCCCACATATTAATTTCAAACTTTGAATATTTTCATTTCCATATAATTTATCTCCAAATTTTTACTATTTTTTTCAATACTTTTCTCCCTTTCTTTTTTTATTTAATCATATCTTTTATCTATTTTAAAAAAACAATTGATTTTAAGATTTTTTTATAATATTTCTCTACAATATCTGTTACATCTATGCTTACATCTAGTTCTGTATTTAAATATATTTTTATCATCCTTTTTTTCAAAAAAATGCTTCCCAAATTTTTCCCCGTATTCAAATAAACTATAACAATTTCAAAAATCATTTTTTTAAAAATTTTTACTATTTCTCTATTTCTTAGTTTTGATATTTCTTTAAAAAAATTTTTCAATATTATCATCTAATTTATCTATATCAACAAAATATATATCATAAAATAATTGTTTTTTTATATTCTTCAAATGTATCAAAATATCCTTTAAAATTACTCAATCCTAACCACTGCAACAAAATATCTGAACAAGAAATTTTATTTATTAAACTTATTTCTTCTTTAGACATCAACCTTAATAACTGCTGTTCAGTAAATTTTTAAAGGTAAATATTTATAATCGTACTGATAAATTTTTTTCTTGATATGGAACCATCAAAAAAATTATTCTCAAATTTTTACTATACCTGTATCACATTTATTTTTTTATATCCCCATAATTAAATTCAAACACAAACTTATATCGTGCTTCTTCATTATAAGAAATTAATTCATACCAATATCCATAATAAACAATCTCATTATTTTTTTCATAATTTGAAGATAATCCTCGTAGCAACTATCATAATAATTTTTCATCCCAAGTAATTATACTTACATCCATTTTATCTCATCCTGTTTATATTAATTTATTCTTGAATTATCATAATTTTTTTATAATTCTTAAATATTTAAAAAAATTTAAATTTTATTTCCTCCTATACTTTCTCCCTTTCTTCTCTCCAAATGCCACCAAAATCCCACCTTTTCACAAGTTTATTCAAAAAAATATTCTCGCCATAGAATCCGAAACATTCAAAATCTTTTTGAGCCTCACTATTATCAATATAATTATTTTTTTCTCAAAAATACCATTCCAGTATTTTTCAGCCTTTGCAGCTCTTTATCAGTCATTTTATCAGTCAAAATATCAGTCATTTTTTTCTATTTCTTGTTAATATTATTTTTCCACACATCAACAAAAAAATTACAACAATACTTCATTATTTCAAAAATTTTACTCTATTTCAAAAAAATCTCAAAATCATTCCCCAACAAACTTACTCCACCTCAAAAAAACCGCCATATACGGCAGATGATCCGACAATTTCGTCCAATTCCTTGAATTATCATTAATATAAAAAAACTCTTTTTTTGCTTTATAATCTGTCCTCTTTTTTTGCCATCACATAATCAATTCTAGGCGTTTCAAGCTCCCTATTTTTCTGAGTTTTTTTCTTATTTTTCCAAATCTCTACCTTGAAAATAGCTGTCATTCCAATCTTTCCTAATTTTTCGCATAATATTCTGTCGTTGGTAAAAGATTAAAATCTCCACACAAAAACTTCACATCGCCCTTAAATCCCTCGATTGTAGCAAATAAATCATCCAACTCCTCATTTTTATTGTCCAAACTGTTATCAAGATGTGTATTCACAACTAAAATTTTCTTTTTAAATTTTGAAGTATTCAATCTAGCTGCCAAAACTTGCCTTTTTTTCTTTGCTTTTTACCAGGTAGCTGATGAATGTAAATGTTTTTTTCACATCATACTTTGAAATAAACGCAATTCCAAACTCACCTTTATCAAAATCCATCGTTTTCTGAAAATAATAATAATGATAACCCAATTCCTGTGCCATTTCCTGTAAAACATCCCGAAATTTACTTCTTTTTGTATTTCTATCAACTTCCTGAAGTCCGATAAAATCTGGATTATACTTTTTTAAGCTCCGAGCAAGTTCCCTTCCATTGGTAAGCCTTGCTCCAAAAAAATATTGTATGTTATAATTCTAAATTCCATTTTTGTTTCCTATCTTTTTTTATTTTATTTTTTTATAAATAATTAATTTCTGTTATTTAAAACCATTTCCATTCATCTTTAGTCAAATATTCATAACTTTGATTTTTTTATCTTTTTCCTTCTCCATTTGGAAGCACTTCAAATGTATTATAATCTACACCTTCTAAAAATTTCTCCCTCAAAATAAATATTTTTTTATCATCTTTTTATAAACCAGTTATTCAAAACTTCTACTTTATCTTTATTAATTCCTTTTTACTTCATAAATAGAATAGTATGTATCAAAACAGTTTATCATTTTATTTTTTCAATATAATACACATTATATTTATCTTTTCCATACAATGTAGCGTTTATTATTCCATTTGGCAAAAAAATTCAAATGTTTTAGGATCTTTAATTTTTCCAGATAATGAAGAATCTATTTCTTCTCTTCCGCTATAAACATGATTTTTTTATCCTTTTGCATAATCTTCATTTTAAAAACTTTAAAAACTTATAATATCAGCATTTTTCTATTTTTTTCATCCCGATAATAAATTTTATTATCATTTTTTTCCAATAATTTCTTTACCCTAATTTTTTTCAAAAATTTTTTTAATTTTTTTACATCTTTTTATTTTTTTACCCTATAATAAACATTCTTATCATCTTTTTAAAAGAGAAAATCCTATCAACTCAGCAGTTTTTCGGATTTGCTCCCTCCAAAATTTCATTTCCATAATAAACCTTTCCTTTGTCTATCGAATAATAATCTCCTAAAATTTGAATAACATCTCCAAATCCCACATTTGCCAAAACTAGAAATAACAATACTTTTTAAGATATTTTTTTCTTCACATATTCTCCTTTCGATTCAAATTCAATTTTATAAATTTCTTTTTCAAACAAAAAAATTACAATAAAAAAATATTTCACTCCCAAACATCATCTTTCATATCCGCTTTCCTCATCCCAGAAACAAACCTATTTCCCTTTCACAAAAATCGCAACTTTTTTCTCAGTCCAAACACCTTTATTCGGAACTCCAATTCTCAGAAGTAATTATTTTCTTAGGATTTTTAGCATTTTTCAAAATCAAGATACAAATATTTTCTCATCTATTTTAGAAATGTCATATTTAATTTTAAAATTTTTTTATTCTCTAATTTTTTTCAGAAAACATTTTTCAATTTTAAACATATTTTTTTCTCAACAATCTGAATTTCCGTCTTATAAAATCTATCGTCAATTCCCAAACGCCTTTGTAAATTTTCCTGGACCATTACTCACTAAAATTCCACTTTTCCCACGATTTTCTTCCATTCTTTTGACATTCAAAATTGGCTCTATTGCTCTAATTAATACACTTTGCGGATTTTTCTTTTTCACAAGTCACAATATTTAGCATTTTTATGAGAGTGTATCGAGTGAATATAGACAGTTCCAGCCTTTTCAAATAACGCTTCTACTTTTTGGGTCCGTTTTTTTCCCGTAACCGTGAGCCGCTCTGTCAAATTCACCCAAATACGCCTCTGTTTCAACAATGTATCCAGCAAATATCTCATTTTCACTTTTTGAAATCAAAATTTTCCCAAGTAACTTCTTTGCTACCGTAATCGTGTCTTTTTTGTAAAATTTCTCTATTTCTTTAAAAGTCATTTTTTCTCTTCCTTTTTTTCTATATTTCCATACTATTTTCCCATTAGGTATAAATTCTATTTAACGAGAGATCAAATTTCCTTAGCAAAAAAATTAATAAAAATATTTTTCCTATTTTTTTCAAATGATATTTAATATAAAAATTTTTTTGTATGAAATTCTTATATTTTTCAAATTTTTTTTTAATCAACATATTTTTTTCAACTGGCTTTTTATGAATAAAACCTCGATATTCCTTTACTTTTTGAGAGTTTATTACTTTCATCAGGATACTCAACATCAAAAAAACATAATACCAGTCTCCATATTTTTGTAATATATTTCACAACAGTTCCGTTATCCATTTTTTTGAAATAATTTTTCGAGTTTGTTGTCGGTTTTTTTCACGCAAATTCGCATATCCATCCTTTGAACTCACTTCATATTTTTTTAAATCAAAAGGTTCATTCGGATCTGAAAAATTCTTCTTCAGAATCCTTCGATTTTTTTCGTTTTTTTATTTCAGTAATTTTTCGATTTCGCACCATCAACTCTCTTTAATTCTGTAGCATAAGCATAAACAGTCGTAAAAATCACATTCTGTATACGGCAAAACTTTTTTTATCTTAACTGTCGCTGGACCTTCAAATTTCCCTTTACGAATTTTTTGCATTTTTTGATATTCTTCTGGAAAATTTTTCTTCAATGTTTCAGTAATAATTTTCTCTTCCTTAGACGCTTCTTTTTTTCATAATCCACATTCATATCTGGATTATTATAGTCAAAAATTTCTAAACCTCAAAACTAACGGTTTCCCATTCACAATATCCTTATTTTTCAGGATAAAATAGCATTTCACCATATCCTGTCGCAAAACAAGGAACATCTGGATCACTTTTATCCCAATCCATCTTAAAAATCCCTCTTAAATTCAAAATTACACCGTTATCAGTCAATAAAATTTCTTGAGCATTAGTATTTTTTCCAAAACTAATTACAGAAATCAATAGCAAAAAAATACAAAAAAATAAATAATTTTTTTAATTTTTCATCTTTCCCACCTTTTTTTAGAAAATTTATTATTTGTAAAAAAATTATAATTTTTTTGACAAGGGGTATTGACCCCTTGCTATCATAATTTTTTTATTCAAAGAAAAAAAATACTTTTTCAAAATTTAATATCCAGAACTTTTTGTTTTTCAGCCCCAGTTACAATCGCAATTCCAGAACTTGTTCCCAATCTTTCAGCACCCAATTCAATATATTTTTTCGCAGTCTCAAAGTCTCTCACTCCACCACTTGCCTTAACTTTAGCCTTATCTCCAACTGTTTTTTTCATAAGTTCCACATCTTCAAATGTAGCCCCTCCAGTTCCGAAACCTGTCGAAGTTTTCACAAAATCAGCATTCGCATTAACAGCCAATTCACACGCCTTCACTTTTTCCTCATCAGTCAAATAGCAAGTTTCAATAATCACTTTCAAGATATTTTTTCCAATCGCTTCCTTAATTCTTCTAATTTCGTTTTCCACCAATTCATAATCCTTATCTTTCAATGCTCCAACATTAATAACCATATCAATTTCTGAAGCACCATCTTCAATCGCCTTTTTCGCCTCAAACACCTTCACATCAGTCACCATAGCTCCCAAAGGAAACCCAACTACCGCTGCAACCTTTACATCACTATCCTTAATTTGACTAAAAGCATACTCAACATTTGCCCCATTTACACAAACTGAATAAAACCCGTATTCTTTTGCTTCATCGCATAATTTTTTTATATCTTCTCTCGTAGCACTCGCCTTCAAAATTGTGTGATCAATAAATTTGCTTATTTTCATCATTACCATTCCCTTCTTTAATTTGTTATTTATTGTTTTTTATTCTACTATAAGTATACCGACTTTTTTTCCCCTTTTTAGCAACTTTATTTTTAAACAAAAAAAGACTAGAAAAAAATCCAGTCTTTTTTTAATATTTAAAATTCATAATGTATTCACATACTAATAATATTTACCCTTTTTTTCTTCCTCAATAACTTCATAAACAAGCCGATGTTGCTTATTAATTCTTCTTGAATAATATCCCTTCAAATCTTTAGTTAGAATCTCGTAAGATGGTGGAGTTTGAAAAGGATTTTTTTCTTTATAAGATTTATCAATTTATCTACATTATTTTTTTAATGCTGGAAATTGTTTTATTTTTCTCCTTATCTTTATTAGCTTTCTTTTAAAATATAAATCTTATATTCTTCTACCATTCAAAAAAACCTCATAATCTTCATCAGTAGCATTCTTTGCAGTTTCAATCTTTTCTTTCATATTTGGATCCGATAATAAGTATAAAGTTTCTAATAAACCGTTATATTCAGCTTCACTAATAATAATTGCATTTCCTTTTTTTGTATTCACATTAATAACATCATTATAGTCAATCGCTAATTCTAAATAAGAAAATAAATTTTTTTCTCAAATTAGTTGCATTTGTATTTGTCACAAAAATCACTCCTTTCACCTATGTACATAATACAGTACATAAATAAAAAAAGTCAAGATTTTTTTCATATTACAAAACCTTATCTTTCAAATACTTCCACAATACAACCATCAAAAGCCACCATTATCACAAAAAAATTATTCCAAGTGCAAAAAATCCTGTATCCTGAAGCGGTAACTTCACATTCATTCCATAAAATCCAAAAATCATATTTGGAACTGTGATTAGTATTGTCGCCGCTGCCAAAACTTTCATTGTAATATTCATATTATTTCCAATATATGAAGAATATGTTTCCCGTGTTGTTTTACAAATTTCACAATACGAAGACGACAAATCAAGTGTAAAATTTATTTCTTGTAAAATTCTCGTCATGTATTCCTCAAATTGCTGAAATTGCTCATCTTCTTTCAAATTCTCAACAACATAATCCAAGTTTCTCATTGCAATATTGTAAACATAAAAACCCTGCTCCACTTCCGAAAGTGAAATCAGTTTCTCATTACTTTGCTGCTCCCTCAAAAACCGTTTTCAATCTTGTCGTGTTCTCCAATTAAAAATTCGTACATATTTATACAAACTTTGAGAAATTTTTATGAAGCATATTTAGAAAAAAACGATTTTCCTCAAGAACATCATCTCTCAATTCAGCATATTCTTCAACAAAATCATAAAAATCTTCAAAATAGTCATCATCTAAAATGACAACCCTATCCTCTCTCATACAAATTACAATTGGATTAATCTCGTAAGATGTAACCTCTTTATCTATCACAGGTTTCTTCACAGTCGGATAATATAATTTATAAATTTCCCAGTCTGATTTTTGAAATTCTTGGAGTGAATGTTTCTTCATCAATGACATTTTTTTATCTTTTCTTCATCCATCTCCAATCTTTCAGACACGATTCTATAATCTTCATCTTTCAAATTATATACATATGAAATTGTTTTCCCACTTTTTGTATCTATTCTTTTTATCATAACAACCCTCCTCGATTATTCTTAAAAATTTTTTTACTTTAATGAATAGATTATATCAAAAAAATGGGATCTATTTCAATTTTTTTCAAAAATATTTTTTTCTAATTTCTAAATAATTCTCCTCCACTATAAATTTTCTAGCCAATTTACAAATTCTAAAAACACCTCTATCTCTGTTATTTGTTGCAAATATCTCAAGTCAATATATTTTTCCAGATTTTTTTATGATAAAAAACTCAATGTCCCAAAATTCTGTTTCAATAAATTCTAATTTTTGGATCATATTTAAAAATATGAAAATTTATCAAGATTTTTCCCTAAAGTATTTTTAATTTTTGCATAACATAGTTGATATTTTTCTAAAAAAATAACTTCTAATATCGTATTTTTTTCAAGATAAAATTATGCCAAAAATAGACTCTTTTTGGAACATTATTTTTTTAGTCGTCATCCATTGCCTTTTTATCATTTAATTTTTAATTTATATTTGTTTATATAATTTATTTTTATCTTCTGACAACTCATTTTTTTAACTTTTTCTTCCAAAATCATTAATTTTTTTATCGTCCAATTTTAATGCTTCTTACTATATTTATTTATTTCTATAATTACCTCTCAAATTAAGAATACTCTCTAAATTTTTTTATACCAAAATCAACCTTTTACAATCAAAATTTTAAATATTTTACAACTTATCACAAATTTCTAAACAATTATTCAATTATTTCCAATATTGCTTTTTGGCTCTAAAAACCTTCTCGTCTTGAAGAACATATGCATCCAAAATCATATTTTTAGAATCTTCCACATTTTTCGCATCATTGTAATAAATTTCAGCGATTTTTTCACCTTTTTCTATTTTATCTCCAACTTTTTTTAAAATCTTCAATCCAACAGCATGGTCAACTTCATCTTCTTTTGTAGCTCTTCCAGCTCCAATAATCATTGCAGCTTTTTCCAACTTCTTCTGCTTTTATTTTAGAAACATATCCTTCTTTATTAGAAAATACTTCCATTTTATTCTTAGCAATCGGTAAAATCGAATAATCGTCAACTAAGTCTCCATTTCCACCACTCTCAATAATGAATTCTCTCAATTTAGATAATGCCAATCCACTATTTATCACATCATCTATTTTTTCTATTCCTTCTGACAACTCTGTAATTTCACCTTTCGCCTTTAATGCAAGTTCTGCTATCGTGTAAACAACCTCTTTCAAATCTTCAGGTGCATTCCCTTTCAACATTTCAATAGATTCAATAATTTCATTCGCATTTCCTATTGAATATCCCAATGGCTCGTCCATATTACTTAAAAACGACTTTTTACTTTTTCTTCCAGCTCCAGTTCCAATTTCAATCATTCTTCTTGCCAATTCTTTTGCGTGATCAATATCTTTCATAAAGGCTCCGTCACCAACTTTTACATCAAGAATTATCACATCAGACTGAATCGCCAATTTTTTACTCATAATGCTACTTGCAATTAACGGAATGCTCGGTACAGTTGCAGTCACATCTCTCAAAGCATAGATTTTCTTATCAAGTGGCACAATTTTTATCACTATATCCCATCAATCCAATCCCCGTTTTTATTCGCAATTTTTCACAACATCATCTCTCGTTTTAGAAAATTTAAAACCTTTTATTGATTCAAATTTATCAATCGTTCCACCTGTATGCCCCAAACCTTTTCCAGACAATTTCGTAGTTCCCATTCCAAGTGCTGACAAAATCGGTGCCAAGACAATCGTAACCTTATCTCCAACCCCACCTGTACTATGTTTATCTACCAAAAATTTATCAACATCGTCAAATTCAACCATATCCCCAGAATCTCTCATCGTCATCGTAAATTCCAACAATTCTCCAGCTGTCATATCATTAAAATACGTAGCCATCAAAAAAATGCTGACATCTGATAATCTGGAACATTCCCCACCAAATACTCATTCAATAAAAAAATTTTATTTCCTCTTTTGTCAATTCCTCTTTCTCTTTTTTTCTCAATTAAATCTACAATTCTCATAGTTTTTCTCCTCTTCTTATTTATCTAATACTTATTCAAAGTTACGATTTCTTATCTCATTATTTTTTTCTAATTATAGTAAAACTGCTTTTAGAAGCACTATATCTATTTACTCAAAACCTAAATTTATAGAATTTTTAGTAATTTAATTTTAAATAGATTCACGTATAAAATAACGAGGTCTTTGATAAAAAAATAAAAAAAGCAGGACATAAATCCTGCTTTTTTCCAAGATACTCGATAAAGTTTTTAATAAATTATGGTTTTTACTACAATTTTTTTCCATCTCTAATATCTTGTTTAATTTGTTCTAATTTCTTAATATTTTTCTTCTCCAATTTTTATCTTTAGTAAATTCAAAGTTAGTTGTTCCAACTCCATTTTTCTTTAATACCAAATATTTTTAGTTTCAGCTTTAAAGTTTCCATCTACTACACTTTTTAATTGTATCAAATACTGTGTTATCTACATATTTCATCATTGAAGTTAAAATAGTTCCAGGATATAAACTATCTTGGTCAGAATCTACACCTATACCATACACATTTTTTTCTTTAACAGCTTGGAATACTCCTGCTCCACTTGCTCCAGATGCGTGATAAAGTACGTCAGCTTTTTTTGTTGAATTAAAGTTTCTGTTTTTAGCTTTTTGCAGATGCTGGATCGTTGAATGCATTACTTCCACCGATATAAACTTTTTAATACTTTTTATATCTGGTTTTACGTATTTTTGCACCTTGTTCGTATCCATCATAGAATTTTTTTGATTAAGTCTGATTCATTTGCACCTACGAATCCAATAGTTCCAGTTTTTAGTCATCATTGCTGCCACTGCTCCTACTAAGAATGAACCTTCTTCTTCTTTATATTTCAACGAAACAACATTTGGCAATTTAATTTCATCATCAATTATAGCAAATTTTTGATCTGGGAAAGATTGTGCTACAGCTGTTAATGAATCTTTAATTGTATATCCAACACCAATAATTAAATCATATTCTCCTGATTCAGCATATTGCATCAAAATGTCTTTTGCTTCTGATGATGGATCTTTTGGTTCATACTCTTTAAAAGTGATTCCCAATTCTTTTTTTGTGCTTTTTTTGTAATCCTCTAAAAAGCAGAATCATTAAATGATTTATCTCCTTTACCACCTGTTGAGTAAACAATTGCTATGTTTTTCTTAACGTTTTTAGTTTCAGAAGCTGTTTTTCCTTCCTTAACTTGTTCTCCTTCTGCTGGTTTATTTCCACAAGCTACAACGAACATCATTAATGTAGCCATTAACCCGAAAATTGTTAAAATCCTTTTTCATTTTTTTCCTCCTAATAAAATATATTCTATTAATATAATTATACATTATTTTTTTCAATTTTTTTGCAAATAGTGATTTCAATTTTTTTACATTTTTTTAAAAAAATTATTTTACTTCTGTTGCTTGAGGATAAATTTCCTTTATTTCATTTATAATTTTTATCTATTTTTGATTCAATTTCTGGTATTTTTTTCGACAGAACCTTTCATTGCTACCCTTACATGTACACATTTTTTTCTTTTTGCATACGGAGCAACTGTCGGATTAGACATCTCAAAATAATCCTTCAATCTATCATCAATTTTCCCTTCAGGAACACCTCTAATTTCAAGCGTTCTCATTAAAAGCGTATTATCTGAATATTCCTTCAACAACGGTAAAACCTCATTATCAACCATATGTGTAAATTCCCTAGGCGGTCCAGGTAACACAATTATTTTTTTCCCTTCCTTTTCAAAGAAAAATCCTGGAGCCAATCCAACCTCATTTTCAAGCAATCTTGAACCTTTGATAATCGAAGCCTCTTTTTCTCCACCACTCGCAATATCATTTCCAAAACCTCTTTCAGCATATTTTTGGACAACTTTATCGTAATATTTAGAATTCACCTCCAATTCCTCTCCAAAATAATCAGCAACCACTTCTTTTGTTATGTCATCAATAGTTGGTCCCAATCCACCACTAGTCATTACCAAATCCACTCTCTCAAACGCAACTTTCAAACAATCTTTAACTCTCTGAAAATTATCGCCAACTGTAGTCTGATAATATAAATCTACTCCTATACTCGTAAGTTTCTCTGAAATATACTGAGAATTAGTATTCAAAATATCTCCTACTAACAACTCAGTTCCTACGCACAAAATTTCTGCTTTCATCTCTTCTCACTTTCTATTTTTCTTTTTTTAAAATAATACTTTCATAAGGTTTTTAAAAATAATTTTTATCATTTGAAATTTTAGGCCCTTCAATGTAATTTGACAATAAAATTGACGCATTTTTCTAAATCCAATCCTTTAACATCAAATTCACAAGTTTCACCATAGAAATTAGAAATTACTATTAATTCAGCATTTTCTCCAACTCTCTTATAAGCATAAACCTTTTCATTTTCAATATCAAAATCTTCATATCTTCCAGTTATCAACAATTCTTCATTTCTTCTCAATTTAATCAAATTTTGATAATGATAGAATACAGAATTTGGATCTTCCAATGCTTTTTTCACGTTAATTTCTTTGTAATTTTCTGGAACTGAAATCCAAGGTGTTCCTTCCGTAAATCCTGCATTTTTAGAGTCATCCCATTGAACAGGCGTTCTTGAGTTATCTCTTGATTTCTGCATTAAAATTTCAATAGCTTCTTCTTCAGAACATCCTCTATCCAACAAAATTTTATAAATGTTAGTCGATTCAACATCACGATATTTTTCAATTTTATCAAAATATGGATTTGTCATTCCAAACTCTTCACCTTGATAAACATAAGGTGTTCCTTGTAATCCATGAAGAACTGTCGCTAACATTTTTGCTGATTCATCGTGATATTCTTTATCATTTCCAAATCTTGACAATGCTCTTGGCTGATCATGATTATTCCAGAAAGTTGCATTCCATCCATTCCCTTCATACATTCCAATTTGCCATTTAGATAATATTTTCTTCAATTGTACAAAATCAAACGGTGCTTTTACCCATTTTTCACCATTTGGATAATCAACTTTTAAATGATGGAATGAAAATGTCATAGCAAGTTCTTTTTCATCAGGATTTGAGTATTTTATACAATTTTCAATGGCAGTAGATGACATTTCTCCAACTGTCAATAAATCACTTTCTCCAAATGCCTCTTTATGTAATTCTTTCAAGAACTCATGAATTCTAGGCCCATCTGTGTAATATCTTCTTCCATCAGGCACAAATCTAGTATCAGTTCCATCATCATTCAAGAATCTTTGATCTTTTGAAATCAAGTTAATTACATCAAATCTGAATCCATCTACTCCTTTATTTAACCAATATCTAATCATTTCATACAATTTTTTTCTAACATTTTCATTTTCCCAATTCAAGTCAGCTTGAGTAACATCGAATAGATGTAAATAATACTGTCCTCTCTTTTCACTCCATTGCCAAGCATTTCCACCGAATTTTGATTCCCAGTTTGTAGGCTCTTTCCCATCAACTGGATCTTTCCAAATGTAAAAATCTTCGAATTCTGGATCTCTAGCTTCAGATTTTTTAAACCACTCATTTTCAGTCGAAGAATGATTTATAACAATATCCATCACTATTTTCAATCCTCTTTTGTGAGCTTCATTCAACATTTCCTCAAAATCTTCCATTGTCCCATAACTCTCATCAATATTGTAATAATCACTAATATCGTATCCGTTATCATTTTGAGGCGATTTATACATCGGTGTTAGCCACAAAACTTCCACTCCAAGTTTCTTCAAATAATCTAATTTTTGCGTAATTCCTTTTATATCTCCTTGACCAGACCCAGTCGTATCTTTAAAACTCTTTGGATAAATCTGGTACACCACCGATTTATGCCACCATTTTTGCTCAAAATCACGATTTTTTCCCATTTTAATCTCTCCTCGTTATCTTTTTTCTGTGCTGATTAGTAAATTATTCAATCATTGTTACATTTGAATTGAGAAATTTTTCTATCACTTATATAATATCATATTTCTAAAAAAACAACTCTATTACAGTTTTTTTCCATAATGAGTTGTTTTTTTATCAAAAATTTATCTCAAATAAATTTTTCGCCAAATCAAACAAGAATATCATAATTAATGATACTGTAACAATAATTCCCAATCCATATTTTTTTAGTGATAAAAAAAGCTACTAAAAGCCATTCCTATCAAGATTTTTATCACATCATACACACTTGTTCCTCCTGAAGTAAAAATGTCTGGAAATACCATTAATACTAATACTGAATAAGGTAATGCCTCAAAAAATTTATTTAATATTGGATTTTTTGGAATTTTTACAAATAGTGGCAGCAATCTCAATGCTACTGTCACCAATGCTGATACTACGATTATTTTAAGAACTTCTAAATTACTCATTTTCTCCCACCTCTTCATTTCTATGCCTAATCGCATAAATCAAACTTGAACTTATCATAATTATTATCATCGCCCAACCGCTACTTACCATATTTAATCCAGGCAAATACATAAACGCCAATTTCATTGCGATTACATAAATTACAACCTCAAAAAATTTTGGTAATTTTTGAAGCGACATTATCAATAAGCTAAAATATATCGAATACAGTATAAAACTCATACTCGCTCTAAATACTTCTGGTATCAAATCCCCAAACAATGAACCCAACACCGAACTTCCACCATAACATATGTACGGCAGTGTATTTAATCCAATTATATACCAAGGTGAGTTTTCTTTTTTTAAAATCGCATAAGTTATCGTTTCATCAGTCAATCCAATTCCAACCAACACTTTCTTCCAAAATTTTGTTCCACTTTTTAATTGTCTAAAAATTAATAAATTCAATAACAGATATCTCAAATTTATCATAAAAACTGAAATTACTACTTCTAATGCCGTAGAATGCTGTCCATAAACCATTTTCAACAACATTGCTTCCGAACCTCCAGCATAAATCCCAAACGACAACGCTGCAGTAACAAGCGTATGCATTCCATTACTCTTAGCAATCAGCCCAATTGTCAATCCAAATGGGATAAACGCTACACCCATACCAATTCCAGCCTTTACTCCCTTTAAATATTTCTCAAAATTACTCATTCATTACCTTCCTATATTTTATTTTAGTTCTCCCCAATTTTTTGCATTTGCACCATTAGCCTCCAATCGAACATCTTTGAAAACAATCGTATTTTCCATAATATCTTCAATTTTTTCTAAATATTTCTCAATCGCTTCATCCTTCACTTCAAATATCAGCTCATCATGCACTTGCAACAACATTTTTTTATATCACTTTCATTTTTTAAATCGTTCATACAATTCAATCATAACTTTTTTTAATAATATTAGCTGCCGTTCCTTGAATTACAGTATTTACAGCCATTCTATCTGCTTGACTTCGAATATTTTTTTATTACTAGAATTTATCCCAAAAAAATATCTTCTCGTTCCATACAATGTCTCTACAAATCCATTTTTCTTAGCGTTTTCTAAAATATTGTCTAAAAATTCTCTAACTTTTGGATATTGCTCAAAATATGTTCTAATATACTTCGTTGCATCTTCAACCGTAATTTTCAACTCCTGTGACAATCCAAAAGGCGTTTTTTTCCATACAAAACACTAAAATTAATTACTTTCGCAATACTTCTTTCCATTCTAGTTATTTCTTCATCATCCGTTTTTAAAAAAATATTTTTTTCTTGCTGTCAATTCATGCAAATCTTCACCTTTTTCTATACGCCTCTATCAAATGTTCATCTTTTTGATAATTCTGCTAAAACTCTCAACTCAATTTGCGAATAATCGAATGAAATCAAACTCCAACCTTCTTTTGAAATAAATCCTTTTCTAATTTTTATTCCATCGTCTGTCCTTGCTGGAATATTCTGAAGATTTGGATTTGACGATGACAATCTTCCAGTTGCGGTCCCATTTTGATGGAATGTAGTGTGAATTCTGTCATTTTCATCTGCCAATTTTGGAATCGGATCCACATAAGTCGAAAGCAATTTCGTATAACCTCGATAATCTAATAATTTTCCAGCTATCTCAATCCCTCTCAACGACAACTCTTCTAAGACCTTCACATCAGTCGAATATCCAGTTTTCGTCTTTTTAATCGGTTCAATTCCCATTTTTTCAAATAAAATTTGTGACAACTGTTTCGGCGAACCAATATTAAATTCTTCTCCTGACAATTCATAAATTTCTTCCGTAACTTCCTTTATTTTTTCTTCCAACTCAGTCTTATAATCAGAAAAAAATATTGTTTATCAATTTTAATTCCTTCCAATTCCATACTTGCCAAAACTGGAACCAATCTACTTTCTAAATCTTCGTAAATCTTATTCAATCCTTCTTCTATCAATTTATCCTTCAACTGTTTCTCAACTTTTTTTGATACATAGCGCTCTTTTTCCCTAAAAAAATTCTATTTTTTTCGTCTTCAGAAACAACTTCTCCTTTTTTTCTTTTTTTAAACACTGTCTCAAATTTCTCCAATGTTCTCTCAACAAGCGTGTACACAATATGTTCCAAATCCATTGGACTTTCTGTCCCCAAAACATACCAAGCCAACATTACATCAAAAATAATCTTTTGTATCAATTCCACTTTTTTTATAAGTTCTTTTCACATTATACCCAATTATTTTTTTCTTCCCTAGCTCTTTATAAATCTCATTTTTAATCGCATTTCCATTCAAATCTTCATTCAAAAAAACACAATATTTTTCTTCACCATTACTCAAAAGCCAATCCAACTTTCATTTTCAAAAAAATTCCAATCTCATTTCCTAATTTTTGAAATTTCATCCAATCCGTTTTTCCCAGCTAATTTTTTTCTAAACTTCTCTGTCTCTTGATTTACCAACTGATTAGAGAATAACGACATTTGAGGATTTGAATTTTTCATTAGAAGTAGAACTTGAATCAAATAAATTTCGTCCAGCTTTTGCTTTTTCCATCAATTCGCTCTCTATGGCTAAAAGAAAACTTCTTAAATTCCATTTTTCTATACAAATTCAACAATTTTTTTCTAAATCTTTTTCCTCTAATTTCAATTTTTTTCCTTATCATACTCGACGTCCACATCTCTTTTTACAGTCGCCAATCTTCTACTTAAAAATGCAGATTCCTTCCCAGCTATCAAATTTTCCTTCTCTTTTCCTTTTCTCTCATCAATTTTTTCATAGATCGTTTCCAAATTCCCATATTCTTCGATTAATGTTTTTCCCTTTTTTTCGGACCAATTCCCACTTACTCCAGGAATTCCATCAGAAGCATCTCCCATTAATCCAAAGTAATCTGGTATTTGCTCTGGTGCTACACCAATATGGTTAATTACATCTTCCTTCGTTCTAATATGCTTAAACAAGGAATTTTTCTTATCTCCCTTACCTAGTAACTCAATATTTATTTTCCCATTAACCAATTGAGCTAAATCCTTATCTCCTGTCAAAACAAATGTTTCAATTTCTTCATCTTTATCTTCAGAAAACAATGTCGCCAAAGTTGCAATCACATCATCTGCCTCATAACCTTCCACTTTATACTTTGGAATTTTGTATCCATCTAAAAGCTCCATAATATCTTCCTGTTGCTCCCTCAATTCCTCTGGCATACTTTCTCTGTGAGCCTTATATGATTCCAACACATCTGAACGTTTCAATTCACTTCTCTTTACATCCAAACAAGCAACAATATAATCTGGCTCAAATTCCCTCAAAATTGCCTCCAATGTATTTACAAAACCATATGTTGCACCTGTTGACATTCCTTTTCGAATTTCTCATATTTTTTAGTGCATAATGATTTCGATACATAATAGCACTCGTATCTAGTATAACTGCTTTTTTCATCTATCTATTTTTTTCCCTTTCTTTTTACCATTTCTATTTTTTTCGTCTATTTTTAAAAATTATATCATAAAATTTAGTCTAATTTAACCTTTTTATTTTTCACTTTTTCAAATCTATTGAGGTTGCCTATTTCATTTTTTCGTGGTATAATTAATTTGTAGAAAAAAACTAAACAAAAAAATTATATTATTTTTTTAGAAAAAAATTTATATTGAAAGTTTTATAAAATCAAACTGATAAGACTATAAAAAGTTTAGAAAACACAACAATTTTTAACAGAAGGGAGTCCAAAAATATGACAAAAAGAGAAAAAGAAATTATTGATTTAATCAAAGAAAATCCTCTTATAACACAAGAAGAAATTGCAGACAAATTAAATTGTGCTAGAACTTCTATTGCCGTTCACATTAGTAATCTTATGAAAAAGGGGATTATTCTAGGAAAAAAAATATATCATAAATGAAGATCCTTACATTTTTAACAATGGGCGAAACAACTGTGAATATTGTGGGAGAAGCGTACAAAAGTATTATTTCTAATGAAGTAAATCCTGGAGCTGTATCAATTAAATATGGTGGTATTGGAAAAAAAATATTGCTGAAAATATTTCAAAAACTTGGAGTTAGCTCTAACTTTATAACAGTTTTTAGGTGGTGATTCATACGGTAAAGAAATTGAAAATTATTTAGAAAGCAAAAAAATATTAATATTTCAGATTCTATATTTTTTTAAAGAATAACAAAACAACAATGTCTGTTTCTATCTTGAACAACAATAAAGAAAAAGAAATTTCTATTTCTTCATCAGACATCTGTAAAAAAATATTACACCAATGTATTTAAATTCAATCAAAAAGAAAAATTACTAATGCTAGACTTGTTGTCCTAGACGCAAATTTAGACGAAACAACATTAAGTCACATAGCATACTTACGAAAAAAACCTAATTTACTTGTATATACAGTATCTCCAAGTAATGCCTTAAAAAAATTAAAAGAATTTGTCGGAAAATTTCATACTGTAAAATGTAATGGTCTTGAAGCAGAAATTTTTAACTGGCATTCGAATTTATAGTGATGATGATTTAAGAAGAATTGGAGAATTTCTAATAAAAAAAGGTGTTAAGCAGTATTCATTTATATTGAAGAAAAAAAGGTGTTTTCTTTATGGATGAACATAATAATAGCGGTATCATTCCGTTACCAGATTTAAATCTTCCAATTTTAATTGGATCAAAAGAAGCGTTTGTTGCTGGAATAGCTTACGCTGAATGTAATGACTACGATATCGAATATTCTACAAAATTTGGTATTGGAGCCTTTTATGTTAAATTTATTAAATGATAAAAAAATATGACTGAATATATTAATGTTAAAAAAATATTGAGAATATTATAAAAGAAGCTAACATATAATTATAATTTAAATATAATAGTTATTTTTAAGTTTATATAAAATTCTACACACTCTAATATAAAATATTATATTTACAAAAAAATGTAAAAAAAGAACATGCAATTCAATTAATTTTGAAAACACATGTTCTTTTTTTATTATAAATTCTCAATCTTTTTCTAAAAAAATGAGCGTAACTAAAATCAACTATTCCAGTAACACTTCTTCTAACAATACCTTTTTATCTTAGGATTTCTATAATGATTTTTCAACTGAGAAATATAATGGCGAAATTACATTTTCATCAATCAATATTCTCTCAGCTTCATTCACTTTTTTGTCTCTTTCTTTAGAAGAAGGCATTTTAGAAATTTCTGTTACTAGCGCATTATACTTAGCTTTTGACCAAACATTCATATTCAAATTATCATCTTTTTCCATCTATCTAAATAAGACAAAAGCATCATCATATTTTCGGCGACCAAGTATTCAAGACAATATCATAATCTCCAGCTCTAGTTTTTCGACAATCTTTCTTTAAACGGCACAGTTGAAGCATCTGTCTCTAATCCCAATTTAGTTCTTAACTCCTCTTGAATAAATTGAATTTCCAAAACTTCTGGATTCGAGTTTCCTGATAACAATCTTAATCTCAATCTATTAATTCCTAACTCTTTCAACGCTTCTGCATACAATTTTTTTAGCTGTTTTCAATGTCATTATCTTTAAAAATAATTTTTTTATCTGGATAATTTTCTCTATATTTTTTTATTATATCCTGAAATTTGATTACTTATAATTGATTTTCGCAACAACCGATCCATCTTTTTTTAATTTCATCCACATATTTTTTTCTATCAATAACTATCGAAATTGCCTTTTCTCAACTTAGCATTTTGTAAATATTTATTCCCTAAATTATAATCCAAATACCAAACTCTTCCATTCAAATATGTATCCAAAACTTTATTTTTTTCTTATATTCTGCCAATCTGTAAGGCTCTACCCTCGACATATCTATTTCTCTATTTTTTTAATCAAATCGTCAACCACTTTAAAATCTTTTTGAAATAACATATTTTATTTTTTTGGAACCCTTATATTTTTAGCATTCCAATAATCTTCATTTTTTTCCAATAAAATCTCATCTTCTTGCAATTTCACTATTTTATAAGGTCCATTAAATAAGAAATCTCCCAACTTAACCGCATATTTATTCTCTCTAGATTCATAAAATTTCTGATTTAAAGGCACAGAAATCGGTAAAGTCAAAATATATTTAAAATACGCTGTTGGATGCTCTAATTCAATTTCCAATGTCTTATCATCAATCGCCTTAACTCCCAAAGCATCTGCTCCCACTTTTCCAGCATAATATTTTTCTGCATTTTTTATTGGAAACAACATCTCAGAAAATTGAGCTGCAGTCTTAGGATTCAAAACTCTTTTAAACGTAAAAACAAAATCATTTGCTACTATTTTTTCACCATTACTCCATTTTGCATTATCCCTCAACTTAAACGTCAATTTATTTCCACTTTCTTTAAAACTTTCAGCAACTCCACCAGTATAATTCCCCTTTTCATCCAATCTCAACAATCCTTCATAAATACTCGAATCCACTTGAACCGCTATCATTTCAGTAAATAAAGTGTGGATCCAAAAGTATTATAATCACTTCCAAGATTAAAAACTACCATTTCCTTTATTATTCTTAACATTTTTTTAGAACATCCCACCACTAAAAAAATACAAACAACATTAATGTAAAAAAAGTATATTTTTTTCATTTTTTTCTCGGATATTTAACTATCCTGATCTCCTTTCACGCAATTTTTTTATAACCCTCTAAACAATTATTTTTATTTTTGCCTTATCCTTACTAAACAATATTTCTAAAAAAATAAGTTGAAAAAAATAATACATCTTCATTTTAAAAATTATATTAAATTTCCAACTTGTAAACTACTTCATTTTTAAAAATTACAATAATTCTTTTTTTCAATTCTTCAACTTTATTCAATCTTTCCCAAGGCAAATCAATATCAGTTCTTCCAATATGACCAAAAGCAGCTAAATCTTGATATTTAAAACTAGGCGTTCTCAATTCTAATGCTTTTTCAATTCCTCTTGGTGTCAAATCAAATAATTTTGCTACAACTTCAGCAATTTTTCCTTCATCAACAATTCCTGTTCCAAAAGTATCCACTTTTATAGATGTTGGTTGAACTACTCCAATCGCATAAGACAACTGAACTTCACATTTTGTAGCTATCCCTGCTGCAACTATATTTTTAGCAATCCATCTAGCCGCATAAGCTGCTGATCTATCTACTTTTGAAGGATCTTTTCCAGAAAAAGCTCCTCCACCATGTCTAAAATATCCACCATAAGTATCAATTATTATTTTTCTTCCAGTCAATCCTGAATCTCCATGAGGACCACCAATCACAAATCTTCCAGTAGGATTAATGTGATAATGTTTAACTTTTGAATAATCTAAGTTATATTTTTCTAAAACAGGTTTTATAACCAATTCTTTTAAGTCACTTTCAATTTTTTCTCTAGTAACTTCTTCATCATGCTGAACTGATAAAACAACTGTATCAACTGATTCAATTTTTGTTCCTGTTTCATCATATTCTAAAGTCACTTGAGCTTTTGCATCAGGTCTAGCCCATGCTAAAAGTTTTTTATTTCTAGTTAACTCGGTCAATTTCACAATTATTTCACGAGCTAATGTCACAGCTAAAGGCATCAATTCTTCAGTTTCATTAACTGCTCCACCAAACATAATCCCTTGGTCTCCAGCTCCACCAGTATCTACTCCCATCGAAATATCAGGTGATTGAGAATGAATAACATTCATAACACCACAATCAGAGTCAAATCCCATTCCTGGTTTTATATCCTATCTCTTTAATTTTTACTTCTAACAATATCTTGTATATCAATATATGTCGTTGTTGTTATTTCTCCTCCAACCACAACTAATCCAGTTGTTGCAAATGTTTCACAAGCCACTCTCGCATGAGTATCATCTTTCAAACAAGCATCTAACACTGCATCTGAAATTTGATCACAAATTTTTATCTGGATGTCCAGGTGAAACGAATTCTGATGTAAAATAAATATTTTTTTGCCATTTTTTTATTCCTCCTAAAATATTTTTTTATTTAAAAAGAATTTTTTTGTAAAAAAAATTCTCTACAAAGAAGAGAATGTAAAATTCTTATCTTCGCACTTTTTATGCCAGGATTTAGCACCTTTTACAAATAATTGTAAGGTTGCTGGATACTCATAACGGGCCTGTCCCTCATATCTCTCTTGATAAGTTTGCATATTTAATTATAATTTATTATAGTACATTTTTCATTTATTGTCAAACTATTTTTTTCAGAATTCGTTATTTCTTTTTTTATTCAATTTCAATTCTTCCCTCAAGTGATTTCCCTAAAGTCGCCATATCCGTATACTCAATATTTCCTCCCATAGGAATTCCACTAGCAATTTTTTTGAGACTCTGACATCTTTCTGCTTCAATATTTTTCGTCAAATACAACGTCGTAGTTTCCCCTTCCAAGTCAGGATTTAACGCAATTATTACTTCCTTTTATAACCTTCTCATCCAATCTTTTTTTATCAACGATTTCAAATTTAAATCTTCAATCGTAACCCCATTTAAAGGATCTATTTTTTTCCACCTAAAAACATGATAAAGTCCATTATATGTATCAGAATTTTTCAAAAGCAATAACATCTCTAACACCTTCAACAATGCAAAAGAACTTCTTTATTTCTCTTCTCGTCTTCACAAATTTCACAAATATCATTTTCAGACAAATTCCCACAAATCGAACAATGCTTAATACTACTATGAGAATCTTTTTATTATACCTATCATTCTATCAATATCCGCTTCACTTCTTTCTAAAACATCAAATGCTATTCTCATCGCACTTTTTTTCCCCAATTCCTGGCAATTTTGAAAAAAACATCTATCAAATCATCTAATTTTTTTCATAAATTTCTCCCCTCTATTTTTTTACTTCTAACAAACAAAAAAAGTGAATCGTAATAGTTTACTCTTCACTTTTTCATTTTTTAATTTTACTAATAAAGACTTAATAATTTTTTTATAATTATTTTTTTCTCCAACTCTTTCAACTCTTAAAGTATTAGTTGTTCCCTCTTTAGAAATTCCAGTTACTAATACTACTAAATCACCTTTTTTAGCTTCTTCGTGATTAGCTGCAATTTCTCTTGCTTTCGCAAAGAAGTCATCAGTTTTGTCTAATCCTTTTTCTACGTAAGCTCTAACTCCTCTTACTAATGCTAATTGTCTAGCTGTTTGATCATTATCAGTTAAAGCAATAATAGGTACAGTTGGTCCGTATTTTCTAATCATTCTAGCTGCTCTTCCTGTTTTTGTCCAACATACAATTAATTTAGCATCTAATAAGTTAGATGTTCTAACTGCTCCATTTGAAATAGCTTCTGTTACTGTAATTTCTTCATTTTCATCGATTTCAACAGGTTTGAATTTTTTGAATTCATCTGTTCTTTTTGAAATTGTAGCCATCATTTGTACAGCTTCTGCTGGATATTTACCTTTTGCAGATTCTCCTGATAACATAACTGCATCAGTACCATCTAAGATAGCGTTAGCAACGTCTCCTGCTTCTGCTCTTGTAGGTCTTGGGTTTCTAATCATTGAATCTAACATTTGTGTAGCTGTAATAACTGGTTTTCCAGCTTTGTTACATTTTCTAATCATCATTTTTTGCATGAAAGGAACTTCTTCTGCAGGAACTTCTACTCCTAAGTCTCCTCTTGCTACCATGATTCCATCACTTAATTCCAAGATTTCATCGAAGTTATCAACACCTTCTTGGCTTTCAATTTTAGGAATAATTTTGATGTTGTGTCCACCATTTTCATCTAAAACTTTTCTTACTTCAGCAACGTCTGCTGCTTTTCTTATGAATGAAGCTGCAACAAAGTCTACTCCTTGTTCACAACCAAATTTCAAGTCGTTAATATCTTTTTCAGCTAATGCAGGTAATCCAACTGAAACATCTGGTAAGTTAACTCCTTTAGTTTGTCCTAATTCTCCTGTATTTGTAATAACACATTCAACTTCTCCTGCTTCTACGTTGATGCTTTCAACTTTTAATCCAATTAAACCATCATCTAATAAAACAGTACTTCCTACTTTTAAGTCATTTACAATTCCAGGATATGAAACTGCGAATTTTTTAGCATTTCCAACGAAACTATAATCAGTAGTGATTGTTACTTTGTTTCCTGTTTCTAATAATACATCTTCTCCATTTTCTAATTTTCCTGTTCTAATTTCAGGTCCTTTAGTATCCAATAAGATTGCAATTTCTTTACCTGTTTTTTTAACAACTTCTCTAATTGTTTTAATTCTTGCTCCATGTTCTTCATAGTCTCCGTGTGAGAAGTTTAATCTCATTACGTTCATTCCACTTTCAACTAATTTAGTTAACATTTCTTCGCTTTCTGATTTTTGGTCCTATTGTACAAAACAACTTTTTGTCATTTTTGATCTTCATTCTTGTTATTCCTCCTAAATCTGATTATATATAAATATTAAACTTTAGTGAGATTAATAATGAAATTAATCCACAAAACTTTAACTAAATTAAAAAAACTTTTTTTATTTTTGCCATCATTTTTATTATAATGATAACATTGTTGCAATTTTTGTAATCTTCTTCTGAAGATTTACTATAGTTTTTCCCAAGCATAAGATAATTTATGAGTAGTTACTATTCCACTTTCCATACCTACCATTAATCCTGCTTCTCCAGCAATTAATAATTCTACTGCTTTACTCCTAATTTTGTTGCTAAGATTCTATCATTAGCTGTTGGAGCTCCACCTCTTTGAACGTGTCCTAAAATAGTAACTCTTATATCTGTATCTATTTTTTGTGCTAATTCTTTTTCGATTTCTAAAATATCTCCAGCACCTTCAGCTACAACTATAATGTCGTATAATTTACCTTCAGCTCTTCTTTCTTTAATAACTTTTGCAATATCATCAGTAGAAGCTTTTACTTCTGGTATCATAACTCCACTTGCTCCACCTGCAATCGCTGCATATAAAGCTAAATCCCCACAGTTTCTTCCCATTACTTCTATTAAATAAGTTCTTTCGTGTGATGTTGCTGTGTCTTTTAATTTTGATATTGCATCCAAGATTATATTTAATGCTGTATCGTAACCAATTGTATAATCAGTTCCTGCAATGTCATTATCGATTGTTCCAGGTATTCCGATTGTTTTTATTCCATGTTCTTCATACAAATAATGTGCTCCATGGAATGAACCGTCTCCACCTATTACTACTAAGCCTTCTATTCCTCTTTTTTTCAAGTTTTCAGCTGCCTTAGCTCTTACTTCAGGATCTTTAAAAGATGATAATCTAGCAGATAATAAGATAGTTCCACCGTGATCAGCGATTCCACTTACATCTAATGCTGACATTTGGAATATTTGATCTTCTAACATTCCTTTATATCCTCTTTTAATTCCAAAAACTTCCATTCCTTTACTCATCGCAGTTTTGGCAACAGCTCTTACCGCTGTATTCATCCCTTGCGAATCTCCACCACTTGTTAGGATTGCAATTTTTTTCATAACTTATTTCTCCTTCTAAAATCAATAACTATTTATCTCTCATAAAGATAATACCATTTTTTTGATTTTTTTCAATGATTATTTTATATCTTTTTTTCTTTTTTTATTTTTTTATAAATTTCAATACTTTTTTTAATCTTCATACGAGTACATTGGTTCTACATGAATCAATATTCTTTTGACATTTTTATATTTATATTTCAAGGTTTTTTTGTTATTTCATTAACGATTTCATGTGCTTCCTCTATTGTTTTATCCCTATTCATTCTAACATCAACAAAAAAATATAAACTTCTTTTCCTGAAGTAGTCATTCTAAAATCATGTGCATTCTCAATTTCAGGAAATTTCAAAAATATCTTCTCGAATTTCTTCCAACAATTCTTTATCTTGTGAATCCAATAAAAATCAAAAGCATTCTCACTAATCAATTGATATCCATTAATAATTATGTATATTGCAATTATCAAACCAACAATAATATCAAACAATGGACTTATTAATGAAAGCAATAATCCTACTAAAACCGAACTAGATATCACAATATCCATTTTATAATCAACTAGAAGCGTTTCAATTAACGCACTTTTTTTCTTTACCAGTTTTTTTGTTTCATAAAAAAATTAATTGAAAAAAATTTTAATTATTATTGTCATAATCGTAATTATTATTGGCCATTTATTCAATAAAACTCCAGAATTTTTTTCAAATAACTTCAAAAAAATTTTTCTTGTATAACTTCAAATGCTGAAATTATAATAAATGTACCAATTATAACGCTAAATACCGATTCTATCTTACCATGTCCAAATGGATGTTCTGAATCTTCAGGATTATTTCCAACTTTAAGTCCAACAATAACTAAAAATATTTGTAATCAAATCTGATAATGAATTTAATCCATCTGATAATAAAGATACACTTTGAAAAAAATATTTCCTGAAATAATTTTTTTAAGAGAGCTAAAACTATATTAACCGCTATCGCAAATTTAGAAACAAACATCATATTTTTCGTATTCTTTTCGATTTTTCTCAAATTATTTAATTCATATCCATTTTCTGTTTTTTTACAAATCTTTGTTTTTTTCTAAAAAAATTATTCATTTTTTTATGATTTTTTTCACAACTAAAGAATCATAATTATTATTTATTAACCAATTTATTATGAATTTTTAAAAAGAATTGTTCCACAAGCATTATTTCTTAATTTAGGTTCGACAAATATTCTCCTTAATTCCATTGAAACTTCATTTTCTTTTATTAAAACTGCATAACCAATTATTTTTTTCACTTTTGTATAAAAAAATAATTCTTCATCGTCTTCATTGAAATTAAAATAATTATCTATTCCCTTTTAAAAAAACAGCAAATTTTTTTCTTTCTTTTTTTCGTATCATTCCAATTAATAATTTTTCATTTTTTTATAAAATCGCCCCCTAAAAAAATATTTCTACATAAAACTTTTTTTCCGTATAATTTAAAAAAAATAGCAATTCAAGTTTCTTTACTAAAGCCCTTTTTAGGAATCTTTTTATAAAATATTTCTTAATTGCTATTGAGTTTATATATTTATCATCAAATACTTTCAACGTGAACTATTCCCGCTTTTAGAAACGTAAGCTTCTTGGGAAATATCTGCTTTCGTTAGCCAAATATATTTACCACGCTCTTCAAGTAGTTCCTACTCTGATATATTTAGTGTAATACATTTTGCTATAAATGTCAGTCTATTTAATTTTGCCATACATCAGACTCTCGAAAGAATTTTACCATCCGTTTCTTATAGAAAGAACTCAAAAACAGCTACCCTATAAACCTAGAGAAATTGACTTAGTGCTGCTTTGTTCCCAACCTGACACGGTTCACCAACTCTCTACAATATAGGACTATTTTCTCAACATTCTTTAAATAAGGCGTTGACACTAAAATCTCCCTCAAGTCTGACATCACCTCTACTAAAGCGGGTTGTAGATACAGGGCACCGCTATCTCCCCGGCTAGTATGACAAGTGTTATTATATCATTTTCATATTCTAATGTCAACTTTTTATTTTTGATTTTTAATTTTTTCTAAAAGATTTTCATCAAATATTCCATTTCTTAACATTTCAATCTCAAACTTATACGGTGGCAATTTTTTAGCACCTTTTTCTTCACTTAAAGCAACATATGGTGTTTCTAGAATTTTTGGCAAATGACTGAACTTTTCAAAATGTGCAATTTTATTTAACGCATCAAAACCAATGTGACCAAATCCTATATTTTCGTGTCTATCTTTATGTGCACCAATAGGATTTTTGCTGTCATTTAGGTGAATTACAGAAATTCTGTCTATTCCTACAATTTTATCAAAATCATTGATTACACCTTCAAAATCATTTACAATATCATATCCTGCATCGTGAACGTGGCACGTATCAAAGCAAACTGATAACTTATCTTTTAATTTTACACCATCAATTATTTTAGCAATTTCTTCAAAACTTCTACCACATTCTGTACCTTTTCCAGCCATTGTTTCAAGTGCAACTGTTGTTTTTTGATCTTTTGTTAAAACTTCATTCAATCCTTCAATAATTTTATTGATTCCAACTTCTGCTCCCTCTCCAACGTGTGCTCCCGGATGTAACACTATTCTTTTTGCTCCAATTGCATCTGTTCTTTCGATTTCTGTTCTTAAAAATTGTACTGCAATTTCAAATGTTTCAGGTTTTATCGCATTTCCTAAATTAATAATATACGGTGCATGAACAACAATATCATCAATATCAATATTATTTTTTTTCATTAATTCTAATCCTGCTTCAATATTTAATTCTTCAATTGGCTTTCTTCTAGTATTTTGTGGTGCACCAGTGTAAATCATAAATGTATTAGATCCGTAACTTATGGCTTCTTCTACTGATCCCAAAAACATTTTTTTACCACTCATTCCCACATGTGATCCTATTTTTAAACATTTTACCTCCTAATTTTTGTTTTTTTATTTTTCTGTTTTTTTACTATATCAAATTATCGTATATTTTGCCATAAAAAAATTATTATTTTTAATTATATTTTTCATCAATAATAAATTTGTAGTTAATCCTGCTGCTGTTCCACTTAACATAACAATGTCACCTTTTTTTATTTTTCCCATTTTCAAAGGCCCAACATAAAGTGAATGGAACAGAGGCTGACACCATATTCCCATAATCTTTGAAAATATCAATGTATTTACCCTTTTTCACACCTAACTTTTTCATCATAAGCTCTAATGCGTGACTGGCTTGATGCGGAATAACCATATCAATATCTGTAATCTTCATTTCATTCTTTTTCAAAAAATCGTCTACCATTTTTTTAAAAGCCTTATTTTTTTGATAATTTCAACACGCTTTTTACCATTCATATCAAACATAAATTCTTCTTTTTGTTTTTTTCTGAATAATTTTTTTGGATGATAATTAGACAGTCCACCTCTTATTTCTGTGAAATGAACTCCTTCTGACCAAGTTTTTTGCATTCCGTCAATTACTCCAGAACCATTTTCACTATATTCTACTACTACTGCTGCTGCTGCATCACTAAATAGTTCGTAACTTTCCTTTTGATTAGGATTTGTAGCAATTGATGGCACATCGACTGAAACAATTAACACTCTTTTGTATCTTTTGGCATCAACTAAAAACGAAATCGTATCTAATGCTGTAATAAAACTCGTACAAGTTGTATTTATGTCTAATGCTGGAATATCAGTACCTTTTCGCTATCTTTTTTTCGTGAATTAATGCTGCCGTACATGGAATAGGCTGCACCGCAACTGCAGAGGCACTTACGATACAATCAATATCATTTATAGTAACTTTTGCATTCTCCATTGCCTTCTTGGCTGCTTTAACTCCAATTCCTAATTGTGTCTCATCTCCAGAAATTTTATATCTAATTCCTCCTTTAAATTCCACTGTTTCTTTTGGTAAAACATATCCCATACCCCTTAATCTCTAACTTTCTCATAGTAATTTACAACTCCTTTTTTTATTTTTTTGAAAAAAATTCTTCGCAATTTAACATTCTTTTTCAGGTGCATATTCAATAAAATCAATTTTCACACCTTCTATTCCAAGTTTTTTTCAAATAATTTATCAAATTCTTTTTGTTATCTCTTTTTTTGAAAATCCTTAATCTCTAAAACTGCAACTTCTAATTTATCAAAATCTACTTGGAAAAACTTGATATTCCCTTATTTCTTCACTAAAAAGTATACATCTTCTAATAAAATCTGGAAAAAAAACTTTTTTTAATTTACCAAACTTATCTTTAAAAAAAGAAAATATCATCTGAACGGCCTTCAATTTTATCTATTCTAGTAAAAACTGAACCACATTCACATCTATTCTTATTTTTCAATCAAAAATATCATTCAATTTATATTTTTATAAATGGTTGGCTTTTTTCTCCTAAAATCACTAATAATCGGATAAAATCTCTTTTCATCTATATAATACTTTTTCAAATTTTTATACATTCTTCATTCAAGTGAATCGATCCACAATGACAAGTATACCCCAACAAGCCTTCTGTCGCCTGATATATTTGATACACCATTTTTACACCGAATACTTCTTTTTATAAATTCCTCATCTTTCTTCTCTAAAAATTTCTGCAACTGAAATTATTTGAATCGGATTGATTTTTCAAGATTCCATCTAACTTTTTTTCTTGCATAAAACTAAAAGCATTGAAGCTGGAGCCACTAAAATTGTTGGATTATAATTATTCAGCTCATCAACATAAGTTTCAAAATCTTGAAATAAATCAAAATATTTTAATTTTTATAAAAAAATGAATTAATACTTTTTATATAAATTATTGTCTGCTCTTAGAAAAAAATGCAATTTTATTACCAAAAAGTTTGTTTTTAGGAAGCATTTTTAGCAAGTATGAATCCAGCCCACACACTTTGCTCATCGTCTGTTGTCACAAACATTCCACGATGTCCTGATGTTCCAGAAGACAATCCTACTGAAATATTTTTTTATACTTTTCAGAAAAAAATTACGAGTTTCTTCTCCATCAATAGCAATCTTAAACGCCTCATCTTTTTCGCACTCCAACCGTATTCAACTCATCAAAATTTTTCCATCATAAATTGCTTATTCATAAAAAAATCATTCAAATCAACTTTATGTTTCATAAAAATATGGTGATTTCTTTTTCAAAAATATTTGATTTGTTTTTTCTAACTTTTTTTGTCTTGATACTTTTTTCTAATTTTTTTCTCGAATTCCATTTTTCTCAGCCATCTAGCACTCACAAATTCCAATAATATTCTAATTATTTTTCTTCATACAAAAATTTTTCTTTATCCTTTCTTCAGGATCATGACTAACAATCACATCTATTTTTTTCTCTTTTTGAATGTTCTCCAAAATATCAATTCCTCTTTCATAATCCTTGAAATTATCTTGCACTAATTTAGGGAAGCGTTCTCATTCTTTCTGTATACTTCATCAAATCTACTCCCCAGCAAACATCAGCCGCTATAAATAAATTTTTTTCTCCTTAACAAAAAGACAGCCTTGCCCTCGAGAATGTCCATTTATCGAAGCTAAATACAAACTTCCATCTCCAAATAAGTCTTTAACTTTTACTGGAAAATCTTTTAATTTCTTGTATTCTTTTTATTATTTCTACCCTTTCTTCAAAAATATTTTTGGAAGAAATTCCTTAAAAAAATAAGATCCTTTAACCTACTATTTTTTTATAATTTTTCATAACAATCTTCTGTTATTATAATTTTTTTGCATTTTGAAATTTTTTTCACATCTCCAATATGATCTGGATGCAAATGCGATAAAATCACATATCGAATTTCATTTTGATTAATTCCTCTTTTTTAAAAGTTGCTCAGAAATTAAATCGTCCTCCTTCAAAAATAATCGGATTGGGTGCTCTATAAAGAAAAATATTTAAAATTATTTTTTTCAAAATATCAATTCCGTAACCTGTGTCATATAAAATATATCCAATTTCTCTATGTTTTTATCAAAAAAAACTCCAGCAGGAAAATTTATTATTCAGAAAGTTTTTTTCATTTTTTTCGAATTTTTTTAAACATTACTCCTAATTTATTTTTTTACAATAGCCACATGAAAAAAATAATCAACTCTTTCTATTATGTTCGACATATTTTTTTACACCTTCTCTTACTGTCATTTTTTTGGCTTGTAACCCAATTCTTTTTTTGCTTTTTCAACTGATAAAGTCTGAGAATATCTCAATAAATACAGCGTATACAATGTTAATGGTGGCTCTTTTTCTAATTTTTAAAAAAAATGAATAAACTTTTTTTCTAGTATTGTTACAATGCCTTTTTGTAAAAGGATAATTGAAATTCACATATTTACCTTTTTATTCCCATTTTCGGCAAAAAAATAAATCTAAAATTTCCTTAAACTTCATAGGTTCATCATTTGTTATATTGTAAATTTTTTTCCCTAATGCATTTTTCATTTTTCCATAGCCAATCTCAATGATAACGCCACATTCTCAACACAAGTCACATCTATCATTTGATTTCCACCTGCAAACAACGGAATACCTATTTTACCATTCAATTTCAAAAAGTCTTGGAACTATACTCGTATCCCCTACTCCGAAAAAGCCCTCTCGGTCGAATTATTACCCATGATTTATAAGAACTTTCTTTTATTGATTTCTCAGCCATTAGTTTACTTTTTTTATAAAAAAATTAAGGTTATTTTTCAGTTGGAGCTTCTTCTTCTTTCACCTGTAAACTATCACCTTTTTTTGCATAAACACTTGGCGAAGACACAAACACAAGCCTTTTTCACATTTTCGTTTCTCACAAAAGTCCAATACATTTTTGAGTTCCCCAAAACATTCGCATTATAAAAAAATCTTCCCATCTTCCCCAAACTGTCGAAAGTCCTCCAGCATGAATAACAAAAATCAATTTGATCTGTTATTTTTTTCTAAATCTTTCTCTATTCTCAAGATTACCTTTCAAAAATTTCACATTCTTATAATTTTCAGACAAATATTTTCCCTTTTTTTCTCGTTTTCTCCCAAAAGCCACAAACTTCATAATTATTTTTCCAGAAGTTCTTGAATCATGTATTCGCCCTAAAAAAACCAGTAGCCCCTGTTAGTAATACTTTCATCTTCATTTCCTTTCACAAAATTATTTATTTTTTTAGATATTTGATTTAACAAAATATTTCAAGTCTATTATTCACTTTGTCTATAGTTTGAACAATATCTCTTAAAACATCTATTTTTATCCTTAAATAATTCTGCCATATCTCCAGATTTTTTTAACTACTGGAAAATCTTTTTAATTTTTGTTTCTCCATACTTCCATTTTTTTACAATATAATCTATAATTTTTTTCTAACAAAATCAATTTGATTCGAATCCAGTTCTTGATTACTCAAAAATTTTTGAAAATTCCTTTTCAACAACATCTCTATCCATTCCAACTATTTTTAGAAACCATTTTTCAATAATGGAACTGAACCATAATTGCTTTCATATTCTGTTTTAGTACCAATTTCTTCAAAAAGAATTTTTTTCCAAATATTTAATATCAGCCATTGTTAAAGGTTTATTACTTCTCATTTTTTTGAATTACATCTTTATCTTTTTATTTCTTCCAAATAAGAATTCACTCTTTTTTTGATAATTTTTCTAAATTATTATACGCTACAAACTCTTTCGATACATCTCTTTGGCTTAATTCAACAATTTCATCATCAAAATCTGTGTAATAATATACTCCTATCACTGACTTATCAAGTAATTTTATCAAACCTCTTAATTTTTTTCCCGAATTTCCTCGAAAATCAAATAATCCCTGCCTTTTTGCCAATATTTCTTATTTCTTACATTTGCTATTAATCTTTTTTTGTTCTTGAATCTGTGCAATGTTTCCTTTTTTTGCCAAATTCTCTCCCGTTTCCATTACAATATTTTTGATTTTTTTCATAAATTTCTTATTTTTCTAGATACGCTGATTCTATAGCATAAATTGTAGCATCGAATCTCTTTGCCATTTCATCATTTTCTTCATAAGTAATTAATGGAGCAATTTCTTTTTTTAACTCACTTTTTTTATTGAATCTATAGTGTCAAAATATTTTTGCTTCATTATATTTTTTTCAATTATCGCTCTTTTTAATCTAATATCAAATCTATCTAAAAGGTATTTCATTAATCGAATTAACTACATCTTCAATCAATTCTTTTCTATATTTTTTTGATATTCTTTATTTTCTTGATAATCTAAATGCTCCAACGCCTTTATAATCTCAATTTTATTATAAAATATTTTTTTCAGAAAGTGATTTACCAATTTTAGTCTCTTCTCCATCAGTATTCACTTCAAAAAAACTCAAAATTTTTCATAGCAATCAATAATCAAAAAAATCTTTCTTTATCTAATCCTGGACCAAACAAATTTTTTTACATGTTCTTGTTCCTCTTCCAATCATTTGCCAAAAATTTAGCTTTTGATTTTTACACTTTTGAAAAAAATACTAAATTTAATAATTCAGGAACATCAATTCCAGTATCAAGCATATCCACTGAAACTGCTACTTGCGGAAGTTTATCCTTATCCTTAAATTTATCAATCAAACGTCTCTGTATCCTTTATATTATGATAAATAGCCGACATAAACTCGCCTTTTATACTTCGGATAACGAGCATTGAAATCTTTCGACAATAAATTCAGCATGTTTTTTTATTAACTGCAAAAATTATAGTCTTCCTAATTTATCTCCACCTTCTATTTTTCAATCCTTTTTTTCCATTAAAGTATCAATAACTTTATCAACAGTTTCATTGTTAAATACACTTCTATTAATTTCAGTACTGCTAATTTCTTCAATATCATCGTCAAAAAGTATCCTCGAACTCTTCCTTTTTCTTCCTCACTCAGTTCACTGTATTTCACACCATTTTTTTATCAATTTTTAGATCCAATTCCAATGGTTTATCAAACGGAACTAAATATCCCTCTTGAATTGCTCTTTCCAAATCATACGCATAAGTTGGATTGTTATCTTCTAATTCAAATATTTTTGTATGTATTTTTTTATCAATATCGTCTTTTCGGTGTAGCTGTTAATCCCAATAACGGTGCATCAAAATACTCAAAAAAATCGCTCGATATTTTTTTATAAATACTTCTATGACTTTCATCTAGAAATAATCAAATCAAAATGTCCCATTTGAAAAAAATTTTTCTTACCTTCCTTATCCTTTTTTTGTATCAATTGCATTCATCATAGTTGGATAAGTAGAAAAAAACCATTCTATTCGTTGCTTCTTCCTTATTCTCCATTAAATTACACAATGACAAACTAGACAAATAATCTTTAAAAACTTTCTTTGGCTTGTCTTACTAAAGGCAGTTCTATCCGCTAAAAAAATAAAATGTTTTTTTGCCCAATTACATTTTGTCAAAATATCAACTATTGAAGCTGCTGTTCTCGTTTTACCACTCCCAGTAGCCATGACTAATAACGCCTTTCTATTTCCCTGCTTAAAAGTGTCTAAAACTGCTGTTATTGCCTCTTTTTGGTATGCTCTATTTGTGATTTCATCTCTGATCAATGTATTTGATAACTCTGTCTTCAATCCTCTTCTTTTTAATCAATTTTTTTCTAAATCTTTTTTTAGCATAAATACCCAGAAACTTTTTCTTTCAGGATAATTCAAATCATCCCAAAAAAATAATATTCTAAAGCATTTGTATAAAAAAATTAATGGTCGCACTCTGTATTTTTTTCTCTAAGCAATCTGCATAAAGTTTCGCTTGGATTTTTACCAACTTCGGATCCACTGAAGTTTTTTCGCTTCAATTACTGCAAGTGGCTTACCACCATCATCATACAAAACGTAATCTGCATACCCAACTCCAGTTTTGTTATTAGGCATCCCATCGACTCTAACTTCTTCCAAACAATCTTTACCTATTTCCCAGCCTTCTTCTTCTAACATCAAATTAATATATAATTTTTCTAGTTTCAGCTTCTGATTTTTCGTCAATTTTTGTATATTCTTGTTTTTTTGATTTTTCTCTACGTTTATTAGAGAATCCATTTTTCATTGTTATTTGCTTTCATAGCTATTTCTAGCTCTTTATTTTTTTCTTTTTCCAATTCCTCTTTTAATTTCTCTAATTCCGATTGAATCTTATTTTTGACCCAACTTCTCCTAAAAATATTTTTCATCAAACTCGATATCCGTATAATTCTTAGAATACGCATAATCTATCCAATTTGTAAAAATTAAATAAATTTCTTAAACTTAAAATTGCTTCTTTTCTGCTAATTTTTTTATCAGAATGTACTGATTTGTTTCCTAATTTTTTTGGATATATGAAAGTTTTTGGCATATCACTTGGAATTATATTAGTAAAATTCCTATCCGTTATCAATGTTACAAGCGTATATTGTAATGGCGTATGTAATTCTCTATCATTTACAAACATCCATTTTACAGCTAATTCTAACGCTCTTCTCGAATAAGTCGCCACAGCTGAATACGAAACATCCATCAAATTTTCAGCTTCAATACACGCTTCTGTAAACACATCATAATCACTATCTTTTTTTAGGTAATCAAAATTTGACATTTTTTTCACCTCTTTTTATTTATTTTTTTAATAATTTAATTATATCTTTTTTTATTTTTATAAATTGCAATATTAAATGCGATTTTTTTCATTTCAGAACTAAAAAAATTTTTTTGTATAATTTTTGAATTTTCAGTTTTTTTCTAATGATTTCAATTTTCTAAATTTTTAATTTTTTTGGATTGCTTCTATTTATGGTGGCGAATTTGTTTTTGGAGTTCTAGTGGGGAAGTATTATTTTTAATTCTTTTCCATATTTCTTTATCATTAATATTGAGTTTGTAGCAACAACATTTTGACAACTTTCTACCCATTTTTTTATAATATTCTGTTTCTGTATATCTTTTTATGTATTCAGGATTAACTTTTACTTATATCCAATTTAAATCTAATTAAATATCCTGCTAAAAATACAATTTCCAAATTCTTTTCCTATACAAAAAAAGTTTTTTTCCTACTGTTGCACTGTAACGAGCAAATAATATATCTCCTTCTTCTAATTTATATTTTTTTAACTTCAATATCTTCATCAACAACTCGACTTTTTCTTCCTTTAAATCCCCATTTTCTTTGATATCTGTTATTCTATATATCTGTAACTCCCCTCATAAATTTTTCGAAGGTTTATTACTACCGTATTCTCCTTTTTTTATTGAAATTTCATCCAAAGAATTTACTTTTTTCCATCTCTTTTCGTTCTTAATCGGATCGCCAAACATCTCGAAAAAAATTGTGACGTGGTTAACAAAATCTACCCCAAATATCTCCTATGAGAAATTTTCACGTTATTTTTGATTTACAATAGCATATTGTAAAGTTGTATCTATTTTAGTATGTCCTAACAGGTGTTGAACTTGTTCTATTGGCATACCTTTATCAATGGCTTTTGTTGCAAGTGTACGACGAAATTTGTGCGGATGAACTCTCGGCAATTTTAATTTTCTCCCTAGTTCTCTCAATCTGATTTCGACACCACTAATTTTTCAATCGCTTTATAAGGCTTTTAGCAAAGAAACAAACAAAGCATTGTTATCGTCTGTTCTGCTTTCTAAATATCTAATTATGTGTATTTTTGCTCGTGCGTCAAAATAAACTTTACGTTCCTTTTCACCTTTTCCAAAAACAACACATTCCCTATTTTCAAAATCAATATCCTCTCTATTTAAACGAACCAATTCTCCAACTCTCATTCCTGTTGAAGCTAGTAAATCAATAATCGCTAAATCTCTATCATTGTGACAATAATCCCTTAAAGTTTCTAAAACTTCATCTGTATAGGTCTCTTTAATAGTCTGAGCAGTTTTTATTTTTCTTTAATTCTTCTAACAGGGACTTTTTCAAAATAAAAATTTTTCTTCCTCCAACCAAGAAAAAAACTCGACAATATTCTTCTAAGATTATCAAGAGTAACTTTACTGACATTCGATTTGTTTTTGATAATTTGATAAATAATCTCTTAAATCATTAGTGGAAATATGCTTAAAAATTTTTTTACCTACTTTAATGAGCATATTTGTAATTGTTGATTGATAATAATCTAAAGATTTTTTTAGAACAACCTTCGATCTTTTTTTCGCTGCTAAAAACATCTCTAACATTTTTTTCATTTGAATTTTTTCTTCTTTATTTTCACTATTTTCAGTTTCCAAAAATTTTATTAAAATTTTATGTAAATATTCCATTTGTGCATTATTCAAAACTTCTTGCATTCTTTGCTCAATATTAATTATTATGTTTTTTTCATTTGATTCACTCTCCTAAATTTTTTTGTAAAATCTTAAAAAGAGAACCTCTTTGAAAAAGTTCTCTCTCTAAATTTTCTCTATTTTTATTTTTTTAAATTGTATAATTTCTCCAAAAATTTATCAATAAATAAAACCATTACTTGTATTTTTTTCTAAAAAAATATAACTATTTATTTGAAAAAAACTTTTGCATTAATGAATTATATAGATTTTTCTGTTTCTTTTTAATGATTTTTTCAATTTCAAATTTTAATTTTTTTGGATTGCTTCTATTTTGGTGGCAATTTGTTTTTGGAGTTCTAGTGGGGGAAGCAGAATTTCTATATTTTTCTATTTCTTTTCTATTTATAGATTTAAATGTACTTCCTTTCTCTACTTTTTTATACTTATCATTATATTTTTTTAAATAATAAAATAAATATTCCAAATTTAATTCTCCGTTTATTTTTTTATTGAACATAATCCTCTTCCAATACAGCATTCAATCTTTGTTATATTCAATTCTCCAACAGGAGCTCTAACTGACATCAATATTGTATTTTTCGTTAGCAACTTTTGTAATTTTATCTGTGTATTTTTTTATTTTTAGGATATTTTTCACCAAAAATCAACATTTCCTTGATAAAATGGCATTCCAATACCTTTTTCGTTATAAGATGATGATGGCGGAGATTGTCCCATTATTATTTTAGAAACATCACTTAATTTTACTTTCTTCCAACCTTTTTCATTCTTAATCGGATTGCCAAACATCTCGAAAAAAATTGTGATTTTTTTAGATTTTCTAGTAATTCTAATTGTTCTCTTTTGTTTTTCTATAATAATTATTATCTTTATTTAATTTATTCTGCTATTTTTTTATTTTGTTCTTCTTTATGATGGTATTCTTATTTTTATATTATCAAATTTACTTTTTAGTAATGTGTTTTCATCGTTGAACCATGTGTATCTTTTTTTTATTTCATTTAATTTATTTTTTTATTAAATAAACAAAAAAATCTTATCTATATCCATTTTATCAAAATAAACAACTTTTAAAACAAATATGCTTTGATTTAAATATCCATTTTTTCACCTTTCCATTCATAAACATCTATAGCTTTATGACCAAGATATTAGTATTTTCAGCACTTTCTTTTCACATGATATTTGTGTCATCTATTTATTGCTTTGATAATACTGTTATTTTCTCTATTATTCTCAGATCATGACTTTTGTATTCGTATAATCTGAAAGTGATTCCCATCTTTATTTCCAATCACTCAGTTTCTAAACTATTTCTTGCATGTTTTTTTCATATCAAAGTTGCTACTTTCTCCTAATTTTACAGTATTTCATCATTCTCATTTACCCTTTCACTAAATTTGATATTCTACTCCATCAACCCTTCCAATTCTTCCAACCCCAACGCTATCTCTTTTTCCAATTCTTTTTATTTTTCCAATAATAACTTCAGGCTTTTTTTCGTAAACAATTTCCTCATATTCTATTTCTTTGTATTTATTTATTGACAAGTCATAGTCGTTTTTCAACGATTTCTTCTTTTGATACAAAGAATGATTTTTTTCAGTTCGTTTCCTATCTTTTTTTCATTTTCAAGATTTTTCGTATCTTTCTAAAATGTCTGGTATATCATTTTCTTCTATTTCAGTTCTTTTGTCGTCTAATGAGTAACCGTCGGCTTTTCATATCATAAAACCAAACGTTGTCAGTTCCACCTATTCCTGTTTTTTTGTGAATAGTAAAATTGCTGTGCTTACTCCTGCATAAGGTTTGAAAACACCACTTGGCATCGAGATTACTCCTTGTAGTTTGTTGTTTTCGATTATTTCTTTTTCTTATTTGTTTATGTGCTTTACTTGCTCCAAATAATACTCCGTCAGGAACAATTACTGCACATCTTCCACCTTTTTTTCAAGATTCTCAACATTAATGCTAAAAAAATAATAATTCTGTTTTTTTGTTTTAGTTACTTTTAATAAATTGTTTGCGACTCCTTCTAAATCCAAAGAACCTGTAAATGGTGGATTGGCAAGTACTAATGTGTATTTTTTTCTTCATCAGTATTTGATTTAGAAAGAGAATCTTTGTAATCAATATTTCGGATTATCTACATCGTGTAACATCATATTCATTGCACCAATTCTAAGCATTGTTGTGTCCATATCATTTCCATAAAACATTTCATTTTGAAAAATGCTCTTTTTAAACTTTCTGAAGTAAATATTTCTTCATGATTTTTCAAATATTCTTCAGCTCCTACCAAGAATCCAGAAGTTCCACATGCTGGGATCAATTATTATATCTTGTGGATCTGGTTTTACTAATTTTTACCATCATATCTATAATATGTCTTGGTGTTCTAAATTGACCGTTTGTCCCTGATGTTGCTAATTTTTGAAAGTAAATACTCGTATAAATCACCTTTTACATCTCTTTCAAATTCAAGAGTTTCAATCCCAGTAACAATTTTCTCTAACATTTGTGGTGTTGGGAATTTGAAAAATTGCTTCTTTCATATATTTTGAAAACGAAGACTCATTATCTCCATTCAAATTTTTTTATAAACAGGGAACACTCGATTTGACACAACATCAAACATTTCTTGAGCTTCCAATTCTTTGAAATTACTCCATCTTAAAATTTGTTCATCATCAGAAAAAAATATCTTTTTAGGCTCTAATCCTAAAAATCATCGAATTTTTTTCTCTTCTCTAATTTGCTTGTCATCTAATGATTTTTATAAATATCAAATATGTAAACTGTTCTATTACTGAAAGTGGATTTGTAATACCACCTGTCCAAAAATATTTCCCATATTTTTGTCTACTTTACTTCTTATTTCACCTGTTATCATCTTTCGTTACCTCCATCTTTTAAACTATCTATTCACTTTTTCTTTCATCAATCTATCAATTTCACTCTTCAACACTTCACTTGGATTATATTCTCTATATTTTTCAGAAACTTTTTTCAAATTATTCCATTCTTTACGATTCAAAAGTTCCCTTAATGCATTTTTCAATCGAATTAATATCCTTCAATTTAGCTGGAATACCAATATCTGCTATTTTTTTCCTCTCACTGCAAAATCGAATTGATCGTAATCGTGAGGAATTATAACTGATGGTTTGTTATATTTTATGGCATTGTATAATATTCCTGCTCCGCCGTGATGAATAACATAATCTACCACAGGTAACACTGCTCCATAGTCGATATATTCGTAAATATGCACATTATCTCTACTTTTTATAACAGGTTTTCCTTTTCCATTAATATTTCCTAACGAAACAATAAAACACACATCTGAAAACTTCGAACTCAATTCTTCAACTATTCTTACAAGATTATTTTTTCCCCATAATAAATGTGTTCCATTTGTAACCAAGATACTTTTTTTAAATTTAGAAATATCTTCCAAAGTGTAATCCTTCACATCAAACTCAGATAAACAAGGCCCTGCCCATATTACTTGCTTCGGATAATCATCTCTAAACTCTAATTCTTTCATACCTAAAGCTAATATCGACTGTGGTGAATACAAATTTTCTTCCTTGTTTTCATTATACAGCTTAAAATCAAGTACTTTCAACTGCTTTGAAGCCAACACACACACAATTCTCTTAAAACTTCTTATTACAAATCTTCCGAAGCTATCTCTCAATTTATATAAAAAACCTTCTCTTGGGTACCAACCACCCATATAACTTGGTGTTGTCGTCTTACTTTCAATCGCAAATGGTGTTGGTATTGAAGTTATCCAAGGGATATCCATTTTTTTTGCAATTAATCCTGCTGGAATCGCAATAAAATCAGCAATTACAACATCAGGTTTTCTCTTTTTGAACCCTTCTTCAAACTCTCTCGCAATCTCAGGAACTTGCGATATATTTCTTTTAAATTGTTTCCAATAAATAAAAGCATTCGTTTTTTCAGGCGTGTTCGCAATATCCTCGAAAAACGTAGGTTTATCTGGTAAAACTGGTACATGTTTCAGCCCCAATTTTTCTAAAAATTCTTGTCTTTTAACACCACTATACACGCAAAGGTCGTATTTTTCATCATTTATCAACGGTTTTATTAACTCTAATATTGGAAATAGGTGTCCACTATAAGGTGGTACAACTACATCAATCTTTATTTTTCTTTGTTCCTCCACAAATATTCATCCTCACTTAAATCTTTATTTATTTTTTTCTTTTTTTCTCTCATTTTTGTATAAAAAAACACCCCAGTTGCAACACTCACATTTAATGACTCAATATTTCCCATAAATTGGAATAATCGCCTTAATATCAGAATTTTCAATCAAATAATCTGAAACTCCTCCACCTTCATGCCCAAAAATATAAGCATTTCTCTCTTTTTGCTCAATTTCATCATAAGAAATCGAATCTTCATGCAATGCTGTCGAAATCGTTAAATAATTCTTTTTCCTTCAAAAAAATTTCACAATATTTTCTGGTGTTTCATAAATCACATTTAATTTAAAAAAATTCCACTCATTGTAGCTCTAACTGTTTTTCGGATTATACACATCCACAGATCCCTTTTGTCAAAAATCAAATTTCTAAAATCAGTCGCAATCATTGTTCTAATAATCGTCCCCACATTTCCTGGATCTTGCACATCATCCAAAAATCACGACATCTCCCTCAATATCATCAATCGTATTCAAATTTTTTTGAATACAAAAATATTATTCCTTGACTATTTTCTTGCGTCGAAAACTTCATTAAACAGCTCATCTTTTTAATATAGTCAAATTATCATGCTCACCAATATTGTAATTTTTCATTAAAATATTCGTATCTCGACTCCTTCACAATTATTTTTATTAAAATTAATTTTTCTCATTCAGAAATTTTTTTCCCCTTCTGCCTTTGAAAAATATTATTTTTCATCTCTATATTTTTTTCTTATCTAATTTTTTAATAATTTGTAAAATTTATTATCCGAACTTGCAATAACGTCTTTCATTTCTCTCCTTTTCAATTTTTCCTAATTAATAAAAAAATACTCAGACCACTTAAAATTGAATATTTATAAATTTCTCTCTTGTTTAAATATTATAAGTCTGTCTGAGCAATTAATTTTTTTATTTTTAATGTAACTGGTAATTTTTTTCTCCACCTAAAAATATGATAATGAATATGGAACACTTCTTGTCCTCCATTTCCATTAATATTTGTTATAACTCTGTATCCTTCTTCTGCAATTCCAAGTTGTCTAGCTATTTTTAGCAATTACCAATTGTAATCTTCCAAGCAACAACGCATCTTCTTCTGTCGCCGCATCCAAATTTCTAATTTCTTTTTTTGGTATTACTAACACATGAACTTTAGCTTGAGGATTAATATCATAAAATGCTAAAAAAATCCTCATCTTCATAAACTATATTCGCTGGTATTTCTTTATCTATTATTTTTTTAAATATTGTTGACACAACAATCACCTCTTTTTATTATTTTTATTCAAAAATATCTCAAGTTTTTTTGAGTATTTTTCAGGTCTTTTTCAAATTTTTTTATTATATCATTAAAAAAAGTATTTCAAATCTTTCTTTCATTGTTTGTAGGTCCCATCTTTCTAATTTACCAAGATAGCTATTTAAATATAATTTACTATCTCTATAACCATGTATCTTTTGATCTCTTTTTATAAAAAAAGTTTTTATTTCCTAATTTTACATTACTCCCTGTTAGTGTTAAATTTGAAATTGTATTTTTTTAAAAGCCTTCATCTCCTCTAATTCTTCATCAGTATATAATTCTTTCCATGTTTTACTTGGTCTTTTGAGGAAAAAAATATGTTCTATTGTTATTTTTATCGTTATCAAAGTCAATTAATTCATTATGATTATAATTTTCTATTTTTTTCGGAATACGTATTTCAATCTCTCTTTATTTTTTTATATACATTCTTTGTTTTTTTAAACTTTCTTTCAATTCTTCATTTGTAGGAAATTCCTGAGCTAAAAAGAATTTCTTCAGTTGCTGTATAATAATTTTTCTTTTTTTGGAAATTTTTAAATACATTCCTTGAAATAATTTATTTAATAAATTTGAAGGTTTTCTCAGTTATAAACCTTCTCCATATATAACTCTGTAATAACTTCAAAATATTTAACAAATCTTTTTCTATCTAATTTATCTTCTTTATAATCTTTTTAATATACCAATTAAAAATGGATTTATCACTACTTGATCTAAAGTTTTTTTAAATTTTTTTAATTCTTCTCTAATATCTTCATCTTCTTCTAAATAAGGTTTTATTATATGAGAATATTTAACAGAATAATTTTTAAGTTCTTCTAATTTTTAAATCATCTGGATTATCATAGAACATTTTAAACTCTTCAAACACTTTTTGCTTTCACTGGTATTTCCCCGCGTTTTTAAAGTCAGATAATCCCTTATAAAATCAGAAACATAATTTTTTTAACTTCATTTCCATCACTAATTTTACAATTATTTTCTATTGGTATCCAAAAATTTTTTTATAGATTCTATTCTGTTCTTTTTCTATCCAAATCCATTAAAAATATAATTTCTTATCAAATCTCCTTGTGATAAATCTAATCCAGTAGAATTTAAACTTTCAAATATTCTTTGTGGATCATCTTTTCCATTTTCAAGAGCAATATTAACATAAATAAGCTTATCTATACCCACAATTATATTTTTGGATTTCACTATCCGAAAACTTAGTTAATTCTTTCTTGAAATAACTATAATTCTTTACTAGATTTCTATCTCGATAATTTTTCAAGTTCGTCGAACTTATTCTCTAGTACTTTTTATTAAAATATTTAAATTTTTCTTCGGTGGCACTAATTTTAAATTAACTTCTTTTTCAGAAAATTTATTTATTAAATACAACTCATATATTTTATCTGCTTCTTTTAGAGTTATTTTCTTTTTAATTTATGATAAAGAGCTATAAATAAAAAGTGTTATTGTTATCATTCTCTGTTGGCCATCAATAACAGAAAATTCTTTTTCTCCTATTTCATACACACCCTCATGTATATAAACTATACTTCCTATAAAATGTGAACTAATTTCTTTATTTTCTCCTGCAGTTAAAAATATCTTTAAAAAAAGCTGTTTACACTGTTTTTTTCTTGCCAATTATAATCTCTTTGATATACTGGTATTGAAAAGAAAGTATTCGGCTCTGAAAACAAATCTTTTATTTTTTTCTTTCACTAGCTTTCATTCCATACTTCTCCTATTATTTTACTATTTTTTTATTAACAACCGCAATCTTCAATT
>BNJV01002611.1_pt1 | contig 114194 bp, 149 predicted proteins | sample 8540591 | NCBI WGS metagenome assembly BNJV01 (sample SAMD00202457, study PRJDB9452) | human saliva metagenome | host: Homo sapiens
TGCTGCGTGGCGTGCGCCAATCCGATTTACTGCCTACCTTGCGTGATGCGCTGGAGGCAGTCGCCCGCTGGAGCGGCTACACCCCAGGCAACGCCCGCCAGCTGGAAGAAGACTATCTAAGGGTTACCCGAAATGCCAGGAAAGTCTATGAAAGGCTTTTCTTTGAGGGGTAAGAACAAAATTTTAGAGGAGAACATAAAGTGAAGAAAAAACAGCGAATTCCAGGATATTTTAAGTCGAATAACAAATTTAGGGATAATAATAATAATCTAAACAGTTTTTTAAACTCACTTAAAGAGAGTTTTGAATTTACTAAAGAAAATTGGTTTATGATATCTTCCCTCTCGATTGTGTGTTTGTGTATAACTTTAATAAGGACATATTCAGTGGCATTTTCTGGTAATATTGGAGTTGCAGCTGAATATGTTCAATACTATATCACAGGAAATATATATAAGTTGGTTACATTTATATCCTTCCCCTTTGGAATCATTGTATCGATGGTAATAATCCCTGTATGTGTTTCTACCATATTAATGAGAGATAATAAGTGTGGAGAAGTAAGAGAGGTATCAAGAGATACGCTGCAAAGTAAGATGAATACGAATAAAATTTTTCCTGTTCGGCGTATATTGTTTGTAATGCTTATTACTTTTATAATAAATTTAGTTATTAATTTCTTTTTATTGTATTTTTTAGTCGTTGAAATTAAATATATGTGCTGGATATTTATAACATCATTAGTTATATCTTTTTTTAGTCTTTGCATACCTTTCATAATGAGGGCAGTTTTTATATTTGATGGTAAAAAAATAAATTTAAAAGTTTATGTATTAATAGCAACTTTTATCATGTTTTTTATAATAAATTTATCTGGAGATTTTGTGGGTGTTATAAACTGGGATGGTAGTGGATATGCATCGTGTATAAAAGATAGGTCAAATCCTGATGATAAGGGTGTGACTGCTCTTCCTATCTCTTACGATACTCGCGGTGTTCAAGTATTTACGGGAGAGTATGACTCCAACAGTAAAAAGTGGAAGAATGAGGGAGAAAATGTAATTCATCGAGAATATTTACAATTTGAGAAGGGTTATAAAGTTACCTCTGGTGCCTGCAAGTCTGGCTCTGGCATGTCTTCTGTACCTCCCCCGCAGGGGCAACAACTTCCCTAGTAGATTATATGAAACCTGAATTATACGCTGTTCTTATTGTTGGCATCTTCCTCTCGGTTATACAACGTTCCTACTATTTGTATAATCCAAACACTAAGCAATATGTTCCGCTTATATTCTCTGTTCTGATAGGGTATCTGGGATATATGGGCCTTTTAGGAGTTATTAAAGAGATTGGTAGAAACAATTTAGAAGGATTTATTTTACTTTCAGTTTTTTCTGGCATACCAATTACCTTTACAGTTCTTTTTCTTCGAACCTTTGTGCAATTCCATGATGATGGTATAACCTACCGTAAGTTTGGGAGACGTAAAAAGTTTATGCCCTGGAAGGATATCGTCGAATTTGAGTGGAGAAAAGATGACTGGCGTGACATCTTCCTGTACGTTGAAGATGAATCAGGTAATAGCGCGAAATTTATCAAGACGGTTTTTGTAGACCCCGACCTTGACCTCTACATGAAGTTTTATACTAAAACAGGGCGTTTTCCCGAATCTTATGAAGAACTAGCTAAGAAACTCAAGATCAAGAAGCAGAAAAGATCGTTTTGGAAACACTTATTTTTCCTCTTGCTAGAATCTATTTTCATGTTTGCACCCAGACGATAATAGATCGTTAAATATTCATCTTTAAGAACTATTCTTACCCCAACAGCGAAGATCACCCTATGAAAACTTTTTCCTATAACGGTTCTGCCGAGCAGTTTACGGAAATTCTCGACTACGGCGAAGTGCATCGTGAGGAAGCTACGATTACCCGTGCTGGGCATGAGTCCACTTTGGTTTTACTTCTTTCTGAATGAATCACTCCGGGAAACTACGCGCCTGATGAATTCTCCGGCTAATGCTCGTCGCCTCATGGGTTTGATAGCCCATCTTGAGCAGCATATTCACAAAACAAGAGCGGTTTCTTTATCTGAGGGTATTTGAACCGCTCTTGGATAAAGAAACCGCTCCCGAAATGGGCGACGACTCTATATATATGTCCTTGCTGAACGTTATACCTGTTGACCGCTTAGATTCTGACCGGTGGGGTTTTCCGTAAGATATTGCGGAGCGGCTGCCAATGAGGCTTCCTGCATCAAAACCTGCTGATCCTCGGGGCTCGTTGGGGAAGGCCAGCGACCATTAATCTGACGAAATACCAGTGCACATATAACCCGTTCGCCTCGCAGATACCGGGACGTAAATGCGATCTTGCGCTTATCTGCTGTCTTGAGAACTAGCCATCCACCAGGATGCCCTGAGCTATACGCATACGAATCAATCTCGTGAAAGGGGATACGGGTAACTTTGCCGTACCATGTGCACTGCTCAATATAATCTACGCCGGTTTCAACATACTGACGTTGACCCATGAGAATTGCCCAGGTGCCAAACACTAAGCAGATTCCAATAACCCCAAACGCCATATATGGAGGCATAGGATTACTGCCCGAGATCAAGGCTGGGGTGATGAGGGCAAAGAGCACTCCCACAGCAATAAGGAAGTAACCACAAAATCTGTACCAGCCGGGCAGCTTTGCCCTGATCGTTCCATCGGGTTGAGGCTTTACCTGTGCGGCATGTTTTCTATAGAAGTAGCCGCTAACCGCACCGATACACACCAGAAGAATCGCAGTAATAATAAAAGTCATATATCCATAATACGTGTTCAAACTGAGGAAGGGGAGACCAGATACTTGCGGGACCGATCTTAGAGTAAGGTTTTCTTGCCCACCTCCGAGTCTCTTGACGTTGTAGGCACCGTATCCGTCACCTCCGCAAACCGCGAGCTTTCGGAGTCTTCGCAAGGTACTGCTGAGCGGCTCTCATGGATGATTCCTCTCCCAAGACTCGTTGTTCCTCCTGGTTGTATGGGGAGGGCCAGCGACCATTAATCTGGCGAAACGCCAACGCAGCAATCACCCGTTCACCCCGTAGAAAACGAGAGTTAAACGCTATCCTGCGTCTATCCGTCGTCTTAAGAACCAGCCAACCGCCAAGGCCCGCTGGACTATACGAGTACGAGTCAATCTCATGGAAGGGAATTCGGGTCACTTTGCCGTACCAAGCGCGGCGTTCGATATAGTCCACGCCGGTTTCAATGTATTGGCGCTGACCCATAAGAATCGTCACGATACCAAGACCGAAGGTCATAGCAGGAAAGCCAATCGCCATGTTTAGGGGCATAGGATTGCTGCCTGAACTTAAAATAAGTGAAGCAAAGGCTAAGAAGACTCCTGCTGCAATGAGAAAATAACCAAACGCGATGTACCAGCCGGGCAGCTTCGCTCGGACGGTTCCATCAGGCTGAGGTTTTATCCGCGCGGCATGTTGTCTGTAAAAATAGCTGCTTCCCGCACTAATACCTATCAGAAGAACCAACGTGGCGATAAAACTCATATCATCATCATACGTGTTCAAAACCTGCGGATTGGTGCAGAAATAACTGGAGAAACCGACCCAAGTGCATGGATACCTGAGCTTTATTGCTTTCCTATCAAGCTTTCTGTACATTATACTGTACAGGGAGGGAAGGTGTTTATGAAAACCATGTCTTACACCGAGTCGCGGGCTCGGTATGCTGAAGTACTTGACCACGTTGAAGATCACCGTGAAGAGGTTGTTATTACACGTGCCGGGCATGAACCGGCAGTCATCCTCTCATTGTCTGAGTACGAATCTCTTCAAGAGACTGCCTACCTCATGCGTTCCCCGGCTAATGCACGTCGTCTTATGGAATCCATCTCCCGTCTTGAAGCTGGTCTTGGGTCTGAGCATCAGCTGGTTGAGGAATAGTCGTGAGAATTATTTTTGACGATTCAGCTTGGGACGATTATCTCTGGTGGCAGATGCAAGATCGGAAGGCTCTCAAGCGCATTAATCTACTGATCAAAGATGTTGAGCGAAATGGTAATGAAGGTATAGGGAAGCCTGAAGCTCTCAGACATCAATTTTCAGGCTGGTGGTCACGCAGAATTACTGATGAACATCATCTCGTATACAAGCTTACTGATGACTCTATTGCCATAGCTTCATGCCGATATCACTATGGAACCTAAGAGGTTGTGTGTTGCCACAAGACTCAAAATCCAGTGTCCGCAAGGACGTGCCGGTTCGACCCCGGCCGCCGGTATAGTAATAAAGACAAGGTTTTCGGACCTTGTCTTTTTTTCTTTGTTGTGTGTCGAGTTACCAATTTTTTCCATTTTAAAATAAATCATCAAGTTTATTAGCCAATGTTTTCTGTTTGCTAGGGTACAAATGAGAATAAGTATCAATTGTTGTTGTAATAGATGCGTGTCCTAATCTTTCTTTGACAACAAGATAATCTTCTCCTTGATTTATAAGTAATGATGCATGAGAGTGTCTCAAATCATGAATTCTTATTTTCTTTAAATCTTTATCCCTTTCTAGTATTTGCTTAAACTTCTTATCAATCATATTTTTTGTAATTGTTATTGGTGTACTCTGTATTATTTGTAGTTCTTCAGTATTTTTCGTAAATTCCTCAAGTTTTTCTTTTTGTTTTACTTTCCAGTCTTTTAGCATTTCTGCTAATTTCTGATTTATTGTTATATTTCTAGTTCCTGATCGTGTTTTTGTTGTATTAATGTAGCTTGTATTATTGACAAAGTATACCGTTTTGGTAACGTAAATCGTATTTGTTAAAAGATTTATATCATTCCAGTTTAATGCGAGTATTTCTCCCATTCTCATTCCAGTAAAGAAAGCAATTACGAAAAACAGGTCATAGCTTATTTCATCATCTCGAATAAGTTCTCTAAATCTCGTGAACTCTTCTATACTCCAAAATTTGATATTAGGCTTCCTAATTGGTAATTTTCTAAGATTCTCAACAGGATTTTTATCAATGAGGGATTTTTCTTATACCAGTATCAAAAAAATTTTTTTAAGTAAAATTAGAACCTTATTAATTGTATTATAGCTTAAAACTTCATTTTCATTTTTGTTTTTTTAGGTTTTGTTTTTTTAGGTATTCACGAAATTCGAATATATGGTCATACGTTAATTTATTTAAATTTGTATTTTTTTAAAATATGGCTTTAATATGACGCTCATAATTGTTTCTTTGTGTACTTGTGTAGCTTACTTTTCTGCCATTTTTCAAATCATCTTCTTCAAGTAAGTCGAATAACATATCCGTTGTTACTACAAAGTCAAATTGTTTTTCTTTTAATTCTACAACTCTAATATGTTGTTCAAGTTCTAGGGCTTCTTTTTTAGATTTTAATCCTTTACGAATAATACGTATTCTTTTTTGTGTGACTGGGTGGAAACCGTTAGAAACATCAACAGTCCATTTACCACTTTTAGCTTTACGAATAGTCATTCATTATGCTTCTTTCTGGAGTTCAATTCCTAGTAGTTCTTCAGCGACACTGGCTGGAATTGTACCAATCCGTTTGTTATCGTAGATATTAAAACCACGATTCACTAATAGTAATTTGCCAGTATGGATAATCTTTCTTGCAGTTCCTGGAGCAAATCCAAGTTCGATAAGGTCATCTTTTGTTACAGTTTTAATCATGTGATCTCCTTTTCTGATTAGATTAAGTAAGGGGAGGATTAGCTCCCCTTGTCTAATACTTATTTTTGTTTTACATCTACTAAATGGATAGAATCCGCTTTGTAATACATCGTTGAACTAATCATAGTGGCTTGTAAATTGTCAAATGTAACTGGTACCTCGTCCATTGCTTGGATATAGTCATTATCGACTAAAGCTTCTGGATTATCTACTGAGACTTGGGTTGATTTCTTTTTGAATTGTCCATCCTTGATCGTTACATTGTATTTCCAACCAATGATTTTATCGGTATTAAAACGTCTTTCGCTACCATCTCGGTTTTTGATAATTTCTCCGTTTGCATCTGCTCGGACTTCCGTTTCAAATTTTGGAATAACTTCATCCAATTCAAATTTTGTTCCAATGTTATTAAAATTCCAGTCATTTTGTGAAAGCATTTTTGCCATAGTTAATTTCTCCTTTTGATATTTTCTTTGATTGTAGGGATTAAATCCTCTCTTTTAAAGAGAATTGCCCGTTCTATTAATCCACTTGCTAAATCTGGTGGATATTCCATATTGTTGAGTGCGAGATAGTTAGACTTCTCATACTCATGCAGTAAGTTATTGTCGTATAGAAATTTATACGCTTTTAGAATAGCTCCAGAACCTTTATAGGTAAACCATTCTAATTTTTGTTCTAGTTCTGTTTTTGGTTTTGGAATAATGATAGAGACAGGTTTTGAGTGACCTAAAAACTTTTCCCAAGATCTCAAAGGTTTTGAGAATTGACTATCACTATAGAACCTCACTTTTTCTTTGAGATATCCCTTGGTAAAGTTGAGAAGATCTATTTCTGAATGCAACCATTCTTGAATGAAGTAGTGAGCTTTTTCTTTCCTAAGTTCTAACTCCGTTCTTATCCAATTTTCTATATACCGCTTGCTGATACCGAGCTTCTCAGCTCGTTCTAAGCGTTTATCGTAAATTCTAAGTCTTTCATCATCATTGGGTTTTCTCAAATATAAGGTCTGACCGATTGCTTCATCTCCGTAGGTATTGTAGTAGGTGCTTTTTCCATATATAAAGCGTTTCTTCTGACAAATCTTTAGAAGCTGATTAGGAGTGAAATAGGGTGTTTCATTAAAATCATCTATTGCAATATCAATTCGTCTTACTGAAAACTGATTGTAATTGTAGTAGAGGTTGTTCAGAAACTGTCTTTCGGACAGACTATTTGGATCTAATACCATATCTCTAAAGAACTCGAGTGCCTGTCCTGACATGACAAGCATGTAGGACGACTCTTTCGCTCCATAGTAGATACGGATATTCCCATGATGAAGCTGGCTATCATAGTTATAGTATTTAAGGCTCCCTTTATTCTCAATAAATAGGTCATAGTCAAGAAATAGAATGTCTTCAATTATTTCTCTTGGCGAAAATTCAGTCTTATCAAACTGAATTTGAATCCAGTCAAATACAGAACGTAAATGTTCATTTTTTGCCATAGATTTTGATTCAACTTTTTGCCTAATTTTGCCACCCTTAAAATCTCCGAAACCCTTGGAAATACTGAATTCTTTCGATGGTACACCTAACTTGCAGAGGGTGGTGTTACTTGCAGAGGGTGGTGTTACTTGCAGAGGGTGGTGTTACTTGCAGAGGGTGGTGTTACTACACACCCTATCGGTCAAAAATGGTCCGTCCGCATCTACGCTCATTTTCGGCTTTCTGCCTCCTGGCTCAGCCGAAAACTCGCTATTAGCCGAACCTATTTTTTGACCTCTTGTTAACAAACCCTAGTAAGCCGGTTTGCATCGACTCTTCAATATCTTGGATTTTCTTTTTTAGACTGGCATTCTCATTTTTTATCAGTCGTATTTCTCGCTTAAATTCCTGTTTTAACGCACTCAGTTCATCGTAGAGCTCATCTATTACTTGGTTTAGGGATTCTTGCTCATTGTCTGCTAGGCTCCCAAATACGGCTTGTATAGCCTCTTTTAGACCTATTTCAAGTTTTAGGTTAGCTAACTTTTGAAATTGTCTAAGGTCTTCGTCTGTAAAGTCATAGGCAACTGTATAACTTAATTGATGAGTTCTTAGATTTCTACTGATAGGAATTTTAATTTTTTTAAATTCCTTGCCACTTATATCTTTAATCAGTTGAATCCAATTTTTAAGAGTAGAGGTAGAGTTTAGGCCAGAAATTTGATTGACTAACTCTTTATTGGTCATCTTTTTGTGAAACCTCCGAAATTTTCTTGTGCAACTGAGGACTTTTCTGTGGTATAATTGTTACATAATATGTTTTGATCTTGGAACGAATGGCACATTTGTTTCAAGATTTTTTTATTTTGTCGAATCTTACCTCCTTTATTAAAATTTTTTAAATCGAACTATTAGTTACATACGCTTTTACCTCCTTTTATGATATAATATTCTCAATGGAATATTTAATCTCAAAATAAATATTCCTTATGGAATAATTCTATTTTATACCGTTTAGAATATTTTGTCAAGCTAAAATATACAGAATCGAATATTAAAGAGGATACAATGTTTAGTAATAATTCTTTTGGAGATCGTCTTAAGGAACTGAGAAAGAGTAAGAAGTTAACACAGGTACAAGTTTCTGAGATGATTGATGTACAACAAGGTACTTATTCTCGTTGGGAAAACGGAACTTTAGAGCCTAATTTAGAAGCGGTTGTCAAATTAGCAAATTATTTGATACCACGACCGACTATTTATTAGGAAAAACGACTTACAGTACTCTAGATGTTGTCCCGCATCCAATCACTAAAATTGATTTGAAAAAAATAAAAGAGTTTAATAAAACAGATCTAAATGATCTGAAGTTTGCTATTGTCATGCATGGGATAAAAAATCATTTCACTGCATTTGACTATATGGACGAGCTAGTCTCTAAATATAATTTAGATGAAGAGGAGCAAGAAATATTGCATACCCTTTTTAAAGAGGTTTATGATTATTTTAATGCAGATTGATGATTTGTTTTTAGTTTCTAAATTCATTCTAGATGTTGGTACTATTTGTCATTATCCTTCACTCTGCTTTTAAACGGGAGCACAGTGGTATTGAGGACAAGTGGTTGAAACGTTGCATAAGTTGATAACATAAATACAAACCTACGGTGAGCCTCCGTAGGTTGTTTAATGTCTAAAAATCGCTATTTTACTGATGAAGTAAAAAATATTGGTATTGCTGCGAAACACAAAATATGATACAATAAAAACAATCAATAGTTTGAACATTTATCAAAGAGGAGTAAGCATTATGAAAAATATTTATATGTATGTTCAAGATACTATGGCCGATTTTGAACACGGCTATTTGATGCATGCACTAAGTTTACAGGCTATGTTAGGAGAACCTAAAGTAAAATTATTAACGGTTTCTAAAGGGAAAAAGTCTATAAAAACTGCTGGAGGAATGACAATTGTTCCAGATTTTAATCTATATGATATAGATACTGCAAATACAGATGCTCTATTGCTTATCGGAGGAGATAGTTGGTTGAACAATGAGCAAGATGACGTTTTAGAACTTGCCTCTAAACTATTACAAGAAAATATCTTAGTTGGAGCTATCTGTGGAGCTACTTTGGGATTAGCCGAAAAAGGAATTTTAGATAATCGATATCATACAAGTAATGCTTCATTCTTTTTAAGCCAGATGAGCCAACATTATCAAGGACATGGTTATTATAAAGATGAGATTGCAGTACAAGACGGAAAGCTTATTACTGCGAGTTCAGCCGGTTCTTTATTATGGGCTAAGTTTATTGTCGAGGAGTTGGGACTGTATTCAAAAACTACAGTCGAAGCATGGTTTAATTATTTTTCAACGGGAGATCCTCAATATTATGGCGAAATGATGAACTCTCTAGAAAAAGATGCATTGGAAAGTTAATATGAAAAAGATTATTTTCCTTCGTGGAGTAACACCAACTGGTACCAATAGAATTCCAAAAATGTCTTATTTAGTAGAAATCCTAACAGAAGTTGGTTTTTTAAATGTTCAAACATATATTCAGAGTGGGAATATACTGTTAGAATCAGAGTTATCTGACGAAGAAATCAGAAAGTTAGTTCATGATACGATTTTGGATAAAATTGGAGCTGATTTATCAATAATTATCAAAGAAATTAATCAATTAGAGATTGCTGTTCAAGAAAACCCATTTGATAATACTTATGATAGTTCTCGTATTCATCTAGTTTTTACTAACGAAGAGATTCCCGAAAGTACTCTAACAGAACTTAGTAGAGAGAATTTTGGAGCTGAAGAGTTCTATGGTGGTCACGAGTGTTGTTACCTATATTTACCACGTGATGCTCGAAAAAAACGTTTAAACACTAATTATCTTGAAAAGAAATTTGGAATTCGGATGACTATGCGAAAATTGAGTGTAGTTAACCGACTTTCAAAGTTTTAATCAGACAGAATCAGATAAAATTATATTAAAAAAACCTAGAAACACTTGAATCCTGTCAATAATTTTGTGTAAACACTCACGAATAGTTTCAGAGTGTTAATCAAATAAGCTTTGAAGTGTGTTAAAACAGTAGCTAACCCCTTTTTGGATTCATTTAATTTGCTTGAAATTATAATCTTTAAACAAGATAACTACATAACGTTCCATATCCTCCTTGTTAGGGAAAAAGAAGCTTCTTTTTGTTTGATATCCTAGATATAGTTCTATTTAGTTTCTTTATTTTTTTGGAATTCTAAAAAGACATAAAGGGTTTAAGCCAAACAAAAAGGCGACTAAATATCTAGACGTAATCTAATTTGAATTGTCTTTATCTGGGGTATGAGTCCGTGTCTTTAACGGGGTTACCAAAAAGTTACTAAAATTTGAAAAATGAGTCTATTTTGCAAGATTTAAAAGTACTAAAAACCTATTAAATCAAGGTTGTAAGATTTAAAAAATGTATTTATAGAACTCAGAGTCTTGTGGCAACACACAACCCTTCGAGGAACGAAAACCTAGACAGAGTCCGCCGAAACCTACCTTTTCACCTGTTCCAGCGCCTCACGCTGAGCCTTGGCGATGCGCTTCTCAGAGACCGTGTACGCCGTGCCGAGTTCCTGGGCGAAGAAGCTAACACGCAGCTCCTCAAGCATCCAGTTCACGCGGGCGAGCGCATCGGGAATAAGAGTCCCCTCGGGTAGCGACTTGACGGCGGAATCGTAGGAATCCTCCAAATCCTGCACCGTGAGCATGAGCTGATTATCTCGGTTCAGGTTCGGTCCCAGCTTCGTCAAACGTATCTGCGCGGCCTTCAGATAACGCGGCAGGTGAACCAGCTGATCGTACCCGGTATTCGCCACGAATCCGGGGTACACCAGGTTATCGAGCTGCCCCTTCACGTCTGAGACGGCGTGCATGGTGCTCAATGAGGTTGCTTTCTTAATGGCTTTGCGCAGTGCAGCCGCCTCTGAGAGGATTTCGGCAACCAGTTTGGTGACCTCAAAGACGGTATCGATCAGCTCGGCGCGCACATGCTCGAACAGCTCGCGGTATTCGGCGCGCGTGAAAACGGGCGTATGCGGAACCAGCTTGTCGAGTGCAGCAACCGTGCAGTCCCGAATCAGTTCATCAATCGAGCCGTGCGGGTTCTGTGTGAACACAATCTTCTCTTTATTTGACAGGTGATCGCTCACGTACCGTTCTGGTGAGGGCACCTGCAGCTGCAGAAGACGAATAATACCGCGCCGCTGCGAATGTACCTGCTCGGCCTCGGTGGGGAAAATACGGATGCCCACGCTTGTTTTTTCGTCCACCAGCGCCGGGTATCCACTGACCGCCTGGGTCGCAATAATGCGCTGCACCTTGCGCGGAATCTCCTCGCCAGGAAAATCGGTCAGACCCGTGGTTTCACGGATAGAGTCTTGAGAATCTGCGCCCTGAGCGGCGGTTTTCCCGGGTTTTGCGCCCGATCCTGCGCTGTTTTCCTCCGCGCCCTGCTGCGCCGAACCGGTTCGCGATGAGGCACCCTGGGCGGAGTTCCCGCCCGCGAGCGCCGCCATCTTCGCCACCATATCTTCAGAAGCGCCCAGCGAATCTGCCAGGGCTGAGCGGATCTGCGCATGAAGTTTTTGCTGCAGTTCACGAATATCTTTGCTTTCGCCCAGAATCTTATTGCGGGCATCGCGCACCTGGAACGTGAACTTCAGATGATCCGGCACGGAATCCCAATCGAATGCATCCGGCTCAACCACCACGCCGCGCAGACGGCGCAGCACCAGCGCGAACGAGGGTAAAAGCTCGTCAGTCGCGGGGGAGTAGTCCGCCTCCAGAGACTCCAGCGCCATACGTGCAACATCCGGGGCGGGCACAAAATTACGGCGAATCGCCTTCGGAAGCGACTTAATGAGCGCCGTCAAAAGTTCATGGCGCATCCCCGGAATCTGCCAGCGGAACGGCTCGGGGGTCAGCTGGTTCAAGAACAGAATCGGTACCTGAACCGCCACGCCGTCGCGTTTTGCCGCATCCGTGCGGGCACCCCCCAACCCTACACCCGGGGCATATTCGTACCGCAAATCCAGGGTGAGTTCGCCGCCGTCGGTACGCTGCACCCACTGGCGCGGGAACTGCGAATCGTCATAATCGGCGGCATCCTCATTAATAAGGTTTTCCGGGTTGAAATCGAGCAGGTTATCGTTCTCTAAACGCGCGTGCTTCCACCATTTATCGAAGGACCGAACGTCCGTCACATGCTCGGGGATGCGCGCATTATAGAACTCGAAAAGCACGGCATCATCCACTCGCAGATCGCGGCGGCGCAGGCGAGCCTCAAGCTCCTCAACCTCAGCCAGAGCACGCAGGTTGCGCTTGTAGAACTTGTGCTGGGTGCGCCAGTCGCCCTCCACCAGGGCGGAACGAATAAAAATCTCACGTGCAGCGGCGGCATCTACCCGGGAATACTGCACGGGACGGTCGGCATAAATCGTCAGTCCGTACAGTGTGCCCTTCGTATACGCCACGGCGGCGCCTCGGCTTGCCGACCAATGCGGCTCGGAATACTGCTTCTTCAGCAGGTGCCCGCCCACTTCTTCAACCCACTGCGGCTCAATCGCGGCGTTTGTGCGCGCCCACAGCCGGGAAGTCTCCACAAGCTCGGCAGAAAGCACCCAGTCAGGGTTCTGCTTGAAAAGCCCGGAACCTGGGAAGATAGCGAATTTGTGCCGCGTGCCCCCAGATATTCGCGCGGACCACGCGGGGCTTTGCCATAGGTTTTCTCACGCTCCTCTTTAGCGCCCACATGCGAGAGCAGACCCGAAAGTAGGCTCTTATGAATCTCAACCTCACGCCCCGAAGCGTCAATATCGCGCCCGTTCGACACGCGGATATTCGCGGTGCGCCCCATCTCACGCAGCTGGGCGAAAAGATCCTGCCACTCACGAATACGCAAAAAGTTAATAAACTCGCGATGACACATCTTCCGCAGTTGCGAAGAGGAAAGCTCAGCCTGGCGCTCATTAACGTACTGCCACAGCAGCAGGAACGACGAAAAATCAGATTTATCGTCCGTGAAACGGGCATGCATCTCATCGGCAGTGCCACGCACCTCAGCCGGGCGTTCACGCGGATCCTGAATCGTCAAAGCAGCGGCAAGAACCATCATCTCTTTAGCACAGTCACGGCGCGAACCCTCAATAATCATGCGCGCCAAGCGCGGATCGACCGGGAACGCACTCATTGCACGCCCCGTAGCAGTCAGCGTCGAGGTAGCACGATGATGCTTCCCCCCTCTTATCCGTGCGCGCCGGTTTTTCAGAAAGCGCCCCAAGCTCACGTAGCAGATTCACGCCGTCATTAATCGCGCGTGATGCGGGCGGCTGCACAAACGGGAACCGCGCAATATCGCCGGGCTCACGCACCACGCCGATCGCAATCATCTGCAAAATAACGGCCGCCAGGTTCGTGCGCAGAATCTCCGGGTCGGTAAACTCGCTGCGCGACGCGAAATCCTCCTCAGAATACAGCCGAATCGCAATACCATCGCTCACACGGCCGCACCGCCCCGAGCGCTGGTTCGCGCTCGCCTGCGAAATCCGCTCGATCGGCAGACGCTGCACCTTCGTGCGCGCCGAATACCGAGAAATGCGGGCGGTACCGGTATCGATCACATACTTGATACCCGGCACCGTCAGCGAAGTTTCCGCAACGTTCGTCGCCAGCACGATGCGCGGCCGACTCCCCGGCGTAAACACACGATGCTGCTCCGCGAGAGACAGACGCGCATACAGCGGCAGAACCTCATAGTTCATACGTGGGGACTTGGCAACCAAAGACTCTAAAGCATCGTGAGCATCGCGAATTTCACGCTCGCCCGAGAAGAAAATCAGGATATCGCCGGGTGCTTCCTTTGACAACTCCTCAACGGCGGCAAGGATTCCATCGGTTGGGTCACGGTCTTCGTCGCCTTCATCTTCATCAGCGTAGTCGTCCCCATCGAGCGGGCGGTAGCGAATCTCCACCGGGTAGGTGCGCCCCGAAACCTCAATAATCGGGGGAGCGTCATCGGGAAGAATCTGCTCGGCAAGCTCACGTTCCTCATCGCTGAGAGAATCGTCTACCACACCCTTACCTGGCACGAAACTCGGTGCGAAATGCCTCGCGAATCGTTCAGGATCAATGGTTGCGGAGGTAATAATGACCTTCAAATCGGGGCGCTTCGGCAGAATCCGCTTCAGATACCCCAGAATAAAATCAATATTTAGGCTGCGCTCATGTGCCTCGTCAATAATGAGCGTGGAATACTTGCGCAGCAGCTTATCGTGCTGAATTTCGGCGAGCAGAATACCGTCCGTCATGAGTTTGATGGCGCTGTTCTCGCCCACTTCAGAGGTGAAACGCACCTGGTAACCCACGGTCTCACCAATTTTCTGCCCCAGTTCTTCGGCGATGCGCTCCGCCACCGAACGTGCGGCAAGGCGGCGCGGCTGGGTGTGCCCAATCATGCCTTTTTCAGCAAGACCGAGTTCCAAGCACATCTTGGGCAACTGCGTGGTCTTACCCGAGCCGGTCTCGCCAGCGACAATGATGACCTGGTGATCACGAATAGCCGTCTTAATGTCTTCGCGGCGCTCGCTGACGGGCAGTTCTTCGGGATAGGTAATCTCAGCGGGAATCAGCGGGTTGTAGGGACGCTGTTCGGGCCGGTCCCGGTGATTCTTGCGTCGTTCGCGTTTTTGCGGGTTTTTGGGGCGTGAAGCGTTATTTTTACGCGAGGAATCCTTGCGGGTATTACGCTGTTTCGAGCCTGGCTCTGCCGTGAAAGTATCGTCGGGCTTCTCAACGGATGTTTGGGATGTGCGCGCGGGCTTTTGAGGTGCGCGCATCGGCGCCGCATGAATGGCAGCCGCCATGCTCGCCACACTGGGCGCGGTTCGAGCGGTCTTAGGAGTATCTGTGTGTTCGGTGGGTTTCTGCTCAGACATATTGTTACTAGTTTACTCTTCTGTATTTGGTGCCCAAGAGAGCCGTGTTTTCGGCGGAGTCTTGTGCTATTTCATACAACTGATAGGTGAGAGCGCATATTTTTATGGATTCGATTTTATTTTCTGTATTTTTATGCTTTTTAGTGAGGGAAAATTTAGCATGGTTTTTCAAGAAGATTCACGCATAGAAATATTGCCCAAAACAAACCGGCATAAACATGCGAGGCCGTGTTCAATCTCCGTACGATAAGGAACTATGACTACAACCAAAATGACCATTCTGCATACTGGTACTGTTATTGTCGATAAAGCACTGCCGTACCACCGCGACACCGACCCGCCACTGGCATGGACCCACCTGTTGCGGCCTAAAAGCACCCTAGTAGAAATTCCTGTCAGCTGCTATCTGATTGAGAATTCACACGGGCTGACGCTTATTGATACCGGGTGGCACACTGATAACCGTACCCGCTGGGGGCAGATCAAAAATCTGCGCCATCAATACCCGGCTAACAAAGCCAACCTCCCCGAAGGACAAGCAATCCACGAACAGCTTGAAGAGCATGGTATTCGCCCACGGGATCTCGATCTCGTGCTGATGAGCCACCTGTATTGCGACCACGCTGACGGGCTACGTCTCATCAAAGAAGCTCCACGCATCCTAGTTTCTGAACCCGAACTTCGAGCCGCTCAGAAAGACCGTATACGGTACCTGCCGAGCCAATGGAAAGGCGTTAACCTGCAAACCTATGCGTGGAATTCTCGCGTAGGGGAGAGGCAAGCATACGATCCTTATGGTGACGGTTCTGTAGTGATGGTTTTTGCGCCGGGACACAGTCCAGGATTGGCGGCTACACTCGTGTGCGGCACCGAAACCGTGGTCGGGGTGAAACCGGGTGTTATTGGTGACGACCCGCGCAAATATATTCTGCTGACTTCTAACGTGGGCTTTGGCCGCCCCTCCTTTGAGGAACGCCTGCGTCCCGGAGTTGTCACTGACGCCAAGGCAGCATTCCACTCTCTCGACTGGGCACGTGCCGCCGGTGCCGATCCGCGATGTATCGCTATGTACGCTAACCACGACCCGGAAGTTGAGGCGGGAACCCGAATTCTTGCGTAAACTCAGGGTAGATAATAACTAACCTCAAACGCGGAGGAAGGTCATGAAAGTAACACTGCGAGCTTGGCGGGAAGATGATGCCTCAAGACTCTATGACATATACCGTGCAACGCCCGATCTCGTACATCAGATGCCAGCTCTCGGTAGTGTAGAAGATGCGCGAACTCTCATCTGCGAAGAGCTTCTTCCGTCTTCTGAACACATCCCATGGTGTCTGGAAGTTGATAACCAAGCTACCGGATGCGTAGGTTTCAGATGTATGGGGCTCCAGCCTTCTGGAACCTGGGATAGAGCTTGGGTTTACTATTGGATCTCGGCAGAAACCCGTGGGCTCGGTATAACAAGTCGATGCTTGCGTGCGGCGTGCGACTGGGCACAGAATATAGACGCGTCGAATGATAGCGCTGTATCACCCAGAAAACCCGCAGAACAAGCCAAGATCAGCTACGATTTCTCAGCTCTTACATCCGCAAGGTCCCCACGTGTTCGCCGTTTAGAGCTTGGGTACCGCACCAATAACCCGGCGTCAGCGGCAGTGGCGCGCCATACGGGGTTCGTGGTTGAGGGCGTAGAACGTGAAAAGTTCTGCTACAACGGCGTGCTCTATGATGCCGCCATAGCCGCGCGCCTTCACAGAGACGTGAACCATATGCTGGCAGCCACCTCATCGTCTGGAGCGTCGGCAGCCCTATAAAGATTCAGGATCGTCTTCTTCCAGAGAACACATAGAATCCTAAGGAACAAGCACCACTTTGCCGCGCACATGACGGGAACCCACAAGCTCATGAGCCTTTGCCGCTTGCTCTAGCGGGAAAGTCTGATCCACGTGAACTTTCACAATCCCCAGCGACATGAGTCGAGCAATCTCACCCAGCTGATAACGGTCGGGGTGCACCGTCAGCCACTCTGCCGTAAACCCGCGTTCGCGTGCAGTCTCTAAAGGATAGGGGCTTGTGAGGGTCACGATTCGACCGCCCGGAACCAGCACATCCAAAGAATCTATGAAGGTTTGTGCACCCGTAGAATTCAGTACCACATCAAGGGTAGGACCTAGAACCTGCCGGAAATCCTGGGTTGTATAGTCGATAAATTCTGCGCCCAAAGACTGTATAAATCACGGTTTTTCTCAGAAGCCGTGGCGTAAACTGTCGCGCCAGTGTTGAGAGCAAGCTGAATCGCGAGATGACCAACACCGCCGGCGCCCGCATGGATTAGCACGCGCTCCCCGGCGGAAAGTTTCGCAACCTCAAAAAGTGCCTGGTATGCCGTCAATGCTGCCAGGGGAGCGGCACCTAGCTGCTCATCGGGAATATCTGCAGGTGCGTGCACAAGCTGATGGGCAGGAGCCAAAACGTATTCGGCATATGCCTTACCCGGATGCGGAAACTGCACCAGCCCGAAAACCTTCTCGCCTGGCTGGAATCCAGTGTAATCGCCCGCCGTTTCACAAACTAAACCGGCAATATCCCATCCTAAAACGGCGGGTTCTTGGTCAAGATTAATCAATGATGCCGCAGGGCCCAATCCCTTGCGCGTTGTAAGGTCTATAGGGTTAACACCAGCGGCGGTAACTTTGAGAAGAACATGCCCGCGAAGGGGTGAAGGCATAGGAGCCTCTGTAAAATGCAGATTCTCGGGCTCACCCCATACGGTGAGCTGTACCTGGTGCATGGTCATGATGAGCCCCTTCTGCCTTGACGATAACGGTTGGAAACATTCTCTCAAGCGCAAGTCACGGGGCAAAATAGCATGTCATAAAAGGCAACTCTCACACGTGCCGTTCTCATGACGAGTATGTGCATATCTAGTTAAATTGAAGCCCTATAAGTTCCTGTAGTAGAGAGCTATCAGCGCCGTGAGGGCTTATTGTCTAACTATAGAAACCCGGGAACCCTAGTATTACGCAATCTTCTGAATGAAGGTTTCAATCTTTCCCGATAGTCGGTAAAGCATCTGTAGGTTAATAAGAACCACAGCGCTCAAGACCACGGTCAAAATAACTAATTTGAGGTAATCGATATGCTGGGTAGCAAAGATAGCGTATAAGGTAATAGCGTTAAGCGGCATCGTAAATACTGCGGTCCTGCTGCCCGGTGCCCATCCCGGAAAGATGAATGCCTCACGGATATGAAGGATAAGATGCAGAATATATGCGATAAAGATAGCTGTGACGGTCTCAATGGAATCAAATATGACCCCGCTAAAAAGGATCAGACAAGCAACAATAAATTCTTCACCTATCATGGCAGCAATAGCTGCGGTTGAGGGGTAATGGTCTTGCCCCGCTATAAAGATTTCGTCGTGGTACCGGTTATCGCTGGAGTACTTCTCGATGTAGCGGCGCACCAAGATGATCTCCTCAAATTCGTGCACCATGAAGAGAGCGATCGTAATAAATGCAAAAGTGCCTATAGACATCCTAGCCTCCCAGGTTCCTGCATAGTTTCGTTTCTCCACGTCATTTCATGGTACGGCTCAGCGGGCTAATTGTCAGTGGTTCAATAAAAATGGCCTGCCCCATCAAGAACGAGGGATAAGCCAATAAAAAGTACCATTAACGGTTGAGGGGAGGAAGGTTCGAGCGCGCGAGAACGGAGGAGCCGACCGAAGGCGCGCAACGCAATCTTCGACTTTTGGATGTATATAAAGCCTACCCGCTGAAGCAGATAGGTCCGTAAAAAGTGCCCTTGAAAGGATTCGAACCTTCGACTTCTTGCTCCGGAGGCAAGCGCTCTATCCACTGAGCTACAAGGGCTGACATATGAAATTTTGGCGACCGCTTTGGTGCCTCGACCGAAAACTAGGCGTTTCAGCCGCATACGGCGCACAAGCGAACCTCTATATCCTATCAGATGTTGCTAGAATATGTAGCTATGACTCCCGAAGAATTATCAGCAGCAATTGCTCAAGAACTCGATAAAACTATCGCATCCGGTCAGCTTACCCTCGCAGATAATGCAGAGCTTCCCCTCGCGCGCGTGGAGCGCCCCAAATCCGCGAACACGGTGACTGGGCGACTAATATTGCGCTGCAGCTCGCCAAGAAAGTTGGCAAGAATCCTCGCGAAGTAGCAGCCGTTCTTGCCGATAAAATTGCCTCAATTCCGGGAGTTTCAACGGTAGATATTGCTGGCCCCGGCTTCCTCAATATCACCCTGGATGCGGCTGCGGCAGGCACACTAGCCGCAACTATCGTAGAAGCAGGCGAATCTTACGGTACGAGCGATAAATTCGCGGGAAAAACCATTAACCTTGAATTCGTCTCGGCTAACCCCACCGGCCCCATCCACTTGGGTGGAACCCGCTGGGCGGCCGTAGGTGATGCGCTCGCCAATATCCTCGAAGCCGAGGGCGCAAATGTGGTGCGCGAATACTACTTCAACGATCACGGCACCCAAATTGATCGGTTCGTAAACTCGCTTCTTGCCGCTGCCAAGGGAGAGCCTACCCCTGAAGACGGCTATGCGGGCGCCTATATTACCGATATCAAAGATCAGATTCTCGCCCAACGCCCAGACGCGCTCGGCGCCGAAAACCCCGCAGAAGTTTTCCGTGAAATCGGAACCGAGCTTATGTTCGCACAGATTAAAGAGTCTCTGCACCGTTTCGGTACCGACTTTGATGTCTTCTTCCACGAAAACTCGGTATTTGAATCTGGCGAGGCCGACCGCATCATTGAGCAGATGAAACAGGATGGTCAGCTTTTTGAATCCGAGGGCGCGTGGTGGATGCGCACCACCGATTACGGCGATGATAAAGACCGGGTGGTCATTAAATCGGATGGTAATCACGCCTATGTTGCTGGAGATATTGCGTATTTCCGCAATAAAATGACTCGTCCTGAGAACCCTGCGGACATAGCCATCTATATGCTTGGTGCAGACCATAGCGGCTACGTGGGACGACTCAAGGCTATCGCTCAAATCTTGGGGTACCGGACCGAGCAGATTGAGGTCATGATTGGGCAGCTGGTGAACCTTGTCAAGGACGGCAAACACGTGCGTATGTCGAAGCGCGCCGGTAATGTCGTCACCCTTGAAGACCTTGTAGAGGCTGTGGGTGTGGATGCGGCACGTTACGAACTGATCCGCTACTCGGTAGACAGCACAATTGATATCGATCTTGATCTGCTGGTGCAGAAGAGCAGCGATAACCCTGTCTATTATGTGCAGTATGCGCATGCCCGCACTGCGGCTGTAGAACGTAATGCCATTGATGCTGGCGTGCATCTTGCCGATGGTGTGGACACAGGGCTTCTGAATACGCCCGCAGATACTGAGCTTCTTGCAGTGCTGGGGCAATACCCGGCAACCGTGCGTACCGCAGCGGAATTCTACGAACCGCACCGCGTGAGCCGTTATCTGGAAAATCTTGCGGCGGCCTACCACAGCTGGTACGGCCTCTCGCGCGTGGCTCCAAAGGGCGATGAGCCAGTGACTGATCTGCACCGTACCCGTTTGCTTCTCAACAATGCAACACGTCAGGTACTCGCCAACGGATTGGGTCTGCTGGGGGTCACCGCCCCCGAGCGTATGTAATGCCGAACCGACCGGAAGCTGCGTACCCGCCAAGACGATGACGGGGTACGCGGCTTTTATTTATTGGTTTATCCGCTATCTGAACACCACCTATGAGCAGCATCGTGACGGCGAGGCGTTCCGATATAGTGGTGATGGGATCACGAATCTGTGACCGTGACACAAGACCCGAGGACTTCTGCATGAGCGACGCACAATCCCTGTACGCCCCCGAATGGCTTACCTGCCCCGAACATCCGGCTGAGCTGAACCGTACCATCTGGACGGACTCATTTCAGCGTAATCATGGGGGAGAGCTAACTATTGACGGCATTGCAGCGAGTGAGCTTGTCAAAGAGTTTGATACTCCGCAGTACGTATTTTCGGAAGATACATTCCGAGCTAGGGCACGCGGGTACCGCCAGGCATTCGAGGATGCTTTCGCTCGGTATGGCGCGCAGGTGAGCGTCTACTATGCGGGAAAGTCATTCTTGTGCACGTCCGTGGCGCGGTGGGCGCATGAAGAAGGTTTGTGCCTTGACACGGCGTCGGGAGGGGAACTGGCGATTGCCCTGCGGGCTCAGGTTCCCGGGCAAAATATTGCGCTGCACGGTAATAACAAGTCGCGCGGCGAGATTGTGCGCGCCATCAAACACGGGGTAGGGCGTGTGGTGGCAGATTCCGTTGACGAGCTTAAACTCATCGCGGATGTACACGCCGAACTGAACGCAGAACGCTCCGCAACGGGGCAGGAGCCGTACCCGGCGGTTCCCGTGCTCATTCGAATTACGCCCGGTGTACATGCCTCCACCCACGAATCTATTGCTACGGCGCATGAAGATCAAAAATTTGGGATGTCGCTTCAGCCTGGAACCGCGCGTCTTGCCGGGTTAGAGGCAGATGAACTTGAGTATTGGTCAACCACTGAGGACGAATCCTACGCGATGCTTGCCGCCGGTATCCTCACCGCCACAGATTCCCTGGATTTTCGGGGGATTCACTGCCATATAGGCTCGCAGATTTTTGAGGCGCAGGGTTTTGAACAGGCGGCAGATACTGCCCTCACCTTTATGCATGCCGTGAACCAGAAATACGGTCTTAGCCTGCCTGAGCTTGACCTGGGCGGCGGCTACGGTATCGGTTATACCGAGGCCGATACCCCGCGCAGTATTGAGCAGATTACTGTCTCGATTGCGGATGCAGTCGCGGCAACCTGCGTACGTCTTGGCCTGGCGATTCCGCATATGTCTTTTGAACCTGGCCGCTCGATTTCAGGCCCCTCAGGGGTGACGCTTTACACCGTCGGCACCATCAAAAACGTGAGTATTGAGGATGAGCATGGTCAGATTCGAGTGCGCCGGTATGTCTCGGTGGACGGCGGAATGAGCGATAATGCGCGCCCGGTGCTCTATGACGCCGACTATGCGGTAACCTTGGCGAACCGTGCCCCGGCGGGGGCACAGGTGCTTTCTCGTGTGGTGGGTAAACACTGCGAATCGGGTGATATTGTGGTGCGGTATTGCTATCTTCCTGCTGACCTGTGTGCGGGGGATATTCTCGCGGTGCCAGCTACCGGTGCGTACTGTTATGTGCTGGGGTCAAACTATAACTACCTGAGCCGTCCGCCGGTTATTGCTACGTCGGCGGGGGAGGCGGCGCATCCTATTATTCGCCGGCAAAGCGAAGACGAGATGCTCGCTCTCGATACGGGCTTCTAGTACGGGCTCCAAATCTTTTCCGCATGATGACCCCGCGTGGCGCATGTTTGGGTAAGAAGCTGCACGTAATATAACGACACCCCCGTAAATGGCGGTAATGTTGGCGTCCTGACCGCGCCCAGGCGCCGCTCTCTTGATACAGTTGATGATGACGTCGCCCGTTCGTACAGGCGCGTTCACCACTCGGTCAAAATGTAGGAGATAACGTGACTGACACCATTAAGGTTGCTCTGCTCGGCGCTGGGAACGTTGGTTCTCAGGTAGCGCGTATTTTTAGTGAGGATAGCGCGGTTCTCAAAGAACGGATAGGTGCGCCTGTTGAGCTGATCGGTATAGCCGTGCGTGATACTGCGGCTAAACGCCACTGGGATGCCGACCCAGGGCTGTATACCACCGATGCAGACGCCCTGATTGACGCTGCCGACGTGGTGATCGAGCTGACCGGCGGTATTGAACCTGCACGAACCCGCATTTTGCGCGCTCTAGAGGCAGGTAAATCGGTGGTTTCAGGGAATAAAGCGCTCCTGGCAAAGCACGGTGTTGAGCTTCAGGCTGCTGCCGATAAGTCCGGTGCACAGCTTTCCTATGAGGCGGCGGTCGCCGGTGCAATTCCGATTTTGCGCCCCCTGCGCGATTCTTTTGGCAGGCGATACAGTCACACGTGTGCTGGGCATTATGAACGGCACCACCAACTACATTCTGGATCAGATGGATACCACCGGCGCAACTTTTGCCGATGCGCTCAAAGACGCCCAGGAACTCGGCTACGCCGAAGCAGACCCCACCGCCGACGTTGAAGGCCACGATGCCGCATCAAAGGCTGCTATTGTAGCCTCATTGGCGTTCCACTCTGATTTCACCATTGATGACGTTCACATAGAGGGTATTACCACCGTAAGCGCCGATGACGTTGCCGCCGCAGATGCCGACGGCTACGTGATTAAACTCCCTGGCCATTTGTGAGCGAGATGGTGACGGAGTCAATATCCGTGTGGCTCCTACGCTTATTCCGCGGCAGCATCCACTGGCAGGTGTCTCATGGCGCATTTAATGCCGTGTTTGTACAGGCACAGAACGCAGGCGAGCTGATGTTCTATGGTCCCTGGTGCTGGCGGAGCACCGACTCGCTTCCGCCGTTCTGGGTGATTTTGTGTCGTTAGCACGCCGTCTGGTATTGGGTGGTCCAGGTGTGCCCGAGTCCTCTTACGCGCAGCTGCCTGCTACCGGATTGGGCGACATTATCTCCCGCTACTCGGTAGGCATGCTGGTTGATGACAAATTGGGCGTGCTCGCAAACATTGCCCGTATTTTCGCCGAACACGGTATTTCGGTGGATTCTTTGCGTCAATCTACTCCGCGGGATGGCGCCGCACAGATTCGCCTGGTGACGCACTCTGCCAAAGACTCTGACCTGCGCCGCGCGATCGCGGTGATCGACGGTTTAGATACTGTGCGTGAGATTATTTCCGTGATTCGCGTCGAGTCCGGTAAATAGATCAGGAAGACTAGAATTTCAGCGCGGAAATTCGCAGGTCCGCGCGAGTAAACCATCAGCAGAAAGTAGGAGAATCCCATGGCACATGTGTGGCAGGGCGTCATTAACGAATACCGCGACCGTCTTCCGTTCGGGGACGAGGTAAAACCGGTAACTCTAGGCGAAGGCGGAACCCCGCTGATTCACGCACCGGCGCTGTCAGCGCAGACTGGCAATACGGTATACCTCAAATTCGAGGGGATGAACCCCACCGGATCTTTCAAAGACCGCGGCATGACGAGCGCTATTACCGCCGCTAAACGCGAAGGTGCGAAGGCTGTTGTGTGCGCTTCGACCGGTAATACTTCAGCGTCGGCAGCGGCATATGCGCTTCAAGCGGGGATGCGTTGCGCGGTACTCGTGCCGGACGGCAAGATTTCGATGGGTAAACTCTCGCAGGCCATCGCCCACGGTGCCGATATTATTCAGATTGACGGAAACTTCGATAACTGCCTCGAAATTGCCCGTAAACTCAGCGAGAATTACCCGGTATTCTTGGTGAACTCGGTGAACCCCTACCGCATTGAGGGGCAGAAGACCGGTTCTTTTGAGGTCGTCGACACCCTGGGAGACGCCCCCGATTACCATCTGCTCCCGGTAGGTAACGCGGGTAATATTACCGCTTATTGGAAGGGATACAAGGAGTATTCAGAACCCTATACGAATCGTGACGGCAAGGTCCTAGAGCCGGTCGCCACCAAGCGACCCATCATGTGGGGTTTCCAAGCAGCTGGCGCGGCCCCGATTGTTGCAGGGCACCCGATTGACACTCCCGAAACGATTGCGACCGCAATTCGCATCGGCAACCCCGCCTCATGGGAGAAAGCTGAGGCGGCACGTGACGAATCCGGCGGCGTGATTGAAGCTGTCACCGATGAGGAGATTCTTGAGGCGCACCGCTGGCTCTCTTCCCGCGAGGGCGTTTTCGTTGAGCCCGCTTCAGCCGCTGGTGTTGCGGGTCTGCTCAAGAAACATCGCGCTGGTGAGGCTCCCGAAGGCAAGACCATTGTCATTACGGTGACAGGTCATGGTTTGAAGGATCCGCAATGGGCGCTGGAACCGGTCAACGGCGCGAAGGTTGAACCGACTAAGGCAGCCTTCGATGTTGTGGCTGTGGCAGATATTCTTGACCTGAACTAACCACCCTATAGCCTGTTAACCGATAGGTCGATGCGCCCTTGTCCGAGAAAATTTTCTTGGGCAAGGGCGTCTTATTCTGTCCGTAACCCGCTCAATGCTAGGATAAATTCTCGTAAAGTAAGTGACATTAGTGTTGTTCCACCGTTTAAACAGCACGGTATGCGCTCCTAACATCCACATGCATCCGAGGTTTCCATGTCGAATTCCGATACCCCTATCACATGCGCAGATATTCCTGTCGGTAAAACCGTCACCGTCAAGGTTCCGGCATCAAGTGCTAACCTCGGGCCCGGCTACGATACTTTAGGCTTGGCTTTAGGATTTTATGATGAACTTAGGGTTGAGCGTATTTCTGAAGGTTTAGAGTTTGAGCTTTCCGGCGAGGGCAGCGAGGCCGTACCGCGCGATGAAACCCATCTGGTGATTCAGGCGATGCGTTCCACTTTTTGAGAAGGTCGACTTCATGATTTTCCCAGACCTCAGGCTGACGGCACACAATCGTATTCCGCATTCACGTGGCATGGGCTCATCTGCCTCGCTATTGTTGCGGGCGTTGCGGCGGCCTCCGGCTGCTTCCCGGGCACGCTCAATTGAGTCGTGACCAGATTCTTCAAGTAGCTTCAGACCTTGAAGGACACCCCTGATAATGTGGCGCCTTCGGTGTATGGTTCACTGTCAATATCCTGGGGCGAACTGGGGACTGGCGCTCGCTGGTCGTACCGGTTCATTCTGCCGTTATACCTATCGTAGCGGTGCCCGATTATGAAGTTTCTACAAAACTTGCGCGTTCGCTGATTCCTGCCGAGATTCCGCATGAGCAGGCTGCGGCAAACTCAGGTCGTGCTGCTTTATTGATTCAAGCCCTTTCGCAGGCACCGGAGTATCTTATGGATGCAACCGTGGACTCATCTGCATCAGGGCTACCGTATTCCCTGCGATGCAGCCGAGTGCGGCGCTGGTCGCCTATCTGCGTGATCAGCAGCTTCCCGCCGTAATTTCGGGGGCTGGGCCTACCGTATTAACCTTCTCCCGTAGCTGTGAAGAAGTCGCTGCAGCACAGCGAGCGATCGCTGAGTTTGAGGCTACTCATGAGGGGAGCGAATATGAGGGGCGTCGCCTGTCATGGCGCGTCATGCCCCTTGAAATCGATGCAGAAGGTGTTATAGTTACACAGTAAGGTGTTTTTCACCTGCATGGTTTATCGTGTTTGTTTTATCTCCCGGTCGCACGAAGAACCGCCACATCCGGGAATGGAAAGTATTTTCTTTGAACCACGTCTTTTTGTGTGTTCGCGTATGCTTCTTCTTCCGTGGGGAGCTCTGCGAGGAAATATTTTTTTCTGTGGTTATGTATTTTTTTGCCTCACTTCACAAGGACTTTGCCGTTTCTTGACCTCACGTAACGACGGTTCGAAAGTGAGTGCCCTCGGATATACATGAGGCAGTATAGGTAGCGCGATACCGCACAGTATGCGGTATGTAGTTTCTACACTGTATGCATGATGAGAAAAACCCGATCCTCAATTCTGAGAGGATTTTCTGGGTGTCCCTGACTAAAAGGATAAATCGTTTGGCAAAGAACATTGTCGTGATCGAGGATAATGGCACCGGTTCCGGTGACGCTTTCTCCGAATTCAGCGGCTTGAAGGTCGCACAGCTTCGTACCTCGCTCAGCAGCTCGGTATTCGTGGATACCTGAAAATGAAGAAGGCTGAGCTTGTGGAAGTTGTTAACCCCTGCATCAGCGCGGCGGCACCACCGAAGGTGCTGAGGCTGCCTCGACTCAAGAAAGCACGAAAACTTCTAAAAACACCCGCTCAAAGTCGCAAGATTCTCAAGCGCAGGATGAGACTCCGGCACAGAAGCGCGCGCGTAGTCGCAAGGCCGCTAAGGCAGCTTCTGAAGAAGCCGCTAAACCTGATGAGGCTTCCTTAACAAAGAAATCTTCCGAAGAAGCAGCATCTGGCGAGAGTACCGAGACCCCGAGCACGAGGAACGTACCACTGCCGCACTTCGAAATTCACGATCTCGGAAAGACCGTGAAGCTAAGAACGGTCGCGGTCCCCAAGAGGGTAAGAATGCGGATTTGCCTCCCTTAGATGTGAAAGCAGAACTGGCTTCGAAAGCATCGGTTCGCGTTCTGCACAGCGTGATCTTCCCTGAGAATTCCGCCGACTTTGAAAGCCACAACTTCGGACGGCTCTACTACCCTGACCCATTACGGCGGCTCTGGATATGACTTTCGGCTCTGAACCTGAGAAGCCGACTAAACGTACACGCACACGCGAGCGGAATAACCGTCGTAAGGGCGAAGAAGAGGCCGAAGAGCGCACTAGCCGCCGTAACAAGCGTGACCGTTCTGAGAAGAATGAGCGTTCCGAGAAAAACGATCAACGATCTGGAAAAACAGAATCAGAATCGTGAGGAGCGCACTAGCTGCCGCAATAAGCGTGACCGCTATGAAAAAGAACGATCGTCGTAACCGTCGTGGGACCTGATGAGCCCTCAGGTGAATGAGGACGACGTACTGGCACCGATTTCCGGTGTCCTCGATATCCTCGATAATTATGCTTTTTGTGCGCACCTCCGGCTATCTGCCTGGTCCGAACGATGTCTGCGTATCCCTGGCTCAGGTTAGGGCGTTACACATGCGTAAGGGTGACCATATTCTGGCGCTTGCCTGCGTGCCGCGCGAGGGAGAACAAAACTCGCGCCAGCGTTTCAACGCGCTTGTGAAAGCTGAGGCTATTAATGGGCAGCCTGTGGAAGAAGCTTCCAGCCGTCGTGAGTTCTCGAAACTCACCCCGCTGTATCCCCAAGGAACGTCTGCGCCTAGAGACCACCCCTGAAGAAACTGGGTACCCGTGTTGTTGATCTGGTATCTCCGATCGGTAAAGGTCAGCGCGGTCTGATCGTTTCGCCGCCAAAGGCCGGTAAAACCCTTATGCTGCAATCGATCGCGAACGCTATTACTGCCAACAACCCTGAGGTTTACCCTCATGATGGTTTTGGTGGATGAACGCCCTGAAGAAGTAACCGACATGCAGCGCACGGTCTCCGGCGAGGTTATAGCTTCAACCTTCGACCGTCCCTGCTGGAGGATCACACCACCGTTGCTGAGTTGGATATCGAACGCGCTAAGCGCATGGTTGAGCTGGGTTACGATGTCGTCGTGCTGCTGGATTCCATGACTCGTCTGGGCGTGCCTACAACCCTGGCGGCCCTGCCTCCGGTCGTATTCTCGTCCGGCGGTGTCGATTCTGCCGCTCTGTACCCGCCGAAGAAATTCTTCGGTGCCGCTCGTAACATCGAAGAAGGTGGCTCGCTTACTATTCTGGCGACGGCTCTGGTAGAGACCGGCTCGAAGATGGATGAAGTTATCTTCGAAGAGTCTCAAGGGCACCGGTAATATGGAACTGCGTCTGTCACGTCAGCCTCGCGGATAAAACGTATTTTCCCGGCGGTGGATATTAACGCCCTCGGCACACGCCGCGAAGAGAATCTGCCTCTCCGGACGAAGTTAAGATTATGTGGGGTCTGCGCCGTGCTCTGGCCGGTATGGAACCCGAGCAGGCTCTAAATATTCTTACAAACCAGCTTCGGAAGACCGAGAGCAACGTTGAATTCTTGCTGACTGTTCAGGAAGAATGGGCTGCGCCTTGTGGATTAGCAAGGTAACCGTCTCGTAGCGGTTATCGCACAAAGATTATCTGCTCCCGTACCGCCCAAGAGATTGTGCGGTACGGGGTGTGCGGTGCCTAGACCCCTGTAATAATGAAGTGAAGATATACGCGAGTTCAGGAGATCGGCGCGTATACAAAGGTAAGAGAGCAAAAATGTTTGAGTCTATCCAGGTGCTCCTTGACGAGCACACTGAGCTTCAGGAGCAGCTGGCTGACCCCGCCGTTCAGGCAAATCAGGGGAAGGCTCGCCGCGTGGGGCGGCGTTATGCGGAACTCACCGGTATCGTGACCGCATATAACAAATACAAGTCCTTGGCGGATGACTTAGAAGCGGCGCGTGAAATGGCCTCAGAAGACCCCTGATTTTGCGGCTGAGATTCCTACTCTGAGGCCGAGCTTGAAGAAGCCCAAGAGAGGCTACGTCGTCTTTGATTCCTCGTGATCCTGATGATGGTCGCAACGTTATTCTTGAGGTCAAAGCGGGCGCGGGCGGTGATGAGGCGGCTCTTCGCGGGTGACCTTTTGCGCATGTATCTGCGTTATGCCGAGCATAAGGGCTGGAAGACTGAGGTTATTTCTTCCACCAGTACCGATGTGGGTGGGTACAAGGATGCCCAGATAGCAAACTCAAGCGAACCTCCAACGAACCCGCTGAAGGCGTATGGGCACATGAAATATGAAGGCGGCGTGCACCGAGTTCAGCGTGTTCCCGCGACTGAATCGCAGGGGCGCATCTCACACGTCGGCTGCGGGCGTGCTCGTATTTCCCTGGAGGTTGATGAACCCGAAGAGATCGAGATCAGTCAGAACGACCTGAAGATTGATGTTTACCGTTCTTCCGGTCCCGGCGGACAGTCTGTGAATACAACCGACTCTGCCGTGCGTATTACTCATCTTCCTACGGGCATTGTTGTGGCTATGCAGAATGAGAAATCACAGCTGCAGAACCGCGAAGCTGCAATGCGCGTGCTGCGTGCCCGTTTGCTGGCGCATCAGCAGGAGCAGATCGACGCTGAGAACGCCGCGCATCGTGCCTCTCAGGTGCGCACGATGGACCGTTCGGAACGCATACGTACCTACAACTTCCCCGAGAACCGTATTGCCGACCACCGTACCGGATACAAAGCATATAACTTAGACGCGGTTTTGGACGGCGACCTTGATCCAGTTGTGCAGTCTGCCATCGAAATGGATGAGGCTCACCGGCTGGAACAGGTTGGCCAAGAGCAGGAATAATCCGAGGCAACGCAGAAGTGACAGGATTACGGGTCACCCCAACAGCACACCGCGGCGAAGGGCTTTGATGAAGCCTTTGCGCCGCGGTGCTGACGTACTGCGTCGCGCTGATAGAACAATATCGGGCAGACGCCGAACTTCTTGCCGCATATCTGTTAGATACGGATTCTCAAGGTATTCAGGGCGGTAGCTACGGGAAAACCCATGTAACTCGTGCGGACGTGCAGCGGTTCGCCCTGATGGGGCGTAGGATTACGCCACAAGATTCAGTACGCTATATGGAACTGCTAGAGCGCAGAGCTCAGCGCGTTCCGTTGCAGCATATACGGGGGTCGCACCTTTTATCACCTGAGATGAAGGTAGGTCCGGCGTTTTTATCCCCGTCCTGAAACTGAGCTTCTAGTGGAGGAAGCCTGCGGGTCTGGCGACATACGAGTCTCAACGCTCGCCCTCGCGTCGTGGATGCGCATCGGATCCGGGGCAATCGCCGCAGCGATTAAAGAAGAGAATCCTCAAGCAGAAGTTTTTGCGGTTGAACTTTCCGAGCAGGCTCTCCTCTGGGCACGCAAGAATCTTGATCCTCAGAACGTACATCTTATTCCGGGCGATATTCGTACTCGCTTGAAGATCTGCCCGGATACTTTGACTTGGTGCTTTCAAACCTCCATATTCCTTCCCACAGTGAAAACCCCAGGCTCCTGAAGTCGCTGAGTATGACCCGCAGATGGCGCTTTATGGCGGGGGAGAAGAGGGTATGGAAATTCCTCGGGAGGTAATCGCTCGGGCTCATTATCTTTTGCGTCCCGGCGGTTTCTTTATGATGGAGCACGATGATTCACAAGAGATCCGCGTGGCTGAGACATTGGCGGCACAGGGGTTTGTGAGCATATACTCAATCCAAGATTTGAACGGCAAACCCAGACACACTGCGGGATATAAACCCCGGTAGAGAGCGGTATATTCGGGCGTGACCACTCGCTTATTGCGTAACCTTGTCACACCATCCACCGCCTCGTACCAAAACATGAGAGAATAAGGCACGTGAACGCAAAGCTGTACCCAGTAACGACTGATACCGAGACCACGGAGGCCGTCGAAGCCGCTCGTGAGGCATTGAATGCCCACGAAACTATCGTGATTCCTACCGATACCGTTCACGGCATCGCCTGTGATGCTTTCTCGCATCAGGGCGTTTTCGAAGCTTCTGGCTGATAAAGGCCGTCTCGTACCATGCCTCCGCCTGTGCTGATATTCGACCTGCAGCTCTTTGCGGGCGTTGCTGACGAAATCCCCAACGATGTATATGATTTGGGCAATAAGTTTTGGGCCCGGAGCTCTAACGATTATTCTGTATTCCTATCCATCGCTGACGTGGGATCGAGGGCGAAACTCGCGGACGGTTGCCGTACGTGTGCCCGACGATAAGTTTGCGCTCAGCTTCTGACTGAGCACGGTCCATTGGCGGTGTCTTCGGCTAACAAGACAGGACAGCCTGCGGCAGCTAATGCCGAAGAAGCGCTTAACCAGCTGGGTGAGGATGTCACGCTTGTTGTGGACGATGGCTCTCGTCCTGTACCGCAGGAAGACGGAAGCATTGGCGATAGCAAGCCGTCCACAATTCTGGACTGTACTTCGACCCCTTATGTTGTGGTTCGTGAAGGTGCTATTACCGTTGAAGAGCTTCGTGAGGTTGTGCCTTCAATCGTGACCCGTAGCGAGCTCAATGCTCGTAACGATGAGAAAGATAAGCAAGAAACCTCCACTCAAGAAGATACTGAGCAGCAACCTACCGGTCAGGAAGACCTTGATGAAGCATATGACCAGTGGGACGCAGAGCATTCCGGCAGCGGCAAAGAACCGGAACGGGCAGCATCACCAGTAGCCGGTTCCATTGCAGATATGTTATTGGGCGCCGTTAATACCGCAACCTCGCTTGCTGCCGATAAAAAGCCTGAGGTTGATCAAAAACGTTCGCGCGGCTACCGCAACAACACACCTCAGCCGGTCAAGACAGCGCAGGCTCCAGTTAAACCTGTATCGACGGATGCTGCTCGCGCCCTTGTGCACGGCGAGGCGAAATCAGAATCTTAGAGGGCAGATAATTCTCACAAGAAAATACTGTTATTCAAAAAGGGTGAGGGAATCGAGATACTAATTCTCGAATCCCTCACCGTTGCTTATTCTGTGTAGAAAAGTGTAAGGCCTGTAGCCAGGCGTTCTTAAACCGCTTATCTTTCTTTTTACCGAGTGCAGTATGGGCATTGCGCAGCACTTCACGCACCTGCGGCTCGGGTAGAAGACCGTTTTCACGAGCTCCAGGAATCGTCGAGTTCTTGTCCAAACCACATGAGCTCGACTTTATGAACGGAACCTTGGAACCTATCATTCATCATTTCGAGACCGTATACCCTGGTCTTAACCGCCAGATGGCACAGCCATTCAGGCAGGTGCACGGGCTTGCGGCGACCGGCATCCGCCATGGTAGAGGCTACCGTCTCGCCTTCCCACGGCTGCAGCACAATAGAGGTGGCTCACCCTTTAAAGGAGCCGGACTTTAACCACAAATTCAGCCAGTGCATATGAGCTCGATACGGGAGATTTGCGGGTTCCCTGCACCTGCTACAGAAGCTAACGGGGAAGAGGCTATTTTGGCGAAGACTCGGTAGTGCGGCGCCTGCGTCCCCTGCACGCTGGTGGCACGCAGGATGCACAGCTCAACAGATTTCAGAGGCTTTCGCCATGCGAGGTCTCGTGGAACGTATCTTGCAAGTCTAAAAGGGCTTCTTCACCCAAGGCTTTTTGAAAAGGAGTATGCGCTAAAGGGAGCTGTATTCGCTCGCATCAAGCAACAGATTTTGCGCCCTGAACTGCTGCCGAACTGAGGTGAATAACTCGGCGTACTCCGGTACGGTGTGCTGCTATAGCGATCACCGCCGGTAACAGAGCATTAGCACCCACTAGCGCAGGTACGTCTTGCATATTGGGGGCAGCAAGACCTGCTGCGTTAACAACAACCTGAGCCCCGGCAAACGCATCCGCTAGGGAGTCGATGATGCCTTCAAGGAGCTGAGCTTCTTCGATAATAGTTCTTGAGTCGAGTGCTCGGGTCTACAAACGGGGTGCCTCAATGGGATCTACACTGATTCCTTCGGCATTTAGTCGTGCCACGATGGACGACCCCACGAAGCCACTTGCACCGATAACTTTCCATTTAGACTCGGACACGTCTTTTCACCTTTCTCACCCCAAACTGTTACGGAGTGTGTATTTCAACTTTCGCATATTCGGTGGTGTTTAAGAAACAGAAATAACGTTTTAGAGTAGTACTTCAGGGCAGAAGAGAGTTAAAGCATAGTCGTGGCACAGGAGCACGTGGCGGAGCTAACTTTTTGGTCTCTAGTCGAAACTGAAGCTGGAACGTAATGTTTAGCTATAGAGCTTTCGACGGGTAGAATAGCTATCTTGGGATGTCTCATATATCCGTGTGTTTATAGGTCCGCCTGAAAAGTGCGTGCTGGGGGAGGAAGCGTCGATGCCTGATGAGAGCGAAAACTCGGTGAGTGCGCCTGTCTGCGGTGTGGCACAGCTCGGTAGGCCGCGTGTTGTAGCGGTTGTTGTGACCTATAATCGTCAAGATTTATTACCCATTACCCTTGCAGGTATCGCCGCAGGGCAGGTTGTGCCGGACGCTGTTGTCGTGGTTGATAACGCTTCTACTGACGGTACGGCCGAATATCTAAAAAACCTAAGCTATTCTACTTCCGCTCGATATCATCACATTGTCTCAGAATATGGGAGGTGCGGTGGATTCGCCGTTGAATCGATCGAGCGTTAGCACGCCACAATCCAGATCTTGTGTGGGTTATGGATGATGACACTGAACCAACCGAAAACACCCTGCATGAGTCTGTTCAAGCATGGAATCATATTCGCCGGACCGCAGCCGTCGTCCCGCCTTGATAGCTTCACGGGTTGTGTGGACCAATGGGGAAGACCATCCCATGAATACAATGCGCACTATGTTCGGTGCAGGCTCTGGGCGGCATCGTCGTGCACAAGCGGTGGGGGGTCGGCCTATACGCAGCGCCTCCTTTGTATCTTTTGGTGATGGACGCTCTGTTATTCGTCAGAATGGCGGCTCACCGATTGCGGATTTTTTTATCTGGAATGATGATTTTTGAATTTTCGACCCGTCTTGCACATCATCGAGATGCTATTGCTGTACCTGCCTCGGTGGCTCGTCACCACACGAAAAACTTTTTGGGACGACGAATGCGAAGCCAGGTCCGCGGTTTTATAACGATGTTCGCAATAAATTGTGGGTTTTTACGCGAGCCCGTACCTCAGCCCGCTTGAGAAGTTGTTATATGGCGGGTCGGTAGCAGACTTTTGGGCTTCGACAGTTCTGCGTACGGACGAAAAATCCATTTATTTGGGTTATTTCCTGAGGGGTATCAAGGATGCGCTGCATGCCCCTCGCCTTTAATCGTGATGTGCTTCGTGGAGTGTATGACCTTGAATTTCCCGGGCATTATGGTACTCAAGAAAACCATGATTCCTTTGGCGCACCACATTCTCAGGCGGAGTTCTCTGTTCTGATGAGTGTTTACGCTCGGGAATCTACTGATCATGTGGAGGCGGCTATTGCCTCGAACGCTCAGCATCAGACCCTTCGGCCTGCTGAACTGGTTTTGGTTCAGGATGGTCCGTTGCCTTCTGAAGTGCGCGAGGTCATTGACCGTTGGGTCGAACGCAGCAGGGCGGGGGAATGCGCTCCTATCGTCACAGTCAAACCGCCTCAGAATGTGGGTCTTGCCACTGCACTCAACGAGGGGCTGAATGCTTGTTCTTACGGCATCGTTGCCCGAGCGGACTCTGACGATATTTCGGAGCCAGACCGATTTGCAACCCTAATTCCGGCGCTTATCGAGAGCGACTGTGCGGTGATGGGCTCTGCCATGTACGAAGTTGATGCGCAGAATACCACAGTAGAGGCTACCCGCCAGACGGTAACTGACGCATCTCGGTTGGCTGACATGATGCCTTCGCGCAATCCCCTGTACCACCCAACGGTGGCTTTTTACAAAGACGTTGTTCAACGTTTAGGCGGGTATGAATATGTACCAGGGGCCGAAGACTGGTGGCTGTGGTCGCGGGTTATCTCAGCCGGTTATAAGATTGGTAATGTGCCTGAGCCATTAGTCCGTTATCGTGTGGGTGCAGGTGCCTACACGCGGCGGGGCGGACTTAACGCTTGGAAACAGGATTGGGCAATTCAACGTCGACTATATACCGGGCACGCGATCTCAAAGCTCGGGTGGATTAAGAATATGAGCGTTCGAACGGCGTACCGGTTTATTCCGGAGAGTACGCGCCGTAAGGCATTTCGAGCGTTCACCGATATACTGGCCTAGTAGGAACATAGAGAATAGTTTGCAGGGGAAGGACGCATAAGTGGAGAACTATCCCACGACTCAGCCAATTGCGGTGGTGGATCGCCAACGCCCCTACACCCCTAAAAGCTGGTGGCTTCTCGTTCAGGTTGCATTAGATTCCGTAGCCTGGATTATAGGGCTTGTCATCGCGTTTATGCTACGGTACAGCCTGCTTCTGAACCAGAATTCTGTCTTTGATGTGATTGATCTTCAAAGCGTGGCGCTCAGTATGGGGTTTGCGATTATTCTGCAGATTCTTGTGGGCTACGGTATGAAGGTGTACTGAGGCCTCGTATTCTTACGGTTCTTTCGAGGAAGTCTCACGTACGGGCGCAACCGTAGGTATCGTCTCGGTGGCGCTTTTCCTCTCAGCTACGTAGATGAAGCTTTCCAGGACCAGTACATGTGCCCTCATGGTGCCGCCTATCTCGGTGGGTATTACATTACTATTCATGGCGGCGATGCGCATGGTTAAGCGTATTTATGTTGAGCATAAGACTTTGCGTAATCTTGATGGTGAGCCTGTTATCGTCTATGGTGCCGGGTTTACGGGCCGCACAGTTATCGAAGCTCTTATGCATGATGACTCTGCATATATGCGGCCTGTTGCGGTAGTGGACGATAACCCTCAGCTACGCGGTATTAACATTCACAATGTGCCGGTTTATAACACCGGTAAAGAACTGGATGCGGTCATCAGGCGCTATGCCCCTAAAACAATGATTGTCGCTATCACCAATATGCCGCACGATCGTTTCTGACCGGGTCTGGGCACGCATGCAAAAACATGGAGTCGAAGTAACTCGTGTAGCGAGCGCCAGCGAAAAGCTCTTCGGCAACAACGTGGTAGAAACCGACGATAACGAGCTTATGAAGCTTATTCGCGGCGAAATCAACTACGATGTTGATACTGAAGTTTTGCGCAGCTACCTTCAAGGTAAGCGGGTCTTGGTGACCGGCGCAGGAGGATCTATTGGTTCTGAGCTATGCCGTCAGATCCACGAATATGACCCTGAGCTGCTCATGATGCTCGATCGTGACGAAACCCTGCTGATGGAAACAAAGCTCTCGATCACTGGCGAGTCCAGTCTGGATGATGAGCGTATTATTCTCGCGGATATTCGTGAGGGGGAAAACCTGCGTAATATCTTCCTTGAACGAAAACCGCAGGTGGTTTTCCACGCCGCAGCTTTGAAGCATGTTTCTGCGCTGGAGGCATACCCTGAGGAAGCATGGAAAAACAAATTCGCTGGGCACCCTTTAACGTTCGCATACGCTGCGCAAGCGGCGAATGTTGAAACGTTTCGTGAACGTTTCAACCGATAAAGCGGCAGATCCTAAGACCGCTTTGGGGCAGTCAAAACGAACCGCTGAATGCTTAACCTCGTGGTTTGGACAGCAGACGGGGAAGACTTATGTATCGGTTCGATTCGGTAATGTTTTTGGCTCGCGCGGCTCTATCAAACCTCTGTTTACGCAGCAGATTCTCAACGGCGGTCCCATTACACTTACTGATGAGAACGCTACCCGGTACTTTTATGCTCATTACGGATGCTTGCCTGCTGGTGATGCTTGCAGGGCTATTGTCATCCGGGTGAAGTTATGGTGCTTGATATGGGTGAACCTGTATATATCTACGATGTTGCACATGAGATGCGTAAAGCCTATGAGCGTTACGATGTTGATATTGTAGTGACCGGTCTGCGTCCTGGCGAAAAATTGGACGAAACCCTCTTCGGTGCTAATGAGCAACACACTCGAAGCACTCAAAACAAGTTTATTTCGCACTCGACGGCACCAGCCCTCAATCCTGAGGATTTGGATTATGAGCAGTGGATTCAGAATTATGAAGCGCATCGTTCATATGAGCGTCGCGGATTTACCCGTGGTGGATCCGCGTCAGGGTCGTCTTCTGAAGAACACAGGAATTAGCCGTTTTTGAATATTGAACGATGAAATTTTGCCCCGTTAACGTCTGCGTAAGCACGTACTACGGATGAATTTCGTCTTGTAGAACGAGTAGCGGGGAAGTAGAATCCCAAATTACACCCTGTTACGAGGCTTTACCGTCTAGAGGAGAGACATGAACCAGGCATCTCTGGTGCTTATACTAGCGTTTGTGTTAGGAGCGCTTCTGCCTTTTGCGGTACGCCCCCTGTTGCACGCGCTAAATATGGTTGATATACCCAATGAGCGTTCCTCGCATACGACTCCGACGTACCGGGGCATGGGGCTGGCAACCGCAATGTTACCTGTTTGAGCTTTCATGGTCGCTACCCTCATGGGGTGGACTGTGAATCTCCCCATCTCGTTAACTTTTTTGGCAGGCGGCGGTCTTGCTTTGCTTTTGGGATGGACCGAAGATGTCTACGGAGTCAGCGTTGCCAAGCGTGCCGGGATGCAGCTTGTTATAGGGCTCGGTATTGCGCTTTCTCTCGCTATTATTCAAGAGGCATCATTGCTGTGGGTTCCTGTAGCGGGGCTCTTTATTGCGGGGTATATAAACGTTACAAACTTTATGGACGGCATAAACGGTATCTCCGGATGCCACGGGCTGGTTGCTGGGCTTGCCTACGCCTATATGGGCGGCGTAAGTAGTTTGCCGTGGATGACGATAGGCGGTCTGGCAATTGCAGGTGCCTATACGGCTTTCCTGCCTTGGAATTTACGCACGGGGCACAATGTTTTCTTAGGTGATGCTGGGTCTTATTTCCTGGGTGCCTTTCTTGGAACAATTGCCGTTGGTGCTTTCTATGCTGGAATTCCGTTCCTTGCGTCGATAGCCCCGCTTCTGGTTTATCTTGCAGATTCTGCGATGACTCTTATACGTCGTATGGCTGCTGGGGAGCAGTGGTACAAACCGCATCGAACCCATGTGTATCAGCGTCTGACTGACGTTGGATTGGGGCATATCAGCGCAACAATTATGGTGAGTTCTGCGACTGCGATTGTATGGGCTTTTGTACTCTTTGCCTCAGATCTTTTCCTAACAGGTGCCTTTTTTGCTGGTGTTGGCGTTCTTGCCCTTGCTGTAGCCGTCATTGTTTTATACCTGCGACTTCCCCGAATTGCTGGATACGCGTCTGCAGCCTGCCGAGCAGAGGCACGCTAATTCCAAGCAGAATATTGCAACAGAGACGCAGAAGTCTGAGGGCTTACAGGAGTGAAACAACGGCGGCTAAATTCGATTCGGAGGGCTCTGTGGAACCCAAAATTTATCCATAATATAGGTAAGAAAGACAATAAGCAAAATAGGGTGCAAGGCTTTTCCTGGAGGCTTTTAGCCTATCGCGAGACCGTAATGTCTGCACTGGTTTTAGTTCCTTGTTTACCGATTCTGGGAATCATATTGGGCATTCGCGGGTCGGCGGGATTTATGGTTGGGTTTCTGGTAGTCTATATATGTTTCACCATGGGCGTAGCAACTGCTTTGGGGGCACACCGTATAAAGATTGGGATTCCTCAGGCTTTGCTTGTAAGTTATGTGGTGAAGGTGTTACTCATGGCGATGGTGCTTTTATTAGTACCTATGCCAGAGGCACTTAAACACGGTTGGACGCTTGCGGTGCCGTCAGAGGAGCGGTACCGTGAGTTAAGTGTCGAGGCTGTAACCATTATGAATTCAAGGATTTTGTACTTCGATCCTGAGTCTTAGCACACAAAGGCTTACTCAGAAGTAGATAGGGAAATTTTTGACCGATTCTGAGAAGAAATGGTGGGACGGAGATAAGAAACTCCGTACCACAGGAGAACTGGTATCCGGCGGTGGATTATCCGGCGGCGTGATGTCTGTTTTGTATCTTATTATCGGCATGGCTTTTTGGGGATTGGTTGGCTTTGGAGTTGACTGGCTCCTCAATACCCGGTGGTTTGTATGGGTTGGTGTTCTGATAGGTGCTTGCGGAGGCATCTACCTGGTATATCTGCATACGAGCCGCTCTAAATAAATAACCTAAAAGTTTTAGGTTTTGCACACATTCCATCCAGTTAGTTGAGCATAGTTTGCGCCAGCAAGTAGCCAGCTAACGGCAAGAAAGGACTTGCTTTGAACGAGAACGGGTCTGTACTCGCAGAAGGCTATACGCCGCCGACACCGGCCGATATGCATCTGCCTGACTTCTTCCAGGTTGATTCTCGGCTCGGCTTTTGGTAAACAGATGCTGCTCGTCATCCTGTCTGTCGTAGTCGTCTCCATATTCTTTATGATGGCTGCACGCAAGCGTGCAATGGTTCCGGGTAAAGCCCAGTTCATCGCAGAATCAGGCTATCTCTTCACCCGTAATTCACTTGGCAAAGACCTGATTGGTGCACAGCATTTCAAGCCTTTCGTGCCCCTGCTCTTTACTTCTTTCTTCTTTATTCTGATTAATAACCTTTACGGTTCAATTCCCCTTATCCAACTTCCTTCTTTTTCTCACCCGGGCAGCGCCTATGCATTGGCCATCGTCGGCTACCTCTACCTGCTGGCGTAGGTATCGCGCAAGGGACTGGCTGGGTTTTTCAAAGATCTGACGATGCCGTCCGGAGTTCCGGGGTTGGTGTACGTTATTTTGGTACCGATTGAGTTCCTCTCGAACCTTATCATTCGTCCCGTGACTCACGCGCTTCGTCTTTTCGCTACGATGTTCGGCGGTCACATGGCAATGATGGTGGCAGCATCCCTAACTCAGTTCCTGGTGATGAGCGTCGGCGGGGCTGCCGCTTTGGGTGGTATCGCCCTGGAACGTTGGGTCTCATTCTCTACTTCCTGGAACTGATGATTCAGGTAATCCAGGCTTATGTCTTCACACCTGTCTTTGCGGTATACCCTGCAAGGGTCGGTTTCCGAAGGACACTAAAATATAGGTTTTCGTAACTGGCTATCCAGTTGCGAAGAAAGCAACCCGTTTTACGGGTCGAATACACATAAGTAGCTCTGTAACTTCGGTATTTTCACTCGAAGCAGCACTGCTGAAAAGGAATCAACATGAACGTTATTGGTTACGGCCTCGCAGCTATTGGTGGCGGCATCGGCGTGGGTCTAATCTTCGCTGCCTACATGACGAGCGTTGCACGTCAGCCTCGAGTCCCAGCGTACCCCGCGGCAGCCGATGCCGTCTCATGGGTTTCGCGGTGGCTGAGGCTCTGGCGATTCTGGGCCCTGTTCTGCATCTCATCATCTAAGCTCAGATATAGCTGTTAACGAACCAACCTAAAGAACAGGAAATCCCCAATGACTTATCTGGCAGAAGGAGGGGCGCAGAGCACAGTTTAACCTCTAATTCCCAATCTCTGGAATTGGGGCATCACCGTCGTTGGCTCTCGTGATTCTCATTTCATCGTTCATAAACACGTTGTCCCGGCGTTCGAGAAGATCTACCAGGACCGTAAAGAAGCAATCGAGGGTGGTCTTGCCAGCTGAGAAAGCTCAGGCAGAGGCTGCGGCGGCTACTGCGAAGAGTACAACCAGCAGCTTGAAAGCGCCTGTCTGAAGCTCGAAGATTCGCGAAGAAGCGCGTACCGAAGGCGAATCAATTATCGCAGCGGCTCCGTGAGCGCGCAACCGCTGAGGCTCAGCGTATTACCGATAATGCGCAGAAGACCATCGAGGCTGAGCGTCTAGCTGCTTCAGCATCTCTTCGTCATGAAGTTGGTACTTGGCGACTACCTTGCAGGAAAGATTGTGGGCGAGGCCCTTGACGATGATGAGCGATCGGCCCGCGTGGTAGATCGTTTTGCTTGTTGACCTGGAAACCGAGCAACAGAATGCAGGCAGCAACTCGGTAATGGCAGGAGTATCTACTGAATCACTGAGCAAGGTGGAAGCGGTTCTGAAGCCAACGCTTCGTTGAACCCACTCAACCTAGCTTAGCGAGCTTTTTCGCCGTGGTCGATGTACTTGACCACGATGGCGGTTTGCGCCGTGGCTTGACCGACTCTTCGCGTGAAGGGAAGGATCGAGAAAATATTGCACAGGCTATTTTTAGCGGCAAAATTTCTTCTCAAGCACTCAAAGTGCTGACCACGGCGGTAGCACTGCGTTGGTCTCAAGAGCGTGATCTTGCAGACGCGCTTGAGAAGGCTGCGGTACTCGCGTCCATCGCCTCCGCTCAGTCTCTGTGGTGGTGCTGATGCCCTTGAAGAGGTTACCAACGAGTTGCTGACGTTTGTGCGCAACGTTGATGGTACTCCCCGAAGCGCAAGCAGCGCTGTCCGACAACTTTGGCAGTAAAGAAGCCAAAGAAGAGGCTCGCTGTAGCATTAGGCGGTCCAGCCGCCACTGCGGAAGGCGTACTCTTTGGAAACGAATTGGTAGCGAATCCCGTGGTCACCATGCCGCTCGCCTCGCTGATGAATTCGTGGAAATCATCGTCACGCGACAGAACCGTTACATCGCAAAGGTAACTTCTGCAGTAGCGCTGTCGCAGGCACAGCTTGAACGCCTGAGCCGGACCTTGAACAAGATCTCATAGTCGCCAGTTTAAACTCGACGTTTCTATAGATACAGCTGTCTCTAGGCGGTATGCGCGTACAGATTGAGATGAGATTATCGACGGAAACCTGTTGGTACCCGTCTTGATGATCTTGAACGTGACCTTCAGGCGTAGAGATTAGCTGAATATTTCTGCGATACGTCGCAACGGTGATTTAGAAGATGCCTTGGGAAGAAGACAAACTTTTAGATATTGCTCCTTCCCACGAAGCAAGTTTCGGTTGTTCCAAGAGGATCAACCACAATTAGGAGAGCAGGGACATAAGATGGCCGATTTGACCATCAATGCCGACGATGTCCGTAACGCGCTGAACGAATTTGCAGCGTCTTACGAACCCGGCAACGTGGAACGTGTTGAAGTGGGGCGCGTTGTAGCAGCCTCCGATGGTATTGCGCGCGTCGAGGGCTCTGCCTCGGTGATGGCGAACGAACTACTGCGTTTTGAAGATGGCACCCTTGGCCTCGCGCAGAAACCTTGATACCCGCGATATTGGCGTCATTATTCTGGGCGACTTTACGTATCGAAGAAGGACAGCCAGTTCACCGTACCGGTGAGGTAGCGGTTCCCGGTGGGCGATGCTTACCTCGGTCGTAGTCGATCCGCCAGGTAACCCCATTGACGACCTGGTCCTATTAGTGACGAAGGCGCGTCGCTCTTGAGCTGCAGGCACCTGCGTGCACGCAGCGTAAGTCTGTGCATGAGCCCTCACAGACCGGTCTGAAAGCTATTGACGCCATGCGATTCCGATCGGTCGAGGGCAGCGCCAGTCATTATTGGTGACCGTCAGACTCGGTAAACTGCGATTGCAGTCGATACGATTCTGAACCAGAAGGCTAATTGGGAAAACCTGGCGACCCTGGTAAAGCAGGTTCGTTGTGTTTACGTGGCAGTTGGACAGAAGGCCCACCATTGCTGCTGTGTCGACACACCCTTGAAAACCAGGGAGCGTTGGAATACACTTCACGATCGTTGCTGCCCCGCATCTGACGCAGCAGGCCGTGAATACTTTCGATCCCTACACCGGTTCTGCCATTATCAGCACTGGATGCGATGGCGGAAAGTACGTCCTGATTATCTTTGATGATCTCAAAACAGGCAGAAGGTACTCGCGCCGTGTCGTTGTTGCTTTCGCCGTCCGCCAGGGCGTGAAGCATACCCCTGCGACGTTTTCACCCTGCGTAATTCGTCTATTGAGCGTCGGGCTAAGCCTCTCGATGAGTTGGGCGCAGGGTCGATGACCGGTTTCCTATTATTGGAAAACCAAGGCAAACGACGTTTCTGCCTTTCATCCCGACCAACGGCTATTTCTATCACTGACGGTCAGATCTTCCTACAATCCGATCTGTTCAACGCCAACCACGCCCTCGCCGTTGATGTTGGTATTTCCGTCTCTCGTGTGGGTGGTGCGGCGCAGACCAAGGCTATGAAGAAGGTCTCCGGTACTTTGAAACTCGACCTTGCTCAGTACCGTGCTGCGGAAGGTTTCGCAATGTTCGCCTCCGATCTCGACGATGCTTCCAAGGCACAGCTGACCTGCGGCGCCTGTTCATTGAGCTGGTCGCCAGCCGCAGTACACCCCTGTATGCGGTAGAAGAGCAGGTTGTTCCATCTGGGCAGGTACCAACGGTTACCTTGATGATCTTGAGGTTTCTGACGTTCTTCGCTCTGAGGCAGAGTTTTATTGACTATCTGCGTCACCGGACCTCGGTGTTGAGCGATATTGCCGCATCCGGCAAGCTTGAGGATGAAACCCTAGATGCCTTGAAAGCTGCCGTTGCAGATTTCAAGAAGGGATTCCGCTCGGAGGGTACCAGCCACCTTGTTGATGCAGGTCATGAGGAGCATAAAGCGGCTCAGGATCGTGACATCACTCAGGAAACCATCGGTTAGCGATTAGTCCTAGGGTGTTAGCCCCCGCTCTGAATTTTCAGAGCTATGGGCGGGGCAGATGTCCAGGAGAAAGGAAGCTCTATGGGAGCCCAGATTAGGCTTTACTGACAGAAAATTGCTTCGACATCGTCTATGCAGAAGATCTTCATGGCGATGGAGATGATCGCGACCTCCCGATACTGGCAAGGCGCGTCGGAGCGCCCAAACCACGGGTCTTACGCAAACGCGTTGACCCGCGCTGTGACCGCTTTGGCAACGCAACAGTCCGTGCAGCATCCTCTGATCCATCGTCCTGATACCTTTGGCAAAAGCATGAGTATCAAACGCTCTGCAGTCTTGGTGATGACGAGTGATCGCGGTCTTGCAGGTTCGTACTCGTCGTCTGTGCTGAAGAAAACAGAAGAGCTTTATCGAGAGGCTACGCGGCGAGGGGCGCGAAATACAGCTGTATTGGTGGGCGTAAAGCGAAGTCTTATTTTGAATTCCGGGAACGTCCTTATGAACGTGTCTTGGAAGGACACACCGATAATCCGCATATTGATACCGCAGTTGAGATTCCGCGATGTGTTCTTGGAGGAGTATGAAAAAGGGACATGAAAAACGGCGGGGTAGACGATCTGCATATCGTATACACTGAATTCAAGTCCATGGTGACTCAAGAGACCAAGATCTTCGTTTGCTCCCATCCACGTGGCAGAAGCAACTAAATTGGGCGAGGAAATCGTACCTGACGAAGAACTTTCTTCAGCCGATTATCAGCAACCCGCATCCTTTGAATTTGAGCCTTCTCCCCAGGAAGTATTGGATGCGCTGCTACCGCGTTATATCGCTTCTCGTATCTTCGCGTGTCTGCTCCAGGCCGCTGCAAGTGAACTTGCGTCGCGTCAGCGTGCGATGAAGACTGCGGGCGATAACGCTGAGACTCTAATCAAGAAGTACACTCGACTGATGAACAACGCTCGTCAGGCCGAGATTACCAGGAGCTCTCTGAGATTGTGGGCGCGCAGACGCCTCGCCCTCTTAAGAACACTGCTAACCTGAAGCTATCTACTTTCAACTTTTCAAGGTAAGTGAGAAACATGACTACTACCACCACCCAGGGCGCAACGGGGCGTATTGCCCGCGTGATTGGCCCCGTGGTTGACGTTGAGTTCCCCGCTGGTCAGGTGCCGGATATCTACAATGCGCTGACCACTGAACTCACCCTCGACGGGAAAACCTACACCATCACCTTTGAGACTGCTCAGCATTTGGGTGATTCGATTGTTCGTGCCATCTCTATGCAACAGACTGACGGTCTTGTGCGTGGGCAGGCTGTACTGGATACCAGTTCCGTATCTCTGTACCCGTAGGATGGCGTGAAGGCACCCTCAATCGTTCTGGTAACGCAATTAGATGTGCCAACCTGATATTGACGCTGACGCAGACTGCCCTATTCACCGTGCCGCCCTCGCTTCGCAGAGCTAGAGGATCGACCGAGATGCTAGAGACCGGGTATTAAATCTATTGACCTGCTCACCCCTTTACATTAGGGTGTGGTAAGATCGGTCTGTTCGGTGGTCGCGGCGTCGGTAAGACAGTGCTGATTCAGGAAAATGATTACCCGTGTGGCGCGCAACTTCGGTGGTACCTCAGTGTTCACCGGCGCTGGTGAGCGTACCCGTGAAGGTAACGACCTGTGGGGTTGAGATGGAAGAAGCAGGGTTTTGAAAAAGATACCGCCCTCTGTCTTCGGACAGATGGATGAACTCGGAATCCCGTCTGCGTGTGGCACTCACCGGTTTGACTCATGGCGGAATACTCCGCGATGTGAAGAACCAGGATGCTGCTCTTTATCGATAACATCTTCCGCTTCACGCAGGCAGGTTCTAGTTTCGACTTTGCTCGGTCGTATGCGTCGTCTGTTGGCTACCAGCCCAACCTGGCGGATGAAATGGGTCCGTTTTCAGGAACGTATTACCTCGACTCGCGGTCACTCCATTACCTGATGCGCAATCTACGTTCCTGCAGACGATTATACACCGACCCCTGCACCTGCGACAACCTTCGGCGCACTTGGACGCGACTACCGAGCTGCGTGAGATCGCATCGCGCGGTCTGTATCCCGGCAATTGACCCGTTGACCTCGACCTCTGGTATTCTGATCCGCAGTACATTGGGCAGGAACACTACGATACGGCTATTCGCGTGAAGGCGATTCTGCAGGAGAACAAGGACCTTCGTGGATATTATCGCGATCTGCGTTGATGAGCTTCGAGGAACAGAAGCGTCGTTGTTTCACGCGCACGCCGCATTGAGCAGTTCCTTTCGCAGAACACCTATACTGCAAAGCAGTTCACCGGCGTTGAAGGATCCACTGTCCCGTTGAAGGATACCATCGAATCATTCCAGATGATCTGCTATGGCGATGTAGACCATATTCCTGAGCAGGCGTTCTACAACATCGGTGGCATGGATGACGTGATGCGTCAGTACGAGGAAATCAAGGCACAGACCGGAGCCAAGTAATTATGGCACTAACAGTTGAAGTTGTTTCTCGCGAAAACGTCGTGGACTGGGAAGCTTCCTATGTACGGGGTGCACTACGAACGGCGATTTGGGCATTTATCCCGGACTCATCCCCACCTGTGCGCTTCTTGCGGAGGACGGAGAACTTCTGATTCGACCCGTCAATGGCGGCGAACTCACCACGCGTTTGCATGATGGGTTCTTGACCGTCTCAAATGATAAGGTAACGATCGCGGCAAAGCATGCCGAGATCGCTACCCCTACGACGGGTAAGAAGTAAACCGTTAATAAGGTAAAAGCCGGTACAACCTATTGTTGGTTGTACCGGCTTTTACCTTCCCGAATACTTGAGTTTTAGAGTCGCGAAGATCTCTACAGCATATAAATATTGGCTTAGAAAAAGCCGATCTGGCAGCATCGTCGATACCGCGCATCGCATCGTAACGAGAGAGATGCAGCGAATACCGCGATCTTCGGCAAGAGTCCGTGCCTGGGGCTTGATCTTTTGTGCAGCAAAAACACCCTTCACAGGCGCTAGTCGTGGGTCGCGGTTGAGCAGATCAAGGTACCGGGTAAGCTGTTCAACCCCGTCAATATCACCCACGCGCTTGAGCTCTACAGCAATACTGATACCGTTGGAATCTTTCGCCATAATATCCACGGGCCCAATGGCCGTAGGGTATTCACGGCGTACCAGAGAGTAACCCTTGCCGAGCGTTTCAATCTGTTCTGCAAGAAGACGCTGCAGGTCGGACTCTACGCCGTCTTTGATAAGTCCAGGATCGACTCCTAAATCATGGGCGTGCTCATGAATAACTTCGTACACGCGGATAAGGAGGCGGTCATCACTTTTAGCGGCTTGTACCGTCCACAGCTGCTGCACATCCGTATCAAGATCTTCCCGGGTGCTATCTGGAATCTTAGTCATAGTCTGCGACAAGGAGAGAACATGGTGGGCTCATCCAGTTCAGCGGCTTATAGGAACCGCCATCGGAATGGATAAGCACAGAACCGTCATTCTTCACCATAAGTAAGCGGGTAGCACGGGGGAGATGGGCGCGCAAACGCCCTTCGTAATCAACAGAACAGTCAGCTATAACGATACGCACCCCATCTACTCTACCGAGGAAGACTATGACATGCCAGCTGTAGAAACCGCTGCCTGGCGGCATCAAAGCAGCTAAAAGATGGCATGCCGTACTGAACGCTAGAATAGAAAGCATGGCACGCAAGAATCACCCCAGTAAACGTTCCTCGGGCACAACCTCCAACAAATGGACGCGGTCTGCACCCGGTGGACGTGATATATCTCGTATTCTTGACCCGGCGCCGCGTATTGAACGTGACCGTTTTGGCGATTGGCTGGTGCAGTACATTCCCGCCGTAAATGCTCTGAAAACCTATACGTGCCCGGAATGCAACCGTCCAATTCCGCCAAGAACAGCGCATCTTGTTGTATGGCAAGAAAGCCATACACTGGGGCGTTCTCGAGCTATTGATGAGCGCCGCCACTGGCACCAACATTGTTGGCGTACCAGACGTGCTTAGAACTATTACGAAATCGGAATACCTATCGTGGGTGCGAAGACCCTGTTAGAACGAAGAAAAAGTGACACTCATGGCGACTGAAGAGTCCTCTGAAAACTCCGAGATGATCCTCACGGTCATGTTTTCACCCAATCTGATCAGCCTGTCTCTTACTAAACTGTACGGTACTTCCCGCGCGCCGTGAGAACTTTGATGTTATTCCGCTGATGGGGAAGCGCCTTGTGGTGAACTGGCACTTCCTGAAGATACAAGCTACTCGTGACTTTTCACCCGCTTCCAACGCACGGCGGATATATGGATTCGTGCATGTGTACAAGAAGGCTTCATTCCGTCTGCCAGCGCTTGCAACATTGCGGTTCTCAGGAGTCGCATACCCGCGGTACTTTCTTCGATCCGCGGTACAAGCGAGGGAGTGTTCGACGGAGGATTTGCTGAGAAAAAAGATTTTGACGCGATCTTACAAATATGCCGTGAACGCCAGCTGCCGAATATCTGGTTAATCGGGTGGTCTTCGGTACGGAATTTCAGGCTCAAGTATGCCCGGAACATGCATCAGAATTTGTGGGGCTATTCGCTTTCTCCGCCTCTACACCGAGTGCATCCCGCCGAACTGACGAATGGAATAAAACTCAAATCCGTCGATGCCTTTATCCCGGAGTTTGACGATTATCTACGCCCCACCGAAGCGCGAGCAGCCGAACCACACAGCCCGCACCAGGTCGCCTTTTGAGAACTGTAAACACTTTGCGGAAGTGAAAAGTCAGTAAACAGTGCGTGATCAACGCCCTGGTCTCAGTGGTGACGGGTCAGCAGACCACACTTCCTACCGAATACAACGGCCCGGTCGCAGAAGAGATTACTGAACCACTAATCTGTCTCACTCTGGTCTATATTGAAGGATGCGTCTACCGCTTTTCTCAACGGCGGGCGCATCCTTATATTTCTAAGAAAAGGGTTTTACCGATGGTCTTGGCGGGGAATAAAGACTTCCTTCACCAGAATCAGTAGCGATGCGGCAACAGGAATCGCAATAAGCGCGCCCAAGACGCCCCACAGTGCACCGCCTGCAGCGACAGCGATAATAGCGACACCGCTGGAACCGAAACAGCCTTTGACATAATACGCGGCGAAATTACGTATGCCTCAATCTGCAGGTAGATAAAATAGGCGATTGCAAATGTAACAGACATTTGCCAGCCTTGCGTCAGAAGAATAAGAGACACCAGAACAAGCGCCGCTACGCCGCCAACCAATGGGATGAAGGCCAAAATCAAGACGAACACAGCCACAAGTTGAGGGAATGAGAACCCCAAGATAATCATGGAGGATAAGCGTCTGGGTGTTGAGAAACAGCGACAACTCCTGCCCCATCACATAGTTACCAACGGCACCCGTGAGATGTTCGGTAGGTTCCTCAACACGTTCCCGCTAGCCGGAGCCAAACGCGACCCCCACGCCCTAATAGTGCGCATTGATGAGAGGAAATAGAGCGAGAGGAACAGCACAATAATAGTGCCGGTCAAAATCTGCGCAATTGTGGAACCCGCAGTAATGAGGTTGCTCATGAATCCGCCGACCGCAGAGCTTGATGTAAGAGACTCTAGGAACTTTGGAACGTTGTTATTAACCCAGCTGTTAACATGCAGAACGTCATCAATGCGTTTGAAAGTATCAGAATCGATGAAATCCTGATAAATAGCGGGTGCCTGATAGACAAAGCTGCTGGCCTGTGCGCTGATAATAGGGCACAATCCACACCACAAGTCCGCTAATGATGGCCGCGAAGGAAAGAACCACAATCACCACACCGGCACCAAGCGCAGTTTAACGCCGAAACTCTCAAGTTTACGAACAATGGGGTCAGCCCAAGCGCGATGAAGATAGCGCCAGTGACCCAGCTGACAAGCGGCGCCGCGACATTTTGGTAAAAGCGTAGTAAAGCAGCAGGGCCAGACCAACACCAACCGTCGTCAGGAAACCGAAAGATATGGATTGATGCGTAGCTGGGTGAGCTTTTTCATAAAATATGAAGTTCAGAAGCCCTCATCGACTTTGAGCGATGCGGGAGGAAGAGAAGCTTATGGGCGTTGTGAGTGCGCTGACTGATGCTATCGGTCAAATCGCTGATGGTACCCGTACATGTGAAGTCAGGGATTCGCGCTTTGTAGACGATACGGAACCGTCCTGTTCAAACATGTGTTCTTCCTGCTCCGGCTTTTTCCGCGAACCCGGGGGAACTGGGGGAGGAGTCTGCTGGGCTTGCGGATTCGAGCTATCGGACATAGTCTGCCTTTCATAAAGCTTACCTGGCTATTCTACCGCATCTCTGAAAACCGTATGCGCTCGCAACATTCTTGAGGCAGAAAGCTACCGAGTGTTTATCTGAAATTTCGCGCACCCTCGAACGATTGCCGAGAATCCTGTAAAACAGCGGGTCGCGCGGGATAATTAGGGAGCATTGTTAACTTCTCTGAGGCTCGCAAAGGATTCTCGATGACACCCTCCAACCCCGAACCAACTCGCCAACAAAACCCCCAAAGCTCAGCAGAACAAATTCCTGCGTCGGTACTGTAGCGCTCCAGTGCTTGGCGGTCATGATATCAGTACTCTACACCCACTGCAGCACAGCACTCGGCGAAAAGCTGGCGTTTGATGCTGCAACACCTGAAGATTTTTTCAGAAGTACGTACAACCGTCTCACCAAGGTGCCGTGATCTTTGGGCTATATGTCTGCATTCTCCAGCGTCGCTCTGAAATGCTAGACGCCGTCGAAAACCTCAGTCAATGCGGCGGAAGGTGCGATGCTGCTGCCGCCGTCGACATTACGAAACTTCCGGAGGCTGCCCAAGCGTTTGGCATGGACGGCGTACCAGCAGGCGTGGCTGTTATCGCCGGTCGTCCAGCGCCTCTTATAACGGCCGATTAGCCCGCAGGATCTTTCAGAAATGTTGAAACAGGTCTTGCAGCTGCCGGCAGCATCAGCTTCCCGGTGGATTTGAGCCTGCACCTTCAGCTGAGGAAGAGAAGACGCGCCGCCGCTGCACGCTAAAGCTCTGCAGGCCCTTGACGAACGCGACTATGAAGGAGCACGAGCGCCTACCGCGAGGCTTTGATGAGAACCCGGGCGATCATAGATGCTAAAGTCGGGCTTCTGTGTTGATTTATTAGCTCGCGTGGCAGATTTGGATCCCTTTGCCCAAGAGCGCGAAGCGGCGGCATCCGACGCTCTCAACATTGAGGCCGCCTTTAATCGCTGCTGATCTTGACGTTATAGGCGGGCATGTTGAAGATGCCTACGCACGACTGTTGCGACTTTAAAGTCTGTTTCTCCGGAAGATAAGAGCCGAGTACGTGAACGTCTTGTGCAGCTCTTTGACGTTGTGGGTGCTACAGATCCGCGAACAGTCAGCACGGGCTGAGCTGACGATGGCAATTTTCTAGACCCCATAGAAGAGAAAAATACAAAGGGATGTGAGTGTAGCTTGTGACGCATCCTGCCTTATTCACACCTTCAACGGGAAAGTCATGGAAAATACTCTAGTCATCCTTATAGTTCATGCTTTAAAAAGTTTTAGAGAATTATTGATGATATGCTTCAAGATATGGTTCTGAAGTATTCCCAAACTGGTACCGTTGTATGTATGAAAGAATATAATTCTGTGCCTGACGGCACCTGAAGACTACGCGGGCTATTCACCAGAGAATACACAAGCTGGTACACCGGCGTATGATGCTGGCCAGTCAATGACCGAACAGAGTTATGCAAACGCGCAGCCGGGGAGCTTGCCTCAAGTCACCCGTGAGGCTCTTAGTCACCAACCTGGTGCGCACCTTGTTAATGCCATCGAAATTCATGGTTTGACGCGCTCGGCATGACTGCTGCTGTTAATCGCATTAATCTTTCCATTCCCTACCGGCTCTTTTACGGTCTGGTAGGGCGCAACGGTGCCGGTAAGACGACGACACTATCTCAATGGTTTCGGTATGCTGCAGCCCACCGAAGGCGTGGCGTTGATTACGGAACCGATATGTGGCAGAACCCTTTGGAAGCCAAAAACACTTGGGCGTTCTGCCGGATGGCGTGCACCTTTTCGATAAACTTACAGGTGAACAGCTTATTACCTATTCGGGGTACCTGCACGGTCTCGAACGTGACACTGTTGCCGAACGTACCAAGGATCTTCTGCAGGCTATGGATTTTAACTGATGCAGCAGGTCGCGCGGTCGCCGACTATTCAGCAGGTATGACCAAGAAGATCGCCCTTGCAGCAGCGCGCTGATTCACGCCCCTTCAGTCTTGATCTTGGATGAGCCCTTTGAAGCGGTTGATCCGGTTTCAGCGGCTAATATTCAGGATATCCTCAAAGGATCTCGTCGCCCTCAGGCGGAACAGTTATCCTCTCCTCGCATGTTATGGACTTGGTGCAGCGTTTATGCGACCACGTAGCCATTATGGATGAGGGACGGATTCTCGCTGCAGGTACGGTTGATGAAGTGCGTGGGGAATCTACTTTGGAAGAACGTTTCATACAGCTCGTGGGCGGACGCACCACCTCGGAAGGACTGTCATGGTTGCGCACCTCGTCTCACTAAAATGGCGGTATGTGCTGCTCGCTCAAACGTAGTGTGGGCGATTATTGGTATTGCTTTTGGCGCCCTGTACCTGCTTGGCACACTGACTGGTTTGGGATTCGCTGACGTTGGTTTAGGGATTGATGGTAGTTTAGATGGTCCTGCACTCGCCCTATTCCTCGGGTTTCTTGTATCTCTTGGCTGGGCTCTTATCCCCATTGTCTGGACTGGCCTAGACGGAACCCTTGATGAAAGCCGCTTCGTGTTATTCCCGCTAGAGGCTAAGACGCTGCAGAAGGGGCAATTCTTCGGTGGGTTTATAGGTCTTCCAGGTATAGCGACGATTATCCTAATCCTTCTGGGAACCCTCGGATTTATTGGTAATCCTGTGGGATTAGCAGCCTATCTGCTGAGCATAGTGTTAGCTGGCTTTGCTGATGACAGTGGCGCGCCTTGCCAATCAGCTTGGCGTTTATTTGAATGCTAACCCCCGTATTGATCTGATCTTCAAGATTATTCTGGGCGTGCTGTTGGTAAGCTCAGGCTTTATCTTCAGTGGAGCTATATCTGCGTGGATAGATCATTTCAGGAGATCGCCCAGAACGTTCAATGGTTAGTATACGCCTTCGGGTCTGCTTTTGCGATTGCTACCATGCGGCGGCGGGTAACCCGCTCTAGCAGGTCTAAGTCTGGTACTTTCCTCGCATACCGGGGTGGTGCTGGCACGGGGGTCGTACCTCGAACGCTCAATGCGTAATGTCAGCGGTGAACAAAATGGGGCAAGGCCAAGAACCTGACGGCAGGAGATATTGGTATTTTTGCGAGGTTCCCAAACACTGGTTGGGGCGCTGTGGCCGCACGTACCATCTATAGCTACTTCAAAGATACGCGCATGACTCTTTGCTGGATCGCTGCATCTGCCATGCTCTATGTACTCTTTGCTCTCGTGATGCCGCTCTTCACGGGCAGCATGGGGTCTCGTGGTGCAACGACGGGAATCCAGCTCGCTAATTCCGGGGCTGGACCTGAAACGCTCTTCGGTTTCTGGGTTTATTTCTGCAATGTCTTCACAGGATTCTACATAGCGTATATGGTCTCGTACGATAACACGGCTTTTAGTCTGCACGTGCTCTCGCCTCTGCGTGGGCGTGATGATAGGCTTGGGCGTGCACTCGGACACTCCATCGTAATGCTGCCAATCGTCGTGGTGATGTTCTTTATTATGTGCGCTGTCCACGGGCTTATAGCCTATTACCCGGTCGTGCTTTTGCATCAGCTGGGAGTCTACGCAGGAACCGTAGGGTTCGGATTGATGCTTGATACAGTGCTTTCGCCACCGGTCGCGCCTCCTGGAGCCAACCCCTTCAAAACGCCTAAACAGCCAGACGGCTTTGCGAAGCAGCTTTTGCTGATGGGCAGCATGATTATCTGCATGCTAATCGCTCTTCCCGGTGGGATTGGCTCGTTCATCTACATGGTCGGCGGCAAGGACGACATGGTGCTGATTATCTCTGGCGTTATCCAGCTGGTTATCGGTGCCGCACTATTCATTATGGGAATTTCTGCAGGTGGTAAACCCTACGATCGCCATAGCTCGATGATGCTTCAGCGGGTTGCAAAGTTCAATACGAACTAGAACCTATGGAGAATATGGGGGCGGCGTTATGGGACAGTTACACGTATGTTTCCAAGCGTCGCCCTTGTTCTCTAGTGGAATAACTCGGCATCCCTTCCCTGTTGTTACACTAGTCTCACAATAGAACCAATAGAACCAAGACGGCGAGAACATACTTGGAGGAGAGAATATGAGCTCCATTGAAGGCGTTGAAGATCCCTTTCTGGTCCTGAGACAGCGGGCGGTACCGCATTACTTGAGCGGGAAGAAGCCCAGCTTTGAGCTGGCGACCATGAACGCTCTCGCATTATCAGTGCTAAGGAAAAATCATGGAATCCGCCCCCGGCCGGTGAACCTGCTCGCGCGCTGTGCGGTAAGGTGACTCCTGACGCGATCCGCAGAAAATTCCCCAGTCTGCCCAACCTGCAAAAGAAATCTACTGAGGGTCTTAGGGCCTGGTAAAGATAATTCGGATAACGGCGACAAATAACTGAAGTTTTCGCCTGAATAGTAGAAGTGTGCCCTGTATCCCCAGCATGGGGTGCAAGCATACTTTATTTTTTGGACTCAAAACAGACTCTGCACTGCAAAATAATCGTTAGCACCCTCGCGGACGTATCACGACACGGTGGTAGAACTTTATAACCTGTGTTTTCTGCAGGAGCCTTTTGTACACAGGAAATACTGAACAGAGGTAAACCAGAGAAAATATGGGGAGAAGAGCATGAGCGAGTACGAAGAGCCCTACTGTTTGACAGCATGGTTAAGCTGCAGCCTCCCTGGCATACCCTGGATCGTGCCCCTGGGGTACTCTCCGTCAGTCTGCGTGCCTGGCAGGCTGAGGCGATGAAAAATATTTTGAGACGAACCTCGGGACTTTTATGGCTGTAGCAAACCTGGCGCTGGCAAGACAACCTTTGCTCTCACCTTGGCACGCGAACTCTTCGATCGCGGGGTTGTGCGAAAACTTACCGTGGTAGCACCCACCGACCACCTCAAGAAACAGTGGGCGGATGCCGCCGCTAAGGTCGGTATTCCGATCGATCCTAACTTCAAAAACGCTGATGTTCACGTTGACGCCAGATACAGGGCGTAGCCTCACATATTCGCAGGTTGCTAATAAGCCGCAGCCCAGACGCCTGAAATACCGAAAATGACAAGACTTTGTTATCTTCGACGAAATCCACCATGCAGGTGATGCTTTATCTCTGGGCGATGGTCTGCGTGAGGCTTTCGACGAGGCCACACGCCGCCTTGCGCTGACCGGTACACCATTCCGATCTGATGCCTCACCTATTCCATTTGTTACCTATGAGCAAGACCATGAAGGTATTCGTCGATCGCGAGCCGATTACTCCTATGGTTATGGCCCCGCTCTGAAAGACCACGTGGTGCGGCCAGTTATTTTCATGGCATATTCCGGACAAATGCGCTGGCGGACCTCCGCCGGAGAAGAAATGGCGGCGAATCTAGGGGAAGGATTCACTAAAGATATTACCGCCCAGGCATGGCGCACCGCACTTGATCCTCAGGGTGAGTGGATTCCCACAGTGCTCTCTGCGGCCGATAAACGACTCACCGAAGTGCGCCGCACTGTTCCTGACGCGGGAGCGCTCGTCATCGCAACTGACCACGCCGATGCCAAAGACTATGCCGAAAAACTGCACAATATCACGGGGGAGAAGCCGACCGTAGTACTTTCTGACGATCGTGAAGCATCCGCTAAAATCGACGATTTTCGTGAAAGCAACAAGCGGTGGATGGTCGCGGTACGCATGGTGTCCGAAGGGGTGGACGTACCCCGCTTGGCGGTGGGTGTGTATGCTACCAGCACCAGCACACCTCTTCTTCGCACAGGCGATTGGTCGTTTTGTGCGAGCCCGTAAACGTGGGGAAACCGCATCTGTCTTTCTGCCGTCTGTGCCGCAGCTGATGATGCTTGCCAATGATATGGAAGTGGAGCGTGACCACGCCTCGACCGTCATACCACCGACGACGATATCGATCCAATGGCTGAAGGGCTGACGATGAAGCGCCTGAAGAAGCAAACCGCGAGGAACGTGCTTCCGAACAACTAACGCGCGGTAAAATTCGAGGCGATTGGTTCGCAAGCTCCTTCCACGGCGTGCTCTTCGATGGCTCCGAATTTTCGCCAGGTGGTCTGGAGATCGGTTCGGAAGAAGAACAAGACTTCCTCGGTATTCCCGGTTTGCTGGACGCCGACCAGGTGGGTACTCTGCTTCGTGCACGCCAGCGTGAACACGCATCCCGCCGCCCAGCGACAGCAGCTCCCGCGATTGTGGACCACCGCCAGCTCAAAGAGATGCGCAATAAACTGGCGAAAAACGTGGCGCCTGGTCTATCCGTTCAGGCAAAACCACACGGCGTTATCCATAATGAGCTGCGGTACTTGCGGTGGTCCCGCAGTTGCGCAGGCATCCGCGGAACAAATTCAGGCCTCGCCTGGATAAACTGGCGGATTGGTTCGTGGGCAGGAGCTCGTAGAATAATCTCTCGCCTGACTAAAGCACTTCCGCGACGGTAATACTCGTCATCCTCCATAGCGACGGATAACATCATCCAGTTTGTCTTCATGAACCGGCGCCGTAAGATCAACCAGCACGCGAGTTTCGTACCCAGCATCTACTGCATCCTTTGCCGTCGCTAGTACATCAGAAGTCGGTCGCGATCCCGACAATATCAACATCTTTAACTATCATGTTCGTCGAGCCAATCGGCGAGCGGGGTGTTAGGTGCCGCATCTTCCAACGATGCTTCGGGATCGTGCTCACCGGTCATCACGGAATCTTCGGCAGCTTGAAGACCCTCGAAACCCGAATATGCCGCCTCATACTCTGCCTTTTGCGGAAATATGCTTCGATATAGTCGGTATCAAGATTCGGTGAATCTCGCCCTTCGGTGCTGGCAACGCAGGTACGGGCCAGGAATTCAGCATAATCTGGGGTATCTGAGAAATGATCACCGGGATCAATGTGCCAGCCCTGATCGCCACAATGGCATCGTACTGGTGGTGGTGTTCTCAACGTATTCGCTAATTAGCGATGCCACGTTGGCGCCTTGTTGTGTTGCGGGTGGGCTCCGCCAGGGCAGAAATCATTTTGAACATCGACACACAAGCGCTTTTGCCATGTGTATAGTCCCTTCTTGGCAACATTCGGATGGGTTGTGGCTAGATGAATTCGGTGGAATAACGGGTTCGCCTTCTGAAAGGCGACGAGCGGATTCGGGAAGTTCCGCCAGGGATGCGCTATGTCGTTTGGTTGCGGTGCGTACCGCCTTCGCCAGTAAAACCGGGCAGGAGCTCGCCAGAAACCACAAAAATCGCGAATAAGGTCGCGAGTATTTTCGAGGGCAGTGGGATTGTTCCCCGTTCCGATAAGCTCAGCAGTAGCGATGCCCAGGAATTAGTGGCGGCGCGCAGCTTGCTTTTGTACCACCCAATGAGAACGTGCACAGCAGAGGTTTTTAGCGACGGGTTCCAGCTCGCCAGCAGTATTTTCACGTTCCACCAGCTTGTACACCATTGCAGAGCAGGGAGCACCGGAACTGGTTACCAGCCTGAGTGCCCACACCATAGGAATCTACCGGCGCGGCGGCTAAAGAAGCGATAGTATATTCATCAAGATCACTTGTCACTGTAATCTTGGTGGTGAAGGCCCAAAGAATCGAGAAGTTCACGCACGCGCTGCGCCGATGCTACCAAATCACCTGAGTCTAGGCGGATCCCGCCGAGCTCTTCGCCCGCGAGTTCCACGCCAAGGCGTACCGCATTCTCGACATCATAGGTATCAGCAAGAAGGTCACAGTGCCCCTAACGATTGCAGTTGCAGCTTCAAAGGCTCCACGCTCAGAATCAAAGAAGTGTAAAGGCGTGGGCGCTGGTACCGAGAGTGTGAAGCCCATAGCGCCTGCCTGCTTCCAGGTTAGATGTTGCAGTGAAGCCCGCAATAGCAGCGGCACGTGCGCCGATACAGCGCGGTACGTCGTACAGCACGGCGCGAGCCCATCTCAATACAGGGACGGTGGCCCGCCGCCGCAGTCATACGTGATGCGGCAGATGCAACAGCTGAATCATAGTTCAAGATAGACAGCAGGTAGGTTTCTAAGACGCAGGCTTCTGCGAAAAGTTGCCTCAACCTGTACAACGGGAGTGCGGAAAGAAAATCTCTCTCGACATAGCCTCTGAATGCTGCTGGTAAACCTAAAGTTCTCAAGGTATTTTAGGGTTTGCGCATTCACAACATTGCGAGAGGCTAGAAAAGATAGATCTTCGTCATCGAAGCGGAAAGACTGAAGCCCTTCGAGAAAGCGTCCTGTACCTGCGAGCACGCCGTAGCGGCGGCCTGCGGGCAAGCGACGTGTAAAGACTTCAAAGGTAGCAGCGGCGATGCGCAGTTCCAGAGGCAAGCGCTGCCTGAGCATCGTAAGTTCTGTAATGGTCGGTTAGAAGCGAGGTAGCTGCCATATGTCTCATTTTAGTTGTCTGTTAGGCAGGTTACTACCTTTACGGGATGTGTTGTCCGCGACATAATGTAAAGTTTGACTTTAGTGATATTTGCGATTATTTGAACGGAATCAATCCCGCGGGAACAAAGCCCCCACGGAGTATAATCTTATGCATGACCAACAAGCTCACCCATCTTTCCAACCACACTGTTGGCGGCTGTTCTTGCGACCGATACTCTAGATGCCACTGAGCTTGATGCGACGATTGACGAAAATCTTGAAACGCAGACGCCGTGGCAGGTAATCGTCTGGAACGATCCCGTTAATCTTATGACCTATGTTTCTTATGTTTTTCGCGCTCATTTCGGGTTTAGCTGTCGTCGTGCCGAGAAACTGATGCTCCAGGTGCACACTAATGGCAAGGCTGTTGTGTTCACCGGCAGTCGTGAGGATGCAGAAAAGCATACCCAGGCCATGCACGCGTGGGGTTTGATGGCGAGCTTTGAAAAGGCGGAGAACTAATTTATGGCGCAGGGTTTTCGACATACACCGCATGGCTATGCTGCTCGATTTGAGAAGGCTGTGAATTTGATCTTATTCGAGATCTGAGCTGAAGACGTGATTGCTCTTCTGGAATCTCCGGATTCGGGAAAAATCATGATCCTCTTGAAGCTCTCATCGGTATTGTCGAGAATCCCCAGCATCCCAGACGATCCAGCGGTGGCAGCAGAGTACTGCCTGCAGGAAGTAGCGATCCTGAGGCGGCGCTGGAATATCGCCGGTACACCGAACAGGATTGTGCGCGCCACGAAGGTGGCAAAATCTGAGTCTCCTTGCTTTCGATATTGAAGCGAGATATTGTGCTTTAGTGATGAGCATGCGCATGCGTGGGCGTCTGCAATTTTACATCGATATCCGTTTAGTTTTGGGAAGCCGTTTAGACATTATCGATGAAGAACGTGCAGACCAGGTGCACCATCTCACGGACTGGTCAAAGGTTGAGAACGACGACGATTATTTGGCGGTCGCGTACAATCTCGTGACCTGGGTACAGGACTCGCTTATGGTTGCGATGCTTGATTCGATGGAAACCCCGCAGTCTTAGAAACGTGCTGATCAGAGACAAGATAAGCGCATCGCACGATGCCTTCCAGATTAACGAATCCAGTATCGCATGCGATATGAAACATCACTGCCCGAACCTTGATGTGGGCCCATCCTATAGGGTGGCTTTGTAGGACCCAGAGACGGCTATCTAGAACAGGACAGTATCTGTAACACCTTAGAATGAAAATAAAGTACATCATATGCTGAAGGAAAACAGGTAAAGTTCGTGAGCGATAACTTAGATACCTCAAATCCATATCGTACCCGCACCCCGTGGGGAACCCCCGCGCCACCGGCTGGTCCAACATCAAGCGCACCCATCGGAGTTTTTGACTCCGGGGTTGGTGGTCTGACCGTTGCACGCGCTATTATGGATCAGTTGCCGCATGAGCGCATTATTTATGTAAACGACACCGCTCATGGACCCTACGGCCCGCTCAAATTGCCGAGGTTCGCGCTAATGCCCTGCGCATTATGGACGAGCTTGTTGATTCCGTGTAAAAATGCTGGTTATTGCGTGCAATACAGCATCCGCCGCCGTGCTTCGGGACGCACGCGAACGCTACACCCGCCATTACGGTATTCCCGTGATTGAGGTAATTCAGCCTGCCGCGCGTCGAGCACTAGCCGCGACCCGCAACCGTAAGATTGGGGGTTATCGCCACAGAGGCAACGGTAACCTCACGCGCTTACGAAGATACATTTGCGATTGACCCGAACCTTATGGTGCAGTCTGATCGCATGTCCTCGATTCGTCGAGTTCGTGGAGAAGGGCGTGACATCCGGACCCGAACTTTTGCGTACTGCCGAAGAATATCTGCAGCCCCTTAAAGATTCGGGAGTAGACACGCTGGTACTTGGCTGCACTCACTACCCTTTGCTGACGGGCATTATTTCCCTACATCATGGGGGAGGGTATAACTCTTGTGTCTTCGGCAGATGAGACCGCCAAAGACGTTTATCGGGCACTTCTTTACCGAAAAATATTGAGAACCCTGACCCTTGAAACGAATCCGCATCATGAATTCTGAGCGACCGGCGAATCTGAGACTTTCTGAGAACCCAGCGCGCAGGTTCTGGGCCCAGAAGTTCACAATGTGCGGCACACGGCATCTGTGGCAGAACGATTCCCCACAGGCTCTTTGGCGGCTCTTCCTGCACCAGCAGGGCAGCGAAAAGGCCACTACGAAAGACTTCAACTCCGAAAAGAAGCCTCAGGGCTGCCTTCCGTCACGATCGACTCAAGTCTTGCTGCTTTCACACACACACCGAATAGGAAACACCCCGTATGCGCTTGACGATTATCGGCTGTACCGGCTCGTTTCCCGGACCAAATTCTCCGGCGAGCTGTTATCTGCTCTCAGCAACCGACTATGCTGGGCACACGTGGCGTGTGCTCATGGATATGGGCAACGGCTCACTAGGTGTACTTCAACGGTACATTGACCTGGCTGAGATTGACGCCATCCTGATATCGCATCTTCACCCTGACCATTGCATTGACCTCTCCGGTTTGCATGTCGCCGTGAAATGGGATCCCCGAGGCTGGCCCAAAGGTAGGATTCCTCTCTACGGGCCTGCTGCCATTAACGAATATCTTTCGGCAACGCACGGGCTTGACCCAGACCCGGGCATGAGTACCGAGTTTGAATATCATACTTGGGACGAAGGACATAAAGTCGAAATCGGTCCTTTCACAGTTGAGCCCTTTAGGGTGCTCCACCCCGCTAAAGATCCTTACGCGCTACGTATTACCTGCACTAGCTGGACGGCAGAACACTTTTGCCTACTCCGGTGATACCGACACAGCGATGGGCTCATCAAAGCTGCCCGCGGTGCCGATCTTTCCTGTGCGAGGCGGCTTATCAAGAAGGACGTGACGATGCGTTGCGTGGTATTCATCTGACTCGTAAGCGCGCCGGTGAAGCAGCTCAAGAAGCCGGGGTACGCAACCTTTTGTTAACGCACCTGCCAGTGTGGAATGACCCCGATATCGCCCGTGCCGAGGCACAGCGTGCATTTGACGGACCGGCAGGCGTCGCCGAGGTTGCAGCAAGCTATCGCGTGCATCCTAGGCCAGCGCCCACGCATCCGCCAACCTCAACCCTGAACGTTATCGAACTGCTCGATCCAACCCACGTCAAAACATATCTCTTCCCCGGAAGAAGAGTAGGAGAACTCCATGACTTTTGTAGCCCGTGCCGATGGTCGTGCCCTCAACGAACTGCGCCCCCATCATCATCACTCGTGGGTGGTCAAACCAAGCCGAAGGGTCTGCGCTGGTAGAGTTCGGCGATACCCGGGTGCTGTGCACCGCATCCTTCACGGAAGGGGTACCACGCTGGCTCAAAGGTGAAGGAAAGGGCTGGGTAACCGCAGAGTACGCCATGCTTCCGCGCGCTACAGGCACCCGGTCTTCGCGTGAATCCGTCAAGGGAAAGATTGGCGGTCGTACGCACGAAATTTCCCGTCTTGTTGGGCGATCCTGCGTGCCATTATCGATATGAACGCGTTGGGAGAAAATACCATTATGTTCTGGATTGCGATGTTCTTCAGGCAGATGGCGAACACGTACCGCTTCTGATCACGGGTGCCTGTGTAGCGCTCGCCGATCTCTATCGCGTGGGCACAGCGTAATGGCCTGCTTTCACCCAGTGCTAAGCCTTTGAAAGACTCTGTGTCAGCTATTTCCGTGGGTATTATCGACGGTGCTCCCATGCTTGATTTGCCCTATACCGAGGATGTGCGCGCTGAAACTGATATGAATGTGGTCGTGACTGGTTCCGGGAAATTTGTGGAGGTTCAGGAGTACGGCAGAGGGCGCACCGTTTGACCGTGATGAGCTGAATGCTTTTGCTCGACCTTTGCCTTTAGAAGGCACCGCCGAACGGCTCGGATACAGCGTGAATCTCTTTGAAGAGGGGTAATACTTTTTATGGTTAAGGTTGTCTTAGCGAGTCGCAATCAAGGTAAGTTGCGCGAACTTCGCGAAATTTTGCGTAACCGTATTGTTGGGCTGAACGTGGATACCGATGTGGTCGACGCCGCCAGCATCAATGCCCCCGATGTTCCAGAGACCGGGGTAACATTTGCCGAGAATTCATTGCTCAAGGCACGTGCCGTGGCAGAATCTACAGGGTGTATCGCTATTGCCGATGATTCGGGCCTTCCGTTGAGGTTCTTCACGGCGCTCTGGCATTTTTTCGGCGCGCTGGGCAGGGGAGCATGGGGACGATACCGCGAATCTCACCCTCGCTGTTGAAACAACTTTGTGATATCAGCGATGAACACCGTGCCGCTAAATTCTGCTGTGCCGCCTCCTTAGCTGTTCCTTCAGCGCTCGGTGGGTATGAAGCAGTTGAGTACGGCGAGCTTCCTGGAACGCTTTTGCACGCACCGCAGGGGAACGGCGGGTTTGGGTATGATCCTACGATGCCGGTGGAGCGAATGGTGACAACGCGCTTTGACGATGGAGCCTATGTGACCAGTCGTGTGCCCAGATCCCGGCGGAGATCAAAAATTCAATAAGTCACCGGCGCGTGCGCTTTGAAGCATTAGTTCCGCATCTGCAGCAAGCTCTGAGTGAGCTAAAATAATCATGCGTCCTGGTGAGGTTCTTTCATGACGCATGATCGGAGTGTTTTAGCTCATCAATCGGGTATGTACGAGCATCTTCTGAAGAAAGAACGTTGCGGTCATCTCTTTCTCAGCTTCGACCGTGAAGATCGTATGAAACGATTCTGGTACAAGGCACAATGGTAAGAAGTATATACGGCAACAGATATGCTTTGAGGCCCTGATGATTGTTCTCTTTGCTGTAATGATTATTCTGCTGATTCCCGCGCTGTGGGCATACTTTCATATCTGGCGCGGGCTCAATCGGCGTGTTATCGCCGCTGTTAAAGCAGTTGATCCGTGATAACTCTCGGCCCTGCGCCATGGGATGCTGGGGGCTCTTTAACAGCATGCGGTGGGCATCAACATTCAGCGACAGGTACCGCAGCACTGGTTGGAAGTATCGTAACTCTGAGCGGCGCAGCTTATGCTTTCTCTGCAGGGTTTTGGGTCTTGATGCACCGTTTGGGCGGGCAAACCCCCGTAAACGGGCCCTTTGGTGGCGCGAAGCAGTTGCCGCAAAATATGCATGGCGCAATCTGGAAAGCGATGCCCGCCTACTTCGGTGGACGCACCAGCATTCTTCCGGTGCAGAACCCGCGCATCGTCAAACCCTATTCAGGATCATGGACTCGACCGGTGGGAGCAACTCTGAAGGTTATCTGCCGGATGGAAAATCCCGTGAGGGTTTTCGACGAATATGGGCGGCCTATGCCCCGTATGTACCCTGTAGGACCGGAACCAACTATTTTTGAAGTTGCATCGCTGGGGCACTCGGTAAAGCGCCGATAGGTTGCTTTACACTTTTCTGCCTACAGCACCCTTTTGAACGGTTACGTTTGGCCGGTACCATCTCGCGGTCCGTTCACCTTTGCGGGAGAAGTTCCTCGCGGAGCCGTCACTAAATGGTCATGCGTCGTTCCGGCGCAAACCGCGCTTTTGGGAACTACGCCAAGCTTTGGGGGACATCACGGAACGTCGGTAGAGCTCTTGATTGACCACCGCCTTATCGCGGCTTTGCAGACAACCCGTGAATGCTGCGAGCGCCGACATAGCTGGATGCTCGCGTTCACCGATATTATGCCCAATGATCTTCTTTGATTCCACAACCGACGATGGGTTCTTGCAGATTACCTCGTACCGTCGTTGAAGGGTACGAGGAACCTGGATTTTACCTCGACGCAGAAAGATACACCACGACTTCGCCGTCAAGTAGCGCGCCATGCGTGTGCGTAGATCCTGAAACAGACAAGGCGCGAACTGATGGACTGGTCACTTTTGTGCCTAAGATCAGCGAATTTCCACACGGTCCTGTGACTCAACGAACTGCCGGAAGAGTTCTATTTCTCGTCTAATATTATGGTGACAAATAGGCATGAAAGCTCAGCGCGGGCGACCGGCGAAACGCATTAGAATCTTCAAGGGTACGATTCTCGTGAAGAGGAAACCGACACTCTGGTAATTTACTGGCGGATGTCACACCTCGGGAATCTCGCCTCTAAAGTCGTGACGTCTGGTCGTCCCACAACAAGATGCCTTCAAGCCCCTTTGAGTTTTTCTCGTGGGCACGTCCGTGGTGACCGCAGAAGAACAGTGTCCGCCCCGGAAGGCAAGAGACCGCACGAATATATGCCTGAGAACCACACACATCGCAACGATCGTGGAATTCAACGTACGCGAATCAACAGATCTCGAGAGCTGTGCATGAGCATTCACTGAAAAATCTCCCTTACTGAAGTTCTCCATAGGTTCCTAGAATTGTCGTAACTCTATCCAACCACACATACCCTCGGTGCCATACCTTCGCCCCGAGCCTTTCGCTCTCAGCGTCCAGGATGGGCTACACATGAAATCGCTAAAGTATCCGTGACGAGAGTGAACATAAGTTACCTGCGGTGCACGATAGAATAGACTTACGAAGAAAACCATTTCGAAAGGGAACATCTTGGCTGCCTCGAACTATACTGCCCGACACCTCTCGGTTCTCGAAGGTCTTGAAGCGGTGCGTAAGCGCTCGGGCATGTATATTGGTTCGGACCGATTCCCGCGGTCTTATGCACTGCCTCTGGGAGATTATTGATAACTCTGTTGATGAGGCTCTTGCCGGTTACGGACAGTCAATTCAGATCATTCTCTACCGAGACGGTTCTGTTGAAGTACAGGACGACGGTCGCGGTATCCCTACCGATGTTGAGCCTCGAACCGGGCTTTCCGGGCTAGAAGTGGTTTTCACGAAACTCCATGCTGGCGGCAAATTTGGCGGCGGATCGTACACGGCATCGGGTGGTCTGCACGGTGTGGGCGCCTCGGTGGTGAACGCGCTTTCATCACGTCTTGACGTTCAGGTAGATCGCGGGTCAAAAACCTATCAAATGTCCTTTCGACATGGGCTACCGGGCGTGTTCGATTCCGGGCGCACTCCTAAGCCTGAAGACTCTTTTACTCCTGCAGATGAGAAACATCCTGCGCTTCAGATCGTAGGGCGCGCCAAGCGTGGTGTAACTGGAACCAGAGTACGGTATTGGGCTGATCCGCAGATTTTTACCCCGGATGCGCGTTTTAGCTACGAGGATTTGCGGCACGTGCCCGCCAAACTTCATTCCTTTATTCCCGGGCTGCGCATTGCTATTCGAGACGAGCGGCGCATCCCTGGAACTCCGGGGAGTTCAGCCCCACGAAGAGGTCTTTCAGCAGACGGCGGCATTAGGGAATTTGTTGAATTCCTGGCCCATGATTCTGCCGTGACCGATATTTGGCGTTTTAGTGGCAGAGGCTCTTTATGAAAACCGTACCCGTTCTAGGCTCGGATGGGCGCTCTAAACTCACCGAAGTTGACCGTGAGTGCGAGGTTGATATTGCTCTGCGCTGGGGCATTGGCTACGAGACGACAATCCGCAGCTTCGTCAATATTATTGCCACGCCCAAAGGCGGAACCTACGCTCACGGGGTTTGAACAAGGACTTCTCAAAAACATTCCGCAAGCATCTTGCCGACAACGCCTCGAAAGTTTCAGGTTGGCAACGACAAGATCGAGAAAGACGATGCGCTCGCCGGTCTTACCGCCGTGCTGACGGGTGCGTCTTGCGGAGCCTCAACCGAGGGCAGACAAAAGGAAATTCTGGGAACGCCGGCTGTGCGGCAGATCGTCTCTAAAAGTAGCTGGTGATCAGCCCAAGGCTCGGCTGAACTCTACGGCACGCGCCGAGAAAGCGCAGGCTACAGCCCTGTGCGAGAAGGTCGTATCTGAGATGAAAACCCGCATCTCAGCACGTATTCACAAGGAAACTCAGAGGCGCAAAACTGCCTTGGAATCTTCCTCAATGCCAACAAAACTTGTGGACTGCCGGTCAACAAACGTAGAGCATTCTGAGCTGTTTATTGTGGAGGGTGACTTGCACTGGGTACCGCCCCGCTTGGCGCGATCCTCGGCCTATCAGGCGCTTCCACCGATTCGCGGCAAGATTCTGAACACTCAGCGTGCTTCGGTAACAGATATGCTGGCGAACGCCGAATGCGCGGCCCTAATCCAGGAATTGGTGCCGGTTCTGGGCGTACATTCGAGCTGGAGGCGGCACGCTACAGCAAAGTCATCATGATGACCGATGCCGATGTTGACGGTGCTCGTATTCGTACCCTGCTTCTTACTCTCATGTACCGGTACATGCGCCCGCTCATCGAAGACGGTCGCGTGTATGCGGCGGTACCACCACTCGCATCGTGTAGAGGTTATTAACCGAGGTAAACCGAACGAGATGGTGTATACCTATTCAGAACGTCAGCTGCATGAACTGCTGGGCCAGCTGCAGGCTGAGGGTAAGGGCTATAAAGAGCCTATTCAGCGCTATAAAGGTTTGGGTGAGATGGATGCCGACCAACTTGCCGAAACTACGATGGATCCCCGGCATCGTATGCTACGCCGCATCCGAATTGAAGACGCGGAGGCAGCTGAGCAGGCTTTCTCGCTCCTGATGGGAGCGGAGGTTGCTCATGTAAGGAATTTATTAGCTGGTGCGCATCAGCCTCGATCAGGACAATATTGATATTTAGCTTGCACCTGTGAACAATCTGACGCAGGAGAGTTGAAACCTCTTTTTGACAGATATTTGACGCTGCAAATATTGGTGATTATACTCACTGTGTCTTTCTTCATAAATCATGTATGACTATAAGAAAAAGGTGTCTCTCCTCATAATTTGGGGGAGTCACCTTAGTACGTGTAAATTGCTGACCTTCGATTTCTTGGAAAGTTTTAGGAAAGGCATCACCAAGGCGTGATGCTTATCTTGAAATTTCTCCCAATATCTACGGGTCAAAGCGCATAAAAATCAATAATTGTGTTAACTACCTTATAGGTTCGTCAAGCCATGCCACACCTGAGTGTAAAAACTTGCCTGGTTCATGCCGTGTTTAAAACGCGTTACCTTACCTATGTAAGACATCCTGAGATATGTGCACCTGACTTCCGGAGGTGTGCTACGCTCCCGGGCGTGTCTGCCAACAGTAGACTTTACACATTCTAGAAAAGGATCATGTACATGGATCCCCTTGACATTGGGCGGTGGCAGTTCGGTATCACGACCGTCTACCACTTCTTTATGGTGCCCCTAAACCTCGGCTTGGTATGGTCATCACCTTCCTGTACCTGCGCTATATCTTCACGAAAAAAGACGAATACAAACGTATGACGAAGTTCTGGGGAAAGCTCTACCTCATCAACTTCGCAATGGGTGTGGCAACCGGTTTAGTGCAGGAATTCCAGTTTGGTATGGCTTGGAGTGAATACTCGCGTTTTGTGGGTGACGTCTTTGGTGCGCCGCTAGCTATGGAAGGTCTTTTTGCCTTCTTTATCGAATCAACCTTCCTGGGGCTTTGGATCTTTGGATGGGACAAACTCAAGCCCAAAGTTCATGCCCTATGCCTCTTCATGGCGGTTCTCGGTTCTTGGGTATCCGCATACTTTATTCTGGTGGCAAACTCCTGGATGCAGCATCCGGTAGGCGTTGAAATGGTCGATGGCCGTCCCCGCATGACTGATATTTGGGCTGTTCTCACAAATAACACCGCGCTTCTTACCTTCCCCCACGTGATCTTTGGCGCCATTCAGGTCGCCGGTGGATTCCTGGTCGGTATTTCCTGGTATAAGCTCTGGCGCCGACGCCGTGACGGCATTGACATCGTAGAGGATGGCAAGGTTGTAGTTGGAGATGCCGAAGTTGGCGGTCGTGATAAGACCGACTACAAGGTTTGGTTCCGTTCCCTGCGCATCGGCGCGATTGTGGGTCTCATCGGGTTCTCTGGTGTGGCTCTTAGCGGTCACGCTCAAGCTCAGCTCATGATTCATCAGCAGCCCCTTAAAATGGCGGCTGCCGAGGCGGCATGCCATGACGGTACCGGTTTCTCGGTTCTTTCTATATCTTCTCTGGGTTCTCAAGACTGTGATAAAGTGCAGGCAGTGCTTGAGGTTCCCGGTGCGCTCTCATTCCTGGCCCACGAAGATTTCACCACCGAGGTCAAGGGTGTGAAAACCCTATGCCTGAATACGAAGCTAAATACGGTACGCATCTGGCGGATAACCCGCTCTACGGTGATCGCGCTGGGCAGAAGATCAACTATTTGCCCCTTATGGAAGTCACCTACTACGGATTCCGGGGCATGATCACGCTTGGTGGTATTGGTGCACTTTTGTACGTCTACGTACTATGGGTTACCCGTAAAAAAGGAACCGGTACTGTTCCCGAAGCCAAGTGGCTGAAAAACCCTGGCTTTGTAGGGGAATTTGGGCTCTTCTTCGGCAACGCCCTCGGCTGGATCTTCACCGAAATGGGACGCCAGCCCTTCGTTTGCAGGCGCCCAACCCTGAAGGGGATCCGTCTCATCCTCGCGTTCACGGCAGCAGCGGTTTCTCCGGGTGTGAGCGGTGAAGAGATACTATTCTCGCTTATCGCACTAGGAGCGGTGTACGGCATCCTGATGGTGGTTGAAATTTACCTGCTGACTAAATATATAAAGGCTGGTGTAGTAGCCGCTATGCCCGAACTCGTGCGCTCTGAACACGAGCAGGACGGCGAAAAGAGCGGTCACGATAAGCGCGATGTCTTGGAGTTCGCCTACTAGGCGGGTAAGGATTCTAAACGATGACCTTCGACTTTAATATCTTTGCCGGGCAGCCACTGCTACCAACCATCTGGTTCGTCGCTATCGGTATTTTCTGGATTGGCTACCTTATCCTCGACAGTTTCGATTTGGGCGTGGGCATGCTCATGAGCATCTTCGCCAAAAACGAGAAAGAGCGACGCCTGCTTCTGAACACGATCGGTCCCGTATGGGATGGTAATGAAGTTTGGATTGTTACCGGTGGTGCTGCCACCTTCGCGGCGTTTCCGTTATGGTACGCATCCCTATTCTCAGCCCTATATATTCCACTAACTTTAGCGCTGCTTGCCCTGATCTTCCGCGTGGTTGCTATTGAGTATCGCGGTAAGAAAAACGATGAACGATGGATTCGCGGTTGGACTATCACTCTCTCGCTATCATCATTCTTCATCGCTTTACTGGTAGGTGCGCTTCTTGCGCTGACCTCCATTGGCTTACCAATTAATGCCAACGGTGACCGTGTAGGCGGTGCCTTCGCCTGGGCCTCCTGGCCCGTGCTTCTAGGCGGCCTCTCTCTTGTAGGGTTTGCCCTCGTGCAAGGACTTGCCTTTGTTGCCTTGAAAACCGATGGAGATATACGCCACCGCGCACGCACCGCCCTGGTGCGTTGGCTTCCGCTTCTGCTTTTGCCTATCGTGCTCTGGGTACTGTACATGCAGGTTACAACCGGTAACGGTATTTCCTGGCTATGCACTATTCTTGCCGTATTTGCAGTGCTCTTTGCATGGATAAGCGCCTGAGCTCACGCGAAGGCCGTGCCTTCGCAGGTCTGAGCTTCTTCGCGGCTTTGGCGCGCTGGCGATTTTTCACCGCTCTTTTCCCAACGTACTACCTTCAACCTTGACGCGGCCTCATTCGCTCACCACTGCAAACGCCTCAAGCTCGGAGTACACACTCGGAGTTGCGAGCGTTGTGAGCGGATTTGGATTGCCCGTTATTATCGTGTACCAAATCCGACATACTGGGTATTCCGCAAGCGTTTGCGCGTTGAAAAAGCATCCCCGATGCCCACGATGCTAGCGAGCTGGTGACGCACCCGAACAGGGCAGCACTAGCCGAGAACATACCGGTAATTGGGAGGGTAGAGATTTCCGGTGCTCAGCAACATGTGAAGGCACCGGAAATACTAGAAACCGAAAGCAGACAAGCCCGCCACCAGTGTCTAAACTAGGAAACAGCACCGGAGAAAATATCCACACTCACTTTAGCGGTAGGGAAGGAACGAGACGTGAGCCCACGCGCCAATAAAACACAGCGCAACAACGATAAACGTCCTCCGCTAGGACCAGACGCCCGTAAAAACCTAGGGGTTTTCGGGCTTATCACCGGGATACACACACTGGCAACCGTGATCTTCAGCGCGGCGCTCGCATCCCTCATTGCCCGGGCAGCCCACGCCGGATTTACTGCGCTCGCCGCCGAGCACGAGCATCTAAAGGCCGCCAGCGATCCAGAAACCTATCGCGCTCTCATCGAATTCTCGCGTGACTCACAAGCGAAAACTCGACAGTACCAATGATGGCTTCTAGGACTAGCAAAGCTTCTTGGCACCGGAAACGCCGCCATAACGTGGGGGCTAATCGTTACGGCGCTGATAGCGCTTGCTGTACGTGCAGGCGCCGATTACGCGCTGTCCGTAAGTGCTCAGCGTGCAGCCGTAGGAGCCAAAGCAAGTATCCGCCAAAAACTTGTGCATCGTGTCTTAGCTACAGGAGGGGCAGACACCCCTGAAGGTACAGGCGCAACCGCCGTTCTGCTGGCGCGGGGACTGAACGCTCTTGATGATTATTACACTAAAACCCTGACTGCCTTTGTCTCGGTCGCCGTAGTGCCCGTTCTGCTGTGGCTTATTGTGCTCTCACTGATATCAAGGCGTCTCTCGTCCTAGCGTGCACCCTGCCGCTTATTCCCATCTCTCATGATACTTATCGGTAAAAACCACACGTGAAGATACAGCCGCCGCCTCGCCGAGCTGCACCCGTCTCATCAGACCATATTCTTGAACTCATCCGTGGGCTGCCCGTATTGATCGGGCTGGGGCGTGAACGTGCACAAACTCGTGCCCTTAGGAAGCTGGGTGAACAATACCGCGAACGTACCATGCAGACGCTTCGCAGCGCATTTATGTCTTCGCTCGCTTTAGAACTTATCACGACCATCTCGGGGGCGCTGATCGCCGTGCTTATTGGCGTGCGTTTGGCACAGGGCACACTCGGACCCGATACCGCAATCCTTGTACCCTGCTGGCTCCTGAATGCTACCAGCCTTTGCGTGATGTAGGTGCAGCTCACTCAATTAATCCTGAAGACGGCTAGCCGCACTGATCTGCACGTACAGTCCTTGACACTCCTGCACCAGAAGCCTCTGTGAGCGCTTCCTGCGAAAAAGTATCGACGACTCCCGAAACACCCGAGCACCTTGTGATTGAGAACCTCTCGGTCACATACCCCGGACGTACACAGATCTTAGACTCAGTAAACCTGAATATTCCACGTACTTCGAAGCGCCCCAAGTGCGGTAGGAAAACAGTGCGGAGCGTTAGTAGGCATTCTGGAGCATCAGGATGCGGTAAATCAACGCCCTCGGAGTGCTTTTCTTGGGAGCGTCCGCGACGGACCGGTACCAACTCGGGCGCATCCGAACCGATTAAAGTAACTGGCCGCATTATAGGTGCCGGAAACACCCTGAGTATTCCGCAGAATCCTATTTTCGCCGCCCCCACGGTCCTGCACGAGATGGCGCTCTATGCCTTCAGCGCCGATCGCAGCGAAGAGGACTATGCGGCTAAACTTCTCACGGGAGAAACACAGATACGCCCCTCAGATCGTGAACGCCTAGAGAACTATCTGCGGAAGCTCGGGCTCGAAAACCTGAGCGAACTCAGCCCCGAATCGCTCAGCGCGGGTCAAGCGCGCAGGTTGGCATGCGCCCGTATCTTAGCTCGCATTGATGCCCTCCACCGTGCAACCGATCACCATCAAAATCTCCAGATTACCGTTCTAGTAGATGAACCTACCGCCCACCTGGATGCACACGCCGCCCACCTTGTAACTCAGTCTCGGACGCACTCGCAGAACGCGGAGTAACCGTTCTAATCGTGACCCATGAAACGGAACTCACTGAGTACTGCGATAGCGTGGTGCAGGCATCAGCAGTAGTCGAGGAGCGCATGCGAAACCATCGCTGAACAGGTGTATCGGTGGAGCATCGTCCAGAATGAGGCGCCCAAGATTATCCCTCGCTGCAGCCCCGCATACAGGACTCAGCCGATACCTCTGCTGAGCATGGCCCAACGTTACACAACGCTCCTGGAAAAGATGGTTCGAGAAAAACACAGAACATACTGTTGAGTCGCGAAAACCCCTCAAAAACACTGCGGAATCTTACGGGGCTGGGCATATTACAGGGGCTACCGCCGGTAATTCTTGCCGCCCTCACCTCCCTTGCCGCAATTTCTCTGACCGCGCTCTCAGGATGGCTTATCGTGCGTGCAGCCGAAGGTCCAGCCATGATGTTCCTTATGGTAGCTATCGTTGGTGTGCGCTTCTTTGGGCTAGGGCGTGCCTGTGCTCGATATGCCGAGCGTTTACTTACCCACGCTAAAGTCTTGACCGCAGCGAATACTCTGCGTGTGCGCGCCTGGACCGGGGCCTATCTTAATGTTGGCAGCGTGCGGGCCCTGCTTCGCGGCGACGCCCTGCTGGAAAGGCTTATTGGCGGCATAGATGAGCTGCGCGACAGTATTCCGCGTGTTCTTATTCCACCCGCTGCACATGTGCTTGTGATGTTAACAGCGCTAATAACCACCATTGTTGTGCTACCTCAGGCTATTGTGCCCGTAGCGCTCGCAGCTTTGATAACAACAATTTTTGTGCCATGGGCTGTTACGCGCGGACGCTCACGCTGAGGAAAACCACACGGGAAAAGTACTGCGGAGCTTCTGCGTTTGAGCACCGGTGTACTGAGCGCTGCAGAAGATATTCGCGCTAACGGGGCTGCGCCGAGCATTGAGATTGCTACAACACGTTTGAATGACCGCAACGTTGCCGCATTGACTGCGCACCTCGTATGCCCAAGGCCTTGGTAGGGCGCTTGTGACCCTGAGCTGGTTCGGAGCAGCACTGTGGTGCGCAATTATTGCGTATCCGTTAGCGATATCGGGAACGGTAGGTGCCCCAGAATCTGCCGCCGTAGTTCTCATGTGTACGGCAATGATAGAAAGTTCCGTGCAGCATATAGAAGCGGTGCGTTCCTGGTCTTCTTTCGCCACCCTGTTGGCACAGATTGCTCCCGGTATTGCGCACGAAAATAGTGTTTCAGACTTTGAGGACGATACATCGGGTGCCTCTCATGCTAAGTCTGTTCGCGAGTCTCAGGGCAGGAACCTGATCTTGAACTTGCTGATGCTGCCGCTCGGTGGCCGAGCATGGACAAAGCCCGTTTTTGATCATCTTAACGCTACGGCGCATACCGGAAAGTGGACGGGAATTACCGGTCCCTCAGGTTCGGGCAAGAGCACCGTGTTGGCGACTCTTTTGGGGTTCCTGCCGTTGGAAGCTGGCGAAATTCGCTCCTACGGAAAAGCGCTGGGGAACGATCAGCTTCGAGGGTATGCGGCATGGTGCCCGCAGGCTGCGCATATTTTTGAATCTACTCTTGAAGGTAATTTACTCTTGGCGCGCGATCGTGCTGATCGCCCGAGTGAAGAACAAATGATAAAAGCTCTGCAGCGTGTAGGTTTGGGGGAGTGGTACAGCACCCTGCCGGAAGGTCTGCACACCCGTGTTGGTGCTGGCGGCGGGTTCCTCTCGGGAGGTCAGCGGCAGCGTCTTGCGGTGGCTCGTGCCCTGCTTGTGGAATCCCCGGTGCTTCTGCTGGATGAGCCGACCGCGCATTTGGATTCTGAATCAGCTGCGGCGCTTATGGTTGATCTGGATACAGCAACCCGCACCAGCGGAATGGCAACTGTTTTGGTCTCGCACCGCCCTGAAGATATTGCCCGCTGCGATGCGGTCGTGCCCCTGGGCTGAAACAGGAAAAACGGTTGAGGTTTATTGCTAGGCTGAGCTTGTACGTATTTCCACGTCAGAGAGCGAGGGCATCATGATTGACGAAACGATGAAAACACTTACCGAAGAATTGATTTCGCGCGGTACCAGCTACGATATTGATTTTCTGAAGCGGGTGTATGCCGATGACCTAAAATTTGTGCGGATTCTACCGGATAATACCGTGCAGATTCTCTCGAAACAGGACAACATCGATTTCTTTCAAACCCTCAAAGACAGCGGCGCCGCTCCCCTGAACACAGCGCACACCATACTTTTTGCAGATTCTGACGGTGAAACTGGAACTATTGTGCTCAAACGCAGGATGAGTCAGGGAGCGCAGGAGCAGGATTTTCTATTCACTATCACCTGGAAAAAGCGCAGCGAAAACTGGCAGATTGTTCAAGAAATTGTGGCGGTACTGAGCGATTAAACAGCGTGCGCCTTAAAAGCAGGTTGCGGTGATAATACCTCACCGCAACCGTTGTTGAACTATTAGGAATCTTCGTCGTTCAGATACGACTGAGCCACCTCATAGAGCTCAGGAAAATCTGGGGAAACACGTTTCCAAGCCTCAAAAGCCTGGTCATTGTGCCCCATCTGCTGGTACAAAACGCCTAAATTCAGCTGTGCTCGCGCATACTGATCGGGAACACTGGCAGGTATTTTCTGATAGGTACTTAGAGCCGTGGTCAGGTTACCATGCAGGTGCAGGAGCACGGCGCTATTGAACTGTGCCATGGAATAGTGCAGAACATCTATTTTAGGAACTTTGCTGTATGCCGCTAAAGCAGACTCATCCTGCTCTAAAGCCTCGTACACAGATCCGATATTGTACTGTGCCACGGCATAGGGCTGAGTCTCACTGGGAACCTTCTGCTACGCCTTAATGGCCTGCTCATGCTGGCCTTGGACCGTCGTAGACAATACTTTATATTTACATGCGCGATGGCGTACTGATCGGGAACGCTTTCAGGTACTTTCTCCCACGCTTCACATGCCTGATCGAGCAGACCCTGTTCGTAGTATTGTGCGCCAAGATCTACCTGTTCCTGGGCGTAGCGTTGCATCTCTGCATGAGGCTGATCGACCATGATTTCCTTTCCTGCACCAGGTGTTGATAAGCACCTATTTTGCCAGGGCTTACCCTCAAGCAAAAACTGTTTTCTCTAACTATACGGGAAGGAGTCTCAGCGCGAAGATAAGCGCATCCTTCATATCCTAACCGCCGAAGGGACTTAGGCTAGGCGCAGCGTTTAGGCGGCAACAGATTTCTTCATCAGGATATCCGTCTGCTGGTCGTTACCTAGCTGAAAAATATGCGTACCGAAGGCGATGAACCCGTTTTTCTCGTAGAAACGCAGGGCTCGATGATTATGTTCCCAAACCCCTAGCCACACGTAGCTTGCCTTTCGGTCTTGTGCCACACTCATGGCGTGATGGTAGAGGGCCTGCCCAACACCGCCTCCGTGATAGCTGCCAAGCACGTAGATACGCTCAATTTCGAGCGCGTCCGCCGCCTGTGGTTCGGTTTGTGCGTGTGCAGTATTGAGCTTGAGGTAACCCACGATGTGCCCGTTTACCTCGGCAACGTAGAAGAACGAATCAGGGTTGCTGAGCTCCCGAGCGAGCTGATCTTCTGAGAACCGTTCCGCAAGATAGCGATCCATATCTTCGGCTTTGTTAGCCTCAGAAAATGTTTCGATGAACGTATCACGGGCAATGCCGCGCAGAATCGAAACGTCACTGACAGTGAGGGAGGTAATCCTCACGTTATCTTAGCCTTCCTGCTTTTGCACGCTGTCCTGCTTCTTCTGTTCGGAAGGTTTTTCTTGGTTCTTGGCGCTCCCGTCCTGCTGCTCGGTTTCGCCGCTATCCTTGGCTTTTTCCTGGTTCTCGGCGATGATACTCAGGTTGGTTTGGGCCATCTCATACTGCTCCGAAGCAGACTCGGGAATGTTCTTCCAGACGGCAACTGCCTCGTCCGTTTCACCCAGTTTGTAGTAGGCCCCGCCAATATTGAATTGGGCTTTGTAGAAGTGCTCAGAAGCATCCTTGGGAACACGTTCCCACGCCACTAGGGCATCGTCGATATTGCCCTGTTCTTCGTAGATAAGTCCGGTGTTGTATTGGGCTACCGCGTAGGGCTCAGAGGCGCTCGCAGGAATACGCTCCCAAGCCTCGACTGCTTTCGTCGGTTTGCCCTGCTCCACATAGGAAGTACCGATATTGTACTGTGCCGAAGCGTAGCGTTCCGGTAAGCTCGGTACACGCTCTCCCACGCGGCAATAGCCTGTTCTAGCTTTCCTTGGCTGTCGTACACCATACCCAGATTCATCTGCGCGGTCGCGTACTGTTCGGGAATGTCGGCAGAAACGGTCTCCCAAAGTTCGAGAGCCTGCTCTGTCTTGCCTTGATTGTGCAGGTTACGCCCAAGTTGTTGAGAGCCATCGCGTACTGGTCTAGAACGGTGCTGGGTACCTGCTGGTAGGCTTCAGAAGCCTGTTCGGCTTTACCCTGCCCTTCATAAAGCACGCCCAGGTTGTTGAGCGCTTTCGCGTATTTTGCGGGGGCTGCATCGGGGACGTTCTTGTAGGCTTCAGCGGCCTCGTCTATCTTGCCCTGCTGTGTGTAGGTGGCACCTAGGTTATATTGCGCGTGCGCATAAAGATTAGTGACATCCTTGGGAACACGCTGGTAGGCTTCGATAGCTTCATCAATGTTGTTTTGTTGTGCGTAGGTCACGCCCAGGTTGAACTGCGCCATTGCGTACTGCTTTGGGGCAGCAGAGGGAATGTTCTTCCATGCTTCAAGAGCCTTATCAGTTTCGCCCTGTTTAATATAGGCAGAGGCAAGGTTATTGTGCGCCTTGGCGTATAGTTCGGGAACATCTTTGGGAATGCGGTTCCAGGCTTCGACCGCCTGCTCTACCTTGCCCTGGTCTCGGTAAACGATACCGAGATTGTTTTGAGCTGTTGCGTAGGCTTGCGGGTTCTCGTCGGCAGAAATTGTGCCCAGGACGTCGATAGCTTTATCGAAAGCACCAGCTTTGTAGTGCTCCTTGCTCAGGTTAAGGCGCTCCTGCACGGTCATCTGCTCTAACGGGTTCTCTGCTTCGGTCACGGTGATCTCCATAGGCGGTGTCTGTAGAATTTCGGGCAGGGCATAAGATCCTGCCTGAAACGCATATATATAAGAGTAACGGTGTGCAACCTCTGTGTGAAGTTTGACGCCCCCGTAGAAAGATGAAGATTAGAATAAGTTTTTGCGGGTAGACATCATGTTTTCACGTGGAGGAATAACTCTCGTGCAAGCTCCGTGCTCCTTTACTCCTTGTTTCTAAACGGGTTCTGGGAGATACGAACCTTGTTGTCGTTTTCTCCTTTATCTAACAGGATGCGGAAGAAATCTTGTCGCTTCCGCCGCACCAGGGGAGAGCCAAATTTTATCGATATGTGGCAGTACAGGCTCCTCATACTCGACGTACATCCACTGTTTTTCACGGTCGCTGTGAATCTTCTCGTCACGGAACTGAGTAATATACATAATGCGGCACTCCTGCTCCTCCTGGAAAGCAATATGTTTCACCAGATATTGTAGAGGGAGGAGAATAAACCGGATGGCTTCAAGATTTTCTGTTTCTCTATGCTGTATGTATGAGATTCTTCAGGTGCATTAGATTCTTCTAATTCTTTGGAGATGGATTTAAGTATAGATAAGACAGAGTTATTTTTATTATCCTCTCCATCCTCTGCAAATAAATATTTTTCGACAATTTCCTCTTTCTTTGGAATTGATTCATAATATTTTTCCCACTTTTCTTTTGCTTCCCCTTTGTATTGGCGATAGAAGGTGGATTTGTCCCGTTGGGCTAAAGTCCAATACCCGGTCTCAGGATCCAGGTAAATGCAGCGGTAGAGCGTAGACTTTCCTATTAATTCCTTATTATTGCTTTGTGGTTTTTCTTTTTCCTTGGAACTATCTTGTCCCGAATTGCTAGATGGATCTATTGAGGGGGCAGCTATAAATTCCAGGGTATCTGACTGGTCGCGAAAAAACTCTTTCTTGAATACCAAGCTAACACCTGTTGCCTCCTGCCCATCCTCTTTTCCGTAGAGGCGAAACTGGTTAAGGCTGTCATGATTAAAGGTAAAACAGCTAATGAAGGTTGCGGTGTTATTCGTATATATAGTTTCTGAGATACCTTGCTGAGCCCAATATTTCCCTAGAACCAGCCCTTCCGTCGGGTCATTAACACCACGAATAGTACTGAGTCGGAAATGTGACGATTGCTGATTGTTTCTCTTTGTTTCCAAAGAGGGTAAAAGCTGTTGATGCTCGACTATAATGTGCAACCTGTGACTCAAAACCTGGGATTATCTGAAGAGACTCTAGGACTTCGTCAGTACTTTCAGCTAGGGTATGAAGATCTTTTCTTATTTTCTGAGGACACTTAAGGATCTTGAATCCGCGTTCAGGCTTATAATAGGAGAATTCTTGCGCATTATTGTACGCTTCGTATGATTGTTCCTCTTTCTCTTTATCTAGTGAGTAAACCTCCCCGAGGTTGAGCTGTGCTTTGGCGTAGGTTTCTGGGGCTGTCGTCGCGGTGGATGTTTGACCAGGCGGCGATAGCTTCATCCAGCTTGCGCTGGTCTTCATCTTTATCTTTATAGGCGATCTTTATAGATGACTCGAGGTTGAGCTGTGCTTTGGCGTAGGTTTCGGGGTTGTCCTCGCGGACCTTTTTCCAGGCGATGATAGCGTCATCCAGCTTACCCTGGGCTTTATAGGTGTTACTCGAGGCTGAGCTGCGCTTTGCCCTGGGCGTAGTAGGCTGCTCCGAGGTTGAGCTGTGCTCTGGCATAGGTTTCGGGGTTGTCTCGCGGATCTTTTCCAGGCGGTGATAGCGTCATCCAGCTCACCCTGGGCGTAGTAGGCGAGTCCGAGGTTGAACTGCGCGGCTGCGTAGGTTTCGGGGTTGTCCTCGCGGATCTTTCCAGGCGGTGATAGCGTCATCCAGCTTACCCCGGGCTTCGTAGGCGAGTCCGAGGTTGAATCGCGCGGCTGCGTAGGTTTCGGGGTTGTCCTCGCGGATCTTTTTCCAGGCGGTGATAGCGTCATCCAGCTTACCCCGGGCTTCGTAGGCGAGTCCGAGGTTGAACTGCGCGGCTGCGTAGGTTTCGGGGTTGTCCTCGCGGACCTTTTTCCAGGCGGTGATAGCGTCATCCAGCTTACCCCGGTCTTCACAGGCGTTACCGAGGCTGAACTGTGCCCGTTCGTAGGCTTCGGGGTCGTCGTCGTGGTGGATGCTTGACCAGGCGGCGATAGCGTCATCCAGCTTACCCCGGGTATAGTAGGTGATTCCGAGGCCGAGCTGTGCCCGTGCGTAGGTTTCGGGGTCGTCGTCGCGGTGGATGTTTGACCAGGCGGCGATAGCCTCATCAAATTTACCCTCATTGTAGTAGCTTCTTCCGAGGTCAAGCCGTTCTTGGGCGCTCTTTGGTTCATGGGGCTTATCTGGTTCGGTCATGCCTGTTTCTCCTTGACACCTTGGTGGGAAAAATTCTAGGTCTCACCTAAAACTTCACATTAAAGGTAGCAGTGTTACCTCTGCGTAAGAGGTAACACTGCATTATTCCCCGCAAAAGAGCAGAAAATAACAATAGCGTTATGTGAGCACAAAGCTAGAACAACTTTTCCCCGTCAGACGCCATTTTTGCTTGCTCGGTGATAGCCGCATAGTTGGGGCCTACCGCGCCGATCGCCTGGGTAAGGGGCACACCCGAGCCGTCACGTGAACCGTGCTCGGTCGGCAGGGGAGCGTGCCACACCGCCCGGCGTGCCAGCCTTTGCAGGACCAATGCCAACCCACGCCAGTGCCAGCTTCGATTCTCCCGTCAAGAAACGATGCGCCCGCACACCGCCGGTCGCGCGACCCTTCTGCGGGTATTCCGCCAGGGGAGTGACCTTCGCACTCGCCATACCGTCCTGCCCGTTCGTGACGGTCACAACCTCGGCGGCAGAACCCGGGGCGGTCACGCCGAGCGCAATTACCGCATCCTGTGAGCCCAGTTTAATACCGGCGATACCGCCGCCCGCGCGACCCTGCGGACGAACCTTAGCCGCATCGAAGGTCAGAAGTTTCGCCTCCTGGGTGACTAACGTTAGGGCGTTATCGTCGGAAGAGCACACAGTTGCTGCACGACCGTATCCTTCGGCTTGAGCTTGATAACATCCCACCCGTCTGGTTCAGCGGATACCCGGGTTCACGCGCTTTAATCACGCCGTTCGCCGTTGCCAATGCAAGTACCTCATTCAACGGCACAAGCCCCACCAGCTTCTCACCCTTTGCTAGGGGCAACAACCTCAGTAGCTTTGACGCCCGTAGTCAATACGGGAGTTCCCTGAAGAATCATCGAACACCACCAAATCCATGACCGACAGGCGCACCATGCGCCCTGTAGAGGTCACCGCACCAATCTCGCCCCGCGCCGTCGTAGGAACAATAGACGTGAAGACGTCACGATTAATACGTTTGCCCGGATCAACCAAAGTCTCACGCATTGGTTTACCCACCGTGCGCCCCAGTATGCCGGATGCCGTCAGCAGCACCCAACAGGGCTCATCGGCAATTTCAAGCGCCAACCCAAGACTTTTTCTTCGCCTTTGAGGCACTGTTTGAGAGCAGCCCTCAATCGCAGACTGCATATCGTCTTTCGTCTTCAAAACGGTACGGCGATCGTTGCCGTACTTCTCGGCAACCTCGGCAAGCTCGTCAGATACCAGCTCACGCAGCGCAGAATCGGAACCCAAAATTCGCTCCAGTTCAGCGATCTCCTGGCGTAACTTATCACGCTCAGCCTCAAGCCTCAATACGGGAATACTTTGTAAGCTGGCGCAGACGCAGCTCAAGAATATAGTTCGCCTGAACCTCCGTCAGATCGAAGACCGCCATCAGCTTCTCACGAGCTTGCGCGGTTTCATCCGAAGACCGAATAATCTCAATAACTTCGTCAATATCAACAATGGCAATCAGGAGACCATCCACCAAATGCAGACGATCCTGCGCTTACCCAGACGGAATTTGGTGCGGCGGCGCACCACCGACAGACGATGATCGATATACACCCGCAGAAGATCAAGCAGCCCCAGCGTCTGCGGCCGCCCATTCACCAGCGCCACATTATTAATGCCGAAGGAACTTCCAAAGGCGTGTGCTTATATAGCGAGGCCAGCACAGCCTGCGGATTAAAAACCGTTCTTTAATCTCAGTAACAAGGCGCAACCCTGTGTTTGCGATCCGTCAAATCGACTACATCAGAAATACCGGTCAGTTTCTTGGCGTTAACGCCGTCCTTGATCTTTTCAATAACCTTTTCCGGACCCACCATATACGGCAGCTCAGTCACCACAATGCCCTGTTTACGGGGGGTCACCTGCTCAATAGAGACCTTGGCACGGGTCTTGAATGCCGCGCCCGCTTTCGTAGGGCATCCTCATACCGCTCAATCCCACAATCGTACCGCCGCTGGGCAGATCGGGGCCGGGAATGAACTTCATAACCTCTTTGAGCGTGGCATCAGGATGCGCAATCAAATGCCGCGTACCCGCAATAACCTCGCGCAGGTTATGCGGAGCCATGTTCGTTGCCATACCCACCGCGATGCCGGTCGTACCATTGACCAACAGGTTAGGGAACGCCGCTGGCAGCACGCCCGGCTGCATGAACTGGTTATCGTAGTTCGGCACAAAATCAACAACGTCTTCATCAAGATCCGCAGTCAGCGCCATCGCAGCGGGAGCCATGCGTGCCTCTGCATAGCGGGCAGCCGCCGGGCCGTCGTCAAGCGAACCAAAGTTACCGTGCCCATCCACCAATGGCAGGCGCATCGCAAAAGGCTGCGCCAAACGCACCATCGCATCGTAAATAGCGGCATCGCCGTGCGGGTGCAGCTTACCCATGACCTCGCCGGTCACGCGGGCACTCTTCACATGCCCCTTATCCGGGCGCAGCCCCATCTGCTGCATCATGTAGAGGATGCGCCGCTGCACCGGCTTCAGCCCGTCGCGCGCATCTGGCAGAGCACGCGAATAAATAACCGAGTAGGAGTACTCCAAAAAGCTGGATTCCATCTCGGCAGAGACATCAATATCGACAATATTTGTCGACAATATCAACCGGGTAATCTTCAACGGCGGACTTGCTGGTGGCGTGCCATTTCTCTCCTTGAGGCGCACAATAATGCGCCCAATGTGGGGTGGGCGTATTCGTAATCTCTATTCTACAGGTAGCTTAGAAAAATCCGCCCAAATGCCCGTCAAAGTAGCACAGGCGGTATGTAAAGCACTAAGGTATAAACTACAGTGTCTAACAACGGCACCACACATGCGCACTCGAATCTGCCTTATTACCTATGACCCTTAAAGGAGTCTTCATGACAGCGACCGCATATGATCCGCGGGAAAAGCTCACTACCGATATCGAGCGTGCAGGTTTCTACCCAGATCTAGTGCGTGACATCGTTGATGAAGCCCTTGCCGGTTTAGAACCAGAATCCCATTTTGTGCAGGTTGAAACGCATTTCAGCCATAATAATTTGCATCGCCATATCACGGTTTTAGTTGTTAGTGGATCTTTGCTGATTCTAGCGCATTTAGACGACCAGCACCTTGAAGAAGAAGGGCAGCAGACCGTAGCACATGTGGGCGTTGAAGCGGTTAAGCTGAGTTCTCTGCGTGCCGTCACTATTAGTTACGGGTACGATAATCCGCAGGCATATAAGCCCGGAACGGTTCCCACCTGAACTTTCGATGCAGATAGCATGGACGGGTTCGCTACACCTGGAACTGGCACCCGCTACCTGCCCCGATCCGCACTGCACCGCAGATCACGGGTACAGTGGTGACGCCAGCCGAGAAGATTTAGCATTGCGCGTCTCGGCAACAGCGGACGGCCCCGAAGCTATCCTTCAAGCGCAGCAGTTCGCCCGCGCCCTACACCGTGCACATATTCAGGTGAGCGAAAGCCGCTGATATGTCTGAATACTTCGATTACGCTGGAAACCCGCGCCCCGCCACCCGCCTATGGAAGCAACAGCGTGCAGATGTTTTTGAATCGGCAGCATCATTGGTAGCGCAGAGGAGCCTACCGCGCGCTCAGCACCCCTTGGATGATGAACCAGGTTTCAGCTTGGACGCAGACCCGCTCAACCTGGCGCAGCGACTAACTGAAGCTGGGGCTGACCCGAACGGATTCCGTAATATCTGCTTGATCATGGTCGATGGGCTGGGAGAACAACTGCTGCACGCCTACGGCTCTTATGCGCCTTATCTAAAGAGAAAAACAGTCTCTTTAGGGGCATTGGACGCCGCATTCCCCACCACGACTGCAGCGTCGCTAGGCTCGTTGGGCACCGCCTCCGCGCCGGGGGCTCATGGGGTTGCTGGCTATGAGGTTCGCAACCCCACGACGAATACCGCGATGAACCATCTTTCGGGGTGGGATAAGAATGTTGATCCGCACGCCTGGCAACCCCTGCCCACCGTTTTCGAGCGGTACTGTACCGATAGGCGCGTGGTGACGATTTCACTGGAGAAATACCGCGGGAGTGGGCTCACCGAAGCAAACTTGCGCGGCGGCGAGTTTGTAGGCGCAGCCGACTATAACGCTCGTATTACTTATGCCTGCGAACTTCTGGCCTCGCGCACACCGACCTTGATATATCTTTACTGGGAGAGCTTGACCAAGCGGGGCATCGTTACGGTGCGGGAAGTGACGAATGGCTTGAACAACTTGAAGAACTTAACCTGGCACTGCGCCGCCTTGCCGAACGTTCCCCGGCGTGGGCTGGTATTTTCTCACACCGATCACGGCATGGTAAATGTTCCGCAGGAAAACCGCATCGACTATTCGGCGACCAAAGAACTACTGGAAAATGTCGCTATGACGGCAGGGGAACCGCGAGCAGTGCAGCTCTATCTGCACGATACTTCACCGGATGCCCGTCGCCAGAGCGCACAATGTTGGGTTCGGCACTGGGGTGAGCATACTTGGGTGCTAGATTCGCATGACCTGTATGAGCGGGGCTACTACGGCACGGTAATTCGTGATGCAGCGCGAGAACGAATTGGCGATCTGATCGTTTGCGCTCGTGATGATTATGCGCTCTACGATATGCGCCGCCAGAAGGAACGCGCACTTGCCATGGTGGGGCAGCACGGTTCGCTGACCGATGCGGAGCGTCTTATTCCTCTGCGGTATTTGCCGACCTCGTAGCTTTAAGGACGACAGGCTGAATTGTCTGTGTCTTCAGGAATCCTAGTAAGAGATTACTACTATTTGCGCCCGCCGAAAAGGATATCATCCCATGCGGGAATGCTTCGGCGCTGCTTCTTCGAAGAACTAGTCTTGTTCCCATCACGATTGCTTTGGTGATGCTCGCCTTTGGGATCCGAAGTGTGATGAGCATGCTCGGGCGTCGAAGGAGCAGAGTCGTCGCTGTCATGCTCATCAACGGATTCAACTGACTGCGGTGTATCCGGTTCAGGCTCATACACTTCCGGCTCTTCCACCACGGGAGTAACCGGGCGTACTGAGCGGGCGCGTTCGAGAAGCTCATTGAGTTTACGTTCGTCACGGCTTTCGCCCTTCAAAGAAGAGGTAGGCGCATTAACGTGTACCGGAGTCGTATGAGTAGTCACAAGCCGCTGCTGCACCGGGGCGGTTGCCTCCGGATGCTCTTCGTGCTCTTCATCTTCGCCGTCTAAAGAAGTTTTCTAGCCGCAGCTGCCACCGCAGCCGGGCTTCCCATCAGGAAGTATGCTGCCCTCATTTGATGCGTACAACCCTTGATTAGCCGGGCTGCAGGTCCAACGAGCGGGGAACCGTACTTTTCAGGCAAGTGGGAGCTGCCTCGTCGGAGAGCGCAAAGTCGGCTTCAACCCGCCACTGCCCTGTTTTCTTCTGCCGAGTTTCCCAATCCTGGGTGGCATCCTCAAAACCGTGCTGGTGCGCAATCTCGGCAATACGAGCCGCGAGGGTGACAGGAATTTGTCCGACGCCAGAAGCTGAATCACGTCGTCCCACTTTCACGTTTTGAGCGGCGCGAATAATGTGCGAGCGCTCCGCCACGATAGGCCACTCGTACCTGCGCACGCGCTCTGGTTCCCAGCCGGATTCTTCAGCAATTTCTTCTACGCTTGCACCCTGTCGGAAGCGAGTTTGAATATCACGCGGACCGAAAGACCCCTTAGTACCTCGCCCGCGAAGCGGCTGGATGCGTCGTGCCTTAGTGATGCTTGTGCGCAGATTCGCGTCAATTGGAAGGAGAAACCTAGTGCCGTCAGCAGACTGCAAGCACCAGATTTTCACCGTCATCATGTACGCCAATCAGACGCAATTCAAGCATAAGAACCTCCAAATTCATGGGTGGGGCAACACCACAACCATGCCGTTATGCCGGTTTAAAAACATAAAGTTACCTACCAAGGGTACCGTGAGAGCCGCAAAAAACGGTAGTAAAACCCCCAAAACATCGTGAAAAAATCCTAAATTGATACCTTCCAAGAGGCCTTTTATGACGGCTAAAAAGTTCACTAACTGCGTCCTGATTAGACAAAATGGGTATCACAGTGAACAATACCTGCATGCCGCCGTCGCATAACACGCCGATATGTGATGGGGTACTACCTATTTAGACCACCGTGGGCGGTAGGATTTCAGCCCACCAAAAACGACGGAGCGTGATAGTTTGGCAACTGATTACGATGCACCCCGCAAGCAGGATGACGAACAGAACGAAGAATCCTACGAAGAGCTGAACGCGCACCGTTCGGAGATGCAGTCCGGGGCGTGGATGAGGATGAGAATACCGCGGCAGAAAGTTTTGAGCTGCCCGTGCAGATCTCTCCAACGAAGAGCTCAACGTAGTGGTTCTGCCCGCACAGGAAGACTTTGAATTCACCTGCGCATCCTGCTTCCTGTTCGTCACCGCTCGCAGATTGCGCGTGAAGAAGACGGTCTGTTGTACTGCGTAGAATGCGAAGGATAAGAAGCTAAACCATACGACTCAAGGGCGGTTTCCTCAAGGAGACCGCCCTTTTAGTTGAGAAGAGAACTAGCCGTTTAGAATCTCGGCTATTTTTTCGGGATTACGGGTTGAGGCAATCCAGTAGGGGGTTGGATCGGCAGGGTCGGTAATATCGATGCGGATTTTTGGTGTAATCCAGCCGCGAAAACACATGTATGCGCGCCCATCAAGGTCGGGACCAGCCGCAATACGGGCCTGTTCGCCACGAAATGCTTGTGTTTCACCCACATAAGCACGCTCAATACTTGCTCGCCCCACACGAACCCAATCCTGCGATATTTCAATAGTGGGTGCAGAAAAATATAAAATCCACCCGAGAAGAAGCGTAACAACGACAGCAGCAATAATACCCACCGGAATACCAATAGGAGCGCCCACCAGGTAAGATGCACCTCCGGCACACAGCGTGAGAAACCACATGCCAGGTCCAGGAGAAAGACGCTCATAATAGAGCGTATGAGGTGACGAAGAAGCCATCGTAATAGTCCTTCTAAGCTTGTTGGGTACCTGTTCAGATGGCGTCTAGAAAAAGAGTGTGTGCACCATCTGGGCAGAAAATCATATTCAATATTCTAACTGAGGTTATTTTTCTGCGCACCCAGCGCCGTACAGTACTTATGTGAAACCCAGCGCGCTAAGGAGAGGGACAGAGATGGCGTAGCCCCTGCATGTTCGGTAGAGTGAAAGACATGATTAATCCCCATTGATGTCCAGATTAAAATGCTTGATGCAGAGCTCCCCAGCACCGTCTTACACCAATCCTGGTGATGCGGGCGCAGACCCGCGTTCACGAGTGGATTTTGCACTGGCGCCCGGAGAGAGCACTTGTACCTACCGGTATTGCTATTGCTCTTCCCGAAGGATATGTAGGGTTGGTGCATCCGCGTTCAGGGGCTCGCTACTAAACACGGCATCACAACTAGTTAACGCACCGGGAACCGTCGATTCTGGGTATCGCGGTGAACTTATGGTGACGTTATTGAATACGGATCGTGCAAAGTCTTTCCAAATCAAGCGTGGTGATCGTATTGCCCAGCTTGTCATTCAGCGTTATGAACACGCTAATTTTGTGGTGGTAGAGAACCTTGACGAAACCGAACGAGGATCTCAGGGATTTGGCCCGCTGGGCTTGAAATAATCTTTACCGCGTAATTCGGCAGATAATAGACTTTAATCGCACAAAAGAAATATACAATATCTGCATACAATATGAGACGCACTAACATCTACCAGTAAGGGATATTCAGTGTTTGGTTTTGGCAAGAAAAGCTCTGACGATGAGCGTAAGAAAGCAGAAGAGAAAAATTACTAAGGTTACTTCTAAAGACTCCAAGAAAGGAAGATGCTGAGCTAACCAAAGCTAAGTCTAAGTCCAGCCTTAATAAGGTCGATCGTGATGATGAAGAACCCGAGGTAGTTATCTACGACCGTTCTGAAGGCCCCCACGATATTGGTGAGGTTGATGATACCGAAGAATACATCGACCTTGGTGCTCTATATATTAAGATGCTTGACGGTCTCAAACCTGCGTCTTGAGATGGACGAAGGCACGGGAGCTGTAATTGCCGCAACCTGTATTCGTGCTGGTGGAAACCCTCCAGATTCAGGCGTTTGCAGCGCCTCGTAGTACTGGCATATGGGATGATATTCGGCATGATCTTGCCGAGTCTGTAGCATCGCAGGGTGGAACCGCCGAAATGTATACGGGTGAGTTCGGCGCCGAGATGCTAACCCGCCTTCCCGCTACGACTGAGGACGGGAAACGAGGGGAGCGCATCGCACGATTCGTTGGCGTCGATGGCCCTCGATGGTTCTTACGCGGTGTTATTTCTGGCGAGGCCGTTCTAGGCAATGAAGAAGCTGCTGAAGCGATCGAAGAGGTCTTCCGTACCGCTATTGTCAATCGTGGCGACGACCCCCGCCCGCCACGTGAGCTATTACCCATGACGATGCCGGAACAGATATATACCTTAGACGACTCAGATGATGAAGAGCAGGAACCTGAGGAGCAGGAGAGTAGTCGAGAGACTGAAACGAAGAAAAAGAAGAACGAGGATAAACGCGAACTACGCCCAATGCCTCGTCGTGGACCCGAGATTACAGAGATTGGGTAATGCCGCGCATAGATAACAGCCGCTTGCTGCACCCGGTTCGGGGACTTCTTCTCGTTGAGGCGGAGTACCCTGAACGTTTTCGTGTTCGCCTAGCTGGCCGTATCGATCAGGTGTGGATTCCGCTGTTCACGATAAACCTCTCTACCAAGCAGAACTTATCGTGGCGAAATCAAAAGCCGCTTCAATGGGCCAGTCCTCTAGCTCTGATTGGTATGCCCATTGTTGAGCCTCCTGGCGAAGACTTTGACGATGAGCAGGAAGACTCGCAGAATGCTGAGACCGCTATTTCTGATGGAGACCAACAACAATCGGTTCTGGGGAAGAACCCCATGACGGAGAGTTTAGAAGTGCGGTTCCCTCACGTCCGCCGTTTTTCTGTAGGAGAAAGAGTAACCCTTATTTGGCATGGGCAGCGTATGGTTCCTGGTTTATTGGCAGGGTGCCTGCTGCGGTGCTCTGGGGTTATCTCAACGCACACGTACCCGCCCGTGATGTACAAACCCCCGATACGAGATTGTTCCCCAATACTTCTTAGATAAGGATCCGCGACGTGGTTAATACTCCACATGACCCTCAGCATTTGAATAACCAGTATGCCTCTGATGCCCAGAGTGCAGAGACAAACTCGATATCGGGGCAAGAGCCATTAGGTAAGAGCCTGGGTGCTTTTGGGCGGCAATATCCGCCGTACAGAGTCAGGTCATGTGGATGTGCTCCATGCAATTGGCGGGTGGCGTGGACTCGTAGAAACCTCTCGCCTTCATTACTCTTCCTTATCTTCTTCACGGTCACCAAAGATTTAAACTTGGCATTAGTTATCGCGATGGCAGCTGCAGGTATTTTTTTACCGTGCTGCGCCTTATACAGCGCAGTAAACTCATACCTGCGGTGTCGGGTATTGTGGGTGTTGCAATTTGTGCTTTCACTGCTTTTCGCACAGGGAACGCTGCCGACTACTATTTGCCGGGGTTTTGGACAAACGGCATTTACAGTGTTGCGTTCATAGCTTCGATTATCGTGGGTTGGCCTCTGGCGGGACTCATTTTCGGGTATATCAGAGGAGAGCAGCTTACCTGGCGACAGAAACCCGAACGTTTGAAAGCCTATAAGCTGGCAACGTGGATTATGGCGGCTGTCTTGCTGTTGCGACTTGCGATCCAAATACCGCTTTACTATATGAACGCTACCGAAGTCTTAGGCGCTATGCGCATCGTTATGGGGCTGCCTCTGTACGCGGCGGGTATCTGGCTGGCGTGGCGAGTATCTGATCCGGCTGAAACATCATAGGTAAGTGCCGCTGGGCACATATCGCTGTAGACTCAGAAGACAAACGACCTGCGTAATCAAAAAGGACGCTATAAACCCGCTCCTATATTCTTTGCGTTTCAGCTGAGAAATAGCTCGTTTTCGTTGGTGCTCTTGGGGATAATCTAGGCGAAGAGCGCCCGAATCTGGTCTTCTCCGTCAAGCGTTGTGATGAAGAAAAGTTCGTCGCCACCCTCAATAACAACATCGGCGGAAGGGGCAACTGGAACGCCATCGCGCAAGATGGCGGTGAGTACCGTATCGGTTGGCCACTGCACATGGTCTATCCTGTAGCCAATCACAGGATGATCGAGCGGTACCGTATACGCCGCCAACGTCGCCCCCGCCGGCCTGAAGCGTAAGCAAACGCACCATATCGCTCCACCTCGACGGCTTTCCTCCACGAGAGCCGTCATCAAACGCGGAGTGGAAACTGCCACATCCACGCCCCAGGCATCATCGAAAAGCCACTCGTTCCGGGGATTATTCACACGCGCTACCGTGCGTTGTACACCAAACTCGCTGCGACACAGTAGAGATACCATCAGATTAACTTTGTCGTCACCGGTGGCGGCAACAATCACATCAGCAGTATTCGGGTGAACCTGACGCAAAACAGATAGCCTCACAGGCGTCACCAATATGCCAGCGCACCCCCGGCAGGTCGGTACGTTTTTTTCATCTCAGGCTTGGAATCAATACAGTGACCGTGTGCCCATTCGCCTTGAGCTCCTTAGCGATAGATGCTCCCACGGAACCGGCCCCAACAATAAGTACCTTCATGTTATAAGCCCTTATGCTTTCGGGCGACGGCGATCGCCGGGTGCTGCGCCGGGTCTATCGGCTTCGCATGGAACCAATCCAGCCGCGGATCGGTACTCGTACTCGACGTCTTCATCAGTACGAGGCGACCGCGAAAGAATCCGAGAGACTTTGTTAATATCATCCGTGCGCATCATAATGTGTACGGTATCTCCCCGCTGATAGGCGGTATCTGGGACGTGGCAGCATGCCTTCACCGAATCGGGTACGTAGGCGATGCGCACCCCGGCAGCACGCTCAATATCCACGAGCGCATGACCCGCCCATTGTTCATGCAGTGGAATCTCAGTAGCATGAGCTCGCCCTGATGGCTCCCGAAAATCACCCTTGAGTGCCTGCTCCGGTAACAGACGACGAAGCACCTGATCCGTTGACCACCGCACGGCGGCTACCGTGGGAATACCTAGACGCTGAAAGAATTCGGCACGATTTGGGTCGTAGACTCGGGCAACAACATTTTTTACTTTGAAAGTCTCACGCGCCACGCGGGCGGCAATAATATTTGAATTATCTCCCGAAGATACAGCAGCAAAAGCGTACGCGTCTGAAATACCCGCCTGTTTGAGCGTTTCTGGTCAAAACCGACACCGGTCACCAACTGCCCGCTGAACCCTTTACGCAAGGGCTGGAAAGCTCGCTCATCTTGATCGATAACGGCTACTGTATGCCCCGAAGCCTCTAGAGTACGGGCAAGCATAACTCCCACACGACCAGAACCCATAATGACGAAATGGGCATGTGCTTTCCTCCTCAACAGACGACCGGTTTTCCTGTTATGTACCGAGTAAGACCACTAAACGCCTGATGACCCTGCGAAACACGCGGCAAATAAAATTGAGCTTTACCCCGCAGGCGGATAGCCTTTAAACCCGTGAAATATCGTTGGGAAAAAAATTCGCAGCGCCTTCACCGGTAAGCCGGTAGATTCGCGTCAAGTAGCGGCCATGTCGCTGCTCTAAGCGTTTTGCCCTACCCCTTTTTCGGCTCTGACGGTATTTCATCTGTCGATACGCTGCCGACGAGATTATTCTAATGCTCGCCGTTGCGGGTAACGCAGCCATTGTCTATGCCCCTTGTTGGGTTAGCGGTCGCCGTCGTAGGTCTTATCGATCGTAGGAACCTCACCGATACAACATTAATCAGGTCGCTGCCGAAGGCGATTTTTGAACTAGTGCACCGGCGGTTGGGCAGTAAACCCGCCGTTATTTTTGGGGGCCTCGGTACTTTTTGATTTTCGTGCTTACGGTTGCCGTTTCCATGTCGTCGGCGGCAACATTCCTGGTGGCACTCTACCCAGAATTACAAGATCATCGCAGCGCCATCGCAATACTGCTCATCATTATTTTTGACCGTAGTGTCTCTGCGCGGTCTACAACTCATGGGAAAGATAGCACACCGGCTGCTCTATATTTTTCCTCGCGATCCCTAGGCGTTACGCTGTGCATTGAATTATCAAATCCCTGGATGGGTGTGCTTGCTAAAGCAGAATCGGCAAACCACTCGGTACTCCCCTGAAAACGTCGATTCACAGCTGATTGGCATAGCGTTCTTCTTCTTGATCTCACGGTCTTTTTTTCAGCGGGTGCCGTTGCGCCTCCGGAGTTTCCACGATCTCAAACTCCGTGCGTTTCTTCCGGCGTCCCCAAAAACATAATGCCGCCCTCACCCTCATGATTATGGGTACCATAACGGGTGTGCTTCTCGTCAGCATACTTTACATAGCCTCGTTACCGGCGTTACTATGGTGCATGACACCACACAATATTTGTTGATTGAGGGGGGCGCGCCGGGCGAATTCTTCCACCAGAAACCCGCGCTCTATCAGATAGCACTCGCTATCTATGATGGTGCCCCGCTCATACCTCAGCTGCTTGTTTTTGCCACCGTTGCAGTGCTGACCATAGCGTCTTTTACAGCTTTTATCGGTTTTTCCGTTGAGTTCATCTGCTCGCTGATCGCAGGTATCTCGCCAGTTCAGCTACGGAGTGTCAACCTGTGGGCCTCTACCGTAACGGGGTTCTCCTGCTGGCTGTTATGGCAACATGTCTAACGCTGCTTTTTGGCTCGGATATTTTCTCGCTCATTCAGCTCTATCTCGTGGGTATGTTCCTTTCGATGCTGCTCACTCAGGGATCGGTAGTGAGCTACCGCATCCGAAAACTGCGCATTACACTGGCATTTACTTCGCGCCGACACCTGATCCGTGACCTAGCCGTCAGTATCATCGGGGTTATCGTGACCGCCGCTGTACTCATTACCGTTGTTGTCACTAAGTTCATGGCGGGTGCCTGGCTTTTCGCTTCTTATAATCGCTACCTTTGTTCGGGGGCATGATGATAACCCTGTAAACACTACGATGCCGTCATCAAAGCGGCAGAAATACCATATGAAGATCTAGAAACCGCCGATCTATCCTCGCTGCCTTCACGGGTGCACGCCATTGTTTACACGAAGGACCTCAACAAACCCTGTGCTTCGTGCCCTAGCCTATGCGCGCGCATCCCACCCTTCAACGTTGGAAGCTCTGACCGTTAATAACGACCAGGCCACTCTTGACGATGTGAAGACTCGCTGGGATCGCATGCGGATTCCTGTACGACTCTCGGTGATTGACTCACCCTACCGCGATACCGTCCAAGCCGTACATAACTATGTGCGCCGTATTCAGAACAATACATCGCGGGATGTTATTGCCGTTTACATTCCAGAGTTTGTTCCAGAACATTGGTGGCAGCGCCTCATTCATCCGCGAACTGTCAAACAGCTTAAGAAAGTTTTTAGAGCAAGAACCTAATGTTATTCTTGTGACTGTTCCGTGGAGCATCTCATGAGAATGCAACGTCCATTGATACCGAGGACATTGATACCTCCGTTCACTCCCATAAAAACGATACGATGTATCGGGGCTCAACCCACACAGAAGAAACGTGATATTCCATGAGAACCCTTTGAGATTTTCTCATGCTTATGGCAGGGTTGAACGGTTATTTAAAAATAAGCGGTGTAGAATGCTTCACATCAGAATTCTGTAAGGAGAAGACGCGTGAACACCCCTGAAACCAGCACAGTACGTGACTCCGGTGCGGATAACGTTACCTCGGAGCAGGGGTACACTATAGGCGATCTAATCCAGGTAACCCTGTGAGACACCCGCCCACGGAGGTGCACTCGTTGCACGTACGCACGCCGGGGTCGTTTTCGTACGGCACGGTGTAGTGGGTGAAGAAGCCCAAGTTCGGATTACCGCAATAGGCCCCCAAAAACCGTTTCTACTTTGCAGATGTTGTAGCCGTTAAAGTGCCTGCACCAGTGCGCCGTAAGCATCCCTGGGCGCAGGCAGATGCCCCTCAAAACCCCCGAAGAACGTCAGAAACTCACCGGCATAGCAGAGCTTTGGCGGGATGGAATATGGACACCTAGAACCCTCTGAACAACGGCGTTACAAAGCCGAGATCGTACGAACTCAGCTTCATCGCCTAGGCGGCATCCCTCTAGAATCACCACTTTAACAAACCTTATCGTTGAGTCTATGCCCTAATCGAGACCTCGTCGAAGGCGACCCTCCTGGCGATCTCGTATACGGTACACCACCGCTAAAAGCATTGAAGACGGTACCACGTATTGGCGCATCGGCATGTACCCCTACCACAGCTCGCAGCCGGTACCCGTCGTTGATTTTCCCCTCGTGGCACGCGAATTACGTGATCTAGAACTTCACAAGCTCAACCTGCGGGGCGTTCGAGAACTGGAAGCAACACTGTCTTCACGCGGGCGTATTCTGCTCCAGTTCATGGTTGACCCCCGGTTTGAGACAACCCACGTCGCCAAAGAGATTGAAAGGCAGTGCATCCAGCTTTGGGGCGAGCTTGCTAAGCGTAAAATCTCGCTTTTCTTCACCCCCTATAGCGGATCGAAAGCAAAACCGAGCAAGCGTTCGGGGCAGCCCAGCGTGCATAGCCCTTATCGGCGTGTGCGTCAGGGAGATATACTCCTTGGCGGTGGGTTACGTTCCGTAACCGAAGAAGTAAGTTTTGGTCCGCGAAGGTTCAGCTATCAGGTCTCCGCAGGTGGCTTCTGGCAGATTCACCGCTGTGCCCCCTCAACTCTCATGGGAACCATGTTAACCATGCTCCGCCCAACATTGGGCGAATGCGCCCTCGACCTATACGCCGGTGCTGGGCTATTTACAGCAGCGCTCGCGGATGCTGTCGGCTCAGAAGGAACGGTTATCAGCGTTGAAGGTTCCCCGGTAACACACCGTGATGCGCGTTCCAACTTCGCGCCGGATGGTCCTTCCCGAAGCGATAACTCCAAGGAAACCCGTGTTGAGGTTATTCGCGGAGACGTTGCGCAAAGCCTTCAAGATCTTAAAGCAGCACATAGCCTTGGCCAGATACCTACCCCGGATGCCGTGGTACTTGACCCATCTCGTGAAGGGGCAAACCGCAAAGTTTTGGAACGCCTCAACGAACTCAAACCCGGGCGCATTCTATATGTGGCATGTGATCCTGCAGCCTTGGGACGCGATACAGCTATTTTGCGTGAACTAGGCTGGGATCTCGTACAGGTACGGGCATTTGATATGTACCCTAATACGCATCATGTTGAGACGCTCGCTCTTTTTCACCGTGCGCCTGCGCGTATTCGTCCAGCGCGTCTGTCAAAACGTCATAAGTAAATTCCCGTAGATACAGCAAAACTGTATGTACCTAAGATGGCGAACACGGTAACCATGACTTTTTTCGGCAACCTTCAAATGGGTATATATAACCCAACCCGTTAGAATTTAACTGTTAGACCTAGAGGTACATTGTTGACCTCAACCGTGCAGAAGGAGAGTGTATGTCTGCTGAGAACGAGGCGAACAAGGAATCCTCAGGGCTCTTGTCCGATATTCGTGAACCTCGGGATTTGCGCCCCCTCAGCTACGAGCAGCTGCGTGAACTCGCTGAAGAGATCCGTCAGTTTATAGTAACGAATGTTTCTGCAACGGGTGGTCATTTAGGTCCCAATCTTGGCGTTGTTGAGCTGACTCTTGGTATCCACCGTATTTTTGATTCGCCCCACGATTCTATTCTCTTTGATACAGGGCATCAGTCCTATGTACACAAGCTGGTGACCGGTCGTCACGCCTTTGACACCCTGCGCCAAAAGGGCGGGTTGTCGGGGTACCCGGATCGTGGTGAGTCTGAACACGATATTATTCAGTCCTCGCACGCTTCATCATCAATTTCCTGGGCTGATGGTATTTCACGCGCCTACGCTCTCAACGGAGAAACTGACCGCTATACGGTGGTTTTAATCGGTGATGGTGCGTTGACCGGAGGCATGGCCTGGGAAGCCGTGAATAATATCGCTGCCGACCGTAGTCGTAAAGTTGTTATTGTAGTCAATGACAATGGTCGATCGTATGCGCCTACTATTGGCGGTTTTGCTAACCAGCTGACGGCACTTAAGCACGAGGTGCAGCAGCAGGTTGACCGTATGCGTCTTGACCATCGATATGATCGGGCGCTTGATGCTATGCGCCGTGGTCTGCAGCGTGGTGGGCCGCTGGGGCAGATGATTTACCGGGGGCTGCACGGCATGAAGGTCGGTATTAAGGACGTGGTGGTCCCTAAGGGCATTTTTGAAGACCTCGGCATGAAATATGTTGGTCCGATTGATGGGCACGACCAAGAAGCTGTTGAGACCGCCTTGCGTGCCGCTAAGAACTACGGCGGCCCGGTGATTGTGCACGCTATTACAGAGAAAGGGCACGGCTACGCTCCGGCACGTGCGAATGATGATGATCAATTCCATGCGGTAGGAAGGATTGATCCTCTTACCGGTAAGCCTGTCTCAACCAGCACCGAAGAGTCATGGACGAGTGTTTTCGGTCGTGAGATCAAACAGATCGCGGATGAACGCGAAGACATTGTAGGCATTACCGGTGCCATGCTCATTCCTGTTGGTCTACGTGAATTCGCGCAAGCGCATCCGAACAGAGTCATTGATGTTGGTATCGCAGAACAGCACGCCGTTGCGATGAGCGCAGGCTTGGCATACGGCGGTATGCACCCTGTGGTGGCACTCTATGCAACATTCTTAAACCGTGGCTTCGACCAGCTCTTGATGGATGTTGCTCTTCACAAGGCGGGCGTGACTCTGGTTCTTGACCGCTCCGGCATTACTGGACCTGACGGCGCAAGTCACCACGGCATGTGGGACTTATCGCTTCTGCAGTTTATTCCTGGGTTAAACTTGGCCGCTCCACGCGATGCTGCGACGCTTCGTGAAGCGCTTCGTGAAGCCGTCGCTATTGATGATGCACCGACCGTTGTCAGGTACCCAAAGGGGTCGGTGGGTGAAGATATCGTTGCCCTGGAACGCCGCTCTGACGGGGTGGATGTGCTGACCCGCACCGGGCGGCCGCATCTGAAACTGGGCAGCGCGATGTGCTGTTTGTTGCCGTTGGTGCTATGGCACGGGTAGCGCTCGAAGTGTCTGAGCGCCTTGCCGAGCAGGGCATCCATTCGACGGTGATTGATCCGCGATGGGTTATGCCGGTTCCGCATTCGGTGGTGGATTTTGCGCGAGACCACCGCATCGTTGTGACTCTCGAAGATGGTGTGCGTGCAGGCGGTGTGGGTTCACGCATTCGCCAAGAGATGCGTGCGGCTGGCGTGGACACGGCGTTGAGTGAGCTCGGCTTACCGGCAGAATTTATACCGCATGCGTCACGTGAGGAAATCCTGGAAGATGTTGGTTTGTGCGCGGAAACCATTACTGCCGATATTCTCGCCCAGCTTGCGGGCGATAAGGTTCCCTTCGCACGCGAAGAAGGGCAAAAGCCTCGGCATACTCAGTAATTTTTTGTGGTGCTTGACCGAGTGCAAAAAAATAAAACGTTGGGGTGTGTAGATTTTCACACACCCCCAACATTTTTATTGACGTAAAATCTAGACGTTAAAAACTAATATACCGTCAATACCCATATGTGAAAGATATTACCCTCCAACAATGATCCTGCTGTCTTTCACCTCTGCTTTATAGGATTTTAACGGCGACTCAGCCGGACCACCTTTGACTGAGCCATCGGCGAGCGCAAACTGAGAACCATGGCAGGGGCACACAATTTGGCTGCTGTTTTGTACGTTGAGTTGGCAGCCCTGGTGGGTGCAGGTGGAGCTAAAAGCCTTGAAGACACCGTCTTCAGGTTGAGATACGATAACGGTAACACCGCCTTTGGTAAGTTTCGCCGCTTTGCCGACGGGTACCTCCGAAGCTGCCGCAATATCGGTGGGGGATTCTGGCCCGGCAGCACCGTTACCGCCCCCTCCGCCACCACCGCTGGAACCTTCGGCACAGGCGCTTAAAGCAAGAGCCCCTGCGGTAGCTGTGGCCCCCGCTACGAGTGCATTTCGGCGCGAAAGTTTATGCTCCAGCTCCTGAACGCTCTGAGAGTTTGGCTCGTGCGCAGAAATTTCTAATTGTGCGCACGAACAGGTGCACGATGGTACTTCGTTCATCGTTCCTCCTTGAATTCTCCGGTGTGTGAAGCCGGGCTTGTGTGATGCTGAGGCGACCGTACCTGTGGGATAGCTGCGTGTCGCTCTCTTATAAATCTAGAGGATAAATCGTATGCACGCGAATAAACCGTTTTTGTTGTGTGGCGCGCGCTCCATATTTTTTTCTTGGGTTGAGAGATCCATGTGTTAAGGCATTAGCCAAGGTGTCGCTGGAAAACTTCATGAAGATCCGGGGCGAGGATTTCAACCTGCCACGGGCGCACATCATGCGAGCGAAGAGCCTCAAGAAGGGCCTCTTGAGAGTAAGGCTCAGGCGGATCCCAGCACAGACGCCGTATACAATCAGCGCTGATAATATTCTGTGCTGGAATATTGAGCCGCTCTGACTCCCGTTGTACTATCTTCCGCACTTCGCTAAGAATCTCTAGTGAAATAGGGCGTTTCGTTTCCCAAGCTTTGAGCGGGGGAGGCGCGGTTGCCGGAATGGTATAGGGTGCCGGGTCCTCACCCCGAGAAGCTGATACTATCGCACGCACCCAGCGGGGACCTTCACGTTTCAACAGTCGAGTACGGAACCCCGGAATCGCCATGATAGCTGGTACATTGCGAGGCATTTTCTGCGCAGCCTCAACAAGTGCGGCATCTGAGAGTAAAGCCTTAGAATCTATATCTTTCTTCTGCGCTAATTTATCGCGCTCGAACCAAAGATTCCGCAGGGCTGTTAGTTGCGGTACGGACCGGAGCGTGTTCCGTCCCTTCGTTTTCCTCCACCGTTCGGCTTTCTTCGCAGCAGGGTCGGCGGGCGGCAGTGAACAGAGATAGGCAAATTCCTGGCGGGCATACTCAAGTTTTCCCTGGTCTTCTAAAACCTCTTCCAAGGCATCGCGTAAATCTGCCAGTACATCAACATCAAGGCATGCGTAGTTCAGCCAAGACTCTGGCAAAGGACGTTGTGACCAGTCTTCTTGGGAGTGCTTTTTCTCAAGTTTGTATCCCAGAAGCTCTTCGACAACAGCTCCCAGGTTCACCCGTTCCAGGCCCGCTAAACGTGCACCGAGCTCGGTATCAAAGAGAAGACGCGGTCGCATTCCAAGAAGATCCAGACTCGGAAAATCCTGGGTTGCTGCGTGAATAATCCATTCAGCATCTGCTAGAGCATCGTTGATGATCCTAAGGTCAGAGAAAGCTTCGGGATCGATCAGGTAGAGCTTATCTTCGCGTTTCAGCTGCACCAAGAAAGCCCTGATCCCGTACCGTATACCCTGTGCGCGTTCCGTATCGACTGCAACCGGGCCGGATGCAGCACGCAAAGATTCAGCAGCACGTTCAAGCGCCCTCTCCGTGTTGATAATGGAGGGGACCGGAACTGACGGGGTATTTAGCGGAATAACATCGGGAACCGTGAAATCAGCAGGTAATCCGAGCATAGGGGGGAGTTTGATAGGCTCGGTACTCGGGCTGAGACTCATCGAAAGTGGTTCCTTGAATATCCGTTTCTGGTAGCTCCCTCGACGGGGCTGAAAACAATGACTCCACCATTCTACCCGTTGCCGCTGTGCGTTACATGTTTCTTCAAATATACCGAAAACCCAAGGACCGGCACCGGGCTAACAGCAGTATTGTCTCGTAAATAGCTCTAGCTTACGACTTCTGCGGTTCCAATGTGAGACAGACAGAATTGATGCAATACCGCAGATCAGTCGGAGTATCGTATCCTTCGCCTTCAAACACGTGACCCAGATGCGAATCGCAGGCGGCGCAACGTACCTCTACTCGGCGCATCCCTAACGTGGTGTCTTCCAGATACCGTACACGATCTTCGGCGAGTGGAGCGAAGAAAGAGGGCCAGCCGCAGTGCGACTCGAACTTCTCAGCAGAGCGGAAAAGCTCGGTCCCACAGGCTCGGCACGAATACACGCCCTCGGTTTTCGTATCCCAGTATTCGCCGGTGAAAGCACGTTCGGTGCCTCCTTCACGCAGTACCGCGTATTCTTCGGGTTTGAGAACTTCACGCCAATTCTTCGCAATTTTACCGACACCCGGTAGTGAGTTTCCCACTGTTGCTCCTTCAAATCTTCTCTTATGGGCTGTCGTCGTTATAACGGTGCTGGCTCGGGTTTTGTTCCCGATGGTACAGGTCCGTGACCCACTCGGTGATGGGCAGGGTCAAGCCGTTTATCCGCACCTCGTAGCTGCTGCGCTGACGCATCCCTAAACGTTGGGCCACCGCCGCTGATGCCTGGTTGTGGGTATGAACAACAGCAAAGACTTGCTGATGCCCAGCTTCCGCAAGCTCACCCATTACCTGCTGGGCGGCGCGGGTGGCGATGCCCTCACCCCAGAAAGCGCACCCAAGCCGCCAAGCCAGCTCAATCTCTCCGGCCGGACCCCAATCATTCAACCACCGGTGGGCTCCGGTGAAACCAGCCACCTCACCGTTGGCCAGCACCGTGTAGAGGCAGAAACCTTCCCGCTCGTATTCGGTGCGAGTCCGCACCACCATATCCTCATAGTGGGCGAGTGAATCTGCGGGGCGCCCCAAATACTCCATGACGCGCGTATCCCTGAACAGCGCATACCATTCGGCGGCGTCCTCCGCTGCAGGGATCCGCAGCTCAAGACACGGCTGCTCAGGCGCGAAGAGGCGCATAGTTGCCGCCAGTGAGTTTAAGCAAGTCGGCGGGGGAGAGCTTAATATCAAGCCCGCGTTTACCGCCAGAGACCAAGATAGTTTGATACTGCTCAGCGCTGGCATCCAAAAGCGTGGGGGAAGGAGTTTTCTGCCCTAACGGCGAAATACCACCCACCACATATCCAGTGCGGCGCTCGGCAACCTTCGGATCGCACATGGAGGCGCTCTTCCAACCAAGGGCGTGTGCCGCTGCTTTCAGGTTTAGCTGCCCACTCACCGGCACTACCGCCACCGCAAAATCTTTGTCATGAACAATAAGAAGCGTTTAAATACCTGCTCAGGATTGGCGCCAAGTTTCTGCGCGGCCTCCAGCCCAAAGGAGGTTTCTCCCTCCACATGCTCATACTCACGAATCTCAAAAGGAGTCTTAGTTTCCTTCAAGAGCGCGACCGCAGCGGTGGAGGCACCTTTCTTGCCGCTTTTATTCTTTTTAGCCATGAAGACTATTCTACGAAAACGTAAGGTGAACCCCTAAGGTATGTATCACCTTTACCTGCGTAGGGATGGGGTGCCTGCAAGCGTTAGGCTACACAACGTTTTCCAACATAGCGGGTTTCTGACTAGGAGAATTAGCCGATTCATCTTCAATTGAGATACCAAAGTCGGTGACTGTACTCAGATCGTGCTCTGTCATGGTTGTGATCCCTGCACCGCGACCAGCAGAATTGAGGATTCCAGATCCTACAATATTGCCCTGAGCATCGTAAAACCAGAGTTTATAGACCTTTCCTTCGGGTAGCGCAGGCAGATTTGTCGTTGAAACACCCGCCATGTTGTGGGAAGGGGAGTACATGACCGATACTGGCATACCGTTGACTTTACCTTGGGCCATTGAAAGGTCAGGAGCCATGCTGATTTGCTCGACGATCGACTGGTCGCCAGGTCGTGCAGCTGCCGGATGTGCTGGAGCTGAAGAGGACACCCTCGCGGCTTGAAGCTCCTGGGAGGTACGTTCTAGTTGCTGATGCTGCGTGAAACCCCATATGCCCAGACCAGCAGCGATAATAATACTTGCCGCAACCGTCATGCGAGATGGTGAGAATTTACCCTGAGCCCCGAACCAACGCCGTTTAGCTCGTGCATAAGCGGAATCCTCTGAGTCTGCGATAGCTTGAGCGTTGTCTGCATTATCTGATGCAAAGTAACCTTCGGAATCGGCATGATCACTCTTATGCTCGGCATTCACATCATCTGTACTAGCTCATTAACTGGCTGGATTTGCTCGGTATGCGCAACCTGCGCCATCACACGAGCTTTAAGCTCAGCGGACGGCTCTTGCGGAGTGAGCGAAGTACCAAAAACCTCAGAGAGGACCGCAGCATCGGCCTTAGCATCTTCGCGTTCGTGTTTGGGGGTCCACGATTCAAACGCTATACGTTGCGTTGGTGAAAGCGTGTGGAGGGCGTAGTCGAGTTTATCGGGGAAATCTTCGGGATAGTCTTTAGTGCTCACGGGTGCCCTCCAATCGTTCACGTAGTTTCTGCATGCCAGCGCGCATGCGGGTTTTGACAGTTCCTAGAGGAATGCCCGTTTCATCGGAGATCTCGCGCTGTGATTTACCTCCGAAATATGCCATGGTGAGCAGCTGGGCTTGTTCGCGTGGAATACCAGATAGAGCATGATGAACCTCCTCCGTATCCATAAAAGCAGCTATTGCGTCATCAACGTGATGATAAGATTCGCGATATTCCTCAAGACCGCGTGTGAAATCACGTTCTGTGGAGGCTGCAACGGAGCGCACCCGATCAACCGCACGGCGGTGAGCAATAGTTGCAGCCCACGACAACACAGTACCCCGTTCTGCACGGTATAAAGGCGCTTTTTGCCATATTTCTAGAAAAACTTCTTGAGTAACTTCTTCCGCATGCGTTCGGTTATGAAGAATGCGGTTAATAAGCGCGTACAGACGCGGAACAAGGGCATCGTATAGAGCTTCAAAACAATGTTCGTTTCCTGCGGCAGCACACTCCATCAACGCAGCTAAGCGCTGATATTCCTGAGGAATTTGGGTGGCTTTTTGAGCTTCTTGATACGCCGAAGTCACCTGACGATCCAAAAAAGTCATGGTCATATCATCTCACGCCCTATGATGACATTTGATTATTGTGTCGGTGATAAGCGAAGTTTAGGTATGTTTTACACCCTAGAAAATATTCCAGGGTGTAAAGCAGCATACCGGCAAAATATTACTTCGACATGGCGGAAGCCGAAGGAGACATCATGGCGTCTTTGTTTTCCATCTTGCCCCCTTTGTCACCGTCCATCTTGTTGTCATCATGCTTCATGCCGTCATGATCTCCCTGCATTTTATCGCCGTCCATCTTGCCGTGGTCACCATCCATTTTGTCCCCAGACATGGCAGACTGGCTCGGCATAGCTGAAGGTGACATCATAGCGTCTGAACTCATCATGGCAGAAGAAGAGGGGGTGGATGATGCAGAAGAGCTCGACGATGCGCTTGGCGATGAGTTCTGATCAGAAGCGTTAGAAGAACATGCAGAAACACCAGCAACGAGGGCTAGAGAAACAGCTGCAAAAGACGCAGTGCGAAGAATAACGGACATACGTAACTCCAATCTTATATCGGCACAGGTAACGCGGAGGAGCGCCCGTACCATTGCAAAATATTCAGAATCCTAAACTGGACTCATTAGGTATTCGGAACATTCAGCCCGCTCGGATTGCAAAACCTCAGAAAATTTTTTAAGTGATGTATCTGACTACCTCTCGCAACACCTTGAGAAAAACTTCCATGAGCTTGAATATTGCGGAGTAAAAGGCCTCATTAAGATGCTGTCAATTGTGCAGGCATCGCTATAAAAATAATTTCAACCAAACCGAAACCGCAGTTCGTTCCGAATATAACCATGACAACACGTGAGGCAGTATCGCCTCGCATTACCAATCCATGAGGAAAATAACTATGCTGTTATCGCTCATCATCCTTGGCATACTCGGTGGTCTTATCACTGGGATCTCACCTTGTATCCTGCCTATCTTGCCCGTTATTCTCGTCACTGGCGGTGCAGATTCAGCGCGCACTGCATCTACCGAATTTGGACAAACAGGCATAGCAAAAGATTCTGCGGACAATGTGCAAGCCTTATTCTCGCGCAGAAGCGCAGTTCTCGGAAACGCAGCTCCAGCACCCATGCAGCGTACTGCATCACGCTGGCGTCCCTATCAAGTTGTAGGCGGGCTCGTTCTGAGCTTCAGCCTCTTTACCCTGCTCGGTTCGGTTATTCTTGCTGCCCTGCACTTGCCGCAAGATACGCTGAGGATTTTAGGTATCACCTTCCTCATTATTGTTGGGCTGAGCATGCTTATACCCCCGTTGGAGCGCCTGCTTGAAAAACCTTTCGCGAAATTCTCAAAACTCGGAGCGAAACGCAGCACCACACGTGGCGGCTTCCTCATGGGGCTTGCTCTCGGTCTCGTCTATGTGCCCTGTGCGGGTCCGGTTCTTGCAGCTATTACCCTGCTGGCGCAACCGGAAACATCGGTATCGAAACTGTAGCACTCACCCTATCTTTTGCTTTCGGAACAGCTATTCCGCTGTTGATCTTTGCTCTTGCGGGGCGAAGCATTGCAGAACGAGTTAAGACGTTCCGCACCCACCAGCGTGGAGTGCGCACAGCATCGGGTGTACTCTTGATCGCTCTTTCAATCGGACTAGTATTCAACGTTCCCGCCCAGCTACAGCGCGCAATTCCGAATTATACGGAAGGGATTGAGCAGACTATCAGTCAAGATACGCAGAATAATATTATTTCTTCTTCCACCGGTGGGTCGATAAGCTCGTGCCGACCCGATGAAGAAAAATTGCAGGACTGCGGCTCTGCCCCGGAATTAGCAGGTGGCACGGGTAACTTCAACACTGAGAATCAGCCAAGTATCGCTCATATGCGCGGAAAGGTTACACTCGTTGATTTGGGCATACTCGTGCATTAACTGTCAGAGGACGGCACCGCACCTGAATGAACTCTACGCCAAATATCATGATTATGGTCTAGAAATAGTGGGAGTACACACGCCGGAATATGCGTTCGAACACGAAGGTAAGAACGTCCAGGCAGGCATTGAGAACCTAGGTATTAAATACCCGGTAGTTCAAGACAATGACTATGCTATTTGGCGTGCTTATAGCAACCGCTATTGGCCTGCACACTATCTCATTGATAGTGAAGGTAAACTTCGTGCTGTTCACTATGGTGAAGGTGGGCATAAGGTGACCGAGGCACAGGTACGTGAACTTCTCAAAGCCGCAAACCCACAAGTGCAGCTTCCAGATCCTATTCACAAGGATGATGCACAAGAGGAAACACAAAACGCGCATGATGCGCGAACCCCTGAAACATATCTGGGCTCTAAGCGCGCGATGTACTTTGCGGGGCAAGAAAGCTACTCTAACGGAACCCGAACCTTCAAACCAGCAGATCGTCTAGCTGTTGACCAATACGACCTCAACGGTACGTGGTCTATAACCCCCGAACGTATTGAGCCTCAAGGAAATGACGGCACTTTGCGGATTAACTATCGTGCCCACGGAGCGCAGGTTGTTGCCGGCGGCAGCGGTACCATCGAAGTACGGCGCAATGGTACAACGGAAAAGATTCACGTAGACGGCGCTCCCAACGCCCACCACATTGTGCGCGGCGATGAGCAAAGTAGCGGAGTTATTGAGCTCAAGGTCTCGCCCGGAGTGCAGCTGTACTCGCTCACCTTCTCATAAGTCTCTGCCGAACCTCACGCAGAATTCACCCCTGACGACTAAACCCGGGACTGTGTTTTCAAGGTTTTAGATCGCACATGACTAAAACCACGTAAAACGCATAGTCCCGGGTTTTACTGCGGTTTTATCCCATCTGTACCCCAAGGAGAGAGCACTCCGAGTACCGGGCTGCGGCAAGCTCAGCACATCCGTACTAAACTTAAGACAAGTAACATAGACGTCACTCAGAAAGTTATATCGTGCCCGTCACCTACGAACACCTTACCGAACGTATCCCAAACGTCTCAGCAGAAGAGCTTCTCGCTGGATTTCGTCCCTCAGAACGATTCGGTGAAGTGTCATTCGACAGCTATATTCCCGATCCAAACCAGCCCTCCCAAGCTGAAGCAGTACAAAAACTCAAAACCTTCGGCGATAAAATCAACAAAGGAGGAAATTCCGGCGGGTTCTTCGGCAAACTTTTTGGCGGTAAAAAGAAAGATTCCGCAAATCCGGGCTCTATCTAGACGGCGGCTTCGGTGTTGGGAAAACCCACCTTCTAGCCTCCCTATGGCACTATGTTGACGGACCCAAAGCCTTCGGTACCTTCGTCGAATACACCAACCTGGTTGGTGCCCTCACCTTCCGCAAAACCGTAGAAGCGCTCAGTGGGTACAAGCTCGTCTGCATTGATGAATTCGAGCTTGACGACCCCGGCGATACTGTCCTCATGTCCCGCTTGATGCGCGAACTCGCAGATGCTGGCGTTAAACTCGTAGCAACCTCCAACACCCTCCCTGGTGCCCTCGGCGAAGGACGCTTTGCCGCCGAAGACTTCAAACGTGAAATCCAAGTACTCGCCGAACAATTCGAAGTACACCGTGTGGATGGTGAAGACTTCCGTCATCGCGGTCTTCCAGCTGCACCGGAACCCATAACTCCCGACGCGTTCGACGCTAAGGTTGAGGAAGTATTCGATGGAAAAACCGTGGGTATCGATACTTTCTCAGAGCTTGTCGAACACCTAGCGAAAGTGCACCCTTCCCGTTACCGCCAGTTTATCGACGGTCTGCAGGGTATCGCTTGGCGCGATGTGCACCCGATTACCGAGCAAGCGGTAGCGCTGCGCTTTGTTGTGCTCGCTGACCGCCTTTACGACAAAGACCTGCCGATCGTCTCCTCCGGTGTACCCTTCGACCAGGTCTTCACACCCGAAATGCTCGCTGGCGGTTACCAGAAGAAGTACTTCCGTGCCGTCTCGCGTCTGACGGCGCTCGCTCGTGAAGGCTTGCTAGGGGAATCAGAGGCTTAGACTTCATGGCATTGCGGTATAGCGTAGAATGCTGTGCTTGATATTTGCGACCTTGTTTGTGTAGAAGGTCGTAAGGTTTTTGGTACTGACGCTCGGCCTAAAAAGTGCGGCAAAAGATTTGGCAAACGACGAAAAAACCCGTATAGTATTTATCTGTCAGTGCGACGGGTAAAGCCTGTTGTTGATGCTTGAAAAGCACCTGATAAGCGGTTGTAGCTCAGTTGGTAGAGCACCACCTTGCCAAGGTGGATGTCGCGAGTTCAAGTCTCGTCAACCGCTCGTAGGACTCCTAGAGTTCGAACTCATCTCGCGAGAGATGTATGCGGTGAGGTGGTCGAGTGGTTAGGCAGCGGCCTGCAAAGCCGTGTACGCGGGTTCGAATCCCGTCCTCACCTCGCACAACACATTGATGTTGTAGGCGCGATTGGCGCAGCGGTAGCGCGCTTCCCTGACACGGAAGAGGTCACTGGTTCGAACCCAGTATCGCGCACAGATAACCCCAGTTCATGGTGAGCTGGGGTTTTTAGTTTGCTCAGAATGTTTTGAACTGGTAGTGGGCTCATAGACAGCAAAATTTTGGCAAAAACATACCGCCCATTGTTCAATGAACCCTGGACGGTGAGAAGTCAGCACTATAAATGTGCCTTATTGGGAATCTTCTCTCAAAGAATAGCAGAAATTCTTATGGAGGCGCAATAATGATTTAATGAAGTTTTTTAGATGAATTTGGGCTAAGCATGACGAAGCTGAACGCGTAATCCAAAAATAAGGTATATGTTAGAACTATGAGTGTGAAACCTTAAAGCTCAGCTCAATCGAAACACAAGGTCCGTGTTTCATAGAACTATCTATCACTTACTGTAAGGAGGCAGAATGTCTGCAGATAGTCTGAATTACCGTATTGGTGTCGACGTGGGGGACCGCTCGGTAGGGCTTGCCGCCATTGAATTTAATGATGACGGTTTTCCTCTCAAGAAACTAGCAATGGTAACCTTCCGCCATGATGGTGGGATGGATCCTGCAACCGGTAAAACACCTAAGAGCCGTAAAGAAACTGCAGGTGTAGCGCGTCGTACCATGCGTATGCGTCGCCGTAAGAAGAAACGTCTAAAAGACCTCGATAAGAAGCTGCGAGATCTAGGATATTTTGTACCGCGTGATGAAGAGCCACAGACTTATGAGGCATGGTCTTCGCGCGCTCGTCTTGCAGAATCTCGTTTTGAAGACCCTCATGAGCGTGGTGAACACCTGGTACGTGCGGTGCGCCATATGGCTCGTCATCGTGGGTGGCGTAACCCATGGTGGAGCTTTTCTCAACTTGAAGAGGCATCGCAAGAACCATCAGAAACCTTCGGGAGGATCCTGGAGCGTGCACAACACGAGTGGGGTGAACGAGTTTCGGATAATGCCACTTTAGGCATGCTAGGGGCACTTGCAGCGAACAATAATATCCTTTTGCGTCCTCGAAGGTATGAGCATAATCCTAAAACTGGTAAGAATGCTGAAAAACTCAATGTGCGGGGTCAGGAACCGATTCTTCTTGATAAGGTTCGTCAGGAAGACGTACTAGCGGAGCTTCGTCGTATCTGTAAGGTTCAGGGGATTGAAGACCATTATCCTGAACTTGCACATGCTGTCTTTACACAAGTTCGTCCTTATGTACCTACTGAACGTGTAGGAAAAGACCCACTACAACCCATGAAAATTCGCGCGTCCCGCGCTTCTCTCGAATTCCAAGAATTCCGTATTCGTGATGCTGTCGCAAATTTACGTATTCGTGTGGGAGGCTCTGAACGTCGCCCTCTAACTGAAGAGGAATATGATAGGGCTGTTGACTACCTCATGGAGTACTCAGATACTACACCTCCTACGTGGGGAGAAGTCGCAGATGAACTGGAAATCGCCGAAAACACTCTTATCGCTCCAGTGATCGATGATGTTCGTCTGAACGTTGCCCCATATGATCGTTCCTCAGCTATTGTTGAGGCGAAACTCAAACGCAAGACCCAAGCTCGGCAATGGTGGGATGACGATGCCAATCTAGATTTACGTTCTCAGCTCATCCTGCTGGTCTCTGATGCTACGGATGATACAGCTCGTATCGCTGAGAATTCGGGTCTGTTGGAGGTTTTTGAAAGTTGGTCTGACGAAGAGAAGCAGACTCTTCAAGATCTAAAAATTTGATTCCGGTAGGGCTGCCTACAGTATCGATACACTGAACAAGCTTTAATGCTTATATGCATGAACATCGTGTCGGTTTGCATGAAGCTCGGCAGAATATTTTCGGAGTGTCCGATACATGGCGCCCGCCCCGTGATCGTTTAGACGAACCTACAGGGCAGCCGACCGTAGATCGCGTGTTAACAATCGTCCGCCGCTTTATCCTTGACTGTGAACGTGCGTGGGGACGTCCTCAAAAGATTGTCGTTGAGCACGCTCGTACCGGCCTAATGGGTCCCTCTCAGCGAGCTGATGTTCTCAAGGAAATTGCAAGGAACCGTAATGCTAATGAGCGTATTCGGCAAGAGCTGCGTGAGGGCGGTATTGAGGCTCCTAATCGTGCTGATATTCGTCGTAACAGCATTATTCAGGATCAAGAATCTCAATGCCTATACTGTGGAAAAGAAATTGGCGTTCTGACAGCCGAGCTTGACCATATTGTGCCGCGTGCCGGAGGCGGGTCTTCAAAGCGTGAAAACCTAGCCGCTGTTTGTCGTGCATGCAATGCAAGTAAGGGAAGTCGTCCATTTGCTGTGTGGGCTGGTCCCGCTAGACTGGAACGTACGATTCAGCGGCTTCGCGAGTTGCAAGCGTTTAAGACGAAATCTAAGAAGCGTACGCTGAATGCTATTATTCGACGGTTGAAGCAGCGGGAAGAAGATGAGCCTATTGATGAGCGCTCGCTGGCTTCAACATCATATGCGGCAACTTCTATTCGTGAGCGTTTGGAACAGCATTTTAACGATGATCTGCCGGATGGCTTTGCACCTGTTGCTGTTGACGTTTACGGAGGTTCTTTAACCCGTGAGTCACGCCGGGCTGGTGGTATTGATAAAAGCATTATGCTACGTGGGCAGAGTGATAAGAATCGCTTTGATGTTCGCCACCATGCAATTGATGCTGCCGTTATGACTCTGTTGAACCCTTCTGTAGCTGTGACTCTGGAACAACGTCGTATGCTCAAACAGGAGAATGATTATTCTTCACCCCGAGGACAGCATGACAATGGTTGGCGTGATTTATAGGGCGTGGGGAAGCCTCGCAGAGTAAATTCCTGCATTGGAAGAAAACAGCGGTAGTTCTTGCTGACCTTATCAGCGAAGCGATAGAACAAGATACTATTCCGGTGGTTAACCCGTTGCGATTGCGTCCACAGAATGGGTCGGTTCATAAGGACACCGTGGAGGCTGTACTAGAGCGAACTGTAGGGGATAGCTGGACCGATAAGCAGGTGTCTCGTATTGTTGATCCGAATACCTATATAGCCTTCCTTAGCCTCTTAGGCAAGAAAAAAGAGCTTGAGGCTGACCATCAGCGACTAGTTTCTGTCTCTGCTGGGGTAAAGCTGCTTGCAGACGAGCGTGTACAGATTTTTCCAGAAGAAGCTGCTTCAATTTTGACTCCGCGAGGCGTTGTTAAGATTGGTGACTCTATCCACCATGCGCGTCTCTATGGTTGGAAGAACCAGCGGGGAGATATTCAAGTGGGTATGCTTCGTGTCTTTGGAGCCGAGTTCCCCTGGTTTATGCGTGAGAGCGGTGTGAAGGACATCTTGCGCGTGCCAATTCCCCAAGGATCACAGTCATATCGTGACCTGGCTGCGACCACGCGTAAATTTATTGAGAACGGACAGGCTACCGAGTTTGGCTGGATAACTCAAAACGATGAGATTGAGATTTCTGCTGAAGAATATCTAGCTACAGACAAGGGAGATATTCTCTCAGATTTTTTGACTGTTCTCCCAGAGAACCGTTGGAAAGTAGTCGGTATTGGAGATAATCGCCGCTTCAAAATACGACCACTATTGCTTTCGAATGAGATAATCCCAGACACTTTAAACGGACGGTCAATAAAATCAGAAGAACGTGACCTTATAGTTTCGGTTCTGGATAAGGGAGTGCGTGTTGTTGCTTCAACGCTATTGACACTTCCTAGCACTAAGATTATCCGCCGAAACAATTTGGGTATTCCCCGGTGGCGCGGTAATGGTCACCTGCCTACATCATTAGATATTCAGCGAGCTGCGACTCAGGCTTTGGAAGGGCGCGATTAGTCCGTGGATACAAAATGGCGGGTTCTTGACTTTACAGGGTACAAAGGGTACATCTCCTATGAACGGGGTCGCCTGAAAATCGGTGAGCGAACGGTACCATTAGCAGAAGTAGACTTTATTCTTCTTGGACAGAAATGTTCTTGGGGCTATGGCTTAGTTGCCGGTCTTGAGCGGTTTGACGTTGCCGCTGCTGTTTGTGATTGGCGTGGAGTCCCTATCTCTGCGCTCTATCACTGGTCGAGTAACACCAGAGTTTTTGCTCGGCATGAAGCACAGGCAGATTTAAGCCTTCCGCGTGCTAAGAACGCTTGGAAGCAGATTATTAAGGCGAAGCTTCGTGGCCAAGCAAACGCTCTTGATGTAATGAATCGCCCGCATGCCGAGCAGATTCGAACTCTTGCACGTACCGTCAAGTCTGGCGATCCAACAAATATAGAGGGCCAAGGAGCTAGAGTGTATTGGTCTTCATACCTGCCGGAACGAGGGTTTCGGCGTGACCAAGTAAGTGATGATGTCGTGAATGGCATGCTCAATTATGGCTATACCATTCTGCGTGGTCGGGTGTTAACCCGCGTTATCTCGTCTGGGTTATCTCCTACACTTTCACTTTTTCACCGTAACCGTTCTAACGCCTTCGCTCTGGTGGACGATTTGATGGAACCATTTCGACCCGCTGTAGACTATATGGTTTATAGACTTTTACAAGGTGGCTCTTCCGAATTGGGCTCAGAAGAGAAAACTGCCCTTGTGAGTGTTTTGGCCGAAAAAGTCTCTGATAACCAGGATTTTACCGTGCGGAGCGTTATCGAAAACTTCTGCTCGGAGTTTGCTCTCTATGTTGAAGGTAAACGGGATACTCTGAAGGTTCCTATCTGGAAGCTTTCAATGAGCGAACCTGATGCTTTGAAAGAAGGGGAGTGAGGTGGCCGAACCAGTGTGGATGCTCGTGATGTTTGACCTACCGGTCAAAACAAAGTCTCAGAGGAACCTCGCGAATAAATATCGTCATGCGCTGTTGGATATGGGTTTTGACCGGCTCCAACTGAGCGTATATTGCAAATATTATATAAACGGTAATGCAACTGGGCGAGATCTATTCCAGCTTCAGATTCAGGTACCGCCTGGAGGGGCAGTACGTATTATGAAGGCTACAGATTCTCAATGGGCAGCAACAATTCGCTATCTGGGGCCACAGCGGAAGAATATCGAAGAGCCCCCAGATGCACTTGACGTTTTCTGATAATTCAGGAGGGGTGGGTGTACAAAAAAATATAAGAGATTTTTTTGTTCACCCACCCCTCCTGAACTTGCAAGATGATCTCAGTTTTTCCGTTGAAGATGGTAATCACAGAGAAAAATACTGGGGTTTGGGCTGGTTTTTTGATCGAAAAACCAGCCCAAACTATACCCTGACTAGGCTGTATATTCTAGATATTAAGTCTAGCAAGGATAGTTAGTGAAGATTCCCAACCGAGCGCGCAAATCTTCAGCTGTGACTATAAGTCTAGCAAGGATAGTTAGTGAAGATTCCCAACCCGAGTCAGCGGGATAAGACGCGAACACCTAAGTCTAGCAAGGATAGTTAGTGAAGATTCCCAACAAACTGAAACTGATGCTCATCCCTATGGTAAGTCTAGCAAGGATAGTTAGTGAAGATTCCCAACTACTGAGCTGCGCACTGTTCGCACCTCGTAAGTCTAGCAAGGATAGTTAGTGAAGATTCCCAACGCATTCGAGTACGAAGTACTTGACCTGTTAAGTCTAGCAAGGATAGTTAGTGAAGATTCCCAACATAGAATGCGCCGGTTACTTTGGTGTATTAAGTCTAGCAAGGATAGTTAGTGAAGATTCCCAACTGTACATGATGTAATTACGCTTAGTAGCTAAGTCTAGCAAGGATAGTTAGTGAAGATTCCCAACTCTCAGTGGTCGTGATGTCTAGCCCTGGTAAGTCTAGCAAGGATAGTTAGTGAAGATTCCCAACCGTCTGGTGGCCTTATCCCTGGGCGTGATAAGTCTAGCAAGGATAGTTAGTGAAGATTCCCAACCGGGTAGCAGTCTGAGACGGCACCACCGTAAGTCTAGCAAGGATAGTTAGTGAAGATTCCCAACACCATGAGTGGTGAACCAGCATCAGTAATAAGTCTAGCAAGGATAGTTAGTGAAGATTCCCAACTCAGTGAATCGTGATGAAGCGGTTGCTTTAAGTCTAGCAAGGATAGTTAGTGAAGATTCCCAACCATCAGCAACAGAGGATGATGGAGCGCTTAAGTCTAGCAAGGATAGTTAGTGAAGATTCCCAACTTCTACTATATGTACCACAACCAACCGATAAGTCTAGCAAGGATAGTTAGTGAAGATTCCCAACACAAGGATCATCCATTGCTGTCTATAAATAAGTCTAGCAAGGATAGTTAGTGAAGATTCCCAACTGGCTGAGTATGGTATCTCGCTGTACAATAAGTCTAGCAAGGATAGTTAGTGAAGATTCCCAACATTACACAACCTTCCCTCTGCCCGCGCCTAAGTCTAGCAAGGATAGTTAGTGAAGATTCCCAACAATACCCAACGGCAACCACACCGCAAGGTAAGTCTAGCAAGGATAGTTAGTGAAGATTCCCAACTCGCTTTCGCGCGCAGAACTGGCGGCAGTAAGTCTAGCAAGGATAGTTAGTGAAGATTCCCAACTCCTCTGCCGTTGGGTCGTGCGATTCAATAAGTCTAGCAAGGATAGTTAGTGAAGATTCAAATATGTTCGTTCCTCACACATGTGGGGATAAACTTTCTGTAGGGGGAGAGGTCTCTTATTATCTTTAGTGACA